>Ga0315284_10000346_pt1 | contig 63048 bp, 51 predicted proteins | sample YL17G09_16_MG_FD_203696 | JGI IMG/M metagenome (GOLD analysis project Ga0315284, IMG submission 203696) | Sediment microbial communities from Yellowstone Lake, YNP, Wyoming, USA - YL17G09_16 | ecosystem: Environmental > Aquatic > Freshwater > Lake > Sediment | place: USA: Wyoming | collected...
CGTATGCCTGGTATGCAGATGATAGTTGGCCTTGGTAATCCCGGTAAAAAGTATGCCGACACGCGGCACAACGTTGGCTTCAAAGCGGTCGATTCGCTTTCGGAGGCCTTCGGCATACAGATTGACAAAAGGAGCTTTGGCGCCCGCTTAGGCAAGGGCGAATTCGCTGGCAGGCAGGTTTTGCTGGTTAAGCCCTGGCAGTATATGAATTTGAGCGGTCAGCCGGTGGCGGACGCGGTCGCCTTTTACAAGCTGCATCTGTGCGACGTGCTCGTGGTTCTCGACGATATGTGGCTTGAGCCGGGACAAATCCGGCTAAGGGCCAAGGGCGCCGCCGGCGGGCATAACGGCCTGACGGACGTGCTCGAAAAACTCGGGACGGATAACGTCCCTCGCCTGCGAATCGGCATCGGACAATGCCCGCCAGATGCGGCCGTTGGCTACGTGCTCGGCGAGCCGGACAAAAATGACGGGGCTCTGGTAAACGAAGGTCTCGCGCGGGCCAAAGACGCCGCACTTTGCTGGCTCCAGGAAGGTATCGGGGCGGCGATGACAAAATACAATCCCCGCCTGCAGGACGGGCAGGGTTCTGAAAAATGATTTTAACGTATGACAAAAACACAATTAGCGATTTTTGCTGGAGGTAACTGATTTGGAAACTGCTGTCAAAAAGCTTTACGAAGGTATGTTTCTGATAGATTCGGCCGAAGCGGCAAGAGACTGGGACGGCATCATCGAGCTTGTCACGAAGATGCTGACCAAGGCCGATGCCGAAATCATCTCTCTCCGCAAGTGGGATGAGCGGCCGCTGGCCTACACAATCAGAAGGTGTGCACGCGGGACCTATATACTCGCCTACTTCAGGGCCGGCGGGCAAAAAATTCACGAAATCGAGCGAGACGTGCAGCTTTCGGAACGCATTATGCGAGTGCTGATTCTCAGGGCCGACCACCTTACCGAGGAAGACATAGCGAAAGCAACCCCTGCAATGCGCGGCCAGCAGCCAGCGGACCAGGGCGTCGCGCCTGCTGAGGCAAGACAACAGCCGGAACAAGCTGCGCCGGCGGCGGCCCCGCCAATTGGCGAGGTCTCGCCTTCGGCGGACGATAACGTCGGCACCGCGGTGCAATAGAACATTAGGAGTTACTTATGGCTAACTTTAATAAGGTATTGCTGATGGGCAACCTGACCCGCGACCCGCAACTGTCGTATCTTCCCAGTCAGACCCCCGTTGTGGAGTTCGGCCTGGCGGTCAACCGCAAGTGGACCAGCAAAGACGGCGAGAGCAAAGAAGAGACCTGCTTCGTTGACTGCCGTGCCTTTAGTCGGCTGGCCGAGAACATCAACAAGTATATGCGCAAAGGCAGGCCCATTTTTGTGGAGGGTCGGCTGGTGTTTGAGCAGTGGACGGCGCAGGATGGCTCCAAGCGCAGCAAGCACAGAATCCACGTTGATAATTGCCAGTTCCTCGGCGGCGGCCCCGGCGCGCCGGGGGCGGGAGCCCCTGCCGGCGGCGAAGCCGTCCCGGACAGCCAGGTTGGGCCGGATGACTCGGGTCAGGCCGGGCCTGCAAGAGGAGCACAGCCGGCCGCAGATGATATACCGTTCTAAATTGATACTCGAAGGGTATCGAGTGACGAGAAACGAGAATCGAAAAAGAGGTGAAATATGGCGGAATTTAACGAAAGAAGAAATGACAGATCGGACAGGAACGGCAGGTCAGACGGGCCTCGCAAGATGTCCGCCCCGCAGCAAACTCCGTGTCGGTTTTGCAGGCGAGGCGAAAAATACGTCGATTACAAGGACATCGAGACCCTGCAGAAGCTGCTGACGCATCGCGGCAAGATATACTCGCGCAAACGCAGCGGCAATTGTGCCGGCTGCCAGCGCAAGGTCAAAAGGGCCATCAAACGCGCCAGACTTATGGCGCTTCTGCCGTTCTGTGCTTAAACCAAAAAGACAGCGTTACGCTATCCGCTAAACGCTATTATTTACGGGAGATATAAATGAAGGTGTTACTAACCGGTGACGTAAACAAACTCGGCTGGCTCGGTGACGTTGTTGAGGTCACCGACGGTTACGCGAGAAACTTCCTTTTTCCTCAGGGGCTTGCCAAGGCCGCCACGGATACGAATATAAAGTCAATCGCCAAACAGAAGGCGCATCGTGCCGAAGAACGCCGTCTCGAACGGCAGCAGCTTGAAAAGGCCGCCCAGGCCGTCAACGGCGCTGAGGCCGTCATTGCCGCGTCGGCCAATGAGCAGGGGCATCTGTTCGGCTCAGTTTTCAAGCACGAGATAGCCGAGAACCTGCGTGCCCAGGGCTTTGAGGTCGCCGATGACGTCGTTGCGCTCGATGAGCATATAAAGCAGGTCGGCACTTTCAGCGTCAATTTGCGTTTTGCAGACGACCTGAAGGTCACAGTCAGCGTCGTTGTGGTTCCCGAAGGCGCCGATGTCGAGGCCTTCAAGGCCGCACAAAAAGAAGCGGTTCGACAAGCTCACCACGAAGAAGCCGCCGAAAAACCGGAAGAACAGCCCGCCCAGCAGCCCGAAACCGACGAAAAGGCGAGTGCACAGTAGCTTAAGCTGGTTGTTTACTTCAGCGCCAGTTCCATAAATACGGCGCCTTCTATCGGGTTGTGTCGATAGGGGTCAATCTCCCCAAATCTGAGGGACGTGTATATCACCCTTGCCGCATTCATCGACGGCACTGTATCGAGACGCATCCGGCCGTAGCCGACCTTTTTGGCCTGTTCAATTGCCGCTTCAGCCAATGCTCGCCCGATTCCCTGTCGCCGGAATTGTGGCCGGACATACAGCCGTTTCATCTCGCATACACCCTCACTCAACCTCCTTAGCGCGACACATCCAGCCACCTGGCTCTGATACATCGCAAGCAATAGACATCCCGTTGGCGGATTATATTCTCCGGGAAGGTTGGCTAACTCCTCGTTGAAATTCTGGAAGGACAAATCAAAGCCCAATGATTCTGCGTACTCCTCAAAGAGTTTTCTAATAATCTTCAGATTTTCACCTGCCTGGGCATCAATAATCTTCAGCACAATCTCTGCTCCGCCGCATTAGGACTACCCTTGCTCTGATTTTGGAGAGTTCAACTATCCTCCACAAGAACCACTTTTACCGAATCTGTTAGAATCTTGGCCTTGTGTTTGTGTTCCTCGCCCGCGGGAATAAATATCCCATCTCCCGGGCCAAACGCAACCGCTTCTCCATCGAAGTCTATTTCCATTTGTCCTTCAAGGACATAGCCGATATGGCCTTTGGTGCACCAGTCCGGCTCGACAAACTCCCTGCCAAACTCCGCCAATCGCAGCTTCCTTCCGCCTTGTTCGTAGGCCTTGAATCTAACGCCAGCCGTGGGTGTTTCCCACGGCATCGATTGAAAATCCACTTTGCATTGTTTCATTTTAAACAACTCCTAAGCTGTACGCCTCCGCCAAAATCTTTATCGGATGAATTGCGCATTTACCGCTTATATGCTCAATTTGCATTGCGCAGGCGGCACACTCGGTAAGGACGCACTGTGCGGGTGTTTTATCTAACGTTTCTTTCAACGATTTTGCAATTGCTTGCGAGAGTTCGTAATTTTTCTTCTGCATTCCGAATGTCCCGGCTAAGCCACAGCAGCCCGCCTTCAAATCGGCGATATCGAGGCCGCAAAGCGTTTTCAAGACCTCGATACTCGCGCCGTATGTCCCCATCGCAAACAAGTGACAGGGTGTGTGGTAAACGTATTGGTCGGAAATCTTGCTTTCGGCCTTTTTAAGCTTGTCCTGTCTTGCTAATCCGAGCAGGTATTCCATCAACTCATAAGTGTTTGCAGATACTACACTTACGTCCTCGCCTTCGACGTAATGCCGCAACTCCTGCTTCAGGCACAAAGCCGCGCTTGGTTCGGAACAGATAATCTTGTAGCCCTCTTTGGCTGCCCTCGCTAAGTATTTCACGCTGTAAGATAAATCTTTTTTGGCGGTTTTGACGTCGCCATACACAATCGCCGGCAACGGCGCCGGCCTTTGCTTCGGCAGTATCACCTCAATATCATTATGCCGCAGGACGTCGATGACCGCAAAGCCAAGCTCGTGGTCGTTGAAGTTGGCATAAGTATCGACGAAGTACGCGACCTTATCTATCGGCATTTCGGACGGCTTGCAGGTCTTGAGGTAGATGCGCCCCGCAGTTAAGAAAGAGCCAAAGGCAAATCTCGGCATCCTTCGCCTGCGGTCAATTCCTATTGTCTTCTCAAGGAACCATCTGGTTATCCCTAAGCGCATTACAAAATTGGAAACGGGCGCAAAGGCGCTGCCCAGCATACTCAAATATCGATTATGACCGAGGAGCCGTTCCGTGAATCGTAATCCTTTTCGCCGGACGTATTCCGCACGGGCCGCCGCCATTATCTTTGAGACGTCCACACCTGAAGGGCACTCAATCGAACAGGCCTTGCAGTTAACGCACAAATCGAGGAACTTGCGAAACTCGGGCGAGTCAAAATCCGCGTCCTCAAGTTGTCCCGTCGCCCAGAACCGCAGGACATTCATTTTCGCCCGCGAGCCGGCCAGCTCATCTCCCGCCGCCCTGAATACCGGGCACATCCGAAATTGCTCATCCCTGCCCCTGCAAACACCGCAGCCGTTACACTGCTCAAGCTCAAGTGCGACCTCATCATCCGCGAATATGACGCCTGATTCCGCGAATGTTCTATTCGGTTGCACACGGTGTCCGGCCTTGAGATTTTGCACCATTACATCGGGGTCGTCGCTGATTATCTTGCCGGGATTAAACAGGCCATCGGGGTCAAATATCTTTTTTATGCCGCAAAGCAGATTGTAAAACGCGTCGCCGTATTGGCGACGCAGGAACGCCGCCCTGACTAATCCGACTGCGTGCTCGCCGCTGATGGTCCCGCCCAACGACCAGGCCAGCGGGAACACTTCGTTGGCAATCCGCGTCATTTTCTCGACGTCGCCCTGCTCGCCCAGGTCCAGATAAGGCCTGATGTGCAGCTCGCCGTCGCCGGCGTGGCCGTAAAAGCTCATCGCTATGTCATATTTCTTTCCAATCCTCTGCAATCCCGCGATATATTCCGCCAGTTTGTCGTTTTCGACCGACACATCCTCGATAAACGGCACAGGCCTTTGTCGCCCCTTGCCCCTGTCCAAAAGCGGCACGGCGTCCTTTCTCGCCTTCCACAGCCGTCTCTGGGCCTGCTCGTCGAAGACAATCGTTCGGTTGTTTGCAAGATTACCCATTGCTGAATCCGTTGCCTTAATCTTGTCTTTTACCTCCTCCGGGGTTTCGCCGGTATGCTCGACTAATAGTGCAGCGACGGCATTGGCGGGCAGGATGTCTCTGTAACCTGGCAAATGCTCAATCGCCATACTAATCAGGCGATTATCCATCAACTCGCAGGCCGATGCCCCCGTTGCTACGATAATTGGCACCGCCTTTGCCATTTTCTCTAACGAATCAAACTCAAGCTGCAAAAGCCCCTTCGCTTTCGGTAAAGGCACTGTGCGAAGAGTAATTTTCGTGAATATCGCAAGCGTTCCCTCGGAGCCGGCCATCAGCCGGGCCAGGTCAATTTTGCCGTCGTGGTATGTCCCCGCGATACTGTAGCCGCTGCGATTGCGTTTGGTCGCGGGAAGCGCCTTTGTGATAACCTGCTCTTTGCCTGCCAATAACTCGGCGCAGGCCTTTGCAATTCGGCCCAGGTTGTCGGTTTGCTGCTGCGGGTCAACGTTATTGGCCAGTTCTACTATACTGCCGTCCGCGAGGACCGCCTCTATTCGCTCCACGTAGTCGCCGATATACCCGAATTGCAGCGAATGCGCGCCGGTCGCGTTGTTGGCCACACAGCCGCCTATGACCGCACGGTTGGCCGTGGAAGGGTCAGGCCCGATTTTTCTGTTGTAGCCCGCGAGATAGTTATTCAGTTCGTCGAGGACCACGCCCGGCTCGCACACCACCAGTTGGCCGTTGTCTTGTGCGCCGATAATCCCGTTCATATACCGGGTCACGTCCAGCACTATTCCACTGCACAGCGACTCACCCGCCACGCCGCTTCCCGCCCCGCGAGCTGCGACCGGTATTTGCTTATCCCTCGCGTATCCGACAACAGCCGCGACGTCCTGTGCGTCGCGAGGACAGACTACGCAGTTCGGCACTATCTGGTAAATGCTGGCGTCGCTGCTGTATGCCGAGCGGTGCAGCATATCCGCGAATACCTCGCCCTTGACGAGGTGCGCCAGGTTGTCCGATTGGTCATTGATTATTGATGATTGATTATTAATTGTTCGCCGATTCACGCGCCCAATTATCAATAATCAATAGAAAATAATCAATGGTTTGGTTTCAGGTCAATCCCCGATGTCACAACGCAGGCGATCCCTGATTTTATCGGGGGCAGTGCTGGTTTTGTGAAGGGCCTCAAGCTCCTTCTTGCTGATTTCGCCCTTGATGAATTGCTGAACAACCGGGTCGGAATGGTTGTGAATGTAGTCCGCGTCGCCGTCGGCGATTATCTTGCCGTGGTGCAGCATAATAATGCGGTCCGCTATCTTGTAAGCGCTTTTCATATCGTGCGTTACCGCCACGCCGGTCACCTGAAGCTCCCGCTCCAGCTTCAAAATAAGCTCGTTTATCGTGTCCGACCGTATCGGGTCCAGTCCCGTGGTCGGCTCATCATACAGTATCACCTCCGGGTCAAGAGCTATCGCCCTGGCCAGGGCGACGCGTTTTCGCTGCCCACCCGACAGATTGGCGGGGTAAAAGCCCTGAAGCCCGTCCAGCCCCACCATCTTGAGCTTGTTTCGCACAAGCTCTTCCACCTCGCTGAAGCGAGTTACCTGGCAGTGCTGCTTGACGGGAAACATTATATTCTCGGCCACGGTTAAGCTGTCAAACAAAGCGCCCGCCTGGAACAGATACCCGAAATGCGCGCGTATGCCGTTTAGGTCTTTATCGTCGAGGTCGTCTATTCGCTGGCCTTTGAAGTAAACCTCGCCGGAAGTGGGGCGCTGCAGAACTATCATATGTTTGATAAGCACCGTCTTGCCGCACCCGCTGGGACCAATCACGACCGTGGTCTTGCCTTTCTCTATCGCTAGGGAGACATTATCCAGAACGACGTTGTTTCCGAACTGCTTGGTGATGTTTTTGAGGACAATGACACCGTCCTCGGGCTTGATGTCGCTTCCTGCTGTAGTCGCTGTGTCGTTTTGTTTGGTTTCGTTTTCCATTTTCTGTAATAGCGTATAGCGGATACGCTAAACGCCATACGCTGCCCGTTAATTATCCTACCATGCTGCGCAAAGGCCAAAAGATGCTGTAGATTGCCTTGAAGACCACCACTAAAGCAAAGTCGATGATTAGTATCACGATGAAGCTCATCACAAACGCATCCGTGCACGCCTGCCCCACGCCCCTGGCTCCTTCCTTGCAGTGGAACCCCTTGTAGCAGCTTATCACCGCGATTGCCCCGCCGAAGAAAAACCCTTTAATGACGCCACAGGCCACGTCAAACAATTCCACGCCGTACGCGCTGAAACTCCAGTATGCCCGTGCGTTGATGTGCAGTTGAACCACACTGATAAACCAGCCGCCTATTATGCCCAGCAGGTCCGCATAAATGATAAGAGCCGGCGTCAATAAAAGGCACGCCAGCACGCGAGGCGCCACCAGATACCTGACCGGGTCGGTCCCCATACTTTCTATTGCATCTATCTGTTCGGTAACGTTCATCGTGCCAAGCTCTGCCGTCAGCGCACCGCCGATTCGTCCGGCCAGCATCACTGCCGCCAGCACCGGCCCGAGCTCCTTTACTACAGAGACGTTTATCAGCACGCCCAAGTGTTCTTCCAGCCCCATCCCTGCCAACTGGTCGTACGCCTGTATCGCCAGCGTCATACCCACAAAGGCGCCGGTTATCATAATGACCGGCACGCTGCGCACGCCTATCAGCAGCATTTGCGCCCATATCAACGGGTAGGTCTCGTTCCTTGCGATGCTTTCCGCAGAAGTTACCGCGGAGCGCCAGACAAACCTGCCGAATTGGCCGGCGTTGCTCACCCCCTCGCCGATTTTGATTAGCGCAGCACTTATCATAAGTTTTTAGTTTCGAGTTTTGCGTTATGAGTTATAGTACTTATCTAATCGCCAAATTAGCCAGTCATCCTAAATACAAAATACCGCGTAGTCAATCACAGCGCCGGCCTCTAAATCCAGCGTTATCGGACTTGTCCACGACCGCGGTGAAGGAGGGTTAATTTTGGGCTTTTCTGCTTTGAACTTTAACGTATAATGTCGGCGAATAAGGCGTTTTTATATGAGCGGAAATAAGCCACTGATATTGTTGTTTGTGCTCTTGGCCGGCCTTTTGGTTGTGGCCGGCTGCGTTGACCGAAAGCTGACCATCAACACAAACCCCTCCGGTGCGCTGGTTTGTCTCAACGACGAGGAGATAGGCGTAACGCCTGCGACCGTCTCATTCAACTGGTATGGCGACTATAACGTCACAATTCGCAAACAGGGTTACGTTACCCTCCAAACCCACCGCGCTCTCGTTGCCCCCTGGCACGATTATTTTCCGTTAGATTTTTTCGCAGAAGTTCTGTATCCAGGCCGCATAGTTGACTCCTGCGAATGGTCGTTCGACCTGGCCCCGCAAAAGGAAATTGACAGGCAGGAACTCATAAAATCTGCTGAGCAAATTAAGAATTTAGAATGAAGAATTCAGAATGGTGTAGTGTGATTCTAAATTCTCAATTCTACATTCTCTATTCTAAGGTGCGGTACCACTCTATGGCTTTCTGCAGACCTTCTTTGAACAAGACGATGGGCTTATAACCGAGCAGTTTCTTTGCGAGGGATATGTCCGCGAGCGAATGTTTGACGTCACCCTTTTGAGGCGGGACGTACTTCGGCTTTATCTTCTTGCCCACTGTCTCGTTTATCATTTCGATTATTTCATTAACTGTTACCGCCTCGCCGCAGGCGATATTCACAACCTCTCCTTTTGTCTGTTCCGCCCCTGCAGCAAGCAGGTTTGCCTCGACGATGTTAGCCACATAAGTGAAGTCCCGGCTTTGTGTGCCGTCGCCGTAGATGGTCGGCGATTTGTCTTTCAGGATAGAAGTTACAAAAGCCGGTATCGCCGCGGCATACTGGCTCGTCGGGTCCTGGTGGGGGCCAAAAACGTTGAAGTATCGCAGCGAAACGGTCTCCAGACCAAAAACCTTGTAAAAAACGGAACAGTAGTATTCCCCCATCAGTTTTGCAGCAGCGTATGGCGAGAGCGGATTGACAGGCATCGTCTCAATCTTTGGCAGGGTTGGCGTGTCGCCGTAGGCCGACGAGCTGGCGGCGTAAACGAAACGCTTCACCTTTGCATCGCGCGCCGCTAAAAGCAGCGTGAAGGTTGCATCAACGCAGTGCCTGTGCGTGGCAGCCGGGTCATCGACGCTGCGAGGCACCGAAGGCAAAGCCCCCTGATGCAGGACCACGTCAATCCCCTTCATCGCCTGCCGCGCAATATCCGGGTCTCCCATATCCGCTTCTATGAATTCTATCTTCTCCAGGATGCCGGCAAGATTGCTCTTTTTTCCGGTAAGCAGATTGTCAATCACTCTGACAAAACAACCCTGCGAGATGAGTTTAGCGCAGATATTTGAACCGATGAACCCGGCTCCGCCGGTGACTAAAAATTTATCCATTCAAAAACCCCTTTTATATAGTGTACGGCGTAAGTGGTCAGAAGGATATCCGCTGCCGTTAGGCCTTCGCTGGCTCGAGCTTTTGGTATTCCCGATAGGACTTGAACAGCTCGCGGAAGTAACCGCCCTTTAGCGTCTTGACTCCCAGCAGCACGCAGCCGAATATCTCGGCGTTGACCTGCCTTAACTCGCTGATGGTTCGCACGGCTACTCCTCGTCTGGTTGTCGCCGCATTGAACACCAAGATAGTCCCATCGACGCATCTTGCCAGTATTTTGGTTTCGCTTGCCAACAACACGGGCGGCCCGTCAACTATTACGTAGTCGAAGCTGTCCCGCTGTTGTCTGATCAGCCGCTCCATCGCCTCGCCCCCCAGCGCCTCCGCTGGATTGACCGGCATCGGCCCGGATTCGATTATCTCCAGCCGCTCCATCCCGCTCGGTCTTATCGCGTCCTGCAAACCGCACTGCCCCGTCAGCAGATTGCTCAATCCCGCCTGCCCAGGCGAGCGACCCGACTGAGTCGCAAATATCGTCTGGAAACTCGGCCGCCTGAAATTGGCGTCTATCAGCAGAACCTTCTTGCCGTCAGCAACAAGTGTCGTCGCAAGATTGACCGCCATGGCGGTCTTGCCGTCTTTGGCGCCGCCGCTGGTAATCAGTATTGTCCGGGCCTTTTCGGCCGACGCAGACAGCTTCAGATTTGTGCGTACCCGCCTGTATGACTCGCTTACGATGCTGTTCGGCGCCTGCCGTACCACAAGTGCCAGCTCAATGTCCTCGAGCTGCTTGTCCGCCTCGGCGTCAGGTATTATGCCCAGAAGCGGTATATGCAGATGTATCGCAACGTCCTTGGGCGTCCGCACAAGGTCGTTTAGCAACTCTACCAGGAACGCAAGGCCGACACCCAATAGCCATCCCAGAGTCGTTCCTCCGGGAAGGAAGAGTTCCCACCTCGGGGAACTTGCCTCGAGCGGTTCGGGAGCAAGGCCCACCATTTGAACTTTCGGAGTCTCGGGGTCGTCGTGAATCATCTTCAGCTTTTCAAGCTGTTCTTTAATCGAATCGAGCATTGCCCTTCTTTCGTCTCTTATTTGTACCCGCTGTTCGTATTGCGCACGCGCCAGATCCATCTCATCCTTGCGCTTCATGGCCTCCTCACGCATCCTCTCAAGTTGTGCGAGCCGGCCCTGCAGTGTGACAAGTATATCTTGAGCGTTCCGCAGGTTCGATTGTCTGGTCTGTTCGGCGATCGCCGCCTTTCTTCGCAATCTTTCCTCTTCTATCGAGTTGATATACTCCCGAATCTGCCGAATAATCCTGTGGTCCTCGCCGAATCTCGCAAGTGAGCTTGCAAGCGTCGATTCCTGTATCGCCAACTGCTCCGCCAGCGAGGTCATTACCGGGTCCGACTCCACCTGCCGTTCCACCTGCACCTGAACGGGCCCTTGTGCCTGCACCGCGAGGGTCTCGACGCCTGCACGCGTCTGGCTGATGTTCATCATCAACTCGTTTTGCTGAGACTCCAGCTCTCTGAGCTTACTGTCTGCGATTGGCTCGAACGCGTGCTCCCCAAGGTCGAAAAACCCGTATCTGCTCCGAACATCGCTCAGGCTGCGCTCTGCTGAGTCCAAATCTCTCTGAACGCGAGCCCGCTGCTCTTCAAGCTGTGCAAGCTTATCCGCGACCTCTTTCCTCTTGGTGCTGCCCTGGCTGTTGACAAACATATTCGTCATTTCGTTCAATATCGAGGCCGATTCTTCCTTGTCCCCGCAGGTCATCGAGACAACAATCGAGTCGCCATCCTTTTGCGGGAAGGCGCCAAAATACTTATTCAGGTTATTGACGGCCTTTTTTATGCGGATATCCTTTATATCGCCGAAGCTCTTAAACCATTTGGTCTGTTGTATTTTGTCCCTGTCAAGCAACTGCTGAAACGTGCCTTGGCTTTTCAGTATTGCGGTCATCGATTGTCTATAACCATATTGTACATCCTGGGCAACTGACGCCGATTCTATCCTTGTGGGGTCTTTCTCAACAGGCGGAAGCACCCTGATAAACGTCTGCGCCGTATATCTCGGCCAGTATCTCAGCAGCAGAAACCAGCTCCCCAAACCACAGCCAAAGCCGAACACCGTCAAGAAGACTATCATAAACCAGTGTCTGCGCAATATTGCGAGGATTTCTTTAGGCGTCATTCCGGTCGCGGCCCCGCGCGCGGCCATCGCCGGTCTCAGCGCCATCATCTTGGGTTCGCTCATCATCGGTCTTTGTCCTGTTTCTGCCATTTACGCTCCGATCCAATAGTTAGCAACTATTATCGCGTCGCCGGCAGTCCCTGCACAATGCCTTCACACGGCCGTTCCTCGCTTTAATTGCCTTTTTGTTTTCCGACTCGTTCGATTGCCGCACTTATACGCTCCTTGTCCGCCTTCGATATATTTTCTCCGCCGGCGTCCAGTGCCTGCTCATACGCCGCACGCGCCTGTGACAGTTCGCCGAGTTGCTCGTGAGACTGTCCCTGGTGTTCATACACCGCCAAGGGAATCGACATCTGCTGTGCCTCGTACTGCTGTATCGCCGCCCGTCCAAACTGCGCCGCCTCAGAATACTTGCCCTTCTTGTAAAGCACGAAGGCGTAAGTATCGAGATACACTGGGTTGTCTGGTTGTAACTCGCAAACCCGCTTGGCATATTCCAGCGCCTTGTCAATGTCTTGGTTGTTTTCCGCAAGTATATACGCAACATTATTCAGGACGTTTGTATTATTCGGCATTTTTGCCAGCAGACTTTCGTAGGCCTCAATAGCAGCTTTAAGGTAGTTATTATCGGAAGTTTTGTAGTAGGTCAGTATCAGCACCTCTGCCTTTCGCATTGTGAGGTCAAACCAGCGCGGCTGGTCTGGACTGGTTGTCTTTAGGCATTTGTCAACATACTCCCCCGCTTTGTTATAATCGCCTTTGAGCTTGAACAGTGTATACATGGCCCAGTTTCCAGCGAACGCTCCCGGTTCTGATGCCAGCTTTTGCTTGCACACCTGTTCCGCATCTTGCTCCCCAAGCAGCGCATACATTTTTTCCAGCACCTGCGCAGCGAGCCCTGCATTATCACTCGCCTTGTCGACCGCCTTCCTGCAGTACTGAATGGCTGTGGCGCGGTCACCGAGCTTCATTTTGCCTTCGGCCATCCTGAAATACGCGATGGTGGCGAGGTTACCGTCCACGTATTTGCCCGCCTCTTCAAACAGTTTGTCCATCTTTCCGGCAGCCAAGAGCGCCCGTAAATACCCGCCCAGGGCATCGGTGTCCACTTGCCCGCGCTCTTTGCTTTTGCGCAGAGCTAAGTCATATAACTGCTCTGCCTTCGCAAAATCGCCATTCAGATTCGCAAACCCTGCGGCACGCTCGAGCCAGTATACGTTTTCCGGCAGTTGCTTGAGGATTTTCGCATAGAAATCATCGAGCGGCCCTTTTTGCTTGGACTGCAAATAGAATCGTTCGAGTAAACTCCTTGCTTCGTCAGGCGCCTGCGGGTCCTCGACGATACCCTTGAGTTCAATAACGGCATCTTCGTTGCGTCCGGCCTTCAGATATGCCTTTGCAAGCGCCACCCGTGTTGCTCCTGCGTCAAGTAAAGTCTTGCTGCGCTTGAGGTCCGTTATTGCTTGGTCGTATTCCGCCAGCATATAATTTATCTGTCCCCGTAGCTGCCACGCTGTCGCGTCGGCCTGGTCGGCCTCAAGACGCTTGTTTGTCAGCTCAAGAGCTTCCTTCAGGCGTCCCTGTTGCATGGAAAGCCACGCCCCCAGTATCAGCCCCTTGCCATCCGTCGGATACTTCTCCCGGAAACTGGCCAGTTCCTGTTCGGCTTCCTTGACAAGACCGATTTTGAGGTAAGTCTGTATTGACATAAGATAGTTCTCGACTGTCTCCTCAGCGGACACCAGTTGCTCGGCATATTTTGTCGCAGCTTTCTTGTCGGCCGCTCTTTCCGCCAGGAATAACAACCCCCTGAGCGTGTTTACGTCCTTTGGGTTTGCTGCATACAACTGTTCGAGAACCTTCTTGGCATCTTCATATTGCCCAGCCCTTATGTAGTGTCGCCACAGCAACCGGGACTCTTTTGTCGTTGTCAGTAACTGCTCTGCCTTTTCTTGTTGTCCTGTCTGCCGATAGTATTCCGCGTAGCTATCGAGCATCGCGGGGTTCTGCGGGTCGTAACTTTTCGCCTGCTCCAGGGCCGAGGCCGCCATCGCGAGCAATGCCTGCCGTCGTTGTGTGACGGTACTGTCCAGACCAAGTCGTGTGGCAAGCCGGGCAAGCAATAGTGCATTCTGCATGCTCGGCGTATTTTCCTGTAAGCTCTGCCGCAGCGCCAACGCCCGCTCCGGCTCGTTTTCGCTGATGTACTCTGCATAGAAGCTCATCAATTCCAAATCCCCGGGATTCAGTGCCATCGCCCAGTCCAATGCACGCCTGGTTTCGGTCAATTGTGCGGACGAAACATTGTTTCCGAGCCGTTGGTTGCGTTTGTACAGCCGATTGGCCAGTTCTCGTGCGATGACCCTGTCCATCGGATTGATAGTTGCTGCTGTTTGTATGTCGGCCATCGCCGCCGCTTCATTGCCGAGTTCAACATTGATGCGGGCCCTTAGTAAATACCCGTATCCGAAAACCGGCCTCTGGGCCAGAGCGGTTTCTATGCTCGCCAGCGCACTTTCATACTGCCCCTTCGCAAGAGCGACCCTCGCGGCAAAAAAGTCTCCTGAGCAGTTGTCCATATTTTCCTGCCTCGCCATTTGTGCAACCTTGTCGGCAACCTCCCAGTCTTTCTTATTCAAAGCTATGTCAAACAGAGATGCCGCCGCCCGGTGCCGAGAGGTCTCATCTGCCTGCAGTGCCTCGGCACCCGCAGATATGCCGACCAGCTTTTTGAATTGCTCCACTGCCTTGTTGGGCTCGCCGTTCATTTGATAAAACACGCCCAGGATCATTGCTCGCCTGACGGGGTCGGCGATTCCCAATAAGATCTCCTCTCGGATATTTTTCCACCTCTCAGTGGAAACCTTCGCCGGCTCCGGTTCGGCGAGCCGCCGTTTGTAGAACAACGCTACTGGCTCGCTCGGCTGGTATTTCAAAAATTTGTCCACTATCAGATTCGCCTGGTCCAGTTGCCCTGTTGCTATCGCGTCGTCGCACAGCGATGCTATTACGTTAACACTCAGCGAGTTAGGGTCTTTTTCAAGTAGTTTATCCATATATTCGATAAAAGCCGACAGATTGCTTTTCATCTCTGCCACAAGCTGCTCGGCCGAGCGCTGGTCAATCGCCTCTTGCGGCTGCTGCTGGCTGAGTATCTTCCCCAGAACCACGCCTGTTCGCGGTTTTTCTTCTCTGCGCTCGATAATTATGCGAATTTGTCTGCCCTTGCCTTCCAAAACCACCATCTTCAGCATCATCCGATTAGGGTCCTGCTGTGGCATCTGTTCTAAATATCGTTCCGCGTCCGCAAATTCCCTGGCGCCTATATGCGCGCTAATCCGCAGCATACGGCTTCTGTCGGTTACTCCGCATCTTTCCTCGAACACATCGATGTGCGCCAGCGCGGTCCTCCACATCCCTGCCTTGATCAAAATCTCGGCATAGTCTAATCTCGCTTCCGGCTGCGCCATCTCTATCCCGCCTTCCAGCGCATTGGCGAGAAACTCTGCGACCACGCCGCTCTCGGTGCTGTTGACAAAGACCTTCGCAAGTTCATAGGAAAGGCGCGGGTCTGACTGTTTCGATGCCTTGAACTGCGTGTATGTCGTGTACAGCTTTCGGACCGCGGCAGAGGAATCCTCCTTTCTGAGTTTGGCTGTTGCAAGCTCAACCAACCCTTGCCATTTAACGACCTGGGGGTCATCCCCGCTGCCGAAAATCTGCTCAATCTGGCGAGTCGCCTGCTGGGCCTCCGTCAGCAACTGTTGCCCCTCAGATTCTCCCAGCGGCTCTGTCGCATCCAGTATCTGGTCGATATAGCTGTTTGCAAGCAGACTGTTCAATCGTACTTGATATGCCCTGGCCGTCGCTGACCGCGGTCCGGTTGTCTCCTGGGAGTCGGGCAGCAAAAGCGCGTTTTTGGCAATCTCAATCGCTTTATTCAAATCCTCTTTTTGTTTGCGAATATCGAATCTTCTGGAGTACAGACTTGCGGCGACTATTGCGTAATCCATGTTATTATTATCGAGTTTGCGCGCCCCCTCAATCGCCTCGATTCCCTTGTCGAGGTAGGTCGGACCGAGACGGAAGTCAGAGTAGAAGTATGCAAGCGTCGAAAGCACCTTAGCGCTTGAGCCGAATTTGGTGGCAAGCGCCAGATACTCTGGCTCCATCGCCAGAATCAGCTTTCGCTGGTTGGGGTCAGAACGGGCCTGAATAAAACGGTGCTTCGTATCGAGAAGATTAACGCTGGCTTCTACCCCGTCCTTTGTTGCCCTCACTCCTTCCCTGAGTGCTTCCATCGCTTCATCCCTGGCTTTGTCTCTGGCATCCAAGTTTCCTTTCAATGCTTCTATCTCGCCCCTTAGAACCGCCACCTGTGCCAGGCGTTGATACACTTCAGCATTTGCCGGCTCAAGTTGTTTGACAGTCTCAAGGTCGGCAACGGCCTGCTTAAGCGGCTCTTCCTTGTTAGTCGTCATTCCGAGCTGTGCGATATAGAGGTTTGCCGTCCCCCGAATCAGATGCAGGTACGGCCCTAAACGATGAGTCGTCTCTTCCTTTTGTTTAAGCGCGTCAAGCTCCCACTTTGATGTGTCCGTCGTGGCCAGCTCAGGCTCGGCACCGGGCTTTTCAATCAATTCTATAAAATTCGATGCTTGCGATGCCACCTCCTGCCATACCATGCCCGGCGACACCTGTGCAACTATGTAAAGATATTTCAACTGATTATACCTTACCCACACATTCTTGGGGTCGAGCCGAATAATCTGAGCCCAGCACCCGAGCACATCCCGCCACTTTTCCGTTTCCCTGTAGACGTCTGCGACGCGTAGCAGCATCTCGACTTTAAGCTCGTCGGTCTTGGCGAGTGTATAAGCTTTTCCGTAGTTGCGTTGCGCCTTCTCGTAAAGGTCTTTGCGTTGCTGCTGGTCTGTCGTTTGGCGTGCTGCTTCGAGGGCTGCGCTTCCGTCTTGTATGAACTTTTGTGGGTCCCGGCTTAAATACAAGAACGCTGCTATGGCCGAAATAACCACAAACACGAAAACCGCAGACCCTATCAGTGCCACCTTCTTGTTTAGTCTTTTCTTTGCCATTACCTTTTACTCCTTTATTTGTTTGGAAGCGTCCACGCCACCGAGGTCAGCAAACCACATTTGTTCGTCCTGCTCGGGATACATTGTCTGCCTACCACAGCCCGCTGGGCCAATGTTCTTTTTCGAGGACGGGCAGAATCACTGCCAGTAGTTTTTTGCTTGCTGCCAGGGCTTCCTGCTTGTTTGGATAAGTTGTCCGCCCAAGGCTATTATTGCAAAACTTCCATTCGACTTTAGAGAAGTAGGAAAATTTTCCAAAAAGGTTCTTGTTCAGGATACGCCGGGTGCGGTCTCTTCCTCCAGCGTATTCGCCGTTTACTCTGAAAACATAAAAAACAGAAAATGTTGTTTCGCCTGCCAGCGGGTCCCGTTCCGTCCCGGTGAACACAAGATAACGGGCGTCGATTTGACGCTGCTCGTCACCGTTGATTTCTAATGTAACGGTCTCGGAAATTTTTTGTTGAAAACCACCTCCAATGTAACATTCCTCGGGTCTGTGCGGCACTATGTCCGGGATCTGATAATAAGTTATAAAGAGCGAGCAAAATCGTGTATTGCTTGCTTCAGGAGCACTGGCGTCTTCCAAATTCCACTGAATGTAGTCCTCCGTGCCCAAAGTCTCCAGCACGTCCGGATTTTCAATGTCCTTTTTTGACACCACCTTGTAGGGTGTCAGGTTCGAACTGTCAAGCTTGGTGAGGGGTTTTTTCAGCGGCAGCGGCTCTTTTTTCAGGTATATCCCTGACAGCTTAACCGCTACCGACATAGCGATGACCGTTATCCCCAGCACGCCGGCGCATATCAGAAAGGCCGGCTGAAGGTAGTTGGCTCTAATCGTCTCTCGTATATCTTTGGGCGTTGTCGTCACTTTTAATCTCTTTTTTAACTTAGACAGATTAATGGGACCGAACCACGACATCGGGCGGTTTGGCTTCTGTGCTCTCTACCCACAGGTTCGACATAAACCACGCAAGAAGTCCATAAAGTCCGAATGCCAGCGGCAGCATCGCCATCCCCAGAAGGTCGTGGTAAATCCCCTGCGCATACTCCGCGTCCCACAGCACATAAATGAAGCCGGTGATGATTACTCTGACGATGTTACAAAGTATTGCTATCGGAATTGTGCTGGCTAACAGCACGAGCCGCTGCCATATAGGCCTGTAGTGCAGGTATGCCATTGCCACGCCCAGCGCAAGAAACGCCATCAGAAGTCGCATGCCGCTGCAAGCCTCCGCCACGTCAAGCCCCGGCTCAAGGTGTTTACCATTGTATATGATATTGATGATGACGCCGTTGGCGGTCGCCTCCAGTTTCGGGACCAGATTAAGCATCACCGTCGAAGCTGTCGCTGCCCACTGACGCATCGGTATGGTGGCAAGCCTGTAATATCCTTCGGGTATCGGAACGGCAAACAGCAGATATGTAATCGGCAGCCATGTATATCTCATCAGGGGCCAGCCGCCGAGAAACAGCACCGCAGCCCCAAGGGCGCCAACCATGGATATTTCCCTGAAGTATCCGTATCCGGCTGGGCTGACTGTGTTGAAAACGTAAAAAAGTATCACGCACACCAGGCAAAACAAACCCAAATAATTCGGTTTGGTCTGAACATTTAGAATTTCCCTCTTGGATTGGTTGAGAAAGTATAAGCTAAAAAGCGGAATGAGGAATCCGTGTGACCAACTGCTGTCAGTCAGCCACTGGTGAACAATGCCCCCAATCTCCTTGTGAAACAGGCAGTAAAGCAGTCCCCCTATTATCGCCATCCGGATATATGCGTGCACTCCGAGCTGGCGCCACGACCCCGCCCAGTGCTGGGGGGAGCTTGCCGAAGCCGGCTCCCGGCCCATCCCCGTCGCGCCGGGGGTAGCTGCCTGTGATTGTGCCGTGGAAGTAACAGTATTGTCTGCCATAGTCGTCGAGTTTTTGCCCCGCACCCATTTTGGCCCACAAAACGGCCATCTCACCGAGCGCCCATATTCCCAAGCGGGCACGGGGGCACAGAGCGATTCTAGAAACCGAAGGGGCCGAAGGGGTTACTGATCCCGAACTGGCGGTCGCTAAAGTTGCGGTCGTAAATAAATCCAAATCCGTAAGTTGCCCTGAACGCGTTCCGCAGGACCGCTCGCCACCTGGCTGTCGGGTGCGTCCCGACATTGATGAGGTCGTTTGGCTTGATAAAGAAGTCGGGCTGTTCGCCCATTGCTATCTTGTCCAAGTCCACCATTACGATTTCTTCTCGTTTTTTTGCTATTCTTCTGACGACCTCGCATCGCTTCGGCCACGCCAAAGGTCCCAGGCCGCCCGCCGACGCAATCGCCATCTTCAGCGTCATAGGCCGGCCTGTTATGTTGACAAACCCTTGGTTGTTGACGTTCCCCATAATACAGAATTCCCCGATAATATCAACTGGCACGTGGATATTATCGCTCGGCCGAATCACGATGTTGTAGCGTGGGTCGCCACTGAGAAGTTTATCTGCAGATATCCTTATTACTCGCCTCTGCGCGCCTCCTGGGCCGATTTGGTCCCAGCCCGGCGATGTTGGTTCTTTTCGGGCCAGCCCCGACGAATCGGGGGCACGCAGGGGCTCAACGCCTGCTGCCTTCGGCTCTTCTGCCGGCTTGGGTCGGCCTATTTGAACCGGCATCCATTTGCCGTCCTGGAATATCCACTCAATTCTTCCTTCGCCTTCAGGGTTGCCTGGCGTGTTTTCTGCTGCACTCTGTGTATCGTGATTTGCGGCAGGCAGTAACTCTTCTGGTGAAGCGGCTTCGGCAAGCTCCTCGTCAGTCGCCATCTCGGCCGAAACGACGACAAGCTCACTGCCCGCCGTATGTTCACGCTTGGCCACCGGCGCTATCACCTCCAACAGCTCATCACCTGGTTCCTTCACAGGCACAGGTTTTTCGCGTTCTGCCGCCGGCGTCTCAGCCGGCGGTGCAGGCTGTGATTCGTTTTTCGACGGGGCTAACTCCTCCTGGCCGGTAATCGGTCGCGACACATATATGTAACTTGTGTTGAACTGGCTTATGCCGCCCGCGGAGGCCAGTGCGTCTGTCAGCCGATAGTCATATCGTGGTATCTCATATCGCCCGGGCTTGGGAACGCCGTTGCCTAATATCGAAAACAGCCGGCTTTGCGACCGGAGCAGCGTTACGTTCACCGACGGCTCTTTCAGAATATTGGGCGAAAGAATCTGCTTTACCTCATCCTCCAATTGAGACTCCGTCAAGCCCGCTGCTTCAACCACCCCGATATCAGGAATCGATAACTTGCCGGTCTCGGTGATTACAAACTGGTTTGTATACATTATTCCTTGGTTGAACAGTTCGAAGATGCTTATGCCGACCACATCGCCCGGACCAAACACGTAGTCGGTGTCGTAAGCGACGACGTCGGTGGGGCTGGGCTCTTCTCCCGATTCCCACGCCGCAGGCGTCTCCTCCGCCACCCCTAATGAATCCAGTATCACGTTCACAGCAGGCACGGGCCGGAACCGCCCTACCTGGGTCGGGTCCCAGAACTTTTCGCCGCAGCCCGTCGCGAGGACGCTTAGCCCAAGAAACAAACCGGCTGCTGATATTAAGCGCACTATCTTCATATTCATTGAATTATCGGCTTCGGACAAAGCCGGCTTAACTTTTTGATTGCCAAATAGCCGGTAATATATCGGACTCATCCGAAGAACCGAAACAAACCTGCGAGAAAGAGAAATCACAAATCAAACCCGTTGAAAGTGAACCGTATTTTTGATACCTAACATCTTTTGCCAAAATGGGTTACGCGCGTGCCCCTCCTCGCCGCCGGGGCGGACGAGGCGACCTCCGTGGCGCTACATCGGCTTGGCCTTGCTGGCTAAGACCGCTCCTCACTTACAAATAACGAGTGAGTATACTGGCAGGCTTGATGTCTTGTTCGGCCTATTGTGGGGATTTTGTGTGTCCAATAATAAAAGCTCCGCCACTATAGCCCCGCACCTATTTCGATAATTAGGCGCTGATGTGGGCAGGAGGGCCGGTTGGCAGAAAAGGTGCGCTGCATGGGAATTTCATTTTTTATGTCGAAATAGGTGCGGAGTTACCAGTCGAACGTTTTTTGCCACGCCTTTTTGAGCGAAGCAATGTCTGCCTTGATGATTTCCCTGCCGTTATCAGCCTTAATAGCGACGCTTTTGGTATCGGTTACCCTTCCAATTTGGCCGAATGGCAAATTCAACATCAGTTTTGCGAATGCATCATATTTCTCCGGCTCGACTTCTACGATGTATCGTGAGGTCGATTCGCTGAAAAGTTGCGAGTCGATTCGAGAGCAATCTTTATTTTTCGGCAACCCTCGTAAGTCGACCCCGATGCCTAAGCCGCCGGCAAATGCCATTTCAGCAAGGGCCACCGCCAGCCCCCCTTCCGAACAGTCATGGCAACTGACGACAAGTCCCTTTGCAATCGCCTCTGAGATGCGTCTTGCGATTTTCGGCGCCATCTGCAGGTCAACGGTTGGCACGTGACCCGTGACTCGTGTCTCGTCTCTCGTGTCTTGTTCTTCGAGTGACGAGCGCCGAGCGATGAGCGACGAGTAGTGCGAGCCGCCAAGTTCGTTTTTCGTCTCGCCCGCTATGAACAGCAGATTGCCGGTTTTTTTAGCGTCCATTGTTACGCATTTGTTGACGTCATCGACTATGGAGACGGCGCTTATCAACAGCGTTGAAGGAATCGATATTCGTGTCCCGTCGTCGCGTCTGAATTCGTTGTTGAGAGAGTCTTTGCCGGAAATGAACGGCGAGCCGAAGGCGATTGCCCCGTCGTAGCAGGCCTGCGCCGCCCGCACCAATGCGCCCAATGTTTCGGGTTTTGTGCAGTCGCCCCAGCAGAAGTTGTCCAGTAGCGCGATGCGGTCGGCCCTTGCGCCGACGCATATAAGATTTCTGATTGCCTCGTCTATCCCGGCAATCGCCATCCAGTATGGGTCGATGTCACCATAGCAGGGGTTCATTCCGCAGCTTACCGCAAGACCTTGCTGCGAATCGTATTTGGGCTTGATTACCGCTGCGTCGCTCGGGCCGTCGTTTTGTATGCCGGTCAATGGCTTCACGACCGAAGCGCCCTGAACCTCGTGGTCATACTGACGAATGACCCATTCCTTGCTGGCCACGTTGTAGGAGCCGAGAATCGCAAGCAAGTCATCGTTATAACTATCTTTCTCGTCGCTCTTATGGCTTGTGCTCTTATGACTTATGCTCTTGTAAACCGCCTTGCGAGAGTACTTCGGGACGCCTTCGTGCAAAAACTCCATATCCAGCTCGCCGACCTGCGTCCCGTTGTATCGCAGGCGCAGTTTCCTGTCGTTGGTGAATTTGCCGATTACCGTGGCCTCGACGTTCTCGCCGGCGAAGATGTTCATTATCGCGTCCAAATTTTCGGGCTTTACGGCGACGACCATTCGTTCCTGCGCCTCGCTTATCCAGATTTCGGTGTAGTTCAGGCCAGCATATTTGAGCGGGACTTTTTCCAGGTCCACCTCCGCGCCAAGGTCCTGGCCCATTTCGCCGACTGCGCTGGACAGCCCCCCTGCGCCGCAGTCGGTGATTGCTTCATACAAACCGCGCTCGTTTGCCTGCACAAGCACGTCCAGCGTCTTTTTTTCGGTGATGGCGTTGCCGATTTGCACGGCGTGAGAAAAAATTGTCTCGTGCTCGTGCGTCATCTCTCCCGATGAGAACGTCGCGCCGTGGATGCCGTCTCTGCCCGTCCTGCCGCCGACCACGATGATAAGATTGCCGCTCTGCGGATGCTTAAAGCACTTGTTTTTATCCATTACGCCTATGTTGCCGCAGAACACAAGCGGATTGGCTAAGTACCTGTCGTCGAAGTAGATTGCGCCGTTAACAGTGGGTATCCCCATTCTGTTGCCGTAATCGCGCACGCCCGCGACGACGCCTTTCATAATGCGTCTGGGGTGCAGCACGCCCTTGGGGACGTCTTCGAGCTTCATATTCGGGTCGCCGAAACAGAAAATATCGGTGTTGGCGATGGGGCGTGCGCCCATCCCAGTGCCCATCGGGTCGCGGATGACCCCGCCTATGCCCGTCGCCGCCCCGCCGTATGGGTCAAGCGCCGAGGGATGATTGTGTGTTTCGACCTTAAAGCAAACCGCCGACTCTTCGTCGAATTCGATGACCCCGGCGTTGTCGGCAAAAACGCTTATGCACCAGGGCTTGTTCAGCTCTTTGGTTGCCCTGAAAACGGTTTCTTTCAGGAGATTGTCGAAGTGGATGTACCGGCCGTCGAAGTCCATATCGATTTCGCTTTTGAGCGTTTTGTGGACGCAGTGCTCGCTCCAGGTCTGCGCGATGGATTCAAGCTCAACGTCGGTCGGCTCTTTCGCCATCCGGCGGTAGTAATCCCGGATGGTCTTCATCTCGATAACGTTGAGGAACAGGTCTTTTTCCTTGCTGAGCCGAACCAGACCCTCTTCATCGAGCTTCTGTATGGGCCAGTGCACGACCTTTAGCTCGTAGGGCTTTATGTGCGGGCTTGGCGGCTCGGCCTCGTTGCCGATGACGCAAACCTCGATGCAGTCGTTGGCCAAAACTTTCCTGGCAATCGTGTCGATTTGTTTGCTGCCCAGCTCTCCCAGCAGCACGTATTTGCGGGCGGTGCGAACGGATGAGGGCTTTGCCCCCATATCGGTCATTGCGCTGGTTACGGATTCGGCTACGGGGTCTGTAACGCCGCTTTTAAGGTGCACCTCAACGAGCGTCGCCTTGGCCAGGCCCGCCGGCGCGACGCTTCTGCCGATGTAATACTCCTCGCATACGGGGTCAGCCAAAAGCTCCCTCCCTAACCGCTCCGCGAAATTTCTGTCGAAGTCCGCCTCAATCAGATATACCCTGGCGAACTGCACTGCCTGCGCCGTGCCTATCCCCAGCTCCCTTATATCCGCCAGCACACTGGCGCCCTGCACATCGGAAAAGCCGGGCCTGTTGAAAACCTCGAATCGCCACTGCTTCATTTAGATAAGTTCCTTCCTGCCCATCTTGTATTCCACCAGCGCACTGCGTTTGGCCCTTGCTGCCTCCAGCAGTTTTTCGATTTTTCTCCTGTCGCCACAGCGTATTGCTTTTTTGAGTTTTGCAAGCTGGCTAATAAGCCGGTCTATGCCCCGAACGGTGTTTTTGGCGTTTGTCAGCAGCACGTCCGCCCAGATATTAGGCGGGCCTGAGGCGATTCTGGAGCTATCCATAAAACCCTTGCCGGCCAATTGTAATTCCTGGGGGTTACTGGCGTTGACCAAAGCCACCGCGGTGATATGCGGCAGGTGGCTGACGTTTGCCAGGATTCGGTCGTGCTCGGACGGGGACATCACTTTGACGTAACAACCAAGCGCCGACCAGAATTCTTTAAGCACGCGCAAGGCCCGGGGGTTCGTCGTTTTTGTGGTTGTGAGGATGCACAACGCCCTGTCAAACAGGTCGTCTCTGGCAAACTCGACGCCCCTTTGCTCGGAGCCCGCTATCGGATGCGAGCCGACGTAGTGGACGCTTTTAGGCAGGTATTTGGCGGCCCAGCGATGGGGCATTACCTTAGTCGAGCCAACGTCGGTGACGATACAACCCGAAGGCAGGGCCTCGGCGATTTCGCAGAATATCCGCTCGAAGGTGCCTACGGGCGTTGCGAGTATGACAATATCGGCGTCTGCGACGCTCGCCCGAATATCATCGAAGGTTTCGTCGGCTATTTTGAGTTGGCGTGCCTTCGCCCGCGTGCTGGGCCGATGGGCAAATCCCGCCGTCTTAGCCCCCCTTATTGCACACGATATGGCCCGGCACACAGAACCCCCCAACAATCCAAGCCCAATGACCGTTATTTTTCTTAAGTGCAGCATACAAAAGACCTTACAGAAAAACAATAACATTCAGGCGCCGCTAAAAGTTATAGCAACGCGGCGGCGATGTCAATTTTTTTCTTTGATTTGGGCTGCGTCGATGCTAACATAGTAATTCACTCAATAAATACCAACGGACACAGAGAACCAATCTCCGCGCGTTAAGACCGCGGGATAGGCGGATTGCAGACAAATGGCGAAGGCGAAGAACAACAGCACAATCGGCGATGGTGACTACCTCGATTTTGAGCAAAAAGTGGCGGACCTTGACCGCCAGATAAACGAGCTGCGCCGCCTAAGCTCCATAAAGGGTATCGACTATTCCGCTGAGATTCGCCAACTGCAGGTCGAACAGGTGGCCGAGCTGAAGCGGATTTATTCTAACCTGACCGCCTGGCAGACCGTCCAGGTCGCCCGCCATCCTAAAAGGCCCCTCCTGCCGGACTACCTCAATCTTATGGTCAAGGATTTTCGCGAGCTGCACGGTGACAGATGTTTCGGCGACGACAAAGCGATGATTACGGGCCTCGGCCAGATAGGCAGAGAGAAGGTATTGATTGTCGGCCAGAACAAGGGCCGGGCGCTCAAGGAAAAAGTGGCGTGCAATTTCGGCTGCGCTAACCCAGAGGGTTATCGCAAGGCACTGGCCAAAATGAAATTCGCCGCCAAGTTCGGTGTCCCCGTAGTTACACTCATCGACACGCCCGGCGCATATCCGGGCGTCGGCGCCGAAGAGCGAGGCCAGGCCCGGGCCATAGCGGTAAATCTGTTCGAGATGTCCCGGCTGCCGGTGCCAGTCATTTGTATCTGTATCGGCGAGGGCGGCTCGGGCGGCGCATTGGGTATAGGCGTCGGCGACCGCTTCGCAATGCTCGAATTTGCCTACTACTCCGTCATTTCACCCGAAGGTTGCGCCGGCATTCTCTGGCGTGATGGCTCCCAGGCCCCGGAGGCGGCCGAAGCCCTTAAGCTCACAAGCAAAGACCTGCTTAAGCTGAAACTCATCGACGAGGTAATCGCCGAACCATTGGGCGGCGCTCATCGAAACATCCACGATACCGTTTACAACGTCGAGCAGTACATCATAAGGACGCTCGCGGCCGTCAAACGCGCCAAGGTCGAAGACCTGCTGGACAGCAGATACCGAAAGCTGCGGGCAATAGGCAGCGACCCAACCGCAATTGTGCGAAGCAAGCCGGCAAAGATAAGAACCGTTGAGATTGCACCCCCCAAATCCAAATCAGTGCCCGCAAAGGTGTGAACTTGAGGTGTGGCTCATTTGAGGCGAGCCACGAGCGACTATTCCGGCTCCTGTTTCTGTATCAATTCGATTATCTCGGCCTTTGTCGGCATCGCATCTACCGAGCCGAATTTCGTGCACGCCAGAGCGCCGGCGGCTGAGGCGAACTTGACTGCCTTGCGCAAATCGTCCCCGACGGCAAGCGAGGCAGCCAGAGCGCCGGCGAATGCGTCGCCAGTGCCGGTGTGGTCCACCAAGTCGATGGGGAACGCAGGAACATGGTCGGCATTGTCTCTATCGACCACCATACAGCCGCGTCTGCCCATCGTTATCACGACAGCACGTGCCCCCCTTGCGACTAAGTCTGACCCGACCATTTTTGCCGTGCGGATATTTGCGCTGGAGCGTTCGCTAATCAGCGCCGCCTCATACAGGTTTGGTATCAGGACATCGACCGAAAAGTATTCGGACGGCAGCGACACTTCGACTCCCGGGCTGGATGGTCCCAGGACGCCTGCCGGGTCTAAGATGACTTTTATGCCGTGCAGTTTGGCGGTATTGATGGCCTTGACCACCGACTCTTTGGGCAGCCGTGCGTGAATCAAACAGACGTCCGCCCCGGCTATCGCCTCCTCAGCGGCCTCGATATCCTGCGGAACAAGCGCAGCGTTTGCCCCCTCATACCGCACACAGGCATTTTCCCCTTCGGTGTCCACCAGCGTCAGGATTACGCCCGTGTTTTTCGCCTGCGCGGAGAAGACAAAGTCGGTGTTTACGCCGAACTGCTGCAGAACGGATTTTATCAGCGCCCCGAACGGGCAACTGCCTATCTTGCTGACCAAATGCACGTCACAGCCGCACAGCGCCGCCTCGATGGCCTGATTGACGCCCGGCCCCGTCGCCGTCCACGATAGCGCCGTCCCGGCTGATGTCTGCCCCGCCGCAGGCACCTGCGCGCACTTTGCCGCCATATCCATATACGCGCAACCGACCACGACGACTTTTGGATTCCTTCCCGACATTTGCATCCTCAAAATAGCCGCTTGCGCGTGAGTATAGCCAACAGACGTTCAATTGCAACCCTTTTTGTTTGCCCGGCGTTCGGTGTTGAAGTGCGGATTTTAGCGAGCAGCGCGAATGATGAAATCGGCGGAGAGACGTCGGCCTGAGGGACAAAAGCAGGTTACGCGCAGGATGCAGTTGTCGGCGGAGGATTTCTGCAGCGGCAGTGAGAAGAGATAGGCGCGCATAAAGTCCTGCCAGAGGTTGTTGTTGGCGGCGGGGTCGGCGAGGTCGACGTCTGGCCAGATGGCGAGACGTTTTCCCTTTGGGTCGGCGGAGCGCTGGACGTGCTCGAACAATTCAAAGCGGAAGACGGCAGGGGCCTTGATTTGGGAGTCGAAGGAATCGAGCAGGCAGACATAGGCGTTAATGGTGGAGGCGCCTGCGGAGTCGCGTGCCGGGACCAGCGAGGTGATGAGGAGGATGTCAACGCGAGTCGGGCCGAAACGTGTGCAGGGTGGTGCCAGGCCGATGGTGAAACCGGGACCGGAGGTCTGGTCGGAGCAGCCGGCGTAAAACGCAAGAGCGATAATGAAAAGCAGTATTGTCGCAGCGGTCAATGTTCTCATATTGGGTATTTCGGCGAAGGATTTGGGTTTAGATTAGGAAAAAAGAGCCGTTAGCCCATAGTCATTAGTCGATAGTCATCGGATGATTATAAATCGTCGTCGAGGACGTGACCGAGGCGATATTTTTTGGTGCGTAGGTAATCGACGTTGTGTGGCGAGGGGGCAATCTTGATGGGGATTTGCTCGACGATTTTGATGCCGTAGACTTCGAGTCGGCTGGTTTTCTTGGGGTTATTGGTGAGTATTTTGATTTGTTTGAGTCCGAGGTCACGGAGGATTTGGGCGCCGATGCCATAATCGCGTTTGTCGGGTGAAAAGCCGAGTTTGATGTTGGCGTCAACGGTGTCGAGGCCCTGCTCCTGTAGTTTGTAGGCGTGGAGTTTGTTTTTGAGGCCGATGCCTCTGCCTTCCTGGCGGAGATAGACGAGAGCGCCAATGCCTGCCTGCTCAATCATTTGCAGGGCCGCGATGAGCTGTTGGCCACACTCGCATCTTTGGGAATGAAAAAGGTCGCCGGTCATACATTCGGAGTGGACGCGGACGAGAACGGGTTCGTTGTGTTCGACGGGTTTGCCGGAGCCGTCGAGGTCGCCAACGCCGCCTTTACACAGCGCTAGATGCGGTTCGGCTGAAGAGAGTGATTCATAAGCGATGAGTTTGAAGTCGCCGAAGTCAGTTGGGAGGTGGACGGCTTCGACGCGTTTGATTTGGGTTTCACGCTGGAGGCGGAATTCGATTAGCTTTGCGATGGAGGCGATTTTGAGATTATGTTTTTGGCAGAAGTCGAGGAGCTGTGGGACGCGAGCCATAGAGCCGTCGTCGTTCATAATTTCGCATATTACGGCGGCGGGCTTTAGGCCGGCAAGCCGGGTGAGGTCAACGGCGCCTTCGGTCTGGCCTGCGCGGACAAGGACGCCGCCATCGCGTGCGCGAAGGGGGAAGACGTGGCCCGGGCGGGCGAAGTCGGACGGTTTCGCATTGTCGGCGATTGCGGTCTGGACGGTATGGGCGCGGTCGGCGGCGCTTATGCCGGTGGAAATACCCTGTGCAGCGTCGATGGAGACGGTGAAGGCGGTGTGGAGGCGAGCGGTGTTGTCAACGACCTGCGGATGCAGGGCGAGGGCATCGCATTTTTCGCCGGTCAGCGGCAGACAGATTAAACCACGCCCGAATTTGGCCATAAAGTTGATGACCTGCGGCGTTACTTTTTCGGCGGCGCAGACGAGATCGCCTTCGTTTTCGCGGTCTTCATCGTCAACCAGGACGATGATTTTGCCGGCGCGAAGGTCATCAAGAACTTCCGGTATCTGGCTAAACTGAACGGGCATAGGTTAAGGATTAGCAGGAATGGGGTATTTGGTCAAGGGCGTAGTGCGGTAACTGCCCCAAAGATTGTGGGGACGGTTACACGACTGGCGAGAAATGCCCCGATGAGGTATAGTATCCCGTGGGCGAATATGTGCGCAAGAAATAATATCGTCGAGCAGATTAGGGAGAAGATTGCGCGGGCGGCGCAGCAGGGCCAGCGGGGTGTGATTTTGCAGCCGGGGGCGATAGGCGACTGTATTCTGACGCTGCCGTTGGCGGAGTTTATGAAGGAGACGGTGTGTCGCGGCGGGGTTGACGTAATCGGGCATACGGAATACATCGGGATACTGCCGGGGAGAAGCTGCGTCGATGCGGTGAGGTCGATGGATTCGATGGAGCTGCATCGGCTGTTTGCGGGCCAGCGGGAATTTGAGATTGCGGATGGCGACCCGCTGATGTTCGCGTTTGCCGAGTATGCGTGGATTGCGACTTTTTTAGGCGAGCCGAACGGCGACTTCGAGCAGAATTTGATTTTCACGGCCCACTGCAGTCACAGCGCAGAAGTAATGACCTTAGAGATGAAACCGGAGCAGGGGTTGAGAAATCACATCACCGAGTTTTACAGGGAGCAGTTCATCGAACAAAGCGGTTTATCGCCTGCGGAGCACAACCCCTCGACTCTGCTCGGGGCAGTGGAGACAGCGGTGGGTATGCCTTTGATAAGGCCGACGCCGGCGGATATGAACAAGGGTAAAGAGATATTGGCTGAGCACGGCGTTATGCCGACACTGAAGCCGGTAATCATTCATCCGGGCAGCGGAGGGGCACAGAAATGCTGGCATTTGGACAATTTCTTGTCGGTGGCGCAAATGTTAGCGAGCGAGGGTATAGAAGTGATATTCCTGTTAGGACCTGCTGAAATGGAAAGGTTCGATTCGCAGGCAAAGGCCAAAATCGGGACAGCGGCAAAATTGCTCACGAATCTATCTTTGGCGGACGTCCTTGCGGTGTTGAGTTGTGCGGGGGGCTATGTGGGCAACGATAGCGGCATAACACATCTTTCGGCGGCGTTAGGCGTCCGCACCGTTGCTGTCTTCGGCCCGACGGACCCGGCCGTCTACGGGCCAATTGGCCCTGCGGCTACAATCCTGCGGAGCGACATCCCCGACTTTGCCGGTGCAATCTCGGAGGAACTGCAAGAGAAGGCGGTGGCGGTGCTGGTGCAGTGAACTATCGCAAGTTGACCAATTCAAGCCATCTGTTATAATGCCGGCATACACACCGGCGACGGTCAGTCCGTCCTCCGTAGCCCCTCGGGGGCGGAGGATGGAAAGGTAACGATTTTGTAAGAAGGCGGTCCTATGATAACCAAGACACTTGGTGAATTAGCAGAATACGTCGGTGGACGGGTCCGCGGCGACGCGAACATCAAAATTCACTCCGCGGCGACTTTGGGCAGGGCGGGCGAAGGCGACATCAGTTTCCTGAGCAATGAAAAATACGAAAAGCAGCTTCTGTCGACCAAGGCAAGCGCGGTGATTGTGGGCAAGGACACCGTTACGGCCTCGGCGCCGCTTTTAGTTGCGGAAGACCCTTATTATGCGTTTATGCAGATTATGGTGCTGTTGCACGGGCACCGCAAGCACAAGAAGGTGGGGATAAGCCCCAAGGCGGTGATTTCCGACAGCGCGAAGGTCGGCGCCGGCTGCCACATTCACGAGTTTGCTACGATAGCCGACGGCGCAAAGGTCGGAGACGGATGCGTAATTTACCCGTGCGCATATATCGGAGAAAACGTCCAGATAGGCAACGACTGTATTTTGTATCCGAATGCCGTCATTTATGAGGGCTGCCGGATAGGCAATCGCGTGATAATCAACTCCAACGCCACAATCGGCGAGGACGGTTTCGGTTTCGCCAGCCATAACGGCGTGCATCACAAGATACCGCAGATTGGCTGCGTGGTGATAGAAGACGACGTGGAGATAGGTGCGGGGTGCGGGATTGAGCGAGGGACGCTGAACGATACCATCATAGGCCAGGGCAGCAAATTAGGCGATTTGGTTGCGATAGGGCACGGAACCAAGGTTGGGCCGCACTGTCTGCTGGTAGCGCAGGTGGGAATTGCCGGCTCGACTACGATGGGGCATCACTGCGTTGTCGGGGGGCAGGCGGGCATCGTGGGCCACATTATTATCGGAAACAATGTTGCAATCGGGGCACAAGCCGGAGTAATTAACAGCGTTGCCGACGGCAAGGTGGTGTTAGGCGCTCCTGCGATAGACGCCAACCAGGGGAAACGCGCTTATGGGATGATACAGTATCTGCCTGAGATGCGGCAAAGCATCCGCGACCTTCAGACGCAGATAGAGCGGCTTTTGTCCGGCGGCGGAGGCGAAGTCCAGCGCCCCGAGGAGCCGTAGGATGTTTAGGCACGGCCCGGAAGCGATATGAGCAATGGCGGGATTGTCGGGTTGATTGCGGGCGAGGGTCGGCTGCCGTTTATGATAGCGGCGGGCGCCAGGCGTGCGGGGCACAGAGTGATATGCGTGGGTCTTGCCGGAAGTACCGAGGCGTCACTGGCTGAGCAGGCGGACGTATTTTACACGGTGCCGCTGGCGAGACCGGGGAGCTGGATACGCAAATTAAGAAGGCACGGCGTAACAAATGCGGTAATGGCGGGGCGGGTCGCCAAGGGGCGTATTTTTACGCCGTGGCGAATCCTGCGGTATCTGCCTGACTGGCGCGCGGTGCGAATATGGTATTGGCGGCTTCGCAGAAAGAACAAGCAGAACGAGACGTTGCTGGCGGCATTGGCGGACGAGCTTGCCAGCGGAGGAATAATCCTGGAGGACTCGACGAAATACTGCAAAGAACACCTTGCGACGGAAGGGCCGATGATCGGACACGGCCCCGGTGCGTCGGTTGCAGGCGACATTGAATTTGGCTGGCCGATTGTCAAAAAGATGGCCCAGATGGACATAGGCCAGGCAATCGCGGTCAGGGAAAGAGAAGTGATAGCGGTCGAGGCGATTGAGGGGACGGCGGAGATGATTGAACGGGCCGGCCGGCTGTGCAAAGCGGGCGGGTGGACGCTGCTGAAGGCGGCCAAAGCGAATCAGGATATGCGGTTCGATGTCCCCTGCGTCGGGCCTGATACCATAAGAGCGATGACGGCCAACGGCGCCAAATGCTTAGTGCTGGAAGCGGGTAAGACGATCATCATTGATAAACTTCAGACACTGGAGTTGGCGGACAAGGCGGGGATAAGCGTTATTGGCAAATAGCCAGCGGCAGGAGTGGGTCAGCCCCGCAATTTTGGAGGCCATAAAAGTGTTTTTTGAAGAGTTAAATGAGAAATCTCGGTTAAAGGCGGAAACCGAATCATCGCAGAGGGACTCCAACCCATCTCCATCTTCAAAGTGGCCGCAGCTTCAAAGATGGCATCGCATCACGCTGATCTTGGTTGCGGTTACCCTTGCAGAGATGGTTGCTATCTTAACCCGCCAGAGCGCTCACCCAGATGAGTATTTACATATTGACGCCTTCCGTTACTTTGAAGATAATTGGTGGCCTCCGAACCTTGGGGCAGAGGATCTTGTCTATTCCCGCTATGGTGTGAGCCGTGTGTATAACGCCGAAATTGTCTACATCATTTACGGCCGACTTGGTAAAATAATTCGGATTTTCTGGAAGCCTGATGAGCCCCCCTACCAAGTCTATCGTTTGATAAACGTCAGTTTGTTTCCGCTCACCCTTGTTGGGTTATTCTTTGCGTCTTCCAAATGTATTGACCCAACAATAATCGGAATCACCTTTCTCTGCATTCCTCAGGTTCACTATATTTATGCGTATGCAAATTCCGACGCGTGGGGGTTATCGGCGAGCGTATTTCTTTTTCTGCTGGCACTGAATATGAGTGATAAACCAGCGAAGACATGGTCGTGGTGGAAGCTCGGCTTGCTAGCGGTTCTCACTGGGCTAATTATACTGTCGCCAAAGGAATATTTGTTCTCGCTGTTCCTCCCATATTCACTGCTCTCAATGCGGATATTTCAAGCGGTAAAGAGGAATAATCTTAGTCCGAGTCCGATCCGGTGGTTGGGGATTCGCTTGGCCGCACTGGGAATGTTAGTGGTAGCTGCCACGGCGCCACTGAAGGTGGTCTATCCAATGACACAGCGACGTTTCATCCTCGCAGGTGAGCAAATGCAAGAGGCTAAGGCATTGTGTGAATTCAAGCTCAGCAACCCAACATTCCAAACCCTTCGCTTGGCATCAAAAGGAGAGGGATACTTCAGTCTGTTGGCGAAACGATCGTGGGTAAAGGAGTCATTGAAAAGCTTCTACGGAGTCTTTGGGTGGCTGGATGTTTACAACCCCAGATTGATTTATTGGACAGCAGGTTTTAGTGCTCTGCTGGGGTTCTGTTTGACAATGCTTGGGACAGTTCGTAATTGGCAGAAGCTCAATGATGCTCTCCGAACTTGTCTGATTCTGGCACCGATTGTCGCGTTCCTTAACATTTGTGCTTCGCTCCGTTATTCTTTGTATTGCGACTATCAGCCCCAAGGCCGGTACCTATTTCCTTCATTAATAGCAGTTTCACTGATGTTGATGGCAACTGCTCATGTTGAAGAAAAAAAACTGAAATTGATTCGTGCTCGCGTATTGGCGGTAATGTACATCCTTTGCGTATACAGCTTGGTATTTGTGTGTATCATTAAGTTACTCTAACATAATGAATAATTCAGTATTTGATAACAAATCAGAGTACAAAATGAGCAAGAACCGACTGGTCGAAAAGGTCCGCCGCTTCGCCAACGAGGAAAAGACGTTCAGGCGATTTGCCTTGTCGCTGAAGCAAGCCAAACCATTGTTATTGGCGACAAAGAGATGGTTGCACCTATGAGCGATGTGGGTATCACTATTTGCAGATGGCAAGGAGAAAGGAACAGATGAAATCGCCAAGTGCAAACCATAGTCGTTTGTCCAACCACGCACCTGAGTATTTTGCCGGGGACAGAAGGCAAATGCTAAAGTATATCCCTCCGAGCGTAAAGCGAACCCTCGAATTTGGCTGTGGGTTTGGCGGATTTTCTGCTTTGTTGAAGAAGGAGTTCGGCGCCGAAACGTGGGCGGTTGAGATAAATACGGCTGTGGCGCAGGAGGCCGCAAAAAAACTCGATAGAGTCATCAACGCAGATGCAGCCGGGTGTTTAGAAGAATTACCCGACGGGTATTTTGACTGCATCATTTTCCTCGACATTTTGGAGCATCTTGTAGACCCCTATTCTTTGCTGCTTGGCGTGAAGAATAAACTTACAAGGGAGGGACGCATCGTGGCGTCGATACCGAATATCCGCTACTATCGCAACCTTGTCAAACTGGTGGTTCACGGCGACTGGGACTATCAGGATAAGGGTGTACTGGACAAAACACATTTAAGGTTCTTTACATACAAGAGCATAATCAAAACATTTGACCAGACAGGGTTTGAAATTATAACTTTGGAAGGTATTCATCCCACACATAGCCGCACTTACAGAATCATCAATATCCTCTTGTGTGGTAAGCTGGCCGACCTTAGATACCAGCAGTTTGCAGTTGTTGCGCGCCCAAAGAGGAGAGAGAAGTTATCATAATGAAGTTGTCGGTTATCATAGTAAGCTGGAATGTTCGGGATGACCTTGTGCGGTGTCTGCGGTCTATAGAGGAAAATCATCCTCTGGCACCATACGAGGTTATTGTTGTCGATAACGCAAGCGAAGACGGGACGGTGGAATGTATCAGGCGGGAATTCCCGACGGTAACTGTGATTGAAAATGAGCAGAACCGGGGGTTTGCCGCGGCGAACAACCAGGGGATTCAAAAAGCCGGGGGGCAATATATACTTCTTCTGAACCCCGACACGATTGTGCACAAGAGTTCGCTGGATACCCTGATTGGTTTTATGGAGAACAATCCCGACATTGGGGCGTGCGGACCGAAGCTTTTGAATACCGACGGGACGACGCAACCGTCCGTAAGACGTTTCCCCACCTTCCGCGGGGCCTTGTATCGGCACAGCGTTTTCCGGCTCACCGGAATTTTCCTGTCACAGTACCGGAAATGGCTGATGAAGGACTTCGGATACGACAGGCGGGCCGACGTCGAACAACTTATGGGGGCGGCTTTGATGGTCAGGCGGTCGGTGATAGAACAGGTTGGGGTATTGGACGAGAGATTTTTTATGTATTTCGAGGAGGTGGATTTGTGCTACCGGATAAAACAGGCCGGGTGGCGAGTGGTGTTTGTCCCGGATGCCGAAATAACGCACCTCGGCGGGCAATCGGCGAGGCAGATGCCGGCAAGGAACCGGCTAATGATGCTTGAAAGTATGTTCGCGTTTTTCAGGAAGCACCGGGGCAGGTTTGAGACGGCGATGTTCAGCATTGTTTTCAAGCCGGCGGTCATCCTGCGCGACGTATGCCACATAGTCATCGGGCTGGCGGCGTACGTTTTTGGTCTTGTAACGCTTGATGCGAGGAGGCGGGAAAAGTCATCGTTGAAGATAAGAAACGCAGCCAGGTTTCTTACAATTTATTCGTATCGGTTCCTCTTCAGGATGTGACGGAGCGAATCAGCTCAGCGAGGCGATTGGCAAGCAGTTTTGAATCAAATTTGCGGATACTTTGTTTTGCTGCGTCGCCCATTTGTTGTCGCAATGGTGCGTTTTGGATAAGCCGGCATACGCAATCGACCCAGTCGCGGCCGGATACCGCGAGAAAACCCGTCGAGCCGTTACTGATTAGCTCGGCGTTTACGCCAACGGGGGATGCGACTGTGGGCAAGCCGGCGGCGGCATATTGAAGAATTTTGAAGCCGCATTTGCCTTTTGTGAAGGGATTGTCAGGAAGAGGCGCCAGGCCGATGTTACTGGAGACCAGGTCGTCTATCTCAGTTTGAGATGTCCAGAGGCATTCCTCCACTTCCATATTGCGCAGGTCGAAAAACTCATCGCAGATTATCCTCAGGACGACGTTGCTGATTGATGAGCCGATTTTTTCGAGCGATGGTCTGATTTCTTCCAGATAAGGCAGCGTCGCCCGGCTGCCTATCCAAACTAAGCGTATTTTGCCGTCGCTACCTCTTGCGGCCGGGACGTTATAAGCATCGAGGTCGAGGCCGGTTGGAAGGATTTCGACGTTTGGGTTGAATTTTCGTGCGTGTTCAGCGAGATATTCATTGCCGGCAACGACGAGATCCGCCAGCTCAACGGTTCTTTGGAAATCCATTTGGCGTTTTCGGCTGGGTTTGTCGGGGCGATTATCGTCATACATTACGGCGTCGTCGAAATCGTAAATGACCTTTCGGGCGTATCGGCGAAGCAGCAGTGCGTCGAAGGGATTGAGGCGTTTTTTGTGCAGAAAGACGGCGTCAAAGTCCCTGCTCGACCGCAGCAGCCGCCATCTTGCCACGGGGCCTGTCGGATACCGGCACACCATGCAGTTTATTCCCTCGGCCTGCAGGTAATCGAGGTAGATTTCTATCCGCTGTCTGAAACTTGCTCGGTCAGGATTGTTGGTGATAATAAGAACGTGCATCGATTTTGGCCACGGGTTCCGTTATTGCGCACAGATGTCGATTACCTGTTTTTGTACATTGATTCGTAATACTTTTGATAATCGCCGGAGACGACATTGGCGAGCCAGTTGCGGCTGGCAAGATACCAGTCGATGGTTTTGCCGATGCCCTGCTCAAAAGAGACGGAGGGTTTCCATTTCAACTGACTGATTATTTTCGAGGCGTCGATGGCGTATCGTCTGTCATGTCCGGGCCTGTCGGTAACGTGCTTGATTAGCGATTCTGGTTTACCCAGACGACTGAGAATGAGCCGGACGACGTCGATATTGGTTTTTTCGTTGCAGCCGCCGATGTTGTAAGTTTCGCCCGGCGGGGCGTCGGTGAGGACTTTCCAGACGGCGGTGCAATGGTCATAGACGTAAATCCAGTCGCGGACCTGAAGGCCGTCGCCGTAAACGGGCAGTTCTTTATTATTAAGGGCGTTGTTAATCATTAGCGGGATGAGCTTTTCGGGGAACTGGTAAGGCCCGTAATTGTTTGAGCATCTGGTTATATTGTATTTCACGCCCCAGGTGTGGCCGAAGGCGCGGACGAGGTGGTCGGCGGAGGCCTTGCTGGCCGAATAGGGCGAGTTGGGGGCAAGCACCGTCTGCTCTGTGAATTTGCCATCGGCCCCAAGGGCGCCATAGACCTCATCGGTGGAAATCTGGACGAAACGCTGTAAGTTCCTGTCCCTTGTGGCTTCGAGAAGCGTCAGCGTTCCTGTAACGTTGGTTTCGATGAATATTTTCGGCTCGGTGATGGACCGATCAACGTGGCTTTCGGCGGCGAAATTAACGATGGAATCGATTTTGAATTCGTCGATGATGCGGTTTATGAGGTTGCCGTCGCAGATATCGCCCTTTATGAATTTATGGCTGGGGTGATTTTCGAAGCCGGCGAGGTTTTCGAGATTTCCCGCGTAAGTGAGTTTGTCGAGGTTGACAATGAAGCAGTCGGTATGCTCAGAGAGCACCATCCGGACGAAATTGCTGCCGATGAAGCCGGCGCCGCCTGTAATGAGCAATCTTTTCATAATTGTTTAAGGAACTCTTCTAAAGTGGTTTGCCAGGGTTTAATCGGGCTGCTGAGCAAAGGCCTGATTTTGCTGCAGTCGAACCTGCTGTTAAGCGGTCTGGCGGCTGCGGAGGGATAATCGCTTGTCTTGCAGGCGGCCAACTGCACGTCCAGGCCGAGTTTTTGGGCGACGAACTCCGCGACGTCTAATCGGCTGACGTAACCCTGGCTCGCAAAATGATAAATGCCTTTTGGTCTTTTTTGCATAAGGTCGCAAACGGCTTTTGCCGCCTCGGTAGTTGCCGTCGGAGAGCCGAACTGGTCGTCGACAATTTTCATTTCTTTCTGGGTCCGGGCTTTTTGCAGGAATTTTTTTACGAAGTTATCGCCGTGCAGCCCATAAGTCCACTCGACCCGCATTATACAATACCAGCACCTGTTTTCAACCAGGAGCCGTTCGCCCGCCAGCTTTGTCCTGCCGTAGGCGTTAATCGGGTGAGGTATATCCTTCTCGGTGTAAGGTTTGCCGCCGGCGCCGTCGAAAACGAAGTCGGTGCTGATATGCAGGACCCAGGCGCCGGTTTTTCTCGCCAAGGCGCTGAGCTGGCCGACGGCCTCGGTGTTGACGCGAAACGCCAGCTCGGTTTCGGTCTCGGCTTTTTCGACGTTTGTGTAGGCGGCGCAATTGACTATGATTCCGGCCTGCCGGATGGCGCTCGATAACTGGTGCTGGTCGGTTATATCGAAATCAGGGAGGTCAAACACTTCGAAATTGATACTACGGCTTTTGCACTCCGCGGCCACATCGGTGCCCAACATACCTTTGCCGCCCAGGATGACTACCTTGTCAGGCAAGCCGCTCATTGGCCTTCCTTATACGGGGGTAATTTGTCTTTTGGGATGTCTTTGAGCCGGGGATAGCCCGCATCTTTTCCTGATACGACCGGCGTGGAGACGGGCCAGGCGATATTGAGGTCGGGGTCATTGAAGATTACGCCGCCTTCGGTGGAGGGGTTGTAGTAATCAGTGCATTTATATGAAAACAGGGCGGTATCGCTGAGGACGCAAAAACCGTGTGCGAAGCCGGGCGGGATATAAAGCTGTTTATGATTGGAGGCGGAGAGATTTTCTCCAACCCACTGTCCGAAGGTGGGCGAGCCGAGTCGGATATCGACGGCGACGTCATAAACCTCGCCGGAGAGCACCTGCACGAGTTTGCCCTGTGGACGCGGATACTGGAAATGAAGGCCCCGCAGGATGTTCTTTGCCGAAAAGGAGGCGTTATCCTGCACGAACGGCAGTTTTAAGCCCGCCTGCCCTGCACCATACGGTGCAAGGGCCTGCTCGTAGCGTTTGCCGCTGAAGGTCTCGAGGAACCAGCCGCGGGCGTCGCTGAAGGCGTCGGGCTCAATGACAAGGACAGCGGGGAGTTTCGTCGGAGTAACTTTCATTTAGCGATGCTCATCAACAAGGGCAAGGAGATATTGCCCATACCAGTTTTTAGCCAGGGGTTCGGCGAGCCGGATTACCTGTTTGGCGTCGATAAAGCCGAGATGAAATGCGATTTCTTCGGGGCAGGCAATCATCAGGCCTTGTCTTTGCTGAACGGTCTGGACGAAGTTGGCGGCCTGGAGCATCGATTCGGGCGTGCCGGTATCGAGCCAGGCGATGCCCCGGCCGAGCAATTCAACCCTGAGCTTGTTGCTTTTCAGGTAGGCATTATTCAGGTCCGTGATTTCCAGCTCGCCCCTTGCGGAGGGTTTTATTCCGGCGGCAATTTCGGCAACCTGAGAATCGTAGAAGTACAGGCCTACGGCGGCGTAATTGGATTTAGGTTTTTGTGGTTTTTCTTCGATTGAAAGCACCTTGCCGGACTTATCGAACTCGATGACGCCGTATCGCTGGGTGTCTTTGACCCAGTAGCCGAAAATCGTCGCTCCATTTTCATTGCTGACGGCTTTTTTGAGCGAATCGACAAGGCCGTGGCCATAGAAGATGTTGTCACCGAGAATCAGGCAGGCGGGGGAGCCCGCGAGGAATTTTTTGCCGATAATGAAGGCCTGGGCGAGTCCTTCGGGCCTCGGCTGCTCGGCGTATTCGAGGCGGATGCCCCACTGGGAGCCGTCGCCGAGGACCTTTTTATACACAGGCAGGTCGGTGGGCGTGCTGATTACGAGAATTTCTCTTATACCCGCCAACATCAGGGTTGTGAGCGGGTAGTAAACCATCGGCTTATCGTATATCGGGATGAGCTGCTTGCTTATTGCCCTGGTGACAGGATGCAGGCGGGTGCCGCTGCCGCCGGCTAAGATAATTCCCTTGTAATTCATATTTTCGTCTCCACCGAGACAACTCTAAGCACAAAACAACGCCGGATTTACAATAGCCAATACCTCACGAAAAGCAAGGGGAAAGACAGAAAATCAAGGGCGTAAGGCGGAAGACGGAGTTGGGGGTCAAGAAACGGGGGTGAAAATTTTTTAGAAAAAAACACTTTTTTGCTTGACTTGCTCTACACTTGTAGAGTATTCTCGTAATCGTTAGAGCATTTAAGGAGATTATTATGGCAGCCAGACAATCGGAGCTTACCGCGGGCGAATGGGCGATTATGCAGGCGGTATGGGACAACAAGCCCTGCGCCGCCCCGACTATTCAGGAGGTGCTCGCAGATAAAACCGGCTGGACCTACAGCACCGTAAAAACAATGATGGACCGGATGGTCGCCAAGGGATTGCTGCGGACGCAGAGGATTCGCAATCTTATCCTGTATACTTCTGCCGTTACTAAAAGAGAGGCGCAGAAAGGCGAGATTATGCGCGCGGTCAGGAGGGCGTTTGACGGGGCACTGACGCCGATGATGCAGTTTTTACTGGATAGCAGGAGCTTGTCGAGAGACGAACTTGACCAGTTGGAAGCGATGGTCAAAAGTGAAAAGGCAAAAAGGCAAAAGTGAGGAAAACGAGGTGTCCTAAATGGGAGGTCTTAATATGGACGCTGTAATAGAGCAAATCAATTCAGCGGGTAAGGCATTCGTTGGCTTTGCGTGGCCGATGTTATTGCAGTCCAGCGTGCTGATAGCGATTCTGCTGGCGGCGGATTTTTTGTTGCGCAAGAATGTACGGGCGGTGTTTCGCTACTGGCTGTGGATGCTGGTGCTTATCAAGCTGGTTTTGCCGACGACGCTGTCGTCGCCGATGAGTGTGGGTCGGATTATCGGCGAGCCAGTGGCCTCAGTTAGAATCGCTGTTCCTGAACAGCCGGCGGGCGGTAATGCTTTGGATATTCAACTGCTTTCACTGCCTGTCGAGTCGGCAGCCGTGAAACAGGTCGATTTGCTTCCGGCAGCGCCGATTCGCAGCCAACCCATTGCGCCGATGGCGTCGCTGACTTGGCAGGGCGGGGCATTTCTGGTGTGGGTAGCGGTTGCCATCGCGATGCTCTTATTGTTATTGCAGCGGGCGGTTTTTGTCTGCGGATTAGTTCGGCAGTCGGCGGAAGCGAACGGCCTGATGAATGATACGCTGAGGTTCTGCTGCAAGCTGATGGGCGTCAAACAGACAATCGGGTTGAAGGTCTCGCCCAATGCGACGAGTCCCGCTGTCTGCGGACTGTTTCGGCCCGTGATTTTAGTGCCGCAGGGGCTCGGCTCAAACTTGGGGATAAGCTCATTACGTGTGGTCTTGATGCACGAGCTGGCGCATATAAAGCGAGGGGACCTGTGGGTGAATCTGCTGCAGACGCTTTTGCAGATTGTGTATTTTTATAATCCCCTGTTGTGGTTAGCCAACTGGGTGATTCGGCGTGTTCGTGAGCAGGCGGTGGATGAAGCGGTCCAGGTTGCGCTTGGGGAAAAGGCCAATCAGTATCCCGAGACGCTGCTTAGCGTGGCCAGACTTGCATTTGAAAGGCCTGCACTTAGCTTGCGTTTGGTCGGCGTCGTCGAATCAAAGAGCGCACTTACAGAAAGGGTCAAAATAATGGTGAACAGGCCCGTGCCGAAGAGCGCAAGGATTGGGGTTATCGGATTGGCCGGCGTTTTTGTATTGGGAGCGGTCCTGCTACCAATGGCCGGGGCGAAAGTGACGGAACCGGGATTTGTAATCAAAGGGAGCGTCAAGGACACGGCGACAGGAAAGCCGATAGTCGGGGCAAAGGTCGGAGATACGGAGCAATATGCCGGTGGAAAGCATGGGGCGGTAACGGATTCAAATGGGGATTACAGTTATAAAACGTGGTATGAAGAGCACAACGTAAAAGCGGAGGCCGATGGTTATAAGAGGCAGGAAAAGATATTACTAACGAAGTTCCTGGGGAGCGAAAAGGAAAAGGTGATAGATTTTGCGCTCGAGCCGGCAGAAAGGCCAGGTATTGGCGCTGACGACTACTCATCCGTAACGGTGCAGGAAGGGGTCGGGTTCGACGGTTTTATCGTGGGCCACGCGAATTGCACGGGAGAATTTATAAAAGCAAAACTGGGCGAGCCGGAAAAGGAGAAGAGAAGCAAAAAAGAAGGGTGGTGGCTTGTCTATCACAAGAAATATGGGCTGGATTTCTGGGTGAATCTACAGGAGAACGCTTTAATCGAAATCCGGATGAACGAAGGTTTCAAGGGAAAACTAAGCTCAGGTATATCGATGTCTTCGACGAAGCAGGATGTGTTCAAAACCTATGGCGAGCCGATTCGCGAGGTAGCTGTCGATGATTTGAAGACACAATTCGACGACATGGTTCTTTTTATCCGTAAAGATGGTATTTCAAGAATCGATTACAATAAGAGGGGTGTGTTGTTCTGGTTTGAGGGGGACAAAATATATCAGATAAGAGTTGGAGCTGTATCCTCTCCCGGCGGCAATGAAACAGGGGCCAAGACGGATGTGCAGGCGCGACAGCCCATTAATTTTGAGATAACCAGCACAAAATTTCAAAATGGGGATTCGATTGAAATCACAGATTTATCCGGGCCTGCCGGAGCAATCAGGCCGGGCCAGACATACACTGTAAGCGGCAGATACACATTGAAGACGCACGACGACGCGTTGCTGTACGTTTATGCTACAAACGGTGAAGTTCAAAGCTCACAAGGACCATCGATTAAGCAAGGCGAAGGCCAGTTTACCCGGACATTTACATTATTGAAGGAAGGAGACCTGCATTTGAGTTACTACCCACTAGGTGGCGGAGACGGCTTTGGAGGCGTCTATTTCGCACAAAAGGGAGCAGAGTTTGAAGCGGCGGGTAGGCCGGTCGCTGGCAAGATTGATGTTGCCGCAGAGGATTTTGATATTCGGCCGTATCCGGAGGGCGGACTTTATACCGTGACTGTCTCGATCCGGAATAAAAGCGGGGCAGAAAGCCCGAAATTCGGCGTTTATTTCTATCGGAACGACCCTAAACGTCTGCACCCTATGATGCACGAGGCGGGGCCGATGAAACCGGGCGATGTGTGGCGCGAGGGGTCTATGCCCTTTGCTCTGGAGGAAGGGACAAATGTGATTGTGGTGGTGCTCGACCCAACCGGCGAATCAAACAAGACAAACAATGAAGCGTCAATGAAGGTGGTTGTTAAAGACGGCAAGATAGTTGAGAAAAGGACCTCTCCTTTCAAAACTACAGATGAGCAGAGTGAAGCAAAAGTAGTAGAAGCGGTCAGCGATGTTGATATCACCCCTGCGGATTTCAATATTCTTTTGGACCGGGAACGGGGGGATTGCGGTCTTGTTGTTTCGATACGCAATGACAGCGAAGTTACTATCCCGAAGTTTAAGTTAAATTTCTATCGGGGCGACCCAGCCGATAATCTGGATGAAACAGGGAAGTGGCACGGTGGCTGGCATGAAGCGGGGCCTATTGAGCCGGGGAAGGACTGGAATGAGTGCACACGTTATTTTAATCTGCAGGATGGAGAATATGAGTTCAACGTGATTTTGAATATCAATGATAGTGTTGCTGAAGCGGATAAAAGTAATAATCGAGCGTCGATGAAGGTGGTTGTTAAAGACGGAAAGATAGTTGGGAAACAGGTCTCTCCTTCGGCGGACTTTCCGGGCAGGTAATCATTGCAGCGGAGGAGTGGTAATCTGGGGTGGTTTTTTGTGGTCGTGCGGATATAATGGCGTCTTTCGAGACGCCATTTTTATGCGCAGACGAATAGCGATATTGGGTTCGACGGGTTCGATAGGGACGACCACCCTGCGGGTAATAGACGGATTGAACTCGTCGCTTGAGGAAGGGCAACAACGATTTGAGGTTGTTGCGCTGAGCGGCCACAGCAACGTGAAGCTGCTGGCTGAGCAGGTTCGGCGATACAGGCCAAAGTACGTGGTGGTCAGCGACGCCGATTACCTGGCGCAGTTTCGTCGGCTCATCGAAGGTCTGGACGTGGAGGTCTTCTCCGGAGCAGAGGGACTGACGGATATCGTCAAACTTGAGGGCGTTGATACGGTTGTGGCGGCGGTTGTGGGGGTCGTGGGGCTGCCCGCCGTTTTAGCCGCCGTTCGCAAAGGCAAAAGGGTGGCGATAGCCAATAAAGAGCCGCTTGTTATAGCGGGTCAGTTGATTACCACGGAGGCGAGAAAATACGGCGCCGAACTATTGCCGGTTGACAGCGAGCACTCGGCGATATTTCAGGCGTTACAGGCGGGCAGGCGGGAAGAGGTTGCCAGGATAGTGCTGACGACATCAGGCGGGCCGTTCAGGCAGGCAACCGCCGAGGAAATACAGAATGCCACCATCGAGCAGGTGATGGCGCATCCTGTCTGGAGAATGGGGCCGAAGATTACGGTCGATTCGGCAACGATGATGAACAAGGCGCTGGAGATTATTGAGGCCCGCTGGCTTTTCGACGCGCCCGCGGAGAAAATTGAAGTGCTGGTGCATCCTGAGTCGATAGTTCATTCGTTAGTGGAATTTGTGGATGGTTCGGTGATGGCGCAGTTGGGTTGCCCCGATATGTCTCTTCCGATTCAGTATGCACTGACGTATCCGGCGCGTTTGGCCGGCGCGGCGAAGAAGCTTCGGCTTGACCGGCTCAAGACCCTGACTTTCGAGAAGCCGAACCTGAAGGTTTTCCCCGCGATTGAGATGGGTTTTGAGGTTGCCCAAAAAGGCGGAACGGCCGCTGCCGTCTTTAACGCCGCCAACGAAGCTGCCGTCGAGCAATTTCTCGCGGGCAGAATAAAATTCGGAAATATCGTGGAACTTGTCCGGCACTGCCTGGACAATTGCAATGTGAGGACTGAGGCGTCGCTTGAAGAATTGCTTGAGGCGGACGCCTGGGCCAAGAGAGAGGTATTGGAATGTCTGAAAAACCAGTGTTACAGACAGCTTCGCTGAAGACCTGGTCACGAGTGGTTTTGCTGGCGGCGGTTGCCGTTGCGGCAGTTGTTTTGATTGTCCGCAATATGGGTGTTTCGAAAAACATCCTGCTGGTGCTGCTGGGCTTTGGCGCCGTTATTCTGATTCACGAGTTCGGCCACTTCATCGTTGCCAAATTGTGCAGGATTAAGGTGGAGGCGTTTTCGATATTTATGCCGCCCATTTTGTTAGGCATAAAAAAGGCCGACCGCGGCTGGCGAATACGCATCCTTCCTGAGTTGTTACGCGATGAATCGCAGGAATCCGGAGACGGGCCCGCCTCGGCGTCTCTCGACGCCGGTCGAGGCGACGGTCTTTTAAGTTTCACCGTAGGCAGGAAAATCCTGCCGGGCGAGACCGAATACCGGATAGGCCTTATCCCCTTTGGCGGATTCGTCAAGATGCTGGGCCAGGATGACACAGGCTCCGCGAAGACAAGCGACGACCCGCGTTCGTTCGCCAACAAGCCCGCCTGGGCCCGCGCCGCGGTCTTTGCCGCGGGAGTAACCTTTAACGCGATAAGCGCGGTTATTGTCTATGTTATAGTGTTCCTCGTTGGCATAAACCTGACGGGTCCGACTGTGGGCGGCGTGATACCCGGTTCGCCCGCCGAGCGGGCCGGAATCAGGCCCGGCGACGAGGTAATCGAGGTTGCGGGCGAAGACGGCCGGCTGGATTTCAGCGACGTTATGATGGCCGGGGTGCTTTCCGCCAAAGGCCAGGCAATCCCTCTCAAGGTCCGACACGAGGACGGCACGATAGAGAATATCTCTTTGGCCGCCGAGCAACTGCCCGGCGAACAGTTCCGCGTTTTTGGCATCGAAAGGGCCTCCAGCTTAACCATTGCAAAGCTCTTCGCCGAAGACGCCAACCAGCTCCTCAAAACCACGGGGCTGATGCCCGGCGACCGCATCAAGGCCGTTGCCGGCGTCGATGTCAACAGCCACTGGCAATTGCAGGAAATCGTGCAGCAGATCTTTGCGCCCGATATTGCGGTGCTGGCCGAGCGACCCCCGCTCCTGTCTTCCGACGGGAAGACGCGGGGGGGCCAGTCGCAGTTGATTGAGGGTCGGCTGGCCTTGGATTTTGAGTCGGTGATACGCCCCGCCGGAGAAACCGACGCCGACCTTGCCAATATCTGCTCTATGGTGCCACGACTGCGCATAACAGAGGTATTCGACGAGCCGCGGTCTGCTAAGGAATGGCTGTCACGTCAACTCGCCAAATTAGGCCTGATTCGACTGAAAGCCAGTGATGATGCCGCGAGATTAAAGCCCGCGGACATCATCGTTGCCGTCGCCGACGTTGAAAACTCGACGTATCCAGAACTGCGGCAGACGATTACGGCGTATAAGGACAAAACACTTCCCATAACGGTTCTTCGCGCCGACGCCAAGGGGATTCAACAGCGTCTGACCGTGTCGGTGGTTCCCCACAAACAGCGGGGTTCCGACCGCGTCATCATAGGTATAGCACCGCCTGAGCTCGACACCGAGCACTCGGTGGTTGCCAAGACCATCGCAACTGAGAAGTGTCCAAAGCCGATTGTTATTCCGCGTGGTGCGGCGATAACCGCCGTCGATGGGGTTGCGGTGTCGAGCTTTTATGACGTTGCACGGGAGCTTAAGAAAAACGCAGGCCAGCGAGTCACGATTGACTGGCGTCTCGATGACCAGACCGCAGGAGATATAGCAGTCGACGTAGGCAGACCACAGGACGTTGTCGATGTGCGAGCTTACTTCAAGCAGCCGGTGCCGTTCGCGGATATGGAACGGCTGTATAAGGCCGACGGCCCCATCGACGCAATAGGGATGGGATACAAAAGGACAAAGACGTTTATCATTCAGACGTATGTTACTTTGCATCGGCTGATAGGAGGTCTTGTCAGCCCCAAGCAGCTTATGGGGCCGGTTGGAATTTTGACGTTCAGCTACCAAATTGTCGCCGCGAAACCGCTCATTTATTATGCCTACTTCCTCGGCCTGATAAGCGCCTCCATAGCGGTGCTGAATTTCCTGCCACTGCCGCCTTTTGACGGCGGACTGACGTTGCTGCTGCTGGTCGAGAAAATCAAAGGTTCGGCTATTAGCGTGCGGACGCAGGAGGCAATCGCGTACGTTGGCTGGGGGATGGTCCTTGCGCTTTTATTATATGTAACTTTTAACGATATTGTCCGCAGTGTCTTTGGCGGATAGTACAGTCGTCACCAGGGACGTATTTGTAATCGGAAAGGATTCTGACGGTGTTCGACAAGCTTTTATCAGAGGCATATCACGACGGCTTACAGGCGGCCTTGATGCAGTTCGACCCTGAAATTCATAAGCTGATAACGAAGGAATACCAGCGTATTCAGGATTCGATACAACTTCTGGCTGCGGAGAATCAGTGTTCGCGGGCGGTTCTGGCGGCGCTTGGGTCAATCCTGCAGAATAAGACCAGCGAGGGGTTCCCTGCCGCTCGTCTGCACGGCGGCAGCGGCGTGATGGACGAGGTGGAGCAGTTGGCCGTCGAACGGGCCAAACGGGCCTTCGGCGCCAAATACGCCAACGTCCAGCCGCATTCGGGCACAACCGCAAATCAGATAGTGCTTACCGCCCTGCTGGATAAAGGCGACAGGATATTGAGTATGGGGGTGTCGCAGGGGGGGCACTATTCGCATGGGTTCATCGATTCACTGACCGGCAAGTTCTTCGAAGTCGACGCATATTGCGTTGACCGGGACACTTATCTGCTGGACTACGACGAGATTCGAAAGCAGGCGCGCCGATTCAGACCCAAGCTGATTATATGCGGCGCAAGCGCCTACACCAGAACGGTGGACGTCGCCAGGTTCAGGGCGATCGCCGATGAGGTCGGCGCGTATCTTTTAGCGGACATCTCGCACGTGTCGGCTCTGGTGATTGCCGGCGCTCACCCGTCGTCCATTGACCACGCCCACTTCACCACCACCAGCACCTACAAGCCGGGCGGCCCGCGGGGCGGGCTGATACTGATGGGCAAGGATTACAACCAAAGGATAAAGGCAGCAGGCACGGACACTACTTTGTGGCAGCTAATAGAAAAGACAACTTTCCCCGGCGTGCAGGGGACGCCCCACTTCAACAATATCGCCGGCAAGGCGGTCTTCTTTAAGGAGGCGGCGTCGGATGAGTACAAGGCCAGGCAATTCAAGGTCGTGGCCAACGCCAAACGGCTGGCCGAAGACCTGCTCCGCAAGGGTTACGACGTCCTGACCGGCGGGACCGACAATCATATGGTCCTGGTCAACGTCGCAAACGCCAAACCCGGCCTGACCGGCTTTGCGGCACAAAGGTGCCTCGAATCGTGCGGCATCGTCGTCGATAAAATATCCCTGCCTTATGACGATAAAGACCCCTCGGTCGCAAGCGGCATTCGCTTGGGCACGCCCATCGTTACAAGAAACGGTATGGGTGCCACAGAGATGGACCAGATATCTCAACTCGTCGATACCGTCCTGACAAAGCTGGAAACATCAGGTCAAACCACGTATACCATCGACCAGCCGGTTGCAGACCGTATCAAGGGCCAGGTAAGGGACCTGACCGCCAGATTCCCTCTCCACTGACGCGGCACATTACACCTCACATCTGGCACGTGCGTATTTCAAGCAGGGGGGAACTCTGCTGGCAAAGTAAGATTCGTCATAAATTGCAAACTTGAAGTATCGAGTATCATCTGGTATTGTGACTCGCAGAATATGCAGGCCCGCCAGTATGCAGGCTTAGTGGTTGGTGTTGTTACCTGGGAGACCAAGCCGGCATTGGGGTCGGGGGATGTCTAAGCGGCTGGGTTAATTGTGTAATGGGACCATTTATCAAAATAGACCTGCGCAAAGTTGCGGCTTCAAACAAGCCGGTGTGGTTTCGCTGATGAGGTTTGTGCCTTTAGCTGCCTCGAGCATATACATAATGCGGAAGTGACGTTCACGAAACAAGAGCAGGCAATGTTATTAGTAGGGCATAACAAGACAGAGAGATAAGCGAAATGGGCGTATGTAGATTAGAGATGCTTTGGAAGGCATTGCGATTGCTTGTGCAAAATCCGCGTGGCTTTGTGCAGAATCTGCGGATGGTCTTCCAGCCGATGCGGGGGGACTATCGCAGACGGCTTAATAGGAACTTGAGAGAATGGCTGATTTATCATCAAAAGAATATAGTCTTCGATAAGTGTTATTGGATGGGTGTGCGAGCATTGAAGAATCCCTTTGATGCCTGGATATATCAGGAGATAATATATGAAATTAAGCCGGATGTTATTGTTGAGATAGGCAGTGCCGAGGGGGGCAGCTCACTGTATTTTGCCAATCTTCTTGATTTGCTTGGAAAAGGGCAGGTAGTTTCAATAGACATCGACAGAACCAACTTCAACGTCAGACATAATAGAATCGTTGTTATCACAGGGGATTGTTCATCGCAGGAAGTTGTTGCGAAGGTGTCCGGCCTGTGTCAAGGCAAGAAAACGCTTGTTGTCCACGATGGAGACCATCGGAAAGAAGCAGTTCTGAGGGATTTGGGGATTTACTCGAAATTTGTCAGCGTCGGCAGCTATTTTATTGTCGAGGACGGTGTGGCTGATTTATTCAAGCCGTGGGACGGGATGGGCCAGTTGTACGAGGGACCGCTAAAAGCGGTCGAGGAGTTCTTAATCACCAATCCCGACTTTGCCGTCGATATGGAGCGTGAGAGGTATCTTCTCACATATAATCCGAGGGGGTTCCTGAAGCGAGTCAGGTGACGTGCCCTCTGTGATGCTTAGAAAGGATGCGCAAGCTTCCTAATATGCCAATCCTGAATAAGATTAAGCGAGAGATAGCCGAAGGCAAGACTCTGCTGCAATTCTGTTTTCTGCGAGTGGTGGGGCAGGGCTTGACTATGGTCGAGCCGCTGGTAGTCGCCAAGTTCAGATAACAGGCGACACCGATTACACAATCCCCGAATCATTCAGGGGGCAAATCGCAGCGCAAGCGAAGGACCTGGCCGGCAGGTCCCCGATGCTCTAATGCAGCTACCGCCCTATCGCTTTGACCCTCTCAGTAAAACTCCGCCAAGACCCAGCAGTAAAAGAGTCGCCGGCTCGGGGACGATGTAGGAAACGTATATATCGCCGTGCCCAACACCTGTAAGGTCGCTGGTGAAGTAAATAGCCGTCCCGTCGCTGCTTATGGAAGGATGGACACTATATCGGCCTGGCATCTCAATCGCTGTCAGACGCTGCGCGTCACCGAACGGGTCATCAAGTGATTGCCGTGTCGCCTTGTATATACAACCCAGGTCAATATCGTCGTAGTAAATGCTCAAGGCATCAGGTGATATAAACGGACCGTCTTCGTTTGCGGAGGTATTAATCTCAGAAAGACTCCTTATGTTACCAAACGGCGAGTTTTTATCAGGGCGGGTTGCCATATACATGTCCCTCCCACCTGCCGATGGGCTATTAATGACGTTGAAGACCATTATCAATTCATCGGACGACAATGATGGGTTCCATGGACTACTAATCGAACCCACATTAACGGTGGTTCCCTGTGGCCAGGGGTCATTGACAGAGGCACGTTGACTTAGTTTTATTGTCAAGTTGCTTGATTCATTGTCATAATACATCCGCAAATTGTCTGGGGAAACCCACGGATTAAAAACATGGTTCCCGCTAGTGCGAAGGACTTCACTAACCGAGGTGAATGGGCCGGACGGCTGGGCACGTCTGGCCTCGAATATGCGAAAGTAGTTGTAGGTGTCTGTGTAATCCCTGCTAAAATAAAGCGAACGACCGTCATACGACAAATAGGGATCCCACTCAGCAAACTGAGTGTTAATCCCCGCTGTCACCGGCACAGGCGTGGTCTACTCCTCGGCCAAAGATGAGTTGGCCAAAACGGTGGCTGACAGGATTACTACACACATAATCAGGTTTTTCATTTCTCTTCTCCTTAAAAAAGTGTGGGTAATATGGGTTTGTTTTTTGCATTCAGATTGGTTCGAATAACAGGGATTGGCAGGAAAGGCCAAACAAGGAATGCTGCCGGTGCAATATGAGCGAAGCCAAACGGCATTATGAACGGCTGCCTCTATTGCCCTTCTACCTCGCTCCGCCATTGGTTCTTCTCTTCTTGCTTTTCGCGGCCAATCTGCCAAAAGGCACACTCCTATCGCCCAAATTGGCAAATCAGACACTTCCTCTCTTCGATATGGCGCCCGCCCTACTCCATTCGCCGATTATAGGACTTTACCATATTTGCGGTTGATTGTCAATCCTAAAAAGAAAGTTATTCAATATCAGGCCGATGGTATCTGCGTAGGGGTCGACATTGCCAAAATCCCGCATATCGCCCCGGATTCCTTACTCTTGCCTGTCACTAAGTCGCCAGCCATTGGCTACCTACCGCCCAGCCATAATAGTTAGTCCGTATTCGAGGTGATTTGTTACAGATTTTCCTGGAAAAAATGGATGCGGTTTTTAAAAAAAGTCCATCTTCTTTATGAATGCCAATGCGATATCGATGCGTCATTCGTCGTAAAGACGGTATTTGCTGCGGCGACGAAGACCGGCAAGTTTGCTTGCGGAACGGTCGAATCACTGGTATGTTATTCAGGTCTTGTATATACCTGTAGTCGGTAGCTGTATGCTGAATAAAATCAAGGAACAGTTCATAGAAGCGAGAGTATTGGTGCAGTTTGGACTGCTCAACGGAGCGGGCCAGGTGCTGGGGATGATTGCGCCGCTGATTGTCGCCAAGTTCCTTTCGCCGGAGTTGTTCGGCAGCTATTCGCTTGCCAGAATGGTTGCGTTTTTCTTTCTGTCACTTCTTGTGACATCAGCCCAAGGGCCCTTTGTAGTGTCGGCAAACCAGGAGAGGGCCGTGACCGGCAGGATAAACAAAAGTTTCTCCGTCCAATGTTTGTTTATGGCAGTCGGCTTTTGTATTTTCGCGGCGGTGGTAGTGCCGGCGAGCAGGCCACTGGCTGTCTTTGCAAAGATAGGCAGCGGGGAATTAGTTTTTGTTTACATTGCTTTTACCGGTTTTGCGATGCAGAATTGCTTCGTCAACCTTTTTCTGGCGATGGGCCAGCGGATAAAAAGTGCACTTGTTGAGTTGACGTTTGGCATGCTGACGGTTGGACTTGTTTTTGTACTTTATTGGACCGGCGCAATCAGCTTGAAGAACGTTTTTCTTGTTCATTTCATGTCAGCAGTTGCGACTTCAGTGATATTTATATGGGTCGTTGATTTTGAGAAGCTGCGGCCTTTTATGGTCGATAGGAATTATCTCAAGGGTATGTTTGATTTTACAAAGTGGATGACGCTTGGCACAATGGCGGCATATTTTATCACTTGGGGAGACAGTCTTGTCCTCAGGGCTTTTAATAAGCCGCTTGCGAACATAGGGACATACAATCTTGGGTACGGGATATTCAAGGGCGTTTCTGCGTTGATACTCCTTATACACGCATATTTTTTGCCGTTTGTCAGTGAGCATATCAAAGACGCGGAGAAGATGAAAGATTATCTGTTTAACAAGCGGCCGAAGATATTTTTGCTGGGTTTCAGCGGTATTGTCCTGCTTTTTGTAATCGCCCCCGGCTTGTTAAGGATGATTTACGGCGAATTCTACGGAGATTCTATCGCGGTACTGAGAATATTGCTCGTTGGCTGTGCTCTGATACTATATATCATCTTCTATGAGGCGATATTGTATTCTCTCAAAAAATACAAGTTCATACAGGCCGCTGCTATATTTCAGGTATCGGTTAATCTTGTCCTGGATATTTTATTGGTGCCGGAAATGGGCATGCTCGGTGCCGCCATAGCGACGGTGCTTGCGTATTTCTGTCGTGCTGCTGTAGTAGAGGGGTACTTCAGAATTAAACTGAAGGGGCTGATGAAGTTGTGATTGAAGCTTTCTCTATTGTTCGCACATAAGGAGCCAGGTCTGAAAGAGCCGCGAAGGGATGATATCGATAGTTGTCGTTTATAATGACGAAAGGGTCTTCAAGGAGGTTCTGCTGGCCGGACTAAAGAGGCAGAACGTCGAGTATGAGCTTATTGCTCTGCCTAACGCCGACGGCAGATTCAAGTCGGCGGCGGAGGCCTTGAATTTCGGAGGCAATAGCGCGGCAGGAAAGTACATAATGTTTGTCCATCAGGACGTGGAGCTGGGCTGTGATTCGTGGCTGGAAAAAGTCGAAAATGCCCTGGATAATACACCTGACGTTGGCATCGCGGGCGCTGCCGGCGTAAGAAAAAAGGATGGGCACGCACAGATGCGAGGATATATAAGCGACTGCGGGGGCGTTTTGGGGGCACCCATAGACAAACTCGAAGAGGTGGACACCCTCGACGAATGCCTTCTGATAGTGCCCAAATCTGTATTTAAGAAGCTGAGTTTCGACGAGAAAACGTTCGACGGCTGGCATTGCTACGGGATAGATTACTGCCTCAGCGTCGGGCGATCGGGGCTGAAGACCTATGTCCTGCCGTTTTTTGTCTACCACAGGTCATTAAAGACTAATGTTAGGGAATTATTGGGATACCAAAAGAGGTTATATAAAAAGCACAAAAATAATTACAGACGTATTTATACTACATGTGGTGTAGTTACAGGGCTCAGGTTGAAATTGTGGACTGCCCTGAGCCCTTTGACAGGGTTGCACAAGTGGATATCGCCGAGTTGGGTTGAATATCTGAAGAAAGAGTTGTCTGGATATGAATCCGTTTTGGATTTGGGATGCGGTTATAGTTCACCGATTCAGCACTGCAATATTCCATTTTCGGTCGGAGTGGAGCTGGATGAATCATATCTGGAAGAAAGCAGGAAGAAAAAGATTCACAACGAATATATCAAAGCAGACGTTCGAAAAGTTGATTTTGAGCCGCGTAACTTTGATGCTGTTTTGTGCCTGCGAGTAATCGAGCATCTGACGAAACAGGAGGGGTACGAACTGATAGGAAAGATGGAGAAATGGGCAAGGAAAAAAGTCATTATTACTACGGGTGAGAAGCCATATTGGCAGGAGATTTTAGGCAGCGCATCAAAGGAGCACAAATCAATTTGGACTGCGGATGAACTGCGTGGGTTGGGATACGATGTCTGTGGAATGAGCGGTTGGGGATACGAGGGCACCGTCAGATATGGCCCGCCGGGTTCTTGGGGTATGGTTTTAGATTTAAGTCAGCGGATAATCCGCTACGTTCCGAAACTGGCGTATCAAATGTTTGCCACAAAGCAACTCCAGGGAGAATGATTTCAATGATAGATACACATTTATATAATGGTGACGAATGATGTTAGAGCAAGCCAACAATATGTCAAGCAAGCCGGCGAACTACTATGACGGCATACGAGAGGACATGCTCCAGTATATACCTAAGGATGCGTCAAAGGTGCTCGAACTGGGCTGCGCGAAGGGACATTTCTCTGAATTAATCAAGAACAAGATTGGAGCTGAATGCTGGGGCATAGAGATACAGCCCGAGGTGGCCCAGGTCGCAGCAAAGAAGCTGGACAAAGTGATAACGGGCGAGGCGAGTCAGTGTATAAGGGAAGTGCCTGACGGTTATTTTGACTGCATAATATGCAACGATGTACTTGAGCATTTAGCCGACCCGTACACTTTGCTGACCGAGATGAAGAAGAAGCTAACAGCCGGCGGCGTGGTTGTAGCGTCTATTCCAAACGTTCGGTACTGCTATAATCTTTTCAATCTTGTTGTGCGGGGCAACTGGGACTACAAGGATGAAGGGATACTCGACAGGACGCATTTGAGATTCTTTACATATAACAGTTTGGTTAAAACGTTCAAACGGCTTGGATATGAGCTTGTGACAATCGAGGGAATGGAATCGGAGCATAATATAAAGACGAAACTTTTGAGGGTGTTTACCTTATTGACTTTTAACGTATTCGATGACATCAGATACGAACATTTTGCCTGTGTCGCAAAGCCAAGCTGATTATGATTAGCGTTGTTATACCTGCCTTTAACGCCGGACGTTTTATCAAAAGAACGATAGATAGTGTCTTGGCGCAGACGTACAAGGACTACGAGATTATCGTCGTTGACGACGGTTCGACCGACAACACGGGCGAGCTGGTGAAAAGTTACGGCTCAAAGGTGCGGTATATTTACCAGCCCAACGCCGGCGACGGCCCCGCCAGAAGCACGGGGATTAAGGCGGCAAAGGGCGAATGGCTCGCCTTCCTCGACCACGACGACGAATGGCTGCCGGAAAAACTGCGACTTCAGATGGCCCTGCTCAACAAGCACCCGGATTTGCGCTGGTGCGCAGGTAATTTCTACAATCAATCCGGTAGCAGGAAGGCCCCGGCGGTTGAACCCGCCGCCATCAGCAGGGCGCTGGGCGGCAGCGATTATTCCGAGAACTATTTCACGGCCGTCCTGCGAACGGGCTGCAATTTTATGACGTCCACTATGGTGATTCACAGGGAGGTATTCGAGCAGGCGGGCGTCTTTGATTCCTGCTGGATGCGTTGCGCCGACATCGATATGTGGTGGCGGATTACCTATCGCTTTCCAAAGATTGGATGCCTGCCCCAGCCCTTAGCTATTCTGCACGTTGATGTTCAGGACGTTACATCCACAAGATTGCGCCTGCTGACCAAGCGGGGCGAAGAAACACGCCGGCTGGTTGCACAACACCTGAAGCTGGCCCGGGAACGCGGGATGCTTCAGGAATTTGTTCCTCTGGCCTTTAGTGTCCTGAAAAAGGCGCTGCTCACGACCATTTTCCAGGGTTTCGGGTCTGATTCTCGCGAGATTGTTACGCAGTTCAAAGAACTCTTCGGCTGGCACTGGCGGATTGCAGTATATTTGGCGACCATTTTCCCGAAGGCGACGTCGAGTGCGGCAAAAGCCGTCGCTTACACGTGGCACAAACTTGGATTAGAGCGTGACATTTCCCGCCGCTGGATTAATCTTGTGAGAGATGAAACAGGCGCTAGGAGTTATCCTGGAGACGTCGGTTTAGACAAAACATCTCAAAGGAAAGGAAAAGAATGAAACCGTCGATACTCGAAGGGATTGTCAAAAAGACATTCCGCATTATGGGGCTAAAAGTGGAAAAATATCATAGGGAGCATCCTGAATTATGGAGTAATATTGCTGACTTTCAATTGTTATTCGGACAAATCGAAAATCGTACCGTGGTTTCACAAGACCGCTGTTTTATGTTGTATCAAATGGCCAAATACGCCGAAAGCAAGGAAGGAGAGATAGCGGAAGTCGGCGTCTACAAGGGCGGAACCGGGAAGTTGATTGCAAAGACATGCCCCGGCAAGAGTGTGCATCTTTTCGATACGTTCTCAGGGATGCCGCAGACAACACGAAGCATCGACCTTCACGAAAAGGGCGATTTTGCGGATACATCCTTGGATTCAGTAAAGACGTTCTTGAGTGATTGCAATAACGTGATATTTCATCCGGGTTTTTTCCCGGATACGGCGGAGGCAGTTAAAGATAAGAAATTTTGCCTCGTTTATATTGACGTTGACATCTATCAGTCCGTAAAAGACTGTCTTGAGTTCTTTTATTACAGAATGGTCCTTGGTGGCGTCATGGTATTGGACGATTACGAGTGCCTGAGTACCCCCGGCTCAAAAAAGGCGATTGCCGAATTTCTCGCTGACAAGCCGGAAGTGCCCATAATAATCACAAGAGAACAATGTGTTTTAATAAAAACGTGACACTATAAATCCTCATTAATAAAGGAGGGCGCATTCATACCCAAGAGATAGTTCTTCACCAGTTCAAAACGGTATTCACCACCGATACGCCTTCTTCGACAGTAATCGTTTGCATGGCCTGGTTTTTGCCTGAATGTTGTGTGTATAGCTTTGTTAGACTCGTCTGTAGGTCTGCAGAGAACCACATGACGTGATATTTCCCGCCGCTGGATTAATTCGGAAACGATTAAAAATCTGGTGATTCTTGACGGGACAACAGGATTCTATATGATATTCAGCATGGAAGAATTTTTGAGAAAATTTTTACCGAGGCCTGTTCTGCTTCTGCTAAAAACGGTTATGTTCCATTGTCGGGGGATCTTATACCGATACGTAGCCCGCCCCAATAGGCCAGGGGAGACCGGTAAGGCCAGAGAGCGGAGAATAAGAGAAAATTTTTTTGAAAGATTCTGTGCTGGAAAAGGCCTGGATGTTGGATACGGCGGAGACCTTTTGTCGGATAATTGTCAGGGTTGGGACATTGAGCATGGAGACGCTCAGACGCTAAAGGGGCTCAAAGATTCAGAATTTTATTTTGTATATTCATCGCACACGCTGGAGCACGTTGACGATGCGGGTGTGACCTTGAAGAACTGGTGGAGGGTTATCAGGCCGGGAGGGTATTTGATTCTTTATTTGCCACACAGGGACCTGTATGAAAAAAAGAAGACACTGCCAAGCCGGTGGAATGACACACATAGACGTTTCTTCCTGCTGGACAGAGACGAGCCGCCGGATACTGTGGGCGTAATTCCGCTGATTGAGAGAACTCTTTCAGGTTATCAGATACTTCAGGCAAAGGTATGTGATGAGGGTTATGAAGATATGGGACCTGAAAAACAAAGCAGGGGCGAATATTCTATCGAGGTAATTGTCAGGAAAGATTGATTTGCCCGACTCACTGTCGTCCCTTAATCTTATTTTGAACAAATTACCTGCCCGCCAGAAGCTCCCTGACGGCTTTGAGGACCTCCTCTACTGTGATTTGCTGCATAGCGGAGTTGACGGTTATGTTCCGGAGCGTCACGTCATCAATCCGCTCAGAGTCGGCAGGTTCTTTGTAGATGACTTTAATTTTTCCTTCGCGTCCGAGCGGAACGCGCAAACTCGGCGCAACAGGCCCAAACAGCGCCACCGTCGGTCTGCCGAGCGCAAAACTTATGTGCATAGGCCCGGAATCTGCCGTGACAAACACGTCGCAGTGCTTTATTACCCAGAAAAGCTCCGCTATCGAAAGCTTGTTCACGAGATTATGCACGTTTTTTGACGCCTCGTAGCCACTTTTTTTGCCGACCACAATGACTGAGCCATTCAGCTTCGCAAGCTCGACCTGCAACTCGTCGAATTTTCCCCACTGGCGCCACGGCATCCCGCAAAAAGGATGAACACAAATAAACGGCCTTGGTAAATTATCCGGCAGTATCCGCCCGGGATTGGCTGGTTCGGGGACCTGGAATATGGAGCCGGTATCTGTTGTATCAGTTTTCTCAATGCCGATTTGGTTCAGGAGCTTGACGTTCTGCCGGACCGCGTATTCGCCGACAAAATTGTTGTATATCCAGAATTTGCTGCCCATACCGGCAAGCAAAAGTTTTCTTATGGGATTCGGCCAAAAAACCACGGTCAGGTCAAATCGTCTCCTGCGAAGCTCGAAAAGCAGCTTCCAGAATTTACCCAGCATAAAAACAATCACCTGCCGCCACTGATAACCTTCCAGTTCTATATCAATGGTTTCGTCAACGCTTTTCACAAGCCGGCATACTTCATCACCGCCCAGATTATAATGCACAAGAACGCTCAGTTTGGCGTTTGGGAACTTTTGCTTTAAGGCCTGAAATGCTGGCGCATCCATTACCACGTCGCCTACTCCCGACGGCACCATACACAGGATACGCTCGGGCAATAAGGCACGACCTCGGCAATTCGTCAGCCACTGAGCGTTACCGCCGGGAAAAAGAAGTCGAATCATACTTTTCAATCTGTGCAGGTCAATCACTTATAGACCCCTGTTTTATTTAGGTTATCGTTAATGATGAATCCTGAGCCGCGCTTGGGTCCCTGTTACACAAGAGTACTTACGAAAAATATGCCGCAAAACGAAACCTTTCAAACTCATAACCGCTTGTTATTATTTGACTTACAACGGGAAACAGGGTAAAGATGCTTATATTAAGAGCAATCGGTGCTTAATTGCAACGATTTTTTCACTATAATACGTTATGAACAAAATTACAGTTGGAATGGAAGACTTAAGAGTGCTTCAAAACGTGTTTCGAAGGCGTGACATCTAAATTAGAGGTATCTGAATGAACGTTGCTTTTGTGTATCCCAAGATGGGCGGCATTTTCCCGCGTATGCCCGTTAATTTATCAATATATCCTCCGCTGGGGATTATATACCTGGCTACCGTGTGCAAAAAAAGTGGGGTTGACGTTAAGCTAATCGACCTGACGTTTGACAGGAGCTGGGCCGCTTATGAAAGACGAATAATGGAGCAGAAGCCCGATATAGTTGGTTTCACCGCTTTGTCGCCGTTTTATGATGACGTGCTGAAAGCGGTGGCGATTACCAAGAAAATTGTCCCAAATGCGAAGATAATTATCGGCGGCCCTCACGCAACCGCGCAACCCCTGGAAGTTATAAAGAACGATTTTGTGGACGTCGTGGTCGTGGGAGAGGCGGAAAAAAGCGTTGTGTCGTTATTGAACGCACTGCAAAACCACGGCGAGCTGAAGCAGATAAAGGGCATAGTTTTTAAGCAGGATGGACGGATTATACGGACCGAAAGAGATGAGCACGTGGACCTCAGCACTCTTCCGCTGCCGGACAGGCAACTGCTGCCGACGATTAAAAAATATTTTCGTCAAATACCGCTTTTCCCGAACGTGCCGCCCGTCGGCATTATTATCGCCAGCAGGGGTTGTCCGTTTAACTGCACGTTTTGTCAGCCGATGCTGCGGGAGATTTTCGGAAACAAGGTGCGATTCCGCAGTCCCCAGAGTATTCTGCAGGAAGTCGACGAGCTGGTCCAGAAGTACAAGGTCAAAACCGTGCTGTTCACCGACGACAATATGACAATCAATAAAAGGTGGCTGTTTGAGATTTGTGACGGCATTGAAAAGAGAAACTACAATTTGATAATCGGGGTCCAGGGCAAGGCGGATACCTTAACGCCTGAAATGGCGGAACGGCTGAAGAGAATAAATTGTCGGACAATGTCATTTGGAGTCGAATCCGGCAATCAGCGTATCCTGGACACCGTAATGGATAAACACCTTACCATTGCCCAGATAGAAAATGCCTTTAAGATTTGCGAGCAAAACAATATCCTGACGAATGCGTCGCTGATGATGGGCACCCCGGGCGATAATAAAGAGTCGATATTAGATACCGTTAGGTTGCTGGAAAGGATAAGGCCCAATTCCATAGACCTTCATTATACTACGCCTACGCCCGGCTCAAAAATGTTCGATACGGTGGAGTTCGATAAATCTCATGAGGACCGCTGGAGCGCCGGGGCCATTAAACTTGAAGGTATAACTCCGGATGAGCTTACCGACCTGTTCCATCAGATACAATTGCGATATCGACAAGTAAAAAAACGCCCGCCGCTTGGCTTTTTGTGGGACTATTTTTGCGGGACCATGAAATTCAGCTATAACTTCTTTTCGTTGACCGCTCAATACGCCTACTTCTGTCTGGATAATTCCGTTTTGGTCTATAAACTGCTGGGAAAATGGGTCTTCTCCCTTAAAGGCGGCCATTAACTGTTGCGCTTTAGCGGTTCCCGGACATCCAGTAGTTGCACACAAAAATCAGCCAAAGCTCTCTTGCGTTGTCCCGCCGTCGGCTTATGTGTTCGTCGAACAGCCGTTGCGCATAGTCGTAATCCAGCGGGCCGGCCTGATAATAGCTGCGGTTGGTCAGGAACTCGCGGATTAAGGCGCTGTTTCTAATCCAGGCGCTCACAGGCACAGTGAATCCCCTCTTGGGTCTGTGCACTATCCGCCGAGGCAAATACCTGCCTGCTATTTTTTTCAGGAGCCACTTCGTCGTCAGGTTTCTAATTTTGTATTTTTCCGGCAGCGACAGGACCAGCGGGACCAGCCGATAGTCCAGGTATGGCACCCTCGCCTCTAAAGAAACCAGCATCGAGGCGAGGTCGACCTTTTTTAGGATGTCCTCCGCAAGGTAGTTATGAATGTCGTTTAGCTGGACCGAAAGCAGATTGTCCTCGCCGGTGCAATTGATAAGCCGGTCGCAGGGGATGAAACTATCGCCTAACAGTTTTCCCCTGCTTACATCGCCGAAGGTCGCCATCCAGTTTAAATGCCGTCTGTCACAACCCATATCGAAGTCGCGCACAAACCTCTTCATCCTGAAGCCGAGGGTAACTTTCTTGTCCGAAGGCGGAATCGCGTCAACGAGATACCGTGACAACCTCACGAGCGGGGCGGGTACGTACCTTGCTAATTTGTATGCCCTGTAGGTGTCGTAGCCGCCGAACACCTCGTCGCCTGCGTCGCCCGACAGTGACACCGTAACCTTCTGCCGGGTAATCTTCGACAGCAGATACGTCGGGAAAACGGAGGAATCGCCAAACGGCTCGTCCATTTCGCTGATTACCTGCTCGATGATGGCCTCGTTGACGTCCATATATTCGTAGTGATGGGCGGTCCTGATGTGCTCGGCGACGGACTTGGAAAACTCCAACTCGTTGTAGGACTGGTCTTTGAAGCCGATGGAGAAGGTGTCGAAGTCCTTCTTGTTTTTGCTGATAATGGCGGAGATGAGCGACGAATCAAGCCCGCCCGAAAGAAAGCTTCCCACGGGCACGTCGGCGATAAGCCGTTTGAGCACCGCGTCCTCGATAATGTCCTCCACCATCCCCAGCCGTTCGTCTATGGGGATGCTTTGTCGCTTGGCTATTTCATTTTCCAAATCGTAGTGTTTTGAAACGACGAGTTTTTTTGTATTGAGGTCGAACAGGAGATTTTCGGATGGTCTAAGCTTTCGGCAGTTTTTGTAAATCGTAAAATCCCCGCCGATATACTTTTGGTAGAAAAAGAAGTTCAATCCGGCCGGGTCCGTCTCAAGCGGGATGCCGTGTTTTCTGATTGCCTTTAGTTCCGAGGCGAAGATAAAGCGTTGGCCGTCAAAGTAGTAGTAAATGGGCTTTATGCCGAACCTGTCGCGAGATAAAAACAGCGTTTGTTTGTTCCTGTCGTAAATGCACAAGGCCCACATTCCGTTGAATTTTTCGACGCATTTGTCGCCCCAGCGATGATAAGCGGCCAGGATGACTTCGGTGTCCGTGCCAGAGGTGAACTTGTAGCCGAGGGATTGAAGCTCGTCCCTGATTTCTTGGAAATTGTAGATTTCGCCATTATAGACGATTGTGAGATTTTCAAAGTGCATCGGCTGGTGGCCCTTCTGCGACAGGTCCAGAATTGCCAGGCGCGTGTGTCCCAGCGAGACGCCTGTATCGAGGTAAACCCCGTGGTCGTCCGGTCCGCGGTGCCGCAGCGTCTCGGCCATCGCGTTGATGGCTGAGGAGTCTTTCCAGTTAAACCCGGCTATCCCGCACACTACTTACTGCTCCTGCCGACCATTTCAGCGTAAATCTGTGTCAGTGTTTTGCTCTCAAAACCAGTTTTCATCATATATCGTAAAATCGACGTCAGCCGATTCAGATACATTTTCTGACCAAGCTTTGTTCTTACAAAAGGCGTTTTGCCCGGTATGACCTCCATAGAATGAAACATCAGGTTCAGCACCGGTTCAGCGTATGTTCTCGCAAATTCGGCGACGAGCATCTTCATCTCAAAAGCCGTCATAAGCGTCGGCCGCAGCCACCGGTAATAAGTCCATCTGTTGGGCAGGAACAAAAATCTCTTTCCCGAAATTGTTATCGGCGCCTCAAGAATGCCCGACTCGCCCGCTGAGTAATAATCGTCCGCGGAAATAAAATACGGCTGTTTCGGCGCCCGCGAATGGTCCGGCCCGCCCTGACTTTGCCAGCTTATCCCCGGCGTCACCGAGCTGTCAACCTTGTAGCCCAGCTTCTTCAGCGCCCTGATGGTGTCTATATCGGCCCCGTATCGTGCCGCCCTGTATGAAATCGGCCTGACACCGAGCTTGTTTTCAATCAGCTCGGTCAGGTTCTTTATCTTCTCTGATTCGACCTGGGCATCATACGCGCAGCACGGGAACTCGTCGC
>Ga0315284_10000347_pt1 | contig 63039 bp, 55 predicted proteins | sample YL17G09_16_MG_FD_203696 | JGI IMG/M metagenome (GOLD analysis project Ga0315284, IMG submission 203696) | Sediment microbial communities from Yellowstone Lake, YNP, Wyoming, USA - YL17G09_16 | ecosystem: Environmental > Aquatic > Freshwater > Lake > Sediment | place: USA: Wyoming | collected...
CAAGCTGGCCATCACCGCCTGTATCCGAAAACTCCTCACCCTGCTCAATGCCATCCTCAAATCAAAACAACCCTATCACGGAGTTACCGCTTGAAAAACAAGACAGTCGCTACCCGACTACCCGACTTCGCCGACGAGGCATTCAATGTACGCGGCCTGCCCGTCGCCCCAGCCGACAAACCGCAAACCATCGGCGAGCGGGCCGAGTTCCTCGTCCCCCAGACCCTCGCCCCCGGAGACTACGGCGTGTTCGTCTCCGTCGGCTCGCCGATGGGCACGCCGCGGATCGCCCTGCCCCTCGATGGCGACGACGGCCAGCGACGATACCTCATGGGACGGGTGAAGCTCACCGCCGGTTGAAGGACCGTAGGGCGGGCACCGCCCGCCTCGTACACCGATATAACAACCAAAACGTCGGGCAGTGCCCGACCTACCCGGCTAGGGCTCGCGTTTATTTCCGGAGGGTCCTTCGGTCCCGCCTGGTGGCACGGCCGAGTGATTGGTGCCACCCCCAAGCGGTGTGTGCTTGGGGGTGAAATCAATCGCACCCCCAAGCTCCGCGTTGCTTCGCTTGGGTGTGGCACATGGTGAACAATTTCAAGGATGGGGCGTTATGGCGATGACGGTTATGGTCCTGGCCCCCGGCCCATGGCACCAGAAGATTCGGTACGCTCCGGGGGTCTTATTCTGCGCGTACGCCTCAAACACCTTCTGGTCCTTGTCGTATGGATGCGGCAAGGAACTGTACGGATGGGTGCGAAGCCCCGGATGCCTTGGATTGGCGGCAAGGAGTTTCAGGGCCTTTGTTACCTGCTTGAACAGCCCTATCTGCCGGGACGCTTTGGAAGGCCCGGCGCCGGTCGAACCCTTCGCACGCGACAGGATTTTTTCGTACTCCTGAGCCGCGCGAGGGGGCCATCTGAGCTTGAAGGGTTTCATTCCGTCATATCATCGGCAAGGGCTTCCATTTTGTCCAAGTCCGGGCCGTCGGATAGCTCGCCCCGCCTGGCCTGGGCGATGCCTTCCATGACCATCTTGATGGCCTGGGGGTTCCTATGAAGCCAGACCTCCGGTTGGGGCACGGCCTCGGCCTTAATCAGTTGGATAACGCCGGCGGCGATTTCCTTGACGATGACCAACTGGTTGGCGAATTCCTTGCCGAGTGTTATGCGCCCTTTGCTGTCAGCCATCTTGCTCGGTGTAGCCGTCATGGTTGCACCTCTTACTCTCCCTAGATAACTATACGACTATTCTCCCACTTTAGTCCAGTGGGAAATTCCCACTTTTAACATTTTTTCGCCGGCGACACGCAGCGGCTCAGGAAGGTGTAGAAGCTATGCAAGCCAAGAGGCGCGTGCTTGCTCACTCTGTGGGCGGGGCGTTATGATAGTCCCGTCATCCGGCCGATGGATGATGGAGCCGTCGGCCTAAACCTGGGTGAGACGCACGGAAGGTCGGCGGGGATCCGTCCCGCCGACTGCGGGCTGGCTCGCGGTGGGACAGAGGCCCACCGCGCAATAATGAGTGATTGGTGCCACCCCCAAGCGGTGTGTGCTTGGGGGTGAAATCAAGCGCACCCCCCAAGCTTCGCGTTGCTTCGCTTGGGTGTGGCACCGGGCATTTGTCCGAGTGTGACGGCCTTTGTCAAAGTGAGACGCATTGGAAACGTCCGGTTCGTCCAACGCATCGTCGCGCGACAACCCCCTCGGCGGGGTTTTCCTTTCGATCATCATCCCGGCGCACAACGAGGAGCATCGCCTGCCGGCGACCCTGGAGAGGGTGCTGGCTTTCCTGGCCGCCCAGCCGTACACCGGCGAGGTGCTTGTGGTGGAAAACGGCAGTTGCGACCGCACCGCCGAGGTGGCGGAATCCTTCGCCGCCCGCGCGGGCAACCTCCGCGTCATCCGCGAGGGGCGGCGGGGCAAGGGCCTGGCCGTGCGGCGTGGGATGCGGGAGGCGGCGGGGGCGTTCCGCTTCCTGTGCGACGCGGACCTGTCGATGCCCATCGACCAGGTCAACCGCTTCCTGCCCCCCCTTCTGGAGGGCGTGGACGTGGCCATCGGTTCGCGCGAGGCCGCCGGTTCGGAGGTCATCGACAGCCCGATGCGCCGGCGGATCGGGCGGATGTTCAACCTGCTGGTGCGGATGCTGGGCCTGACGAGCCTTCACGATACCCAATGCGGTTTCAAATGCTTCCGCGCCTCCGTCGCCGAGGACCTTTTCGCCTGCCAGAGGCTGGACGGCATGGCCTTCGACGCCGAGGTGCTTTTCATCGCCCAGCGGCGCGGATATCGCCTGGCCGAAGTGCCCATCACCTGGCGGATCGACACGGATTCGCGCGTCAAGCTGTTCCAGGACTCGCTGAACATGGCCAAGGACTTGCTGGCCATCCGATGGAACGGCTGGCGGGGTTGCTACGATGATCGCAGGCCGCTTGAGGATTGAGGTTCCGTGGCGATGGCCGGAAACCCACGCAACAACCGCACAACGCCTCCTGGCCCGCGGGGCTGGAGGAGGGTTATCCTGGCTCCCTGGTCCGCGACGGTGGCGGTGGTGATCCTGTTGGCGGCCTTCTTCGCCCTGGCCGTCACCAGCGTCTTGAACAAGTCCGTCACCTATGACGAGCCGGTCCACTTGGCCGGCGGGTACGTCTACTGGACCCGCGGGGATTATCGGATCAACCCGGAAAACGGAATCCTGCCGCAGCGTTGGATGGCGCTGCCCTTGCTGGCGGGGGCCTGGAATTTCCCGGACCTCAACGACCCGCCCGAATACGATCAATGGCTCCTGGCGCACAAGTTCCTCTATGAGTCCGGCAACGACGCCAGGGGCTTGCTGCTTGCGGGGCGCTCCATGGTGGCGCTGCTGGGGGTGGCGCTGGCGGCGGTGGTGTATCTGTGGTCGCGAAGCCTCTTCGGGACGGCGGGCGGGCTGTTGTCGCTGATCTTGTGCGTTTTCAGCACCGCCCTGTTGGCCAATGGCAGGCTGATGACCTCCGACCTGGCCGCCTCGCTGTGCTTCCTGGGGGCCTTGGGGTGCCTGTGGCGCCTGCTGCATCGCGTCGCCATCCCCTCCGTGCTGTGCAGTTGCCTGGTAATGGGGGCGCTGTTCGTCTCCAAGATGTCGGCGCTGCTGATCGTCCCTATGGGCCTGTGCCTGCTGGTCATTCGGTTGCTGGGCCGGCGGCCCCTGGAGGTCGCCATCGTGCGTGCCGGCCAAGTTACCGGACGCCTCCGCCAGGCCATGATCTTCCTGGGGCTGGTCGTCCTTCACGTCGCAGCCATCTACGTCATCATCTGGGCCTTCTATGGTTTTCGCTACGCGGAGACCAACGATGCCCCGCCCGGCGTGGTGGCGCAGAAGGACGAGAACTTCAACAGGGTGATGGCCTCTTCCATCCCGGGCCGGGGGATCATCCAGTTCTGCCGCGACCATCGCCTGCTGCCCGAGGCGTATCTCCACGGCCATGCGCACGTGCTGAAATTCTCCCAGCTTCGCGCGGCGTTCCTCAACGGCGAGTACAGTGCTCGGGGCTGGTGGACCTTTTTCCCGTATGCCTTCCTGATCAAGACGCCGCTGTCGTTGTTCGTGATCCTGCTGCTGGCGGCGATGGCGGCGCTGGTGGGCTGGCGCCGTGTCGTCAGGAAACCCCCACCCGATCCCGAGCGTCTTGCGTGGCACAGTTTCTATCGAACCGCCCCGCTGTGGGTGTTGCTGGCGGTTTACTGGGCCTTCGCCATCACCAGCAAGCTCAACATCGGCCACCGCCACATTTTGCCGGTGTATCCACCGATGTTCATCCTGGCCGGGGCGGCGGCGGGGTGGTGGAAGGCGTGGAGTCGCGGCAGGTTTGTTCCCGTGCTTCTGTCGGCGGCCTTGCTGGCCTACGTCGCCGAGTCGCTGTTGACCTGGCCGCACTACCTGGCGTACTTCAACCAGCTCATCGGCGGACCGAGCAACGCCCATCGCCACCTGGTGGACAGCTCCCTGGACTGGGGCCAGGACACCCCCGGCCTGAAGCAATGGCTGGACCGCCACGGGTTGACCGGACAAGACAAGGTTCCCGTGTACCTTTCGTATTTCGGCAACGGAAATCCGACCTACCACGGTATCACGGCGCAGCGCCTGCCGGGTTTCGTCGACATGGACATCAAGACCCTTCCCGTCGTGCCGCTCCGCGGGGGGGTATACGTCCTCAGCGCCACCGTGCTGGAGTCGGTCCTGCCGCTCAATCGCATCGGGCGATGGACGGTATATTATGAGGAAACCTATCAGAGCCTCATGCGAAAGATCGACGAGGCCATGAAGTCCGACCAGGGGCGGGCCGCACTGGCCGAACCCCTGTGGCAGGAGTATCTGCGACACTTCGCGGACCTGCGGTTGGGACGGCTCTGCGCGTACCTGCGCTCGCGCGAACCGGACGACAATGTGGGATACTCGCTGCTGATCTATCGACTCAGCGACGAGGACGTTCAACAGGCCCTCTACGGCCGGCCCGCGGAACTGCTGCCCGATCGCATACCCACCAAGGACAAGTTGCTGGCGCGATGAAACAGACCCCGGCAAACAAGAAGGTTGTCGATCGCATGGCCGCCGGCGTGCTGTCGCGGGAAGGCTTCCTGGGCAGCGACCCCAGGGGACTGGCGGAGATCATCGACGCCGACCGGGCGGAACTGGTCGAGATGCTGGGCCTGAGGCGATGAGGAAGACGGTGGAGCCGTTGCGGCGCAGGCGGCGTTGTCTTACCATGTGTCGCGGCGAATCGAGGACCGAGGATGCGGTTTTCGCAAGACCCGGCGGGATGACATGAACGCACCCAAGTGGCTCAAGTCGGCGTGGAGTGGTTATCCGGCGGCTGTGGCGTTGGCGGTGGTCTTCTGGGCGCTGGCGTTCTCCAGCATCCTCAAGAAGTCGGCCACCTCTGACGAGACGGTCCACCTGGCGGCGGGCTACAGTTACTGGCACCACGACGACTACCGCATCGACCCGGAAAACGGCAACCTGCCGCAGCGGTGGATGGGCCTGCCGTTTCTGTTTGAGGATTACACCTTTCCGCGCCAGGCGCCGGGCCTGCTGGACGAATGGCAGGTGGGGCACGAGTTCATGTACAACTGGGGCAACGACCCCGACAAGCTCCTGCGCCAGAGTCGCGCGATGATCGCCGTCCTAGGCTCGGTCCTGGGGCTGCTGGTGTACGGATGGTCGCGGCGGCTGTTTGGACCCACCGGTGGGCTGATCTCGCTGGTCCTCTACGTCTTCAGCGCGGCGATGCTGGGCAATGGCAGTTTGGGAACCTCCGACCTGGCCGCGTCGCTGTGCTTCCTGGCCTCCACCGGCTGCCTCTGGCGAATGCTCCACCGCGTCAGCGTCCTGACGGTGGCGGGCAGTTGCCTGGCGATGGGTCTGCTGTTCATCTCCAAGATGTCCGCGCCGCTGATCGCGCCCATCGGCGTGCTGCTGTGCGGCGTGCGGCTGCTGTCAGGCCGGCCTTTGGAATTCGCCATAGGGAAGGTCCGTCAGGTCAACGCGCGCTGGCGGCAGGCGATGATCTTCCTGGGCGCCATCGTCCTGCACGCGGCGGCGACCTGGGCCATCATCTGGGCCTCTTATGGATTCCGATACTCGATTGTGGACGCCCCGCCCGACAGGCAGCAGGAGACCGGGCAGAAGTATTGGGACAAGTATCTTCACGGGGAGTTTCTTTTCCGATCGGTGATCGAGACTCTCTCGAATCACCATCTGTTGCCCGAGGGTTTCCTCATCGGCCAGGCGCACGTGCTGAAGTATTCGCAATCGCGCCCTTCGTTCCTCAATGGCGAGTATGGTTTCTACGGCTGGCGGAGTTTTTTCCCCTACTGCTTCCTCTATAAGACCTCCCTGGCGGTCTTCATGGTCTTGCTGCTGGCGGCGGGGGGCGCCTGGGCGTCCTGGTCCCCAAAGAGGGGGTCGGGCGGGCCAGGCAGAGGGGAGGCGATCCGCGCGGGGCTGTATCGCACCGCGCCGCTGTGGGTGCTGATGGCGGTCTACTGGGTCTTTGCCATCACCAGCAAGATGAACATCGGCCATCGGCATATCCTGCCGGTGTATCCGCCGATGTTCATCCTGGCCGGGGCGGCGGCGCATTGGTTTGCCGTGCCGCGACGCTTGCCCAAGATCGTCATCGTGGCGGCGATGGTTTTCCTGGTGGCGGAATGCATCTGGATGTGGCCGCACTACCTGGCGTACTTCAACCCGCTGGCCGGGGGTCCGCGCAACGGGTATCGGCATCTGGTGGACAGCTCCCTGGACTGGGGCCAGGACACCCCCGGCCTGAAGGAATGGCTGGACCGGCGGGGACTGAACAATCAGACTCACACGCCTGTCTACCTGGCCTATTTCGGCAATGGAAGCCCCACGCACTACGGCATCAAGGTGGATCGCCTTCCCGGATACGTGGATCGGGACCTTTTCGTCGAGGGGCAGTTCCAGTTGGACAGGCTGGGTTCGCTGACGGGGGGGGTCTACTGCATCAGCGCCAGTCTCCTCCAATCGGTCCTGGGCATCGCCTTCGGGCCTTGGTCGTGGTTCTATGAAAAGACATATCAGGAACTTCTTCCCGAGATCGAGACAGTGGGCACGGCCTCACCGGAGCAGAGATCGAGGCTGCTGAGCGATCCGAACGTGCAGGATAAGATCGGTCTTTTCAAGGAACTCCAGTTCGCGCGATTGTGCGCGTACCTTCGAAAAAGGGAACCGGACGATCACGTCGGGTATTCCATCCTGATCTACCGCCTTAGCGACCAGCAGGCGCGGGAAGCGACGCTGGGTCCGCCGGTGGAATTGACGCCGGACCGGGTGCCGCTGCGCGTCCGGCTGATCTGGGAGGGTCATCGCGGGCGCTGAACGATTCGCCCGCGGCGGATCGGTCCCCTCAGCACGCGCAACCGGCAGCCTGCTCCAGCCAACGCCTGCTGGGCAGTTCGACGGCGAGGCTGGAGAATTGCCCCACCAACTCCCCGGACGCCTCCGGGGGTGTCGGCGGAGAGGCGGTGACCTTCCGCGCCGCCGGTGACTGGCGATGCCTTGTGCGTTGAGTGTGGGCCAATGCCCTTTTCTTTGCCCGTTGAGGCATTTTCTTCCCCATCCCGTGACCAACCGGTGTCTGTGTTCGACATGCGATGGGACTTCGACGTGCCGGTGGAATTATACGGACCTTCTTATGGACAAGCCAGGGGGCGTCACCCCGAATCGCCGGGGGCGGGGCGGAAAAATTTCGGCGTCCGGACATCCGTGTCCGGACGCCCGTCCTTGAACCCATACATCCGCCACTCCCTGCGGCGGAGAACATCAAGCAAACTGCTCGGTCAGCGTCCTGACAAGCTCCTCCGCCGGGGCGGACTTGCGCCCCAGGGAGCTCATCCAAGAAAGCTCGCCGCGGTTAACCAGGACAGACTCCATCCGCTGCACCGCCAGCACGGCGGAGGAGTGGTTCTTGCCCATGTGCTGTCCGATCTCGGGGTAGCTCATCTGCGTGTGCCGCCGGGCCAGGAACATGGCCACCATGCGCGCCACCGAGACGGTGCGCGTCCGTCGGGAGGAATGGAGATCGGCGGGGGTGACTCCGAAGTAGGTGGCCACCACCGCCTCGATGTCGCCCAGCGTCAGGGCGCTGTCGGTGCGGGCGAGGTGGTCGGCCAGACCCCGGCGGGCCAGATCGGCGGTGACCTTCCCATTGTCCATTGCCGCCAGGGCGCCCAGCTTGATCAGCGCGCCCTCCAGTTCCCGCACCGATCCGCGAAGGTGCATGGCGATGTATTCCAGGACCTCGTCACACACGTCCATTCGCAACGCGCGGGCTTTGCGGCGGAGGATCTCCATCCGCGTGGCCTGCTCGGGCGGTTCGATCCGCACGACCATCCCGGCGGCGAAGCGGCTTACCAGTTGCTCGTTCAACTCCCCGACCATCCTGGGCGGGGCGTCGGAGGCCATCACCACTTGCTTTCCGGCGGCGTCGATGGCGTTGAAGGTGTGGAGGAACTCTTCCTGCGTGGCCTTCTTGGCGGCCAGGAAGTGCACGTCGTCGATGGCCAGCAGGTCGAGCTTGCGGTAACGGGCGCGGAACTCGTCGAACTTCCGCTGGCGCAGCGCCTGGATGAACTCGTTGGTGAACTGCTCTCCGGTGACGTATCGCCACTGGAAGTTCCTGCTTCCCCGCAACTGGGCGTTGACGACGTTGCAGATGCCCTGGAGCAGGTGTGTCTTGCCCACCCCGCAGGCGCCGTGGATGAACAGGGGGTTGAACGGCGACTTTTGTCCGCCGGTCACGGCCAGGGCGGCCGAGTATGCCAGGCGGTTGCTGGCCCCGACGACAAAGTCCTTGAGGCTGTAGCGAAGGGCCGGCGTCGAGGCGGGGGCGGAAGGACGTCCCAGGCCTTCCTTGGCCCGTGAGACGATGTGGGCCTGGCTGTCGAGCTGGTGCTTGCGAAGCTCGCCGGTCAGCGAAGGGTCGATGGTGACGATGACGGGCCATTCCCATCCGGTTTCCTGGCGCACGGCAGCGGCGATCTGAGGCTGATAGTGCGTCTCCACCCAGTGGGCGACGAAAGTGTTGGGCACGGAGACCTTCACCTGCCCGTCGGTTACCGCCAGACGTGTCCCGTGACGAAACCAGGCGTTGAATTGCTGGGGTCCGAGGCGATCCTCAAGCGTTTCCAGAATCTGGCGTCTGACCTTATCGTCAGCACAGACCGATACCGTAGTCGTATCCATGACTGATTCTCCGCAACCGCACCCGACACTGCGATTGGCGGCGAGGAGTGCTTGCCGCCGGCCCTCGAATGTGCCGCGCTGACTACCTCGGCTTTCGATGTGCCAGCGAATTTACTGACGCCCGCCGACGGGGTCAATCACAAATTGCCGCGTTTCTTATCCACACCATCCAAGGTCTTCGATTTCTAGGAGTTGGAGGCAAAAAAAAACTTTCCTCCACAGGTTGTTCACAAAACGCCCCGCTCATCCCTTCGATGCCATCGCCGGTGTCATGAAAAAGGCCCATTGACGGTGTGTGTTGCGAAAGCCCTCCTCCTCGTAGAGCCGCATGGCATGGTGGTTTTCTTCATCAACGGCCAGCAGCAGCGCGGATCGCCGGCGCCGATACGCCTCGTCGGCGGCGCGACGCAACATCGCGCGCGCCACGCCCCGGCGACGATACGTCGCGACGACGCCGAGGTAGACGACCTCCGCGGTCTGTCCTGATGCGGAATCATTCACCAAGACGCAGCCGACCGGAGTTCCCTCCACCACCACGATCCACCAGGACGCGGGGTGAAACACCCCGCAGGCCTTGTGCGATTCCAGCACGTCCGACATGCCGCGCAGCCCCGACAGCCGGGGGCAATCCAGCGAACCGTCATAGGTCGCGGCGATCAGATCGGCCAGTTGCCCTTCGCTGAATTCGCCGAACCTCTGCCAGGACAGCCCCGCCTTCTGCCAGGAGGGCGAGAAAGATGTCAGCTCCAACTTCATGTGGACCAGTCCGGCCAGGAATTCAAACCCGGCGGCCAGGACCATGTCCATCTCCCGCGTCTCCCGCGGGTCGAACATCGCCTGGACGAACGCCAGGCCGCGTCGTTGCAGCGCGTCCCTCGATGCGGCGGAGGCGGTTTCCGCCAGCGCTTCGCGCTCCACTCCGGCGGCGTCGGTGGAGGCATGCAACAGGATTCCGCTGCGCCCCGGGCTGTCCATCACCATCGCAGCCGCGACGGTCCGGCGGCTTTGCCTTGCCCACCACAGACGGGGTGGGTACTGCCCCCGCCTTTGCAGGAGGGCTTTCAGTGCCTCCGCGCGAACGGCGGCCAATCCGTCGTCGGACGCACCGGCCATCAGGAGCAGCATCGCCTCGTCGCAGCGGTCGGGCGGAACGGGTTGCACTTGCCAGGCGGTGGACATCGCAGGGCCTATCGTACCGGCAAGGGCGATGGCGGTGAAGCAATCTTGCCGGATGTCATGCCGGCTGACTCAAATCCCATTTTTCATGAGCCGCGAACAAACGCGAACTCTTTTAAATTTCAAATTTTCTTTGTTCGTGTCTGTTCGCGACGGTTCGCGCCTAAGATAAATCGGGATTGATGTGAGTTTCGCTTGGCGTTGACTTGGCGGACCGGCGGGCGTAACCTTCATGGAGCATCCGACCGGCCGGGGGCGTCGGAGCGGATCGGGAGCGTGACCTATGTCGGCAAGGCGTTGTGTGGTATGGATGGCGGCGGCGGTGGCGGTCGTTTCCGCCTGTGCATGGACGGCCCCGAAGCCCTCGGAAACTTCCGGTCAATGGCAGTTGGACGCCTCCTTTGGGGACCTCCATGCCATTACCGTGCGGCTCGCCGGAGACATCGCGCCCAAGACCTTCTGGTGCTTGCGATACACGGTGACCAACAACACCGGCGCCGACCGTGTCTTCGTGCCCGAGTTCCTCCTCTACACCGACACCGGAGAGGTGCTTCGGGCCGGCCGAAAAATCCCCAGCGCCGTCTTCCAGGCCGTCAAGAGCCTCTACAACGACCCCCTGCTGGAGGACGTCTCCGGCATGACCGGCAAGCTTCTCCAGGGCCAGGACAACGCCAAGAGCGGCGTGGCGATCTGGCCGGACTTCGACCCCAACGCCGGCGCCATGGATGTCTTCGTCAGCGGCCTGAGCGGAGAGACCGCACAGGTGATACTGCCCAAACCCGTGCGAGTCAGCGAGACCGACGCGGCGGGCAAGCCCGTCGAGGTGGTCAAGGACACGATCCTCCTCAGCCGGACGATGCAGAGGCACTACTCCGTACAGGGCCGTTGGGCCGGTGGCGCGGCGGAGGCGAAGTTCGACGAGGAGTCCTGGGTGATGCGCTGAATTGTTCTTTGGGGGTCGGTCGGGCCTGGGAGTGAATCGAACAGCCGGCCTCCTCTTGGGTGGAGACGGGGCAGCAACCCACAAAACCGATCGAAGCGTTTCCCCCGCCCCGCGGCGTCTGGTATGCTGATGACTCGCCCATGACGCCGCGGAAGCCCCAAGAACCACGGCACGACGGGATATCCAATGTCACAAAATATCGTACAGAAGATCCTCGCCGGCCATCTGGTGGCCGGCCAAGCGGTCGCGGGGACGGAAATCGGCATCCGCATCGACCAGACCCTCACGCAGGACGCCACGGGAACGACGGCGTTCCTCCTGCTGGAGGCCATGGGCGTCCCGCGCGTCGCCACGCGGCTGTCCGTCAGCTACGTCGATCATAACACCGCGCAGTTGGGTCCGGAGAACCACAACGACCACCTGTATCTCCAGTCCATCGCCGCCAGGACGGGGGCGTATTTCTCCCGCCCGGGCAATGGCATCTGCCACCAGGTACATCTGGAGCGGTTCGCCCGACCCGGTATGACGCTGCTGGGCAGCGACAGCCACCCGCCGACGGCAGGGGGGATGGGCATGTTGGCCATCGGGGCCGGCGGGCTGGACGTGGCCGTGGCGATGGGCGGTGGGGCGTTCTACACCACATATCCGCGCGTCATCGGCGTGGAATTGCGCGGCCGGTTGGCGCCCTGGGTGGCCGCCAAGGACATCATCCTCCGCCTGCTGAGCATCCTCACCACCCGCGGCAACGTCGGTTGCGTGGTGGAGTATTGCGGACCGGGCGTGGCGAGCCTGCCCGTGCCCGCCCGCGCCACCTGCACCAACATGGGCGCCGAACTGGGCGTGACCGCCAGTGTCTTTCCCTCCGACGAGGTCACCGGGCAGTTCCTCGCCGCCCAGGGCCGCGGCGGGGACTACGAGCCGCTGTCCGCCGACCCGGGCGCCGCCTACGACCGCATCGTCAAGCGGCTGCACGCCCAGCGCGACGCCGCCGTCATCGAGCGGATCCAGCGGTTCTGCCGCGACGTCACGATTTCACCGTCAGACGCCCCGGACATGCTGGAGGTGGGTTTTTCCCGCGTGGTCATCGACCTGGACGCCCTGGAGCCTCTGGCGGCTGCGCCGTCCAGTCCCGACAACATCATCGAGGTCGCCGACGTGGCGGGCAAGCCCGTCCGCCAAGTGGCCATCGGCTCCTGCACGAATTCCAGCTTCCAGGACCTGATGATCGTGGCGGCTGTGCTGAGCGGGCGGACGGTGCACCCGGATGTGGAACTGGCCATCGCTCCCGGCAGCCGCCAAGTGCTGAACATGCTGGCGGCCAACGGGGCCTTGGCGGAACTGGTCCGCGCGGGGGCGCGCATCCTGGAATCCGCCTGCGGGCCTTGCATCGGGCTGGGCTTCTCGCCGGCGGAGGGAACCGTCAGCCTGCGGACATTCAACCGCAACTTCCCCGGGCGCAGCGGGTCAAAGGGCGACCAGGTCTACCTGGTTTCCCCCGAGACAGCCGTCGCCGCGGCGCTGACCGGAAAGATCACCGACCCGCGAAAACTGGAAACGCTGGGCGTGGCCTACCCGCGCATCGATCCGCCGGCGGCCTTCGCCATCGACGACGGGATGATCGTCCCGCCGCCCTCGCCTGAGCAGGCCGGGTCGGTCGAGATCATTCGCGGCTCGACCATCGTCAAGCCCCCGGCCGGCCAGCCGCTGCCGGATGCGATGGCCGCCGAGGTGCTCCTCAAGGTCGGCGACAAGATCACCACCGACCACATCATGCCCGCCGGAGAGCTGTTGAAGTACCGCTCCAACGTGCCGGAGTACGCCAAGTACGTCTTCAACTGCTTCAACCAGGCCGGCGGAGGAGAAAAGACCTTCGCCGCACGCGCGATGGAGGCCAAGTCCGCCGGCCGCTCGGGCGTGGTCGTCGCCGGCGACAGCTACGGCCAAGGCTCCTCGCGCGAGCACGCGGCGCTATGCCCGATGTACCTGGGCGTCCGTATCGTGCTGGCCAAGGCCATCGAGCGGATCCACCAGGCCAACCTGGTCAATTTCGCGATCCTGCCGCTGACCTTCGCCGATCCGGGAGACTACGAGAAGATCGACGCCGGTGATGAGTTGCGCCTCGAGGGCGTTACCCAGGCCGTCGCCTCGACCGATCGCATCACGATTCGCAACGTCACCAAGGGCCTCGACATCGCCTGCCGCGTGCAACTGGCGCCGCGCCAGCGGAAGATATTGGCCGCCGGTGGCCTGCTGCGCTACACCGCCACCGGTGGGCAATAGGGGGTCTGCCGGCGATGACCGCCAAGTCCAGGGACACCCGCGGGACGGCCGCCAAGATGGGCAGGACCGTCTCGGTCTTCGGCGCCAATGACGCCACGGAGGGCCAAGAGTTGTACGAACAGGCCCTTGGCGTGGGCGCGGTCTTGGCGAGACTGGGCTACGCGGTGGCCAACGGCGGATACGGCGGGACGATGGAGGCCTCCGCCGCCGGGGCCAAGCAGGCCGGCGGGCGGACGGTCGGGGTGACCTGCTCGCTGTGGCGGTCCATGCCCAATCGCCACATCGACCGCCTGATCGCCACCGACAGCCTCTTTGCCCGCCTGGAAAAGCTGCTGGAAGTGGGCGACGCCGGATACGTCGTGCTGGCTGGGGCTACCGGCACGCTGGTGGAGCTGGCCACCGCCTGGGAGATGATGTGCAAGGGCATGCTGGCCCGCCGCCCGCTGGTATGTCTGGGAAGTTTCTGGCGGCCGGTGATAGAATTGATGGCCGCCCAGCGCCCCCAATGCGGCGAACTGGTCGCCGTGGTAGATTCACCAAGGGAACTGGACAAATTCTTCCCACCCGTCCCCGGCCGGCGGGGGGCGGAACAAGCGTAAGATACAACGAAAATTGATGCCTGCGAGTGCGACAATTCGGCGGCGACTGCTGGCGGTGGCGTTGGCGGCAGCGGTGATGACTCCATGCGCGGTTTGGGGCCAGCCAGGCGATTCGCCCGGCGGGACCGCGGCGCCGGGCAACGGCGCGTCGGTCTTGTTGGATCGCCCTCCGGTCCCCGTCACTCCGCCGACCTCCGCGATGCCCTCCAAGAAGGCCCAGGCGTCGCCATCCGACTTGCCGATCGTGGACCGCCGCTGTCGCATGAGAGTGGACCCCGAAAACGGCTGGGCGATCCTGGAGTTCGAAAACGCCTCGGGCCTTGCGACCCTTGGCCCGCATCGCATCCTGCCTTGCCGGCGGCTGGAGCGGCTGGAGCAGTTGGCGGCCAAGGACCCCGCCGTGGTCTTTCGTGTCTCCGGCGAGGTGGCGATCTTCCAGAGACAGGCGTACATCCTGCCGCGGACGCTGGCGGTGGATTCCCCTTTGGCCAATGCGCAAGCTTCCCCAGCCACCCTGTCGCCGTCCGCGGCCACGGGCAAGACAGCGGCCAAACCCGTTGCCGATGAACCCGCCTCCGACGCCAACGCGTCGTCCTCCGAGGGCGTGATGAGGGCTTTGACGCGCAACCGCCCCGCAAAACCGGTCCTGATGGCCGCCGGGGGCGCGGAGCTGATTCCCGAAACGCAATCCGTCGCGCCGCTGCCGGAGGCATCCGCCGCATCGGAGCGGACCGCGATGGTCGTCGCTCGCGTCGTGCGGGCCTTCCGCGGCAGCGATCCGGCCTGGTGGGAGGCGCGATTCGAGTCCGACAACACGCTGCTGGACCGCCCCATGAGGCTGCTTCCCTGCCGCCTGCTGGAACGCGCTCAGAAAACCCCAGGCCGGTTGAACGTCACCGGAGAGATCACCTACTACAAGGGCCGGGCCTACCTCCTGCTGCGAAAGCTCCTGCCCGAACGCGACATGGGACAATTATAAAAACCCCGGAACCCGGAACCCGGAACCCGGAACCCGGAACCTGGAACCCGGAACCCGGAACGCGGAACCTGGAACACGGGAACCGGAACAAGGAAAGTTCGCGACGTTCGCGCTGTTCGCGGCTCAAGATCGCTTAGAAAATAACCGGATTATTAGCCGCGAACCCACGCGAACAACACGAACGAAAAAACGGAACTCGGAACCTGGAACCTGGAACACGGGCGGAAGACTGCATGACGGCGAAACTGGCGCCACCCCAAGAGTGCAAATTCACATCCGCCCATGACGGCACGGAGCAGACATATCTGCTGGACATGCCTCCGCAACTTCCGGCGGCGGGGTTGATGGTCTATCTCCACGGGGCGACGGGGCATCAGGACCAGGGCATGACGGCGGAGACATTCTGCGACAGCTTCGGTTTCATGCGTCGCTGGGCGGCCCGGCACGGGTGGGCCTACGCCTGCCCGGAGTATCGCGGCGACTGCTGGATGAACGCCGCCGCCGAGGCGGACATCACGCAACTGGCCGGGATTCTACGCATCCAGACACAGGCTCCGATGTTCATACTCGCCGGCGGTTCGATGGGCGGGACGTCGGCGCTGATCTACGCGGCGCGCCGGCCGGGTATGTTCGACGGCGTCTTGTCGTTTTGCCCGGCCACCGACATGGCCGAGCTTCACGAGCTTTCATTTCTTCGGGACAATATTTCCGCGGCTTACGGTGGCGATCCCCGGCGGAAGGCGGAGGAATACGCCGCCCGCTCCACTTGCCTGCACGCCGAGAGCCTGGCCCAAACTCCCCTCTACATCGTCCACGGCGACGTCGATGCGGTGCTTCCCGTCTCCCAGGTCCGCCGATTGGTCGAAGGCCTCAAGCGGCTCCACGCGACATATCAATACGTCGAGATCGCCGGTGGCGGGCACGACGCGCCGCTGCGCCCGCAATATATCCAGCAGGGGCTGGAGTGGCTGATCGGTCGGATCGCCGCTGTCTCGGCCGTACAATTCCCTGGGCGTCAGGCGGAACAGGATCATGGACAAGGCACATGACGCGATGCTGTGGGAGGCCCTCGACGGGCAGAAGGTCCGCTGCGACCTCTGCGGGCATCGGTGCGTCATCGCTGCCGGCAAGTACGGCTTATGTCGCGTGCGGGAGAACGTCGCCGGCGCGCTGAAGTCGCATAGTTACGGCGCGCTGGTGGCGATGAACGTGGACCCCATCGAGAAGAAGCCCTTGTTCCATTTTCTGCCCGGCTCGCGGAGCCTGTCCATCGCGGCGGCCGGGTGCAACTTTCAGTGCGAGTTTTGCCAGAACTGGCAGATCTCCCAGGCCCCGCGCGAAGGCGGCGAGGCCCTCGGCCAGGCCGTCAGCCCCGCCCGGATCGTCTCGGCGGCTATCGGTTACGACTGCGCCTCGATCAGCTACACCTACACCGAGCCGACGGTCTTTTTCGAGTTGGCCTATGAGACGGCCAGGCTGGCGCGCACACGTGGCATCCGTAACAACTTCGTCTCCAACGGGTTCCTCACCCCCCAGGCCGTCGGGACCATCGCGCCGTTTCTGGACGCCATCAACGTGGACCTCAAGGCCTTCCGCGATGAGACGTACCGGCGGGTGATGAAGGCCCGGCTGGAACCGGTGCTGGAGTGCCTCAAGGCCCTGGTGGCCGCGGGGGTGTGGGTGGAAGTGACCACGCTGGTCGTGCCGGGGATGAACGATTCGGCGGGGGAACTGCGCGACATCGCCAGCTTCATCTCCGGGCAACTGGCCCCCTGGGTGCCCTGGCACGTCAGCCGATTCCACGGCGACTACAGGATGACCGCCACGCCCTCGACGCCGTTGGAGACGCTGGAGCTTGCATGCCGCATCGGCGCCGAGGCCGGACTGCATTACGTCTATGGGGGCAACGTCCCCGGGCGGTTGAACGAAAACACCTCCTGCCCCGGTTGCGGCAAGCGGTTGATCGATCGGGAGGGCTTCACCGTCGCACACAACGAACTTCGCGACGGGCACTGCCCCGCCTGCGCGCGGAAGATCGAAGGCCGTTGGGCGTAACGACAAACACGACGTTGCCCCGCCGGTGGGCGTAGAAACTCACCACACCGGTTGGCGATGGCCGGACGGTTTGCCGTTACCTGTGCTTGCGGCGATTGCGGCGCTCGCGGCGCTTCTTGGAGCCGACTTTTCTGCGGCGTCTGGGTTTGCCCATTGAATGCCTCATCTCGTCCCGGCCGCCAAGACACCCCGGCCGGCGTTACGAGTGGGCGACATCATACGACCGCATCAAGCAGTTGTCACCCCCCAAAAAACGCACACCCCTAAAAACGACGGGGGCGGGCTCATCAAGAGTCCGCCCAGCGAAACCGTCGAGCGCGAAGTGCTCTAAGAACGTGTATGAGAACTACACGGAGCCGCGTTGCGGCCAAAACGGATTGGCCGCAAGGAGGACCGACGCAGGCAACCCGCACAGGGTTGTCGAGGAGGTCCGACGCCGCGGACGGCCCGTTTTCGCCGCAACCCTTCGGGACGGGGCGTCTTTGGCCGCATGCCCGCGTTGCTCGGGCTCGACGACCACTCCATCAAGGTCGTCATCGCCCTCGCGCCTTGGCCTGCGGCCAAACTCGCCCCGTCGCGGCCCGCGTAGTTCTCATGCACGTTCTGAGGGGGCGACTGAAGCCCCGGGGCCGCAATGTCTCAATCGCCCACAAGGGGTTCTGAATTTGGCGCAACCTTTTCCCCCCGCCCTTGCTTCGCTGCGGGCGGGGCAATTTTCAAACGCCCTGCCGGGCTAACGGCAAATGATAATGTGGACCGATGCGCGGCGAGACGGAGCCTCGCCGCGCTATTGCTCAAACGTAAAGTGCCTTATTTCAGTCGCCCCTCGCGCTCGGCCATGACGTAGTTCATGCAGAACTCGTCCCTGCCGGCCATGGCCTCGGCCGCGTAGATGACGGCCATCACGTCGGGCTGGCAGGGGTCGATCAGCCCGGCGTCCATGCCGTGGTAGATCGCCTGCGCCAGCAGCACCAGATTGATATACCGCCGCTTGGGCAGGCCGAAACTCACATTCGAGCAACCACCGCCGATGTGCACCTTCGGCCATTCCTTGCGGATGGCCGCAATGGCGTCAATGACCAGCCGGCCGCTCATCGAGTCCGTGGAGATGGTCAGGAAGGCCGGGTCGATGATGATGTCGTCGAGCTTTCTTCCGGCGGCGGTGAACTTCTCGATCAGCGCCGCGGCGATCTTCAGGCGGTCCTCCACCCCGCAAGGCGCGCCCGCGTCGCTCATCAGCAGGCCGACGACCCTACAGTCGAATTCCTTCAGCACCGGCAGCAGCAGACCCAGCCGGCTGTCTTCCAGCGAGATGCTGTTGAGGATGGGCCTGTTCTTGGCCTTGGACAACCCCACGCGGACGGCCTGGGGATTGGCCGAATCCACCGCCACGGGCAGGTCGCAGTGGGCCTGGACAATGTCCATCAGCCAGGCGACGTTCTCTTCCTCGCGGCCTTGGCGCGGGTCGCCACCGTTGACATCCAGGTAATTGGCCCCGGCGGCCGCCTGGTCCTTGACCTCCTTGATGATGGCCTTGGCGTTGCGCGCCTCAAGGGCGGCGGCGATGGACTTCCGCGTGGCGTTGATCCGTTCTCCGATGATAATCATTCGGTGAGTCTCCCGATTGGTTGCCTGACTCCGCGCGTCATTGCTCACGACGACGGCCCAGCAGATACCAGTAGATCACACCGACCAACAGGCTTCCGCCGACGATGTTGCCCAGCGTAACGGGGATGAGGTTGTTGACCAGGAACTGTCCCCAGGTAACGTTGGCGCCGTAGAAGATGCCCGCGGGGACGAAGAACATGTTGGCCACGCTATGCTCGAAGCCCAGCGTGACGAACGCCATGATCGGCCACCAGCAGGCGAATATCTTGCCCACGATGTCGTCGGCGGCGATGGCCATCCACACCGCCAGGCAGACCAGCCAGTTGCAGCCCACGCCCTTCCAGAACAGCGGCCAGAACGCCTCGACCGGGTTGTCGCCGACCTTGGCAACCGCCAGGTTCCTGATGCAGTCGATCCAGGGGGGCTTGGCCAGCAGGCCCGTCAGATAGGCCAGGCAGTAGGCCACGAACACCGAGCCGACGAAGTTGCCGACGTAGGAGACGACCCAGTTGTACGCCAACTCGCGCCATCGAACCGTGCCCGTAAACGCCCCCGGGATCATGGTGGCGGCGTTTCCGGTAAACAGCTCCGAACCGGCGATGACCACCATCATCAGGCCCACGGGGAAGACCGCCCCGAAGACCAGCTTCTGAAGGCCGGTATTGTCCGCCTTCAACCCCGTCGTCGCCCCGCCGGCCACCACCGCCAGTAGTCCGCCGATGGCAATGTACGCCCCGGCCAGGAAGCTAAGCAGCAGCAATTTGTCCAGGCGCAACAGCCCTTTGGCCCTGCCCAGGCCGCAGACGGTCTCCACGATCTCCGCGGGCGTCTTGAATGCCATCGATTGGACCCTCGAATCGTCTGGGTTTATGAACGAGGAAGTATACCCCCAACGAGGCCAAGGCAACAGGCCCCAACTCTAGGTCCTGTATGGCTTCCCGCATGTCCCCAGCGGCGTGAAGACGGACCGGCGCGGGCCGGTTGCCGCTATTCCACCAGCGAGGTCAGTTGAGCGATTTCCTGCTCGGACATGGCCTTCTCGCCCGCGCGGGCGTTCATGGCGGCCTGCTCGGCAGACTTGGCGCCCGGGATCGCCACCGGACAGGCTGGATGCGAAATCACGAACCGCAGGGCGGCGGCGATCATCTCCTCGCCGGGTTTCAGCACCTTCTTGAGTTGCTCCACCTTGGCGGCCTGGCGGAGGAACCGGGCGTTGGCCTTCTCCTTGGTGTTCCAAGAGGCCCGCACCGAATCGGTAAATACTGAATCGGCCGAGTATTTTCCCGACAGCATCCCCATCGCCAACGGTCCGCGGATGAGCACCGCGATGCCGTTTTCGCGGCAGTACGGAAGCAGTTCCTTCTCGGCGGAGCGGTTCAGCAGCGAATAGTTGACCTCCACCGCCTCGCAGGCGCCCCGCTCGTTGAACCGCCGGAGCATCTCCAGATTGTCGGTGGAGATGCCGTAGGCGCGAATCTTGCCCTCTTTCTTAAGCCCCTCGAAGGCGTCCAGGTACACGTCAGGGTTCTCCGGCCGGCCCTCGTGGCAGAGCATCACGTCCACCCAATCGGTTCGCAGGCGGTAGAGGATCGCGTGGGCGCAGAGGCGGACCAGTTCCGGGTGGGTCTTGGGGACCATGTGGCCGATGCGCTGGCCCCAGTGTCCGATCTTGCTGACAATGAAGACCTGGTGGCGGATGCCCATCAGCGCCACGCCCAGGCGCTGCTCCGAGAGACCGAAGGGAATTCCATACGCCTCGGCGGTGTCGATAAGGTTCATCCCGCCATCCAACGCCGCGCGGACCGTCGCGTAGGCGGTCGAGTCGTCGATGGGACCCCACTGATTACTGAGATTCCATGTGCCCAGCCCGATGGCCGAGACCTTCCAGCCTAGTCTGCCGAAGTCGCGATAAAGCATGGCTCAAGAGCCTCCTTCTTCCCGACGCAACCGCCGTTTCTCGCCCGGCCGGGGTGGCGCCATCGAAAAAACCAACGGCGGCTGAGGGTGATTATTGCCCACCACCTCGCCCGCGCCAATGAAAACATCGCATTCGTGCTTGGGGCGCGGCATTGACCGGCGGGGGTTGCGGTGGTGTAATGGCCGCCATGCTGGGACGCTTGCGGCGTACGACTCGGACGGACGTGGGGCTGGCGCTGGCCTTCGTGGGCGTGGCCTACCTGGCCTGGGCGCTGGTGGCGGGGGTGACGCGCGCCCTGGTGGGCGACCTGATCAGCTTCTCCGACGTGTCCGACCCGGCGCTGCCCCTGGCCACGCGCGTCGTCCGGGTGGTCTTTGTCGACGCGGGCGTCGCCATCGACGTGGCGGGCATCCTCTGGCTGACGGCATCGCTGTTGCTGGTGCTACGAAGTTCGCGCCAGCGGCTGAGCATCTCGTGGCCCTGGTTTTCGGCCTTGGCCCAAACCTTGGTGGCCGCCATCGGTGGGATCCTGGCGGCCTGGGCGGTGCATCTGCCCTACCGTCACATCGCCACCGCGGAGGCCAAGGCGACACCCCTGGAGCGGATCAGCGGGATTTCGCTGCCGGTGCTGCTGGTCCTTGCGCTGCTGGTCTGGGTGACCTTCCTGGTGCTCCTGCTGGTGGAGCGCGCGCGGCTGAACCGCCACGGGCCTTCGCCCTCCGACGGGCTGCGGGCGATGTACCGATAGGGAAAATCCCCCAATATCAAAATCCGCAACGAACTCCCCAAAGACCGGCGACAATCATCGCGTCCGTGTTGAGAGTATCTCAAGGTGCGCTTTGGAATTTACGTCGCAGCAGCATCATGCCGAAGTACTCGTCCTGCAACGGCGGCCGGCCGGTCATGGAGATGGGGTCGTAATTGGACGCGATCCAGGCGGCGATATCGTGTCCGTAGTCGAGTCCGAAGAACTGATGGCCGAACTCCGATGTGTCCTTGTGGACCAGCAGAATCCATTCCGGCCTGGCGGCCCGCAATGATTCCAGCATCCGCTCCTGGCCGAAGACCAGCAGTTCCGGCGGCATGAAGTTGGTGTAGGGTGTGGGATTGGGCAGTCCCGAGAGGAAGTTCAGCATGGCCCCTTCGGGAAACGCCACCAGCGACTCGCCTGGTTTGACGCGCGCGGCCAGTTCCTCCAACATGGCGTTGACGAACGCGCCCCGACCGTCGGCAATGAAGGCGTTTGGACCGGAGGCGACCACGGACGTCTTCATTCGATGCTGAAGGTCCTGGACCCTCAGGTGCACGAACACCGTCGGCAGCAGCATCCCCACGGCCGCGGCGCGGAAAATCCACGCGCTGCCGCCCAGACGTCTGATGGCCGATGGAATCCACTCCAACATCGCCGCCACCACGATCATCGCCGCGGGCATGGCCAGGACGAACCCGTAATTACAGATACGGGCGTTAAGGATCATCTTCGCCAACAGGCACAGGCCCAGCAGCGACAGGCTGATCGGCGCCACCAAAGCCATCGCCCTCGATGGGTCGCCGCGAAGGCGGACAAAACGAACCAGGAAAACAATTATCGCCGCCAGCACGATCAGGGGAAACGGCCGGGCAATGCCCACCCAGTCCACCATGGCCCGACAGGACCAGACGATTGCCATCGTCCCGGCCAAGGCTGCCAGGCCCACCATCCAGCGCCACTTGCCCGCTCGTCCCGCCGCCCACGCCAACGCCGCCGCCGGTACGGGAATCACCAGGTACTGCCCCAGGATCCACAGCATCCACTTCAGGTTCCCTGGAATGTTGTCCACGCCCAGGCCCTCGCGGAAGAATCGCAGTCCGGCCAACTGGGGGTAGGCCAGCGTCCGCCAGGAGCCGATCGTGCCCAGCAGGGCCTGTCCGGCGGGCATGGCCAAACAGAGCAGGCCAAACGACGTAACCGGCGGGAGGAGGAAGCCCGCCAGGAACGTGGCGATCATCCGCGGGGCCTGTTTCCGGCCCGGTCGTCTGGCCCAGATCGTCAGGCCCAGCGCCCCGACAGCGCCCGCCGCCCCGGCTTGGAAGACTTCCGACTTGGTCAGGAACGCCCCGCCCAGGCACAGCCCGCCCAGCAACAGCGCGGGCAGCCCTCTCCGCGGGAACCCCCACACGCACGCCGTCGCCGCCAGCGACAGCAGCAGACCGTGGGTCATCTCATGGGCGTAGGGACATACGTAGTTGTAGTTGCCGATGCCCGTGTACTGGCCAAAGGCAAAGACCAGCACGAACACCAGGCACGCCCCGACGGCCGCCAACTCGCCCGCCACGCGGCGCATCACGTGATGGAGCAGGATAATCAGCCCGCCCAAAAGGACGAGGTTGGCGATCACCAGCGTCCGAAGGCTGGCCCCCAGCATCAGGAACCACAGGGCGTTCCAGTACTGCGACAGCGGTCCGTTGTAGGTGGCGATGTCGCGATAGAGCACCTGGCCTTGGGACAATTGCCAGGGAATGTAGAGCTGCTGGCCGAAATCCACCACGACGTCCGGCCAGGTGTTCCAGGACCAGACAAGCATGGCTGCGGCGGCGGCAAGGATGAGTGCCCATCCCCCCAGGCGAATCCCCCATCCGACAGATCTCCGACCTGCGCCCGTCTTGGCGGAAGCCGGCGGCGACTCGCTCACATCCCCAGGGAGGACGTCTTGCCCGTGGGACATTCGATCCTAGGCTCCCTGGCCCCGGTGTTGTTCTATCGCTTAAACAGCAAAGCTTCCGGCCGGACCGTACCGCCACCACGATGAATTTGTGGAATGCCGCCGCCTCGAAGCTTCATACGACGCTTTCCTGCTTGTCGTCTTCTTCGTCTTCCTTCAGGGCCTCGGCTACGAGGCTTTCCAGCGAGGCGATGCCGTTTTCGTCATTGTCCTCGCCGGCGGCGATGGGAGCACCGGTGTCTTCCTTGGCCGCCACCTGGCCCTGGAGGGAACTCTCGGCCAGTTTCTGCCCCCGGGTCTTGACCGGCTGAATCTCCTCGGGCACGCCGTCGATCTGTATGGTAAAGACCACCGGTCCGACCACCAGACGGTCGCCGGCGGACAACGCCCCCTCGGTGATCCGCTTATTGTTGACGTAGGTTCCGTTGGAGGAGGACAGGTCGCGCACCTTAAGCGTCTGGCCGGAAACTGTCAGTTCGCAGTGCTTGCGCGAGACGCTGGAAAGGGGCACCCTCAGGTCGCAGTCTTCCCCGCGACCGATGATCACGGTGGCATTGACAATGGGAAAGTCCTTGCGATTCCCGTCCATCCGGAACATGACCAGCTTCACGTCCATAACGCGTCCGCCCGCCCTTTGTGCTCCGGCGACCTCACGCCCCGCCGGTATAATGCCATTGTAAAATGTCTTCCCCCAGCCGCAAGCAGGAAAAAACCGACGATTCCGCCCCGGGACGGGCAGGCGCGCTGTACGTCCACGTGCCTTTCTGCCTTCGCAAGTGCTCCTACTGCGATTTCTACTCGCTTCCCATCGACTCACCGGCCGCGACGGCGTATGTCGAAGCGGTCCTGGCGGAACTTTCGTCCAACGCCGATTCGCTCGTCTGTCCGTTGGACAGCGTCTTTGTGGGGGGTGGAACGCCCACGTCGCTGGGTGCGCCGCTGTTGGGCAGGCTCTTGTCGGCGTTGCGGCGATATGTCGGACCGGATACGGAGTTCACCGTCGAGGCCAATCCGGGGACCGTCACCCGGGAAATCGCCGACCTTCTCGCGCAGACCGGCGTCAACCGCGTCTCCCTGGGCGTCCAATCGCTCCAGGACAACGAGCTTGCCCTGCTGGGCCGGGCGCACAAGGCCGCCGACGTCGCCCCGGCCATTCAACAGTTGTCGCAAGCGGGGCTGGCCAATCTCGGCGTGGACCTTATCTACGGCATCTGCGGCCAGACGCTGGAGTCCTGGCGGAAGACGTTGCGGGGGGCATTGTCGCTGCCGGTCGGTCATTTGAGCTGCTACGCCCTGAGCATCGAGCCTGGCACGCCGCTGGAACGCCGCATTCGCGCGAGGGAGCTGGCGGAGATGGACGAGGGACTCCAGAAGGACTGCTACCTTGCCGCCATCGACGCCGCGCGGGGGGCGGGGATGGAACAGTACGAGATATCCAACTTCTCCCGCGTCGGTCTGCGTTGCCGACACAACCTGACCTACTGGCGGAACGAACCCTACCTGGGCATCGGACCGGGGGCGGCCAGCTTCCTGACCGGTGTGCGTCGCAAGAACCGCCCGAACCTCAATGCCTACGTTGAGGCCGTCGCCACCGGTGGCCCCCCTCCGGCCTCCCAGGAACGCTTGACCGGCCGAAAGGCCATGGCCGAGGCACTCATGCTCGGTCTGCGACTGACGGAAGGCGTTGACAGACAATTATTTATAGACTCCTATGGCCGGGATCCACTGGAGGCCTTCCCCACCAGCCTCACCCGCTACGCCGATTGTGGGGCAGTCCGAATTACCCCCCGGAACCTGCGAATCGATCCCCGGTATTTCTTCGTCTCCAACACGATCCTCTCCGACATCCTCTCGGAAGCCTGAAACCCCGCCCTGCTCGTTGCTTAACATCGCCCCCGGGCTTTCCGATGAGTGAATCTAGAGTCACAGGCGGGCCATGCCATTGGCCCGGTCCCCGGTGGAAACGTATCCTACACAAGGACAACTAGTGGATGGCGGAAAAGGGCAAACCAGTCGCGAGACTGGGGCGCAAAGCGTTGAGTCCCCCGAGGATGGTCGCGCTGCCCGCGATCCCAAGCCGCCCCGACGGGCGGCTGGTCTGCCTTGGACGTGTTCGCGTGCCAAGGTCATACCTCGGGGCCGCCCGCCTTCCCGGAGTGCGCTATGGCAATAAAGATTATTAGAGGCAGGAACCTTCCCATCGGCCTGGACCTTGGCTCCAGCGTGGTCAAGATGATCCAGCTTCGCCAGAGCGACCAGGACTTCGAACTGGTCGCCGCCGACTGGGCGCAAGTCCCGCCGGACTGCCGCGCGGGGACCAAGGAGCGGTTACACTTCCTGGGCGGCGCCATCCGAAAGATGCTGGCCAACAACAAGTTCCAGGGCGCCAAGTGCATCCTCTCCCTGCCGGCGGAGGCCACCTTCCTCCAGCACGTCAAGATCCCCAAGGCATCCCCCGAACAGATGGACCAAGCCGTCTTGGCGGAACTGGAAGGCAAGCTGCCCTTCCCGACTGCCGAGGCGGTGGTTCGCCACGTGACGGCGGGTGACGTTTTGGGAGAGGGGGAACCCAGGCAAGAAGTCATCGTGGTGGCCGCATGGAGGACGACACTGGAGGCGTATCTTTCCATGGCCGCTCACGCAAAGCTGGACGTCGTGGGCATCGACGTGGAACCTTGCGCGATCGTGGAGTGCTTCTCGCGCATCTTCCGGCGGGCCAGCGACGCGTCGACCACAACCTTGTTCGTGGATATAGGCGCCAGCTCCACCCAGGTGGTTCTGGCGATGAGTAACCGGATCGTTTTCGCCAGGAACCTCGCCGCCGGAGGCGACCGTATCGACCAGGCGGTGGCCGCGGGAATGCACGTGTCTGTCGAGCAGGCCCGCGCCGTCCGCCAGGACTTGCTGGGGGATGCGGGCGACCCGGCCGCCCGGGACGAGCTCTACCGCCTGCTGGACGGGATGATCCGATCCATCGGCGACGAGGTGACGCAGTGCCTGCGATACTACGAGTCGGTCTTCCGCGACTCCAGCGTCGCCAGGGCGATCTTCGTGGGCGGACAGGCTTATGACAAGCGACTCTGCCAGGCCATCGCCCAGCGACTCAACCTGCCCGCGCAGATCGGTGATCCGCTGGTGCGTATCCGCCGGGCCGAGGGCGCGGGAGTCAACGTCGGGCTGGATTGGCGCCAGCCCCAGCCGGCATGGGCGGTGGCCGTGGGCCTGAGCCTCGGGGCCATCCTGGCGGCCTGAGGAAATATCCATGAGCATTATCAACCTGCTTCCGGAAGACTACGTCAAGCGACGCTCGCAGAACCGGGCCAACAAGCTCTGCCTGATCCTGTTCGCCGCCGTGATGACGGGCGTCGTCGGGGCCGTGATCGTCTCGGACCAGTCCACGCGACACACCCAGGCCGTTGCACGGTGCGTCGACGCCGCCTATGCCGACGCCGCCAAAATGATCGAGCAACTCCGCGAATTGGAGAGCCGAAAACAGACCATGTTGCACAAGGCCGAACTGACCGCCTCGCTGCTGGAACGCGTGCCGCGCAGCACGCTGCTGGCGATCGTCGCCAGCGCCCTTCCGCGCGGCGCGTCCCTGACGCAGTTCAACCTGTTTCCCCAGAACGTCGTCACCCGCGCCGAACCGGCCAAGAAGGACGCCGCCGCCCCCGACAGCAAGTTCGCCAAGGTCCAGCAGCAGCGCGCGCCCAGCGAGTCGGTGACGGTCATGATGATGGAGGTCACCGGACTGGCCGGAACCGACGTGGAAGTGGCCCGCTTTATCACCAACCTGGTCCGCTGCCCACTGATGAAATCGGTGGACCTGGTCTACAGCCAGGAGAAAGTCCTCCAGGACACGCCCGTCCGGGAGTTCCAGGTGAAGATCGAGTTGAAACCCAATGTCGACGTCATCGACGTGTTACGATCGGCCGAGCGTCAAGGCGACGAGGACGCCGTCAAACCGCTGGCGGCCGCCCAGGAGCAGGGAGCACGAACATGAAACTTGGACTCCGCGAGATTCTCTTCATCGCGATGCTGCTGGCCATCCCCGTGGCGGCCTGGCGGTTGGTCTTCGAACCGCAAAACCATCGCAACGCCGAGCTGGTCAAGCAGATCGAGGCCCGCCAGGAACGGCTTCGCGAGTTGAACCAGACCATCGCCATCATGGGCGACCTCCGCAAGGAGATCGAATCACTGGAGCAGGCGGTGAAATTCTTCCAGTCCAAGCTGCCCAACGAGAAGGAAATCGACAAGGTGCTCCAGGAGGTCTGGCGTCTGGCCGAGGGCAACCAGTTGATCGCCAAGAGCATCCGCACCCTGGCCCCCGGGACCGACAAGACCCCCATCACTGGAATCGCCGGGCCTCACGAGCAGCTCATCGCCATGCAGTTGGAAGGCGATTTCCGCGGCTTCTACGCCTTCCTCCAGTCCCTGGAGAACCAGCCACGAATCATGCGGATCAAGAAGATGACGATGGAGAAGCTCAAGGGCGGTCCGGAAGGACACATCCAGACCAAGTTCGACATGTCCATCTTTTTTGAGCGGAGCGGCAAGTAAGAACCATGTCCAACCAAGAATTCAACGTAACCAGTGCTTCTCCGGTCCAGACGACCGACCATCCCGTGGCGTCGGGGCCGATGGCGGGAGCCAACCTGCTCACCCGGCTTGGCGCGTGGAAGCAGGGCAATCTTCTGCTGGCCGTGCTGTTCGTCGCGGGCATCGGCTGCGTGTACCTGCTGAGCCTGCGGAACGGACCGGCGACGGCCTCCGCACAGCAAAAGGACCAGGAACTGAAGGTGGAAAGCGTCCTGACGCAGATCCGCGTCCGGTCCGCCCAGACCACCGGTGGCGGGGCCGTCAACACCAATGCCCTGGTGGACACCTTCTACTACGAGACGCGCCAGCGGCAGGTTCCCGCCGAGGAGCTTCCGGGCAATCCCTTTGAGTTCAAGCCACCCGTGGGCAATCCGACCATGCCCGTCTCGGCGCCCGTCGAGGAAGGCGAGAGCAACGCCGTGGGCGCCAAGAGGCTCTCGGAGGCCATCGAGGCGGTCCGGCAACTGAAGCTCCAGTCGGTCCTGGCCGGCGCCGGCGGCGCGACGGCGATGATCTCCAACAACCTGCTGACCGAAGGCCAGACCATCGCCGGATGGACTGTCACGAAAATCGAAGGCCGCCAGGTGACGCTGACCTGGGGCGACCAGACCTACATGCTGAGAATGCCATGACGGGCGGGACTTCCCGGAGGAAATCCCAGGACGGAGGAACGTGACGCAACGCACCGGACAAGTTTTTCAGACGGCGATTCCCCAGGCGCCCAATCCCGCCGCCGGTGAAACGGTGGACTTCGCCGAGGTCTGGCGACCCAGTCGGGACGTCGCCTCCTGCCACGGTCCCGAGCAAATCCTGCTGACGCAAGGAAAGATCACTACCGCCGATCTGGCCAGCGCCGCCGCCCGGCGACAGGACAACCCGCGATTGACGGTCCTGGAGGCCCTGATCCAGGCCAACGTCATCGACGAGATCATCGCCCTCCAGGCCGTGGCGGAATACTTCCGCCTGCCCTTCGCGCGAGTCAATTCCTCGCAGGTGGAAGCGGCCGTCTTTGAACTCCTGCCCCACGATTACCTCAAGGCCAAGACGGTCCTGCCGGTCCGTCGCAACGGCGAGACGGTCCTGCTGGCGATATCGGACCCGGCCGACATCTTCCTCATCGACGACCTCAAACGGCGGATCAGGGGCAAGGTCCAGTTGGTGGTCAGCCCCAAGGGCGACATCGCCAAGACCGTCGAGGAACTTTCCGTCTCCCCCACCCAGCAAGTGGACGAGATCATCAAGGACATCGCCGAGGACTCCGTGGAGGTGGTGGACCGGAAGAACGAGGAGGTGGCGGACCTGGAAAAGATCGCCGGCGAAAGCCCGGTCATCCGGTACGCCAACTTCCTGATCTCCTCGGCCGTGCGGGAAGGCGCCAGCGATATCCACATCGAACCGGGCGAGAACCGCCTGCGCATACGCTACCGCATCGACGGGATTCTCTTCGAGCAGCAGGCGCCGCCGATGCAGCTCCACGCGGCCATCACCTCGCGACTGAAGATCATGGCCAACCTCGACATCGCCGAGCGGAGGCTTCCGCAGGACGGGCGCATCCGCGCGACGGTGCACGGGCGGACGGTGGACCTCCGCATCAGCACGCTTCCCATCATCCACGGCGAGAAGTGCGTCATTCGAATCCTGGACAACCGCTCGATCCTGGTGGGCCTGGATAACCTGGGCATGGCTTCGGGGACGCTGGAGGCCCTCCGCCGCCAGATCGACCAGCCCCACGGGATCATCCTGGTCACCGGCCCCACCGGCAGCGGGAAATCCACCACGCTGTATTCGGCCTTGCGAGTGATGGACGGGGAGAAGCTCAACATCTCCACCGTGGAGGATCCCGTGGAGTACGAACTGGACTCCGTCAACCAGGTCAACGTCCACGACAGCATCGGGATGAGCTTCTCGGCGGCGCTGCGAAGCCTGCTGCGCCAGGACCCCGACATCATCATGATCGGCGAGATTCGCGACGCCGAAACAGCCCGCATCGCCGTGCAGGCCTCCCTGACGGGCCACCTGGTGCTTTCGACCCTGCACACCAACGACGCGCCCTCCAGCATCACGAGGCTCATCAACATCGGCGTCGAACCGTATCTCATCAGCGCGTCGGTCAACGCCGTCATCGCCCAGCGGCTCGTGCGGCGGATCTGCCCCAACTGCAAGGCGGAGGTCAAGACCTTCAAGGAGAACGTCGCGGCCTACCTGAAGCGCTATGAGGCGGACGTCAAGACGCTCTACCAGGGCGCCGGCTGCGACAAGTGCCGCCAGACCGGCTACAAGGGGCGGGTGGGAATCTACGAACTGATGGAACTCAACGACGACCTGCGCGACATCATCACCGCCAATCCCTCGTTGACGGACCTGCGCCGCGCCGCCTGCCAGACGGGAATGCGTAACCTGCGACAGGACGGGCTGGAGAAGGTCGCCGGCGGACAGACGACCGTCGAGGAACTCATGCGGGTCACCGAGACGTAGGCGGAGGAGTGGAACGTGGAACAGCTCGCTAAACTGCTGACTTTGGCCTTCCAGAAGAGCGCCAGCGACGTGCATATCGTGCCGGGCCTGCCCCCGCTGTTCCGCATTCACACCATCTTGGCGCCCGCGGAAGGCTATCCGGCCGTCAGCCCGCAACAGACCGAGGAATTCGTCAAGTCGATGGTCAATCCTAAGCGGTTGGAACGCCTGACGGACCGCCGTGACATCGATTTTTCCACCCAGGTCCCGGGCCTGGGGCGGTTCCGCGTCAACGCCCATTACCAGCGGGACACCATCGCCATCGCCTTCCGCGCGATCCCCAACAAGGTCCCCCAACTGTCGGAACTGAACCTCCCGCCGGTGGTGGAGACCTTCATCGATCTTCCGCGCGGCCTGCTGCTGGTGACCGGGCAGACCGGCTCGGGAAAGAGCACCACGCTGGCGTCGCTGATCGACATGATGAACCGCCGCTACCCCCACCACATCATCACGCTGGAAGACCCGGTGGAATACGAGCTGCGGAGCAACAAAAGCGTCATCGAGCAGCGCGAACTTGGCAGCGACGTTCCGGATTTCGCCAGCGGGCTGAAGCACGCCCTTCGCCAGGACCCCGACATCATCCTGGTGGGCGAAATGCGCGACCTGGAGACCACCTCCGCCGCCATCACGGCCGCGGAGACCGGCCACCTGGTGTTGTCCACCCTGCACACCCAGAACGCTCCGCAGACCATCGAGCGCATCATCGACATTTATCCGGCCGAGCAGCAGAACCAGATCCGCGCGATGCTGGCCAACACGCTCCAGGCGGTGGTCAGCATGGCGCTGTTCAAGCGGATCGACAAGCCGGGCATGGTGCCCGCCTGCGAGATCATGGTCTGCACGCCCGCGGTGCGGAGCTGCATCCGCGAGAACCGCATCCACGAGATTCCCAACATCATCGAAACCAACCGCGGGCTGGGCATGTGCTCCCTGGACGAGTCGATCAAGGCGCTGTACCTCAACGGACGCATCAGCCGCCAGGACGCCGTCAGCCAGGCCAACCGGCCCGAATCGCTCAGCCGGGCCTTGAGCGCATAGAGGATCCAACGCATGGCGATGTACAAGTATGAAATTCGCGAATCCGGCGGCACGGTGACGGCCGGGCTGATGGAGTCGCCCTCCCTGTCCGAGGCCACCGCCAAGCTGCGCAGCCTGGGCGGATACCTCCTCAACGTCGCCCCGTCCGGCGGCAAGGTCGGAACCCTCCTGGACCGCCTGCGAAACGCACAGATCCAGTTAGGCCCCGGTCTCAGGGATGTCCGCAACTTCACCAACCAATTGGCCGTGATGATCAAGGCGGGCATCAACATCCGCAGCGCCATGGAGAGCATCGCCGAGCAGACCGACAACGTCAAGTTCCGCAAGATCCTCGGCCAGGTCCGCAGCGACGTCGAGAGCGGCAAGCCCTTCTCCGAGGCCCTGGCGCGCCACCCGAAGGTCTTCAGCCCCCTCTACGTCAACATGGTCCGCGCGTCGGAGCTTTCGGGCAATTTCGCCCACATGCTGGAGCGGATCTCCGTTTATCTCGGCCAGCAGGTCGAGACGCGCAACATGGTCCGAGGCGCGATGGTATATCCGTGCATCATCGCCTTCATGGCCGTGGCGACGACGATCTTCCTGCTGACCTTCGTGCTGCCGAAGTTCTCCACCCTGTTCGCCGGAAAGGAAGCCCTGCTTCCGATGCCCACCAAGCTGCTGCTGGGCATCAGCGCGTTCCTGCGACATTACTGGTACGTCGCCATCGGGACCGTCGCCGCGGTGGCGGGAGGCTTCTGGTACGCCATCCACACGCCCAAGGGGGCGATCTACTGGGACGCCATCAAGCTCCGCCTGCCGCTGTTCCGCAAGATGCTGCGGGCGCTGTACATCACCCGCGGCATGCACACCATGGGCGAACTGATCAGCGCCGGGGTCCCGATGCCCGAGACGCTCAAGATCACCTCCGACGTTTCGGGCAACCACACGTACCGATCCCTGTGGGACTCGGTTTACAAGTCCGTCCTCCAGGGCGAGAAGGTCGCCACCCCCCTGGCCCGCCAGCAGACGCTGCCCCGCAGCGTCGTGCAGATGATCGCCGCGGGAGAGGATTCCGGAAAGCTTGGCGAGGTCCTTCGGGACATCGCCGAATACTACGCCAACGAGCTTCGCAATTCGATCAAGGCACTGACGGCGATGCTGGAGCCGCTGATGATCGTCGTGATGGGCTTCATCGTCGGGTTCATCGCCATGAGCATCATCCTTCCGATTTTCAAGATGTCCAGCCTCGTCAAGTAAGGAGAAATCCCAAGTGAGGTAACATGCGTAAAAACAACTCAATCGCCCGCGGCGGATTTTCACTCGTGGAGGTCGCGGTCGCGACAGCAATCGTCGGCGTGGGGGTCACCGCCCTGATGGCGGCATTGGCAGCCGGTACTCGAACCAATCGCGCAGGCCAGGAACTCACCCAGGCAGTCTTCCTAGCACAGGAAATCCGGGAATGGACCCTTAAGCTCCCCTTCTCGGACCCCGATCCCGGTGATGCGGGCAAACCCCCCGGCTCGGACGGAACCAGCCCCCAGATCTTCGTAGATGACCTGGACGATCTGCTGGGCGTCACGTACAACCCGCCCCGCGACGGACGAGGCGTGTCCGTCGCCGGCATGGCCGGCTGGTCGCAGACGATGCATTTATCCTGGCGCGATCCGTCCAACCTGACCTCGGCCGTCGCCAACGGCGCCAGCGACGTCATTCACGTCGAGGTCGAAATCGCCCACTATGGCCAGGCGGTGTTGTCCACCGGCTGGCTGGTCACCCGGAGGTAGTACCCATGTCTAGTAAAAACACAACTAAAAACACAACCCATCGTCTCCAAGGGGGTTTTGCCTATCTGTTGGCCCTGGTTCTTCTGGTGGTCTTCGCCGCCCTGGGCCTGGCGCTCAGTTCGGCGGCCGGTCTGTCGTTGCGAACCAGCGACAATTACAGCGCCGCGGCAGCGGCCCGGTTGCAGGCCGAGGGCGGAATGGCATACATGCTCCACGAAATCGACGCCCTGCGCCTGCCCGGAACCACCACGCAGGCCACATTCCTGGCCAATCTGCTGGCGTCGCTGGCGCCCCGGATGGACGGCACGGACAACCTGGCCGGACAGAACACGCACATCTCCGGTTCCTACGTCGTCGTGCCGGACATCGCCACCGAGGACGGTTCCTTTTCCAGCAGGTTCTCCTGGGCTGGAACCGACCGGGGCCGGCTCAGCGTCCAGGGCACGGCCCGCAACGTCTCGCAGAGAATCAGCGTGGACCTGGTTTTCACGTCCAGGCGGCCGGCTGTCTTCGACTACGGGCTGGCTTCCAAGGGACAGATCACCATCTTTGGTCACGCCAAGATCGTCGGGGTCAACTCCCCTACCGAGGCCAGCGTCCTGTCGGCCACGCAGACTAATTCGAACGCGATTTGCCTCAACGATAGCAGCGTCACGGTAAGCGGCGACCTCTACGCCGCCGGCAACACCAATGTATCCATTTCGCCCGGGGCGTCGGTGGCCGGATCGACGGATCCCAACGTGGTTGCCGCGCACGTGCACCTGGGCGTCGATCCGCCGGATTTTCCGGAAGTCGACATTGCGCCTATTGCCGCTTTGGCAACCGACACCCTCAATACGTCCAATCCCAAGAACTCAAGCTATACCAACATCCGCATCCCTGCCAACCTTAACCCCTCCTTCAACAGCGACGTCGTGCTCAACGGCGTGGTCTATGTCGAGGCGCCCAACAACGTAACCTTCAACGGTCACGCATCCGTCAACGGCTTGATCGTCGCCGACGGCTCAGGCAATCCGTTGGCTAGCTGTGGGATCACCTTCATGGGCAACGTCCACGCCTACGGCGTCGAGGCGCTGCCGAACACCCCGGAATACGCCTCCGTCAAGGAGATGACGGGCACGTTTGTCGCAGCGCCCGGCTTCGGCTTGACGTTCAAGGGCAACGTCACCGTCGATAACGGCTCGATAGCGGCCGACCAACTGACGTTCAACGGCAATGCCGAGGGAATCGTTCACGGGTCCGTCATCGGCCTCAAGGACCTGCCCACAAGCGTGGGAGGCAGCGTGGAGATATACGTGGACCGTACCAATGCCGACCAGAACCCAGCCGGGTTTGCCCGGTCCGTCGCCCTGGTGCCCGATGGCGAAACCTACCTGGAGCTTACGGGAGTGGAACCATGATTGCCGGAAACAGCTATGTTCTGGGCGAGAACCACGCCGACAACAGCATCCACGCGGAGTATTGACATGCGACACCAGCGGCGAACATCGGGCTTCAGTCTCATCGAAATCCTCATCACCCTGGCGCTGACGGCGGCGTTGCTGACGGCCGTGGCGGCGGCCATGCAGGCCTCGCTTCAGAGCTACCGCCAAAACGAGACGATCACCGAGGCCACGCAGACCGCCCGGTCGTGCCTGGCGCGCATGATGCGCGAGGTGCGCACGGCCGACGAGGTGGACACCACCGCGACGCGCCTGACCATCCTGCCGCCCGCCGACGGCAGCGGGCTGACGCAGCTTCAATACGAACTTTCAAACGGTGAGCTTCTCTACCGCCGCACCGTCAGTGGGACGACCACCAGCCAGGCGCTGATGGCCGCCACCGACGACGTGCGAATCAGCTCGCTGAACCTCGCCCGTGTCACGGGCACTTCCGGCGGGACCACCTACACCAAGAGCGTCACGGCCAGGATCGGTCTGACCGCCGGCGGGCACAGCTTCTTCACCACCGCCTCGGCGTCCCTGCGACGGAACCAGGAATACTAGAGTCCCCATCAGAATGATCCGCGGCTCACGCGGCATTGTGATAGGGACTCTTATTGTCGAAGAAGTATCACTGTGACTGCCGCTGGTCCTCCTCGTCTTGTTGACTCTTGGGTAACTGATCGGGGGGCATATCTTTGACGGTCAAGTCTGCGTAGATCACGCGGTAGGTTTCCGACTTCTCCGGCCGGTACCAGAAGATCGGCGTGTCGGGCGTGTTGAGCTTGACACCCTTGCCTGCGTAATGCTTCGCGCTGCCTTTGGGCAGTTCCATGTAAAACCGCAGCCCGCGCGTCATGGACAGAATCAGTTTCTGGAGGGGGGCAATGTCCTCCATAGCGGGCTCGCGGCCACTGTCCTTGAAGGCCTGGCCCTGTGCCTTGGAGAAGTCCTCGAACATGGACTGCCGTATCTTGTCCGGGAACTTGCCCCCCATGTGCGAGGCCCACGTCTTGAGAAGGTCGATCAGGTCGGCCTCCGTCGGCGGCGACATGTCGATGACCATCTCCTGGACGGCGTAGTCCTTGGGTATCTGGGGATCGAAGAGCTTCTCGTCAACGGCGGCGCCAAGGACAATGTCCGTCATGGTGTTGACCACCGATCCCGTGGTAACTTCAACCGTCACCGGCAGCTTCGTCTCGGCATCCGCCCAGATCGTGATGACGTCGTCGTCGGCAATCTTTACGCGGTAGCCCACAACGCCGCGGCCGTTGATCTCCTTGCGACCCAGGGCCGTCACGTTCTTGCCGCCCTGTGCCTCGGCCTTTTGCAGCCGTGTGCGGAGGGTCTCAAAGAAGTTGGGCGATTCCGCGTCCGGCGGCATGTTCTTGGATGTGACAACCATGACGCGCTTGAGCGACGGAATGATGTTCGTCAGCTTTCCCTGCTGGCTGTCGAGGATGACGGTCCCCTGGCTGGAGACCATGCACATGCGGCCGGGGTCCGCGTAGATGCCATCGAAATGCATGGCGGGCATCCCCTTGCCGGGAACGGTCGTACTCTTGAAGGTGGCCGTGCGGGTGTCGGCTATCGCTCGGACTACGTCGGCAAAGGCGATCGATTGGGTGCCCTTGAGCCAGTACACCCCGGCGCCAATGACGCCCACGATGAGAACTGCGGCAGCGACTCGTATAGTCCAGTTACGCATGATAGACATTCCTTTCAGGCGAACGCGCCACGCGGTTTCCAGCCCCTCGCGGGACCGTGCCTCGGCGAAGGCGGCGAGCATCTGCCGCCTCAGTTCCTGCCGGTGTCCCGGCGGCGCTTCGCGATCGATGTTGAGGTTCTTGATCATTCGTTCAAAATCTTCATTGCTGCTAAACATGTGCATCACCTGCCTTCCCCGGCTGCGACTTCTCCAGAAGCCTGCGAAGCTTGTCCAGGACTCGGACCGTCATGACACGCAGGCTGGCCGGCTTGCTGTGCAAGATACGTGCAATCTGCTCGTACGGAACATCCTCGAAAAACCGTAGCGCGATGAGCGTTTGATGCTTTGGCTTCAGTCTCGCGATGGCCCGGTACAACCAGGACCATTCGACAGCTTGTTCCGGCTCGCAGTGGCTTTCGCGAGCCACCTTCAACCGGCCGGACATGGCAGCCGCCTTCAGCAGTTCATCCCGCCGCTTCGTCGAGCGGATCCAGGCGTCAGCCTGTCGGGTGCTAATGGCGTACATCCAGTTTCTGAAGTCATCCTCGGTCGCGCCTTCAAAATCCCGGATATGCGTGGCCACGCTCAGAAAGACCGAGGACGTTACGTCAGCCGCTACCTCTTTGACGAACAAGCGGTGTAGGCAGTAACGAAATACCCTGTCGTAGTAGCGATCATAGAGCGACCCCAGGGCCTGAGGGTCTGTTCGGGCCCTGACCACTATGTCGTCGATATTCGACGTGGTCTTGGTTTCTGCCTGCATTTCACTCATCACTACCCCTGAAAATGCGCGAGCATGAAGAATGTTACGAGAATAATGGCTGTATCGCGAGATTGCTTCCCCAACTGTTCATGCTTGAGTGGTCCCATGACCATCTCTGCGTCCCGCTAGGATTGAACGCTCATCCGCAGTTCCTATCAATGGTCCCAAGGCGATGGGACGGAATCCCGCCGCGCCAAGGTCCCCCGCCGGTAAAGGATCCCCCGCCGGTCATGCCATCTTGGACGCCATCGCCGGCGGCCTGGAATTGACTAATCGAGGGAATTCGGATAGTTGATACTTCGACGGTCCGACGGCTGGGCGAGTTCCTTCTGTTTCAACAATGGGCCGAACATGCGTATGTTCGGTCCATTGGCCCGCCCCGGCTTCCGCGCCGTCCTGGGAGACGCCCATGCTTAGGAACTCACTGCCCGTCTGGATCGTGTCGGCCTTTTTATTCTCTGTTTCGTCCGGCCAGGCGCCGGTGACGACCCAACCGGCGACGTCGCCGACGACCCTGCCCGCCACGGCGCCATCGCCGGTGCTGGTCCCCAGCCAGGAAATCGCCCAGATGGATTCCCTTTTTGCCTTCGCCACGCGCCCGGTCTCCCAGGCGGAGATGGCCGCCGATGTGGCCGGGCGGATGGAGAAAGTCCTGGCTGTCGGCGGGCAATTGGAAGCGTCCTATCCCGCCGCCGCCAACCTTTATGAGATCCACGGCCGGATGCTCAAGGCCGCTCTGCAACTGATGGAGCTTCGAGCCGATCAGGCTTCCCAGGACCGCCTGGCGGAGATTTCCAAAAAGATCGTCGCCTCCTCCGCGCCGCCGCGGGAGAAGTTGCAGGCGGACTTCCTCCTCACGCGTGGCGCGGTGGTCGCCGCGGCTGCCGGCAACCAGGCGGAGGAGGCCGACAAGCAAATCCAGGCCTTCGCCCAGCGCTACCCGGACGCGCAAGATAAACCGATGGCGATGGCCTACGCGGTGCTCTTGGCGCACGGTTCGGGCCGGACAGCGTTGCGGGACCAAATCCTCCGGCAACTGGAGGAGGGGCATTATCCACAGGAGGCCGTCCGCATCGTGCTGCGGCGATTCCACCGCCACCCGGAACTCGGAAAGCCCTTCATCGCCGAACTGACCCGCCTGGACGGAACCAAGCTGAAACTGCCCCAGGACCTGTCTGGCAAGGTCGTGGTGGTGGACTTCTGGGCCACCTGGTGCCCGCCGTGCGTGGCGGCGGCGCCCAAGATGGTGGAACTGTACGCCAAATACCAGCCCCAAGGCGTGGAATTCGTCGGCGTCAGCCTCGATCCGGCCGAGGCGCGCGGCACGCTGGAAAACTTCATCACACAACACGGCATGACGTGGATTCAGACTTTCAGCGGTCTGGGGCCTTCCGACCCGACCGCCACGCAGTACGGCGTGGAGAGCATCCCGTCGGTCTGGGTGATCGGTCGGGATGGGAATGTGAACACCGACGATGCCGGGGCGGACCCGGAAGCCGCTATCCGCAAGGCCATGGAAGCCCCGGCGACGGTGCAACCCGCTTCCGCGCCGGCCAGCCAGGGCGCACCCTAGGCGACCGCTCGCCAGCGGCGATTGTCAACATGCGAATTGTGGTCACCGGACAAGTCGGACTGGACAAAAAGCCATTCCTGGCCAGGGTGGTGGAGATCGCCGATTCCCTGGGGCGGCCGTTGTCGGTCTTTCATGTCGGGCAGATGATGTACGCCGAGGCCCCCGACGTGGGACCGGGTCGCATCCTGGACCTGCCGCTGTCGAGGCTCAACAGCCTGCGCCGCAGCGTCTTCAAGGACATCCTGGCGGCGGGCAGGACCGAGCACGTCCTGGTCAATACGCACGCCACGTTCCGATGGCGCCACGGGCTTTTCTACGCCTTCGACTACGACCAGATGAAGGCCCTGGACGCCGATCTGTACGTGGCGCTGGTGGATAACATCGACCGCGTCCATTATCGCCTCTGCCGCGACGGCCACGGAGACCATACGCTCAAGGACCTGATGGTCTGGCGCGAGGAGGAAGTGCTGGCCACCGAATTGCTCAGCCAGATCGTCGCGGGGCACGGCCGCTTCTACATCATGGCCTGCGGGCAGGACGACGGTCCGGCCGAGGCGATGGCCGAGTTGATCTTCCGCCCCGAGCTGAAGAAGGCCTACCTCAGCTACCCCATGTCCCATGTGGGCGACAGTCCCGCGATCATGGCGGAGATCGAGGGGTTCCGCCGCGAGATGAAGCGGCATTTCGTGTGCTTCGATCCCGGGGACGTGGAGGAGAAACACCTCTGCGCCCTGGCGATCCAGGCGGCCGAAGATGGCAGGCGAACCGTGGAGTACGGTCCGCCCGGGCAACGGTCGGTGATGGAGACGTCGCAGTTGTTGGAAATCATCGCCGACATCGACGGGCAGATCTACGCGCGGGATTTCAAGCTCATCGACCAGGGCGACATGATCCTCTCGCTGATCCCGGCGATGGAGGACGGTCGGCCGGGCCTGTCCAGCGGGGTAGAGCGGGAACTTCAACACGCCCACGAGGCAACCAAGGAGGTCTTCGTGATCTGGCGACCGAGGGCGGAACCTTCCCCCTTTGTCACCGAGACGGCCACGAAGATATTCCACTCGACGGAAGAGGCGGTGCGGTTCTTCCTGTCCGAAAAGTACGTGCCTCCCCCCGCCGGAAAACTATTCGCCTGAATGCGACGGTCAGAGCATTTTAAGTTCGGGTGATAGCGCGGTGGGGCTCCGTCCCACCGCGCGGTCAAGCACCTGTTAGGCTGGCGGGACAGAGCCCCGCCAGCCAGGTGTAAACATCCAAAGTTAAACCGCTCTAGCGGCGGGTCTTGGCCAGCTTTTCCAGGTCCACCAGGGAGGCCAGGTAGGGCGACTCTCGCTTGTCCTTGAGGGCCTCCTCCAGGATGGTCCTGGCCAGGGCCAGGGCGTCGGTCTGGTTGGTGAGCTGATGAAGGGCCAGATACGCGGCGGCCTGATGTCCCTGGTACACCCAGCGAGCCTGGGGCGGAACCGACTCCGCCGCCTCGCCGTAAAGCTCCGCGGCCCGCTGGTAGTTTCCCGCCGCCGATTTCCATGTCTCCTCCGCCTCGGTCATGTACTCCAGCAGCGGTTTGGCGAACTCCGGAGGGGGCAGAGAGGGCTTGGCGATCTGGCGGGCCGGTCGAGTGGCCGTCGGCGAATCGTCGGCCTTGACCGCAACAGCAGGCGACTCCGCCCAGGCCTCGGCCAGACATTCCGTCAGCCTCACGCACTGGCGGCGAAGCCGCAACCGCCGGGCCTGAAGGTTGGCCAGCGACCAAAGCGCATCGGCTTCTTCGCTCTGCGCCGCCGCCCTGGCGGTACCTGCCCCAAGTCCCGCTGCGTGTTGGCTCTTCTTGGCCGCCAGGTCAAAGGCATCGGCGGCGAGGTTTTCGGCCTGGGCGGCGACGGCGCAGGCTGCAATCACGCGATCCGTCGCCTGGCGGGCGTCATTGCGGGCCTTTTCCATCGCCGCTCGCACCGCCGCCTGATCCTGGGCCTGGCGAACCGCGGAGGCCTGACCGCCTTCCAGAATTGACGTTGCCGCCGCGACGCGGGCCTCGGCTCGCTTCTTTGCCTCTTGCGATTCCTGCCGTCTGGCCTCGCGAAGCTCCAGATCGCCTTCCAGCTTGGCGATGCCGGAGGCGTTGGCGTTGATCTCTTTCTCGATGGCCAGAACCTGCTCGGTCAGTTCCAGCCCTTTGTCGCCACCGGCCAGTTGGATGTCCACCCGCAGGTTCCTGGCCTGGGGAATGATCTCCTCGTTGCGGGCCTGGAGCGACTGGACCTGTTGGCGGATCGAGGCGATGGACTGCGATGTTTCGGCAATTTGAGCATTAAGGCCCTCGATTTCCGCCCTGGCCGAGGAAAGCATCTCCCGGGCTTGGGCTTCCACGTCCGAGGTGCCCTGGACCCGCTCCAGCATCGCCGCCCAGGCCCCGGATGCCAGACAGGCCTTTTCCGCTTGGCCGATCGCTTCGGAAGCCTCCTGCCTGGCCGCGTTGGCGGAAAGGTCCTGGTACCAGCCCTTGGCCAGCAGAACCTGGCCCATCGCCGAGTAGGCGGAGGCCTGGATTCCTTCGCTGGCCTGACCATAGGTTCGTAGCGCCTCGCTGAGCTTGTTTTCGGCGGTCTCCAGGTCCTGCCACGCCTGGGGATGCGGCGTCCAGGCAGGTTGGACTTCCGTCACCTCTCCCCTCGGCCGGCCCGCGCGGGTCAGGGGAGCATATTCCCCATCGACCTTGTAGACCGCCCCGGACATCATTCCGGTGGCCTTGGAGACCAGGCGCCCCGCGGCGTCGATCTCCTGGATCGCCTTTTGGTCCGCCGACTCCTGCGTGTCGCTGCAACCGCCGATCGCGAGGGTCGCCAGCGCGACCGCGGCGATCCGACGCATCATCCTGCCAATACTCATACTTGTCTCCACGATGCCACCTCCATGGGGGCCTTGCGGGGCCAATGTCAAAGACCTTGTATCATGCGGGCGGAGGGCTTTCAACCTCCCAGCCCGGTGGCATGAGGCGTCATTGGCGCTGCGAGGCATTTAGCAGCGCCGCCAGGACCCGACCGGCCAGCTCCAACAGCCTGCCGTCGCCAGTCGTTGGGGGGACCGACGGCGCCGAGAGCAACAAGGTCGCCCCACGGCTCTCGATGCAGGCTCCCGCCATCGGCGTGCCTGCCCAGACGTCGGTAACGGCAGCCGCCAGGTCCGCGCGGCCGCGGAATAACAGCTCCCCAATCCGTCCGTCGCTCAATTGAACCGTCAGCGGCGCCAAGACCGCCTGACGCGGATCCCACATCAGCAGCGGGGGCAGCGAACGATCCGTTTCCAGCGACACGATGCGGCACCGCGCCGCCAGTCGTCGGGTTCCGTGCCCCAGTTCATAATGAAAATCGAACACCTTCACCGGAAGGCCCCCCACCCGGCCGTGAGCCACATGGCAGGCTCGTCCGCTGTGGCCACCGGAAATCAGCAGGAAATCCGCGTATCGGGAAGGAAGGCCGAAACAGTCCTCCGCGGAGAAGAGCATCCCCGTTTCGTTGGCACGGCGGGCCAACGCCTTGGCGCGACGGGCCTGCCTCATGCCCAGAACCACGAACCAGGCCATGGCCCCCAGGAAACCGGCCAACAGCAACAATGCCAGGATTGCGTTTTGCATCCCGACCCCTACGGGCCCGCTGGACTAGTCCTCATGAGCGGGGTCTCCACGCTCTTGCGAACGGTTCTGGCCCGTCGTAGAGTAACTCAATTTCATGCCCATGGGCGGTACGTAGTCCAGGCGATAGTTGGGATGAGGATTTTTCAGCGCGGCGATCCAATCCCGCAACCGCCGGTAGGCCGCCGCCGTGGGAACGGAAAACATCGGCTGGCGGAGCTTGACGGGGTGCTTCATCTCGGCCCGATCGTAGGCCAGCCCATACTGGAGCAGCAGCGACTTGTCCGGATTGCCTCGATCTATCATGCGGGCCTTTCCGTCCGCTCCGGTCAGACCGTCCAGGATCACGAAGTTGGTGTAGTCGATGCGTTCTTCGCGAACCTTGGCTCGGAAGACCTTCCACCCCCCCACCGGACTCGGTCCGCCGTGACAGTTGGCTGCTCCGCAGGTTTGAAGGATCCCGGGCCAGACGCTCCGGCGAAACTCATCCAGCGACTTGGGGTCCGAGCGAACGACGATATCGTCTACCAACGAAGGGTTGTTGGGGTCCAGGTTGCGGACGATGTAGGCCAGCTTCTCCACCGGCCTCATACGGCGGAAACGCCTCTCCTGGAAATCCTTGCTACTCCGCTGGGATTGAATGAACCGATCGATCACATCACCGCGGAAGTCCACGAAAGTCCGCAAGCTCTCAGCCCCGGTTTCCGCCAGGCGAATTCGATTGATGTCCTCCTCGGAGACCAGCCAACCGTCCTCGATGGTTTCCTCGTCGGCGGGACGGCTGGTGGAGGAGGCTGGGCGGCTCTGTGAACCGGTTTGTTGCCGTTGGAGCTTTCGCTCCACCAGTTGGAGCAACAAGGCGGCCATTTCGTGACGGGGTTGGAGGGCCACGGCGGATTGGAACTCCTCCCTGGCTTGTTCCAGAAGCTGTTGGTCCAGCGCCCATCGCCCCAGCTTGACGTGTTCCTCGGCGCTGTTGGGGTCGATCTGTACTCGCCGCTGCTGGTATTCCTCGCGGGCGCCGCCTTCCACAACGACGGTCTCCACCTCCGAGGCCGGAATGGTCACGGAAGCGACCTTGGTCACGACGGTGTAGATCCCCTCGCCGAGGGTGACAGTCCCGCTAATCCGCCGGCCGTCCTTGCAGACGACCGTCTTGCTCTGGGCCAGGGCGGAAACAGTCGCCATCAGCAGGCACGCGACGGAAACAAGAATTCGACCGGGCATGGCACGGCTCCTCGTAGGCTTGCCGGCGCCCATGGCGCCCTCCCGGGCGTCATGTTCCGGTCCCCATCCGGCGACCGTTGTGCCCGGAAACACCGGTCAACAATTCATAGGCGGCAGTGGGATTCGAACCCACGTAATAGCGGATTTGCAATCCGCCGCCTTGGTCCGCTTGGCTATGCCGCCGCAGGACTGTCCCGACAGTATAGCGCCAGGCATGCGCGAAAGGCCAATGTCAACAAGCCCCCGGGAAGCTTCCCCAGGCGCGCAACGGCTACGCCATCGAATGGAACATCCCGGAGTCTGTCGAGGTTAGCGTCTGCGGCCGCCGAATCCGCCGCCACCGCGACGATCGCCACGGTCACCGCGATCACCGCTTCCACCGTGATCGCTGCGCTCACCCTGGGAGCGAGCCTCATTAGCCTTCAGGGCTCGGCCACTGAGGTCCTTGCCGTTGCAGCCTTCGATGGCGGCGCGGGCCTGAGCCTGATCGGGCATCACGACAAAAGCAAAACCGCGAGATTCCCCGCTGAACTTGTCCTTGATGATGCTGACCGACTCCACCTGCCCAAAGACCTCGAAAAGTTTCTTCAGTTCGTCTTCGGTGGTTTGAAACGAGAGGTTTCCGACGTAAATGTTCATTCGATATCCTGCCTCTGCGCACGGAGCGCACGATCCAACCCAAACCTCTCAGGTAACCGTTACCTGTCAAGCTCGGGCTTGGGATACATAGTAGCCACGATGAGCCTGACAAGAAAGAAAAATGAAAAAAAACTCGCGGAGTCGGCGCGCTTTCCGATGTCCCCCGCCGGCGATCGGCCCGCCGCTCAAGGCGAAAGGGCCCTACGCAGACAACCAGCATCCACAGGCAAGGTTGCAGCCTGTTGGTTGCGGCGACAGCAGGAATCCCGCCCCGCTTCCTCCTGGATCGCGCTCATGCGTCGGCGATGCAGCTCGATCCCGCCTGAGTGTCCTTCATGACCGGCATGGGGTGGAACAGTGGCACTCCCGCCGCCGCGCGCTTGGCGTAGAGGCGGAGATTGTCCTGTTTGGCCCTGTCGGCGTCTTCGCTGAAATCATCTTCATGGGCGAAGTGACTGGGACGAAAGGCGCGCATTGGCGTGCCTCCTTCGGACGCTGCTGCGTCCCTCCAAGACAAAACAAGCACACATATGCATCTCCAGCGATCAATAACCCGCTGGCCCTTCGAAATGCGACTGCGACGTGTTACAGCGGACCTCCTGTCCACCTTTGCATCCTGACGTGCTCACAGCATTATGCACAAGCCTGCCGCGACGATGCAAGAAAAAAATCGTCCTTTTGCCGGTCTCAGTCTTCCTGGCCACGAGGCATCAGGACGTTCATCCGGCACTGCGCGGCCAGGTCCAGGAACTCCTGTCGCTCCAGGTCCTCCACTTGCTTGCCCGACGCCTGAAGCTTCTCGCCGAACTTGATGCACTTCTCCTGCATGGAGCGATGGGTGTCCTCCGATCCGCCCAGGATGTCGAAGACCTCGCCGCGAGTGACGCGGATCTCCTGGTCCTTTCCGTCCAAACCCAGGCCCAGCAGCTTCGCTTTGCGCCGACAGCGAACCATCAGAACGCTCCTGTTAAATAAAGCCTTGCTTACGAGGTTCATGCTACCTGATCGGCATGGCGGCTTTCAAGGCCCTTCCCCCGGTCCACCCAATACCACGCAGGTATGCCCGCAATGCGGGTGCGGCTGCGGCGTTGTTACTATTTTGGAGCCAACCCATGCGTATCGAACGCATCGAGTGTGCCTGGATTCGGATGCGACTGCCCAAGCCTCGCGGGCTGTCCATCGGCCCGATCACCCACAGCAGCGATGCCGTCTGCCGCATCACCACCTCCGGCGGGCTGGTGGGCATCGGTGAGTCCCGGGGCTCGCCGCTCAACGAAATCTGCGAGATCATCGATACAGTCTTCAAGCCCCTGCTTCTGGGCGGTCACGCCGCCGAAACCGAACATCACTGGCAGCGGATGCGCCAGGCACTACTGGCCCCTTCCGCGCCGCCGTCGAAATGGAAGCCGCGTACCGTGCTGGCGGCCATCGCCGCGGTGGACATGTCGCTGTGGGACATCAAGGCCCGTTGCGCCAATCTCTCCCTCTGCCGGCTGTTGGGAGGCCAACCCCGCCCTATTCCCGCCTACTTGTCCGAGGGCTTCTACAGCGACGATCAGCCGCTGGAGGAAGTCGCCGCCGAGGCGGCCTCGGGCGTTTCGGCCGGTGGATTCAAGAAGCTCAAGGTCCGCGTCGGGCGCGACCCCGACGACGACGTGAAGCGTCTGCGTGCCTTCTGCAAAGCCGTCGGCGAAGGCGTGGACATCATGGTGGACATCAACCAGATGTGGGACCTTCAGCAGGCCAAGGCGACCCTTCCACGATACGAGGAATTCGGCCTCTTCTGGCTGGAAGAACCGGGCAAGCTCCGCGACCGCGGCCAGGACTTTTCCGGACCCGACCGCCTGATGGGCGAAATCGCCGCCCTGACGTCCATCCCGCTGGCCTGCGGGGAGAACCACACGACGCTGGCCGAGTGCCGCTCGCTGGTGGAAAACGCCCCGCTGCGATACATGCAGTTCGACGGCATCAAGAACGGCGGGGTGACGGAGTTCCTGCGCGTCGCGGCCTTCTGCCAGGCGCACGGGATACCGATGGCCCCGCACCACGTGGCGCATTTCCACGTGCAACTCGCCGCGGCCGTGCCCAACGGCCTGATGGTGGAGACTTTCGACAACGCCAAGCAACACATCGCCTGGCCGGACCTGTTCCCCGGTTACCCCGTCATCCGCGACGGACACATGATCCCCCCCGACGGTCCGGGCTGGGGCATGAGCATCAACGACGGCCTGATCAATCGCCACGGGACCAAGGTCTGCTGGAACACTTGAATTTCCCGGCCTCCGAACTGCTGGCCCGACACCGACCAACGTGGCTATAATTTTCAGGCAAGTTCACGTTGGACGATCCGCCCAGTTGTAGGCGGGGCTACTGCCCCGCGGAATCCTCTCGCCTTCCGCGTGCGGGATTTCCTGAAAAGAAAAGGACCAAGCCATGCTCAAGAAAGTCAAACTCGGCCGCACCGGCCTGTTGGTGACGCAACTGGGATTCGGGGCGATGGAACTGCGAGGCCCGAAGGTCTGGTCCGGCAGGCCCGTAGCCGACGAGCAGGCCGAGCGAGTCCTCAACGCCGTCCTGGACGCGGGGATCAACTTCATCGACACCTCGGTGGACTACGGCCTCAGCGAGGAGCGCATCGGAAAGTTCATCAGTTCCCGCCGCAAGGAGTTCTACCTGGCCACCAAGTGCGGCTGCGACCCGCGCGAGGTGGGGGACAAGTGGGAAACGCCCCACACCTGGACCGCCGACAACATCCTCCGCAACATCGAGGGCAGCCTCAAGCGGATGAAGACCGACTACGTCGACGTGCTCCAGTTCCACAACCCCAAGCCCGATGACGTCGCCCGCGAGAAGCTGGTGGAGGTGCTCCAGGATATCCAGCGCCGCGGGCTGGCCAAGTTCATCGGCATCTCCTCCACGCTGCCGGACCTGCCCGTCTACGCCGAGATGGGCGTCTTCGACACCTTCCAGATCCCCTACTCGGTATTGGAGCCTAAGCACCACGACGCCATCAGCCTGGCCGCCAGGACCGGCGCGGGGACGATCATCCGCGGCGGAATCGCCAAGGGCGGACCCGAAAGCGACGTGGCGGCCTCGCGCGTGGATGCGTGGAAAAAAGCCGCCCTGGAAGAGCTGCTGGAAGGAATGACCCCCGCCGAGATGATCCTGCGGGCCACGCTGACCCACCCCGACTGCCACACAACGATCATCGGCACGCTGAATATCGAGCACATCCAGGCCAACGTCGCCGCGGCGGCCAAAGGCCCCCTGCCGGCCAAGCTGTATGAGGAACTACGCCGTCGCATCGCCCAAGCGGGCGGAAAGCCATAGACAATGCCCGACTCCGTCGTCTGGAGACCCGGCTTACATAGCTTCTACAGGGCTGCCCCCATCAAAACGTCCTAAGAACTGCGCGTGCAACGAGTTGCACGCCCTACACAACTACGCCGCCGCATCGCCCAGGCGGGCTGAAAACCCATGTGTCGTCCCTTTGGGACTTGGTATTTCCTGCCGCTCCTGATCCCGTCCCTCAGGGACGGGCTACAAATCTTCCGTCCCCCATGGACGGGCAGGTCAATGTATCGTCCCCAGTCACGTAGGGCACGCGGGTTCTGAACTGGTAAGCTCAGGTTCCGCGTGCGGGATTTCCGTCCAATCGTTTCGGCCCGGTGGCCATCCCGACGAACTCCCTGAATTTAGTGCCACCCCCAAACGAAGCGTAGCGTAGTTTGGGGGTGGCGAACGTGGCACACCACCAACCCAAAAGTTGTGTGTGGCACGAATATCAGCCCCGGGTTTGGGAATTCCACCTGCCGCGGAATGCAAGATCGTGAAGGGAAGTCCCGAAATAACCTTGACGTTGTTATGAGCATATGCTCATAATTGATGCTGTAAGGAGAGCCTGACGTGCCAAGACCGACATGTTGCCGAAGGGTTGGCCAGATGCCGCGATGCGGGCTGTTCAAGCCCGCCGGCGTGCCCTGCTCGTCGCTGGAAGAGATCGTCCTGACGGTGGACGAGATGGAGGCGATGCGCCTGGCCGACTTGGAGGGCATGTATCAGGAACAAGCCGCCCAGCAGATGAACATCTCCCGCCAGACGTTCGGGCGGGTGATCGAATCGGCACGTCGCAAGGTGGCCCAGGCATTGTGCCGGGGCCAGGCTCTCCGCATCGAGGGCGGCATAGTCGAGGTAGTGACGATGAGAAAGTTTCAGTGTTACGAATGTCAGCATGTCTGGGAGTTGCCGCACGGAACCGGGCGGCCTCAGGAGTGTCCCAAGTGCGCCAGCGCCAACATTCACAGGGCGGAGGAAGATCGCGGATGGGCTGGTAGCGCACCCGGTTGGGGTCGCGGACGCGGAAGATGCCGCAGGCGCGGGGCTGGCGGCGGGATGCGGCGTGGTGGCGGTGTCATTGCCCAGGACAAGCCCGGCAAGGCCGGTGAAGGAGAATCAGCATGAGGATCGCAGTTGCCTCGGCAGACGGCGTTTCGATGTCGCAGCACTTCGGACGCAGCCAGTGCTTTATTGTATTTGAGGTAGCCGATGGCAAGGTCGCTGCCGGCGAGGTCCGTGACAACACCTACACCGCCCACGCCAAGGGCGAGTGCAAGGAAGGCGAGCACCACCCCGACCAGCCTCACAGCCACGCCGATATCATCGTGGCCCTTCACGACTGCCAGGTTGTACTGTGCGGCGGCATAGGCTGGCGGGCGGCCGAGGATCTCCAGGCCAATGGCATTCAGGCGATCATGATCGATGCCGACTTATCGCCGAACCAGGCCGCACAGGATTTTGTGGATGGCAAGCTCAAGGGCGGTTCAGGCTTCTGCCGGTGCCATCAGGGCTAGGCGCGGTCGGCTGCCAAACTCCCACGGGCCGGCCACGGGCTTCCAGGAAGCCCGTGGCCGACAACAAGGTGCTTGCTTGGTCTACAGTCTTGAAGGAGTGCCCAAAATGAAGAGAGTAGGGATCATCATCTGCGACCGTTACCGCGACTGCGGCGGGGGCAAGTGTTTTCGGGCTCTGCGCGATCGGCAGGGCGCCTTCTCCCGGTACCCGGCCGATGAGCCGGTGGAGATCGTCGGTTATTCGAGTTGTGGCGGTTGCCCGGGAGGGAATGTGGAAGACGTCCCCGCTGAATTCCTGAGGAACGGCTGCGACGTCGTGCATCTGGCTACCGGCCTGGTGGTGGGCTATCCGCCCTGTCCCAGTATCCGGCAGTTCAAGGCATTCATCGAGGCGCACTACGGCCTGCCGGTGGTCGTGGGCACTCATCCGATCCCGCTGAAGTACCTCCAGGCTCACGGCAGGCTCAACTTCTGGGACCAAGCCGATATGAAGGAACTCGCGGGTCACCTCATGACGGAGCCACACGACGTGATGAAGTCGTATGATTGACACGAACATCCTGAAGCGGGTAGAAGGGCGAGCTACTCGTAGCTCGCGCAATGATTATGCCAACCAAAATTGCGCGTGCAACCCCGGAAGGGGCCCTTGCGGGCAATAGTTGCACGCCTACGAATCTCGATAAAAGGGTATCCCCATGAGCGCACTTAAAAAGGTCAAGTTGCCGGATTTCGGAGGCCGCAAGGACGCACTCCCGGTGATTTCCGTCGAGGAATACCGCCGGCGGATCGCCGCCGCCGTCGAGCGAATGGCCCGCGCAGGCTTGGACTTCCTGGCGGTCTATGGCGACCGCGAGCACTTCGCCAACCTGGCCCACCTGAGCGGTTTTGACCCGCGATTCGAGGAAGCCCTGCTGCTGCTGAACCGCTCCGGGGACAGCCTGCTGATCGTCGGCAACGAGTGCATGGGCTACCTGCCCGATCCGGCCATCGGCTGCCGCGTGGAGCTTTTCCAGGATTTCAGCCTGATGGGCCAGCCGCGGGGAAGCTCCAAGCCGCTGCGGACGATCCTGTCGGGCTTCGGCATCGGCCGAGGAGCCAAGCTCGGCTGCGCGGGCTGGAAGTATTACGATGCCGGACTCATCGACGGCGGCGAGTTGGCCATGGACGCCCCGGCGTACCTGGTGGACCTCCTGCGCGAACTGGCCGGCGATCGCCAGGCCGTCCGCAACGCCACGGATATCTTCATCAACCCCCGCGACGGGCTGCGGACCGTCAACTCCGCCGACGGCATCGCGCTGATGGAGTTCGCCGCCATACACACCTCCCAGGCCGTGAAGGCCTCGCTGGAGGGCATCCGGCCTGGCGTGCGCGAGTGCGACCTGCCGATGCACGCGACGGCGGCGGGGCTGCCCTACTCCTGCCACACGATGGTCATCTTCGGCGACTTGGTCCGCCGCGGGCTGGCCAGTCCGACGCAACGCAAGGCCCGCCGGGGCGACTCGTATGTCCTGGCCCTGGGTATCTGGGGTTCACTGACCTGCCGGGCGGGAATGGTGGCCGCGAGGCCCAAAGACCTGGCCGGCGAATTGAAGGACTTCTACCCCCGCTTTGCGGCCAACTACTTTGACGTGGCCGTGGCGTGGTACGAGAAGGTCAAGGTCGGCGCACTATCCGGCGAGATTTACGCCGCCGCGCACGCCACGCGCGACGCGAAACTGATGGACTTCGCCGTCAACCCCGGACATCTCATCGGCATGGACGAATGGCTGCACTCGCCCTTCCAGGCCGGTTCCACCGTGCCGTTGCGTTCCGGCATGGCCATCCAGATGGACATCATCCCCGTCTCCAAGGGACCCCCCTGCTACTCCAACGTCGAGGACGGAATCGCCCTGGCCGACCAGACGCTCCGCGCGGAACTGGCCAAGCGACACCCGGCCTGCTGGAAACGCATCGCGGCCAGGCGGAAGTTCATGGCCGGCAAACTGGGCATCGAGCTGGACCCCAGCGTCCTGCCGCTGAGCAACACGCCCGCCTGGCTGCCCCCCTACGCGATGGATACGGAGACTATCTTCGTGAAAGAGTAAGCACAACAATTCAGCGAGGTGGGGCTTTGTCCCACCGCGCTGGCAGACACAAGGTGGCGGGACGGAGCCCCGCCACCCTTTTATTCGGACTTCCAGAGGATTCCGTAACCATTGCGCGTGCAACCCCGGAAGGGGCCTTCCGGGCAAGTTGCGCGCCCAACGAAACTTCTACAAGACTAAAAAACCGCTTTCGCTGTCGCAAAAACGCCCGCGGCGACACTATATAAGGATGAGGATTCAAATCCCTCTGGGGACGGGCGACATGAACCCAACCGACGTCGAATACATCAAAAACATCCTCAACGGTTGTCCCGACGATTACCGCTACATCGTGCAGCGGTATCAAGGAGTGCTGATGTCTTACGTCTGTGGAATCTTGGGTGAGGAAGGCCTTGCCGAAGAGGCCGCTCAGGAAACCTTCGTGCGGGCCTACTTCAGCCTGCACAAGCTGGCCAAGCCTCAGTCCCTGCACGCTTGGCTGCTGGGCATCGCCGGCAGGGTCGCCAAGGAGTTGCAACGGACCCGACAGAAACACCGCATCAGCGATACGGGGCTTGCCGGCGTGGCAACGACCGACATACCCGCGACAGTGGAGGAAAGAGATCAACCATTGCGGCGCGCCGTCGCCAACCTGCCGGGGCATTACCATCGCGTGGTCATGCTGCGGTACTACGGGGGTCTTTCCTGTCAGGAGTTGGCCCAGGAGCTACGTGTGCCCCTGGGCACGGTAACAAAGACCCTATCGCGAGCGTACGCAATGCTTCGTCAGGAGCTTGTGTCGCCTCAGTCCATGACAATCCAGCAGAGGGAGGCGCAATTATGAAATGCGTGGAATGTCGAGACAACCTGGTGGCCTATGTCGAAGGGCTCCTTAGCAATGCAGATCGTGCTGCATGTGAAGCACATTGGGGTGGTTGTACCGCCTGTCGCGGTGAAAGGGAGGCCATTGCCTCTCTCTGCCATCGTCTGACCGCCAACACCGTAACGATGGCCGGTGCATCCCTAACGCGAGCGGTCATGAACCGGATTCTGGTCGTTCAAAGAGTAAACAACAGGAGAAATGCCATGATCAAGAAGTCCGTCATTAGATGGGGATCGGGAATCGCCGGGTTAGCCGCCGTGGCGGCCGTGGTGTTCGTCATGCTGTTTTGGTCCTCGCCCAACGGCCAGGCCACAGCGGCCGAGGTCATGACCAAGGGAGCCCAGGCGGTATCGGAACTCAGCGGCATCCACATGAAGTCTCGTCTGCGCACCTTGCCGGTGGACAATTTCAGCCAGATCGATGCCAAAATAGACTTGGTGCCGATCGAAATATGGAAAGAGTTTCATGGGGACAAGCGATGGCGAATTGAAAAGCCGGGCCGCGTGATCGTCATGGATGGCCAATCCACCGTGATGTTTATCAAGCCCCACAAACTGGCCGTGAAGCTTCCCCAGGCCAGTCGGGGCGCATTCGACTCCGGTTGGCTGTTTCAGATGGCCGACGTCGCGGCAAACATCACAAGCGAGTTCAAGGCGGCCCAATCGCACGAATGGAACTTGTCGCTGACCAATGAAAAAGGCCCGGACGGAGCGGCCAAGCAGGTTGTCACGGTGGAAGCCAAGACCGGCCTGCCGGAAGGCGACTATCTAAAGAACAAGTTCTTCGACGACTCCGACACCCGACGGGTCTATCGCTTCGACTCGCAAAGCGGGCGCCTGGAAGACATCAAGGTGTATCTGCACGCCCAGGGCGGCGACGTGCTTATCTTCGAGGTCGAACAGATCGAATACAACCCGACATTTGACCCATCCGTCTTCACCTTGGAGTTGCCCAAGGACGTCGTGTGGTACAAGGAACCCCAGAAACTGGTCGGGTCTGAGAATGACAAGTACTCCAAGATGACGGCCGAGCAGGCTGCACAGGCGTTTTTCGAGGCCTGCGCCAAGGAGGATTGGAAAGAAGTTGAGAAGTTTTTCCCAAATCTGCCTCAAGAGGGAAAGAACCACGTGAGTGGCCTGCGGGTTCTTCGGATCGGCGAATCCTTCACTTCCGAGGGCTATCCTGGCCGGTTTGTGCCCTACGAGATCAAGCTGCGGGATGGCACGGTGCAGAAGGGGAACCTGGCGATGAAAAAGCTTGAGGCGGACCGGTGGATCGTGGACGGTGGGCTAGGGCTATAACAGGAAAACAAGGCGGTGATATTCCGCGCCTGCACAGCTTGTGGGACGGGAAGATGTTTACATGGCGGCGGCTTCGGTCGCCGCCATGTTTGTTGCCGCCGCTGCCAACTTGGGCAACGTCAGAACGCCAGCGTCCTGCCGCTGAGCAACACACCGGCCTGGCTGCCCCCCTACTCGATGGATCCGGGCACCATCTTTGTGAAAGAATAATCGCGACGGCAACAAGTTGCCTACCAAGTAGAAGCTATGTAAGCCGGGTCTCCCGGTCGCAGGTCATTTGCGGGATCATAGTCCCAGACGTTAACGGGGCTCATCTCGTGGATGGCCCAAGGACCTTGTAGAACAGAAGACCCGGCAATGAAGATTCTCGCACTGGATTTGGGCAAAAGCAAGTCCGCGGACATATGCGGGCTGCAAGAACCAGCCGGCGGCGGTATAATGGGGGTTGCCTTTATGCCCCCGCGGCATGGGGTAACGATCCGGAAAGGACAGTGGTATGAGTGTAACCGACGCGGCCCAACCGACGCAGGAAACCGGGCAATATCGCACGCAGCCGCAGCCGGCGGGGACGGTCAAGAAGGCCATCCGCAACCGGGCCGGGCAGTTGGAGGTTTACCTGGACGACAAGGACGCCCCCGTCATCGACGCCCGCGTCGCGCGTTGCTTCCCCTGGTCGCTGCCGGATTCCTATGTCTCCATCCGCGACAAGGACGGCAAGGAAGTCACCCTGCTCAAGAGCCTCGATGACTTGGAGCCTCCCACCAGGACGATCATCGAGCAGGAACTGCGCGACAAGGTCTTCAACCCCAAGATTCGCCGCATCCGCAGCTACAAGAACGAGTTTGAGGTCATCTCCATCACGGCCGAGACCGACCGCGGCGAGGCGACCTTCCAGATCCGCAGCCGCGACGACGTCCGCATGCTCTCCGACACGCGGGCGCTGTTCCGCGACGCCGACGGCAATACCTACGAACTGTCCGACATCGAACAACTCGATCCCGCCAGCCGGCGGCGGATTCGGGAATATTTCTGACCGCTCACAACCGGCCGGCCTTTGCCCTGGCGCCGCCGCGAGGGGATGCCTACCCCCCGATGGCGATGATCGACTTCAGTTCCGCCTGCATGCGGGTCAGCTTGGCGTAGACGCCGCCCTCCTTGGCCGTCAGTTCCTCGTGCGTGCCCTGCTCGACGATCTGCCCCTTGTCCAGGATCACCAGGCGATTGGCCTTGCGCAGCGTCGAGAGGCGATGCGCGATGGCGATGGTCGTGCGGTTGGCGATCAGGCGGTCCAGGGCCTCCTGGATGAGCTTTTCCGTCTCGGTGTCCACGGAGCTGGTCGCCTCGTCGAGGATGAGAATCTTGGGATTGTTGAGGATCGCGCGGGCGATGGAGATCCGCTGGCGTTCCCCGCCGGACAGCGTGTGGCCGCGCTCGCCGACCATCGTGTCGTAACCGTCGGGGAAGCCGACGATGAAGTCGTGGGCGTTGGCCGCGCGGGAGGCGGTGATGATCTCCTCCAGGCTCGCGTCGGGCTTTCCATAGGCGATGTTGGCCGCCACCGTGCCGTAGAAGAGGAACGGTTCCTGCAACACCACGCCGATCTGCCGCCGCATCGCCTCGATGTCGTAGTCGCGAAGGTCCACTCCGTCGATGAGGATCCGGCCTTCCAGGACGTCGTAGAAGCGGCAGATGAGGTTGACCATGGTGGTCTTGCCCCCGCCGCTGGGACCCGCCAGGCCGATCATCTCGCCCGGAGCGATGTGAAGGTTGACGTCCTTGAGGACCCTGCGCACGCCGTCGTAACTGAAACTGACGTTGCATAGCTCGATTTCGCCGCGGAGGGATTTCACCGGACGGGCGGAGGTCTTGGAGTAGATCGCCGGCTGGGCGTCGAGGACTTCGAAGATCCGCTGCACGCTGGTGGCGGCCCGGTTGAACATGCGGTCCATGTGCGCGATGTTGTGTATGGGACCGTAGAACATCCACATGAAGCCCATGAAGGCCATCAGCGTCCCTGCCGTCATGGCGCCCTCGGTCCGCCCCGACAGGGCGTCGCTGACCGCCCAATATCCCCCCACCAGCCACACCAGCAGCGCCCCCAACTGGCTGCCGAACTGCATCACCGGTCCGAACAGCGTCCACAGGGAGATCATGCTCACGTCGTCGCGGTAGTAGTCGTCGTTTTTGCGGCTGAAGCGGTCCACCTCGCGTTTTTCCTGGCTGAAGGCCTTGATCACCCGCACGCCGGGAAGCGCGTCGGCGACGACGGCCGTCAGGACGCTCCAGCGATGCCAGAGGCGGTCGAAACCCGCGTGCAGCTTCTTGTGGAACACGATCATCAGGACGAACATCACCGGGACCGGCAGCAGGACGACGCACGCCAGCTTCCAGCTCATCAGGAACAGCGCCACGCCCACCCCGACAATGGTCAGCACCGACACCACCGACTCGACGACCGTCCAGGCCACAAAATCCCAAATGCGGTCGCTGTCGCTGGTCACCCGCGTCACCAGCGACCCGGTGGGCCTGCGGGAAAAGTAGCTGAGGCTCAGCTTGTGCAGGTGCTCATAGGTTCGGTCGCGGATGTCCCGGCTGATGCGACTGCCCAGCTTGGCCATCAACCGCTCGCGGACCAGCCCGGCCAGGGCGGTGAAGACCATCAGCGCCGTCATTGCCAGGATGTAGGTGCTCAGCACCGAAAAACTCGGCTTGGCTCCGCTTCTCAGGCCCAGGCCCTCATCGAGCATGGGCTTGGTCAGCCACGGCCGCACCAGCCCCGCCACCGTCGCCGCGATCGCCAGGGTCAGCCCCAGCGCCGCCTGCCACCAATAGGGTTTGACAAAGTCCAGCAGCCGGCTGAGCACCTTCCGCTTGCTGAGGCAGGCCGGGCAGACCTCCGCCCAGGAGGGGATCACCCCGCCGCACTTCTCGCAGCGGGTCTTTTTCTCATCCTCGCGGCGACCGTTGGGGGCGGTTTCGGCTTCGTCCTTTCCGGCGATGCGGGCCTCCATGCGGCGATGAAGCTTGGCCACCTCGCGGGCATGGCGAAGCGTGAAGCGATATTCGGCCCGCACCTCCCCGTCGGATAGCAGGCGCAGCAGGTTCATCCCCAGCCCCTCGACGATGACCGCGCTGCCGAGGCTCTTCAGCTCCGTCCAGCCCCCCTGGCAGGCCCCATCGACGTGGCGAAAACTGCCCAACGCCTCGTCGGTGAGCACCAGGTAGCTCTCCAGGTACATTCCATGGTCGTCCAGGTCCAGCCGCGCGACGGCCTGGACCGACTCCAGCGGCGCGTGCTGGGCGACCTTGTCCAGCAACGACTGGGGAACGTGGGCGAAAATGTCCTCTTTTGTTTCTTGCGGGCTGGTCATTACATCCTCCCGGAAAACTCGGGCGCTATTCTATCGATTTCGCCCCGCCCCGTCACGCCCAATACCCCCCAACCGCGGGAATCGTCCGGCGGGGAAAAGACCCGCCGCGTTTCCGGACCACGCAACAAGCCCTTGTAGCTTCACGACACAGGTGCATAATCCATGGACGATGCCCGCGCGGGATCCGCCGGCGCCCTTATTCAGGAGAACGCCCCATGCCCAAACGCGAAGTGAAGCACCCCGACAGGACCACGCCTCCCGGACCATATTCCCTGGGCGTCGTTTGCGACGGGTGGTTGTTCATCGGCGGCCAGACGCCCCTCGACCACCGCACCGGGCAAATCGTCGGCCAGACCATCGAAGAGCAGACCCGCGCCACGCTGGCTAACCTGGACAAGATCCTCCAGGCCGCCGGCTGTACGAAAAACGACGTCGTCAAGTGCGCCTGCCACCTTGCCGACATGGGCGATTTCCCCGCCTTCAGCAAGACCTACGGGGAATACTTCAACTCCGGCGTGCTTCCGGTGCGAATGACGGTGCAATCCGGCATGGACAAGATCCTCGTGGAAATCGACGCCATCGCCCGTGTTCCGAAAAAAGTAGGGCACGCAGGTTAGCGACCGAAGGGCCGGAAGGCCCCTTGCGGGGAGCGATCTGCGTGCGAAATGAATGGACGGGATTCCCGCACGCGGAGCCTGAGCCTTCCGGCTCAGAACCCGCGTGCCCTACGCGCCTACCGAATCGCCCGACGCTTTTTCTTGCCTACAGACGGAATAAGGGGGGCCGTAAGCTTTTCGTAAAGTGCAAAGAGGAACTCGACGCGGTGGCGCTCTGTGGCGAAGGGTTGCGGGCGGTAGCACAGATCGACCGCGCGGTCCAGGCTCGCATGGGCCTTCACCAACTTGGCAGGCATGGCCAGCGGATCGTATAGGTCGGCCAGGCAAGCTGGTCGTCCATGCTTCTTCCTGGTCGGCAAGAAGCCATATCGCCCATCCCCCAATTCCACACGCAGATCAAGAATGCGCTGCGCCGCTTCTTCCACGCGGGCTCGTTTGGCCGCGCTCTGGTCGTCGGGCCACGGATAGTTGTTGTAGACAAGTTTGTTGGAATAGCGATAGCGAGATTCCAGCCGCCCGCACACCTGTCTGACCCAAGCCATGTGCATCGCGGAGGATAACACGCCGAAATGGTATGGAGTTGCGTCCGGGACAACAAGGCACAGATTGCTCGCGATGACGCTCCCAGGCATGAATCCCATCGGAATGTAATGGCGCTTTTCAGAAGAAACGGATGGAATCAGGAGGTATCTTCTTTCAGGATGGCTGATGAAGGCAAACTCCGATGGAGTCTTCGCCAGTTCGCGTGTTCCCGCCCGTCTGCTTGCAAGTCGATATTTCCGGACGCATTCAACGCGACGCATGACTTCCGGCATGGAACGGAGTTCCGCCGCCCCGATTCCGTGAAGCCAAAGACACCAACGCTCTTGCCCATTGATGAACTCATGCGCCCCGAGAAACAATCTAATGAATCTCTTGGCTTCGGGTTCTTTGGCGAGGAGTTGGGCCTTCTCATCTCCCTCTAGCAGCAAGTGTCCGCCGTCGATGGGTTGGTTCCCGAAGCGGATATCAGGAACCTTGCTGATGGGGGTCGTTCGATTGGCGATGGCTTTGTCTTGGCCCTCGACCAGATACGGGCTGATGTTGCCGGGGTTAGCGACTGTTGGATTCACCTTATCCGCTTCATAGTCGTAAATCCGCTTGTTCGTGGCGTCGAAATTTCCCAAACCGATGATGACCACATGGACATGGGCTTTCCCACGCGCTTCGCTTTCCCAGGCAAATGTGCGATGGGCAAAGTGTATCTTGATTCCATAACGTTGAAAGATCGCGTTCCAGAACACACCGACTTGTTCGCCTTGAGTAATCGAGTTCGTAGAAACGAATCCGACAAGAATGCGGGTGTCCTTGATGTACTCCGCCGCCTTGAAGTACCACCCCGTGACATAATCAAGCAGCCCGTGGTTATGGACATGAGCCGAAACAAGCTCCATGTCCTCGCGTTGTTCAGGAGTTTGGAATTTCGCGCCCACAAACGGCGGATTGCCAAGGACATAGCTGCACTTTCCTGGCGGGAGAATCTGCTTCCAGTCCAAGCGCATCGCGTTTCCGCAGACGATGGTGGGGCTTTTGCGGAGCGGCAGGCGGAAATGGGGTTCACCGAACGCCTCCGACAACTTGAGATTCATCTGGTGGTCCATCAGCCACATCGCAACTTCCGCGATGCGGGCCGGCCATTCGCTGATCTCAATGCCGTAGAAGGCGTCCACGTCCAGCAACGAAAGCCGCTTGAGCTCCAGCACCGGGGCGATCTTGAGGGCCTGGAGAATTTCGATCTCCAGCAGGCGCAGCTCACGATAGGTAATGACAAGGAAGTTGCCGCAGCCGCAGGCCGGGTCAAGAAATCGCAGCTTGCTTATCTTCTCGTGGAATCGCCGTAGTTGGGCCTTGTTGTTCCCGATGCGATGGAATTCATCCCGCAATTCGTCCAGGAACAGGCTGCGGACGACCTTGAGGATGTCTCGTTCGCTGGTGTAGTGGCCGCCGATCTGGCGGCGATGGCGCGGCTCCATCACGGCCTGGAAAAGGGAGCCGAAGATGGCCGGCGAGATGCGCGACCAGTCGAAATGGGTGCAGGCCAGCATCGCATTACGCATGTCGCGGTTGAAGTCGGCAAAACCGAGCTTCTCCGCGAACAGTTCCCCGTTGACGTATGGGAAGGCGGCGAGTGTTTCATCCAGGTTCTTCTGGCGGTGCTCGGGCGCGGTGTTAAGCACTTCAAAGAGTCTCGCCAGGTGCGGACCCAAGTCGGTCCCGTCCGCCTGGGTGCGGTTCTCGATGTAAAGCCGGAAGCCCTCGCGTTCGAAAATGCCGGTATCTTCCGCGAACAGGCAGAACAAGACGCGGACAAGGAAACGCTCGAGTTCGTGGCCTTTGTACCCGCCGGATTCCAGGGCGTCGTGGAGGTCGCCCAGGATGGCAACCGCCTTGATGTTGATCGGATCGGGATCGTCGAATTTGTGCTGCTTGTAACCCGGAATGAAGGCGAAATCGTGAATGTGCTGGTGAAAAGCAGCCAGGGGGAATTCGTTGGTTCTGATCGATCCTAGAAGAGGGCGGGACTTCTGATCTTCCGACTCAAGATCATGCAACGCGATGCGGGCAAAGTCCGAGACGATGACGTAGCGCGGCGTCTCCTCTCCCCTGCCGGCTGCCAGGAGATCCTGAATGTAGCGGAACGCCTGCGACTGCGCCTTGCCCAGGTCGCTGCCAAGGCTCTTGTGTTCGACCAGCAGCATGCCGGGCCAGAAGAGGTCGATGCGGGCGTAGTCGCCGGTTATCTTCTTGACGGACTCCTCAAAGGTGGCGACCAGGCGCCTGCGCACCCCGAACACCGCGAAGAAAGCATCCCAGAAGGTCTGCTTCTCGCCCGCCTCGCTTCGCGCGCCCGTCCATTCGTGGGCGAAGGTGATGGCGTTGGTGCGAATTTCGTTCCATGAAATTGGCATGGCCCACCTTGTAACATAACGAATGGGCGAATTGTATTGGAAATATGCGGTTGGGGCACTCGGTGCACTTGACGGCGCGTTTGTCGCACAGGCCCAGGATCCATTCGTTGGCACGGGCGGGTGAGTAGCCGGACTTGCAGTAAAGTATGGCGTGCAACTTGCCCGGAAGGCCCCTTCCGGGGTTGCGCGCGCAATGAATACGGCGATCCTTATGGTCCGCCCTGACGTATCCGGCAGATAGCTGTATTACATGAAAGGGCGGCGGGGCTCCGTCCCGACGCCTTGGGGCCGCGAGCAAAGCGCCGCATGAAAGCCCCGTGCATCGCACGGGGATGGTTTTGTGGAATCCCCCGGCGGTGCCGGGGTGCTTACCCCACGTGGCTGCGTACCATCGCGACAACGGCCCGCTGGATAATCCTATTGCGTTGTGACGGATATTGGTTTTAATTAGGCCCGTAACGAACGAACCACCATCCAGGAGATACCGACATGCTGGTCAAGAAGACGAAGATCGGCTTCATCCCCGCCAACCGAGGTTTCTTCTCCGACGCCCTGGCCGCCAAGATGCGCGGCGAAACCATCGCGGTCCTCAAGGACGCCGGCGCCAACGTCGTCGTCCCCTCTCCCAAGGACACCAAGGTCGGTTGCGTGGAGTCGCTGGAGGAGGCCCTCAAGGTCGGACGGATGTTCCGCGCCGAAGCGGTCGACGGCATCGTCGTCTCCGCCGTCAACTTCGGCGACGAGCAGGGCGTGGCCATCACCATCAAGGAATCCGGCCTGAAAGTCCCCATCCTCATCGTCGGCTGCCAGGAGGAGGAGGCCCTCACCCCCACCACCGAGCGGCGGGACAGTTTCTGCGGCCTGCTGAGCATCGCCGATGCCCTGCGCCAGTTGGAACTGCCCTATTCCGTGCCGGAAGTGCCCATCTGCTTCCCCACCGACAAGAGCTTCGTGGGCACGGTAGAGCGTTTCCTGGCCGTTTGCCGCGTGGTCAACGGCATCCGCAACGCTCGCTACGGGCAGATCGGCGCCCGGCCGGACGCCTTCTGGACCTGCCGCTACAACGAGATGGCCCTTCAGGCACTGGGGGCCACCGTGGTGAGCCTGGACCTCTCGGAGGTCTTCGCCGCCGTGTGGGCGAGGAAGACCGACGCCGCCGTCCGCCGGATCGTGGCCGAGATGAAGAGCGGCATCGACTGCTCCGCCGTCAGCGAAGACATCCTCACCAAGATCGCCAAGTTCGAACTGGTGCTCAAGAAGTTCATCGCCGACCGCCACCTTGACGCCCTGGCCGTGCAGTGCTGGACCAGCCTCCAGGCCAACCTGGGCATCTGCTCCTGCACCACCATGGGGCGATTCGACGACCGCGGCATCCCCGCCGCCTGCGAGGCCGACGTCCTGGGCGCGCTGTCCATGCACGCCCTGCAACTGGCATCGGGAGGCCCTAGTTGCCTGGCCGACTGGAACAACCTCCATAACGACGACAGCGAACTGGTCAACTGCTGGCACTGCGGGGTATTCCCCACCTCCTGGGCCAAGACCAAGCCCAAGATGGGCTGCCACGGGATCATCGCCGACACCACCGGGCCGGAAAACGCCATGGGCGTCTGCGAGTTCGTCATGAAGGACGGACCGGTCACGCTCTGCCGGGCCACCCAGGACAACCGCGGCGCCTTCAAGGTCGCCATCGCCGAAGGAAGCGTCGAGGCCAACAAGGCCAAGACCTTCGGCGCCTACGGCTGGGTGCGCATCCCGGGCATTGGACGCCTGTACAAGAACGTCCTGCTGCGGCACTTCCCCCACCACGTGGCCATGAACCGCTCCACCGTGGGCAACGTCCTGTGGGAGGCCTTCGGCAACTACCTGGGCTTCCAGTGCTTCACCGCCAACAACACCGGCGGCGCCTGGTCGCCGGACCTGCCCTTCGCACACTAACGGGAATACCGGAAGACCGTGAGACCGGAAGACCGGGAACGGTGAGCGAAGCTGTTCGACCCTGAGGCTTCGACGGTGAGCTCAGCCGAACCGCTCACAGCCGAAGGGCCGAACCGATTACTGTGAGACCGTATTACCGGTTTGCCGGCTTGTTGGCGAGGCGGGGCGCGACGCCTCCAGGTTCTTGCGCGCGTCGGCGTGAGCGGGGTTTATCTTTATCGCCTCCTGATAGCAGAAGATCGCCCGATCCGGCTGGCCCGTCTTGGCCAGAGCCACGCCAAGGTTGTTATACGCATCGGCCAATTTATCCGGAGTAGTCTCCACTCGGATCATGGCCTGGTAATGCGGAATCGCTTCCTCCGCCCTGCCGGTCAATAACAGGGCGTTGGCCAGGTTGTATTGTGCCGGGGCGTAGTCGGGTTTCCACCGCAGGGATTCCCGGTATTCCGCCATCGCCTCCTCCGTTTTGCCAACCTCTCGCAAGGCCATCCCCAGGTTGCAGTGGCCGCGGGGGTTTTGGGGGCGTTTGTTCGTCACGTCGCGCCACATGCCCACCACGTCGTGGTAGTCGCGGTTGCGCCGCGCCGTCTGCCAGCCCATCGCCGTCGCGGCGGCGGCGGCCAGGACCAGTCCCGCGGCCAGGAGGGATTTGGAGGGGGTCTTTTCACCCGCCGGTCCGGCCTGGAGGGTTCTCGAAGTAGAGAAAGTCTTTTCGTTCGGTGGCGTGGGGCGGAGGCGACGGGTTAACCTCGCGGCAGCGACGGTGGCGCCCGCCACCACGCCCACGATCACCGCCGCCAGCGGCAGGTACATTCGATGCTCAAACGCCGGGTCGATGATCGCAACGATGCTGGAGGTCGGAGACAAAATCACGAAAAACCACGCCCCCAAAAAACCCCACATCCGCCGACGAGCGGCCGAACCATCTGCGACAATGTTGGCTCCGATGACGCGACGGCGTGGGGCAAACAACGCCCAGGCCGTCAGGGCCGCCAGCGTCACGATCAGCACCGCCGGCGGAACGATCGCGCGGACCGTCCGGGCCACCGGCCAGCCGTAGTCCAGGCACAGCGGCGACGGCCAAAACACCAACCGCAGGTAGTGCGCCACGACCCCCAACTGCGTCACGCCATACTCCCACGGCCGCATCTGCGCAAGGCCCCATCCCGCCGTGTCCGCCCGCGGACCCGACC
>Ga0315284_10000349_pt1 | contig 62740 bp, 54 predicted proteins | sample YL17G09_16_MG_FD_203696 | JGI IMG/M metagenome (GOLD analysis project Ga0315284, IMG submission 203696) | Sediment microbial communities from Yellowstone Lake, YNP, Wyoming, USA - YL17G09_16 | ecosystem: Environmental > Aquatic > Freshwater > Lake > Sediment | place: USA: Wyoming | collected...
AGCTGTGTATAGGGATTCTGGTGCTGGGTCTGGCGGCGTTGGCCGCGGACCGGCTGGTGCTGGGGTCCAGCGCATCGGCGGAGGCCGATAATCCGGCGGACTTGCTGGTTGCGGGTGGGTCCGGCGGCGCGCGTGGCGGATCAGCGGGCAAGGCAGCGGGGCCGCAGGGCACGGGAGCGGGCGTGGTGTCGGTGTTGGAGCGTCTGAGGAAGTACGCCGAATCACAAGGAGCAGAGGTGGCCGAGATGAGGGACGCATTCCAGGTATCACCGGCGTGGATCGGGCCCGTGCGGCGTGCGGAGGAGCCCTCGGAGGCGGCGATCAGCCCGGTGGAGGTGTTCAAGCGATCGCACCATTTGACGGGTGTGATGGTGGGGAAGAGCCAGAGCCAGGCGATCGTGGACGGGAAGAGCATCAGTATTGGGCAGGAAGTGGGGGATTTCCGGCTGATCGCGGTATCGCATCGGCTGGCGGTGTTCGAGTCGGGAGAGGGGCACGGCCAGGTGGTGTTGCGGATCGTGGACAAGGATGGTGGAGGGGAGGCGGGTCTGTCGCGGTAGGATTTCGGGGTGCGGCATCGGGCGGGGGTTCGCGAAGACCAAATAGAAAATCGTTGGCGTGGGTAAGTGGCACATCAGAACAACCGATGGTAAAGGCAGGCACGGATTGCAGAGCCGTGAGAACGGGTCGTCAACTTGGAGGAACGTCATGCTGGGCAGCGAGAAACGGGCAAGGCGGGGCTTCAGTCTGATTGAGCTGGTGATCGTGGTCGTGATCATCGGGATCATCGCAGCGATTGCGATTCCCCGGTTGAGTCGTGGCGCGGCGGGCGCGGCGGACTCGGCGCTGTCGGGGAACGTGGCCGTACTGCGGAACGCGATCGATCTGTACGCGACGGAACACAGCGGGGCGTTCCCGACGGTGGCGGATTTCGAGAAGCAGATGACGCTGTTCACGGACTCGGCTGGCGCCGGGCAGGCGGCCAAGGACACGACGCACATATTCGGGCCGTATCTGCGGAAGGTGCCGCCGCTGCCGGTGGGCTCGAGCGGGTACAAGGGCACGACGACGGTGGTCGACGGCGGTTCGGGGACGCCGGGGACCGCGGCGGGCGCCTGGTTCTATAATGCGACGACGGGCGAGCTGAAGGCGAACCTGGTCGACTCCGAGAAGGACGCAACGGGCAAGTCATACAACGCTTATTGAGCGATCTGGCTTCCGGCGTGAAGACGGCGCAAGCCTTGCTCGACATCAGGAACAGTTGCCGCTCGCGGGTTGGTGAAAGCCGGCCGCGAGCGGCTGTATGAATGGACCTATGCCGGCAGGGTCGCCAGGGCGTCTGGAAGGAAGAAGCATGGCAGTGTGGCGGACGGTCAATCCGAGTCAAGTGAGGCGGGGGTTCAGCCTGGTTGAGCTGATGATGGTGGCGGCGATCATCAGCGTGATGGCGGCGATCGCGGCGCCGCGGTACGCCAGCGCGTTGGCTTCGTATCGGGCGGATGCGGCGGCACGTCGGATCGTGGCGGACCTGGCGTTGGCGCAGGGGCGGGCCAAGGCGCAAAGCACGACGTTGACGGTGGATTTCGATCCGCCGGCGGGCAAATATGCGATCACCGGCATGGCGGACCCTGATCGGCCGGCGTCGGCATACACGGTGGACCTTCGGGCCGAGCCGTACAGGGCGGCGCTGGACCAGGCGGCGTTTGGGCAGGGGACGAAAGTCAACTTCGACGGCTACGGGATACCCAACAAAGGGGGGACCATCATCCTGCACGTGGGGAGCTACAGCAAGACGATCACGGTGGACGTGTACACGGGGGCAGCGAAGATTCAATGAGGCGAGACGAGAGCCAACGCGGGCCTGTGAGCGTGCGGCGGCGAGGCTTCACGCTGATCGAGGTCATGGTGAGCATGGCGATCATGGGGATCATCATGCTTGCGTGTTCGTCGGTCATGGTGCTCTGCTCGCGGGCGATCGGGGGCGGCACGAGCGCAACGGACGTGTCGCTTCAGGCCGGCGCGGCGCGGAAGGCAGTGGACCAGGTTGTCGAAGACCTGAAGATGGCCAAGTCGATCACGGAGCAGAGCAGCACGGCGGTGACGTTCGTGGTGCCGGACCGGAATGGGGACGGAGTTGACGAGACGATCCGGTATTCGTGGAGCGGGACAGCGGGGGGGCCGCTGGTTCGGGAGGTCAACGGTAAGCCGGTGGGTGGTGCGGTGATCGCCGACAATGTGCAGAGCCTCAACCTCGATTATCTGGTGAAGACGGTGGGGCCGCCTCCGCCGGTGGAGAGCGGCGAATATCTCCTGGAGTCGTACGACGGCGGCACGTTTGCGTACATCAGGCTGTACACGCTGAATAGCACAAGCTGGGTTTCGGAGTACTTCCGGGTTGTGTTTCCGGACAATGCGATTTCATGGAAGATCACGCGGATGAAGGTGATGTTGAGAGGGGGCAGTCCGCCGGCGGGGATGGTGACAGTGGAATTACGAGCGGCGGATTCGGCGAAGAAGCCGACGGGCGGGTCCCTGGAGTCGGCAAGCGTTGACGCGACAGCCATCCCAGGCTCGCCGAGCTGGATCGATGTTCCGTTCAACGGGCTTGCAGGGCTGGACCCGTTAAAGGGGTACTGCGTGGTCGTGAGGGCGACGACGGCCGGCAGTCCGGCGTATGCGTGCTACGACGATTACAGCAACGACGGGACCCTAGCGTACTCCACCACCACCAACTCAGGCGGTTCCTGGTCTGCGCCGACCGTCGGTAAGGCGCTGCAGTTCTATGTGTATGGGACGGTGACGAGGCAGCCGTGAGGATTGCGGATGTTGATGAGCGGTCACAAGCCACAGCGGTCCTGTCGACGGACGGATGTCCGTGGGTTCAGTCTCATCGAGGCCGTGATCTCGATTGCGGTGATGGCGACGATGACGGTGGCGGTGCTGGGGACGATCGGAAGTTCGGCTCGGAGCAGGCTCATCCAGGCGGATCGATGCCGGGCGATGGCGCTGGTCAGGGACCTGCTGGCCGAGGTGGCGCAGTGCGGTTATGCGGACCTTGGATCGGGGGTCGTGTTCGGTCCGGAGACCGGCGAGACTCGCCGCGCGGGATTCGATGATGTGGATGATTACAGCAACTGGCAGGAGTCGCCGCCGACGTCGCGGAGCGGGCTGACGCTGGTGGGGTACGCGGGCTGGGGGAGGGGCGTGACGGTCGAATGGGTTGATCCGGAGAACCCGGGTCAGGTGTACGGGTCGGAGACGGGCCTGAAGCGGATCACGGTCAAGGTGACGAGCCCGCGGGGCAAAGGGGTCAGCCTGAGTGCGCTGCGGTCCAAGTACAGCGGATACGACAGGGGGATCCGATCGGCGACGTCGTTCACGAGTTGCGTGGGGGTGACGCTGCAACTGGGGCCTGACAACAGCGCGAAGGCCGTTTCGAGTGTGAATCTGGTGAATCAGTCGCCATGAACATGAAAGCAGGACGCCGGTCATTTTTCGGTCGCAGTCGCCGGGGGTCGATCTACGTGTTCGTTCTGGGCGCGTCGATGCTGGTGGTGATCGTGGGGCTTGGGGCGCTGGCGGTGACGCGGCTGAATGCGCGAGTGGGGGCGCAGGCGAATGATGCGGTGGAAGCGGCGGCGCTGGCGGAGTCGGCGGTGGAATACGCGCTGAGCCGACTGGCGGGGAACTCCAGTTGGCGCACCTACTACGTCAATGGTGTCGAGACAACGCCCAAGCCAATGGGCAACGGGACGATCAGTTTCAAGCTGGTCGATGAGGCGTTGGGGATGGCAGGTGGCGACGGCAGCCTGTCGAACAACGGCTTCGATCCGGCGCGGGCGTACGGTTACGGGCGTGTCCGCGGGACGGTGCGGGTTTACAGCGTGCGGCTGCGCGGGGCCACGCCGCTGGATGCGCTGCGCACGACAATCGCAGCGAGCGACGACTACAAGCAGGAGACCGGCGGGACACTGAACACGACGGGCGGGCCTGTTTCCACGAATGGGGTGCTTACGCGAAACGGCACGATCAACGGGAAGGCCGAGGTCTGGGGGCATACAGGTTTGGGGGCGGTGACGGGGGGGATTACGTTCACGGCGGCCAAAGCGATGCCGGACCCTGCCATTTTCGACATGTACAAGAGGATGGCGACGGAGATCCCGTACACGAGCTTCAGCGGGGACAAGCTCGTTGGAAACGTGCTGAGCGCGGCGGCGAACCCCACGGGGGGGGCGACGAATCCCAATGGCGTGTACTACATTCAGGCGCCATCAAGCAAGAATTTTGAATTACAGATCTGGCGGATCAAGGGAACGCTGGTGATCGAGTGCCTGGACAAGGCGACGGTGCGGCAACTGACGGCGGTGTGTTGGGAGCCCCACGCCGCGGGATTCCCGATCCTGATCATTAAGCACACGACCGCGGGAACCACGAGCGACCAGATCATGCCCCCTCCGGACACGATCAACGAAGTGACGATCGGCGCGAATCTGAATCCTCCGGGAACGCCGTACAACGGGGCGTGCAACAGCACGATCGGCAGCACGGAGACCTATCCGTCGCAGTTGAAGGGCCTGATTCACGTGATCGCCCACCTCAACAACCCCAACGACTCGGAGATCAAACTGGACAAGGGGGTGCGGATCACAGGGACGATGATCGCGGACTTGCAGGTCTGGACGAAGGATGCCAGTCTCTCGTGGGACTCGGATCTGTATTTCAATCCTCCGGTGGGTTACAGCACGGGGCCGGCGATGATTCCTGTGGCGAACACGTGGCAGTGGGAGGTGGGTCCGTGAGCGTTGCGGAGGTGGGGAGCTGCTCAAGCTGCAAAGGCGGTGAGTACGCGGCTGTGCTCGAGCATGTTGGCAAACTCAGTGAGATCAAGGGAGAGGAAGATGGGGACGAGGGCGGGGTCGAACTGGGCGCCGGCGCACCTGCGGATCTCGGCCAGCGCGATGTCGCGCGCCATGGCCGGGCGGTAGGAGCGAGTGGAGCACATGGCGTCGAGGGCGTCGGCCAGCGCCAGGACGCGCGCGACGAGGGGGATGTTCTCGCCGGCGAGTTTTGCGGGGTAGCCGGTGCCGTCCCAGCGTTCGTGGTGATGGAGGACGCCCTGGAGGACGAGGGGAATGGAGGGAACACCTCTGAGGATTCGGTGGCCGACCTCGGGATGCCGGCGGACCTCGGCGTACTCATCGGCGTTGAGGCGGCCGGCCTTGCAGAGGACGTGTTCGGGGACGCCGATCTTGCCGACATCGTGGAGCAGGCCGGCGATGCGGTAGAACTGGACCTGCGACTTGTCGAGGTGGAGTGCGACGGCCATCTGGGTTGCCAGGAAGCCGACGCGTTCGGAATGTCCGCAGGTGTAGCGGTCCTTGGCGTCGATGCTGGCGCTCATGGCCTGGAGCATGCCTGTGAAGAGGAGATGCTGTTCGGCGAAGCGGGCCATGTTTTCGTGGAAGATGCCGAGGAAGTCGGCAGCGGCCTTGATGAATTTCATTTCGGCGCTGCAGATATCGGGGTCGGGGCCGTGCTTGCCGCCGCTGACGAGCAGGCCGATGGTGCGCTGGTCGTGTGTGATAGGCTCGGCGAGGACCTCGGAGTGAGCCAGAGCGGCCAGGGGCGAGGCATTCGGCTGGAGGAGCCTTGTCCAGTTGTCCGAATCGGCGTGCTCGAAGAGGGGCACGATGGCATGATCGAGGGTGTTGGTGGGGCAGGGCAGATCGCCGGCGAGGATCAGGCGGCCGGCCAGATCAGGGACTTCGCGGCTGTCGGGGCTGAAGCGCACGGCGAGCCATGAGAACGGCAGGATCTCGTGTATCTGATCGCAGATGGCCTGTATGAGTTGTGCGGGGTGGGCTGTGCTGTTCATGAGGCCCGCCAGTCGGAAGAGGAGGATGGTTTCCTCGTAGGCCTGGGTGAGCTTGTCGGCAAACTGGCCGATCGCCTGGCGGTCGCGGTGGGCGCGAGCCAGATCGTCGGCGGTCCATTGGAGGACCAAGGCGAGCTGGCGGAGATCGGTCTGGCTGGGTTTGAGGAAGGGCTGAATGAGAAGTCTGGCTTGGACGACGTCGAGGCCGGCCGAGTCGCAGATCGTGGTGAATTCGGGGGTGTTGAGGAAGGTTTCGGTGAAAGCGATGGCGGCGGTGAAGGCGTTTGGGGGTGCGATGTGCTGCAGGGGGAGGGGTATGAGCCAGCAGCCGGGGAGGATTTCGGTGATGGCGGGTTGCGGGGGGGCGGCGAGAGCGGCGGCAGCCTTTGTGACGAGGGCGACCATGTGCGGTGACTGGAGAAGCGGTTGAAGGGGCGGAGGCGCGTGGGGCGGGTCTGTCGGGGCGTCGGGGGTGTTGCACGGCCAGAGGGCAAGCCCCAAGGCGATGGCTCGCTGGCGCAGGAGCTGATGGGCCGGGCACGGCATGGATGTGTTGAGGTCGCTCATGGCCGGGTGATGTTCAGGGCCGGGGCGGCGGCGTCCGGATGGGCCGGCCCCTTGGCAAGTATCTGCTCGACGGTCGTAAGCAATTCACGGATGCTGAAAGGTTTGCCCAGGAGTCGGCGGATGTTGGTCATGGCGAGCTCATCGGCGCCGATCCTGTGCCCGCGGGCGGTGAGCATGAGCAGGGGGATGTGGGCGGTGGCGGGGTTCTTCCGGAGCTTGAGGGCCATGTCGAGGCCGCTGAGGGTCGGCATCTGGAAGTCGGTGATGACCAGGTCGGGGTGATGTGCGCAGGCGAGCGCGAACGCCTCCTGGCCGTCGCCGGCGGTGATGACACTGTATCCAGCGCGTTCAAGCTTGAACGACAGGATGTAGGTCATGTGAAGCTCGTCGTCGGCAACGAGGATCTTTCCTGATGGCATGCGGCTTCCTCGATGCGGTCCGTGCGGAGTATCCGATTCAAGCGTACGCGTCCGCAGTGGTCCGCTGGAGGAGTCATCGACCTGATGGGCGGTCGGCTTAACGACTCCAAAGGCGTCTGGCGGGGGAAGTTGCGCGCAATCCTGGCGTTGCCCATTGCCGTCGGCGGGGCGTAGAATCGCCGTTGGGGATCGAGCGTGCGGGTGTTTGGCCACGGTGGCAGAGGGGATGTAGTTCTCGGACGGCGGGCTGCGATGAGCATGAAGAGCGGCAAGACGGGCGTTGGTGGAACGGCGCAGGCGGCACAGGAGGTGCTGTCCGGCGAGAGCAAGGCCGGTCCGCTGGGGAGGCTGCTTCCGTTTCTCGGACCTGCGTTTGTGGCCTCGGTGGCGTACATGGACCCGGGCAATTTCGCTACGAACATCCAGGCGGGCTCGCGGTTCGGATATATGCTGCTTTGGGTGGTCGTCGCCAGCAATCTGATGGCGATGCTCCTGCAGATGCTGTCTGCGAAGTTGGGGATTGCGGCGGGTCTGAACCTGGCGGAGGTGTGCCGGGAGCAGTTTCCCAGGCCGGTGGTCTGGTGTCTGTGGGTGCTGATGGAGCTGGTGGCGATGGCGACGGACCTGGCGGAGTTTCTGGGTGCGGCGCTGGGTTTCAACCTGCTGTTTGGCATGCCGCTGTGGTTGGCGGGGGTGATGACGGGGATTGCGACGTTTCTGCTGTTGGCGTTGGAACGGAGGGGTTTCCGGCCGCTGGAGGCGGTGATCACGGTGCTGGTGGGTGTGGTGGCGGTGTGCTATCTGATCGAGACGATCCTGGATCGGCCCGACTGGCTGAGCCTGGCGCGTGGCGCGGTGATCCCGCGGTTCGAGGGGAGGGAGAGCATTCTGCTGGCGGCGGGCATCCTGGGGGCGACGGTGATGCCGCACGCGATCTTTCTGCACTCGTCGTTGACGCAGCGGCGGGTGACGGTGAGGACGCCGGAGCAGATGCGGAAACTGTTCTCGTTCGAGCTGGTGGATGTGCTGGTGGCGATGACGGTGGCTGGTCTGGTGAACGGGGCGATGCTGGTGATGGCGGCGGCGACGTTCCATACGGCGGGTCAGACGGACGTGGGGAGCATAGAGGAGGCGCACAGGACGCTTGAGCCGCTGCTGGGTCGTGGGGCGGGGGCGTTTTTCGGCATCTCGCTGCTGGCCGCCGGGCTGTCGTCGACGGCGGTGGGGACGATGGCGGGTCAGGTGGTGATGCAGGGGTTCGTGCATCGGGATATACCGTTGTGGGTACGTCGGGGCGTGACGATGCTGCCGTCGTTCGTGGTGATCCTGATGGGCCTGGACCCGACTCGGACGCTGGTGATCAGCCAGGTGGTGTTGAGTTTCGGGCTGCCGTTCGCGATTGTGCCGCTGGTGTATTTCACGGCTCGGAAGGACATCATGGGGGTGCTGGTGAACCGGCGGGCGACGACGGCGGCGGCAGGCATCATCGGCGCGTTGGTGGTGGCGCTGAATATCTACCTGTTGCATCAAATCTTCTTCGGAGGCTAGGCGATGCTTGAGAACCTGCTGGTACCGCTGGACGGGTCGGCGTTGGCGTTGGCGGCGTTGCCGGCGGCGGCGAGCGTGGCGCAGGCGACTGGGGCGCGTATCACGCTGTTGCACGTGATCGAGCGGAAAGCTCCGCAGCAGGTGCACCATGAGCGACATCTGAGGGAGGCGGCGGAGGCGGAGGCTTATCTACAGGAGATTGCCGAGCGGTGTCTGCCGGCGGGTGTGCGGGCAGAGCGGCACGTGCATGCCGCCGGGGTGGACGACGTGGCCGCGGGGATCGTGCAGCACATTGAAGAGCTCAGGCCCGACCTGATCATCATGTGCACGCACGGGCATCATCACCTGCGGCAGTGGGTGTTCGGGAGCGTGGCGGAGCAGGTGGTGGCGATGGGGACGATGCCGGTGTTGCTGATACCGCCGAAGGACAAGTTGGAGTGCGAGTCGTTCGGGAGCCGCAAGATGCTGGTTCCGCTGGACGGGGAGGCGGCGCACGAGCAGGGGCTGCCGCTGGTGGCGGAGTTGGCCAAGGCGTGCGGGGCGTCGGTGCACCTGATGACGGTGGTGGCGACGGTGGGGAGCCTGCGCGGCGTGCGAGCGGCGACGGCGTCGATGCTGCCGGGGACGATGACGGCGATGCTGGAGATCGAGCAGGAGAACGCCGGGAGGTATCTGGAGGGCTTGAGGGAGAGATTCGATCGCCTGGGGGTGTCTGTGGAGTGCAGCGTGCGTCGGGGGAAGCGAGTGCAGACGATCCTGGAGGCGGCCGGGGAGACGAAGGCGGATATGATCGTGTTGTCGACTCACGGGAAGAAGGGCACGAAGGCCTTCTGGTCGGCCAGCGTCGGGCCGCGAGTGGCGCAGGAGGCGCGGGCGCCGGTACTACTGGTGCCGATCCGATGAGGGGAGGATGCAGGGCGGGGGCGGGGCAGCGGTACTGGTGTGCCAGACGTTTCCGGGCGTCGCAGGTCAGCGTGCGGCGGGTTTCGTCGCGCCCGACGACAGAACGACGCTCCCTGGACAGCTCGCATTCGCAAGGCATGGCCACGCGAGCGTGACCACGGCACCTGGGCGCAAACGAGGACGAGAACCGGGACGGGGAGACTCAATCGTTCGTGGCAACGGGCGGGCCGGCGGGGGATAGACATACTAGGGGATGTTTGTGTGGTGACGGATTATTGGCGCGGAGGCGTAGATGAAAGGGTTGGCGGCGTGGCTGGTGGCGGTGGTTTGCTGCGGCGGCGTTGCATGGGGGTACATTGCGGCGCCGCATTCGCTGGGGCGGATCTGCAAGGAATCGACGAACATCGTGGTGATGCAGGTGGAGCGGGTGGACCGGGCGAAGAACCTGATCATCTACCGCAAGGTGAAAGACCTGAAGGGCAACCATCCGCAGGAGCAGATCAGGCACAACATCGGGCAGAAGGGGTCGCATGAGCGGGAGTGGCAGACGGTGATGGCGTGGGCGAAGGAGGGGCGGCGGGCGGTAATCTTTCATAATGGGCGGGCGAGCGTGACGGGGATCGACGATTACTGGTATCAATGTTTTGCGGAGGGGCAATGGTGGGCGATGACGCACGGCGAGCCGTTTCTGCTGCGGACGTATTGGGGGAGCGCGGACCGGCTGGCGGTGGCGGTGATGGACATTCTGGGCGGGAAAGAGGTGGTGGTGCCGGCGATGGCGGATGGGCCGGTGGAGCAGTTTCACCTGAGAACGGGGAAGGTGCGGCGGATTCGGGCGAGTTTGAAGCTGGTCGATTATGACGCGAAGCGGGATTTTGTGGCGATGGGGAAGGGGGAGGGGACGGAGCCGGATGCGGGGGCGATTCTGGGAGCGACGGGCAAGGAGGAGGTCGGTGGGGGGGCGCGGTTTTATCGGGGGATCAACCTCAACGGGGCGGCGATGGAGATCGACGGGCGGCGGTGGGAGGGGTTGGGTGCGAAGGATGTGGTGGTGACCGGTGAGCGGTTTGAGGACCAGAAGGCGAAGCTGACGCCGGGGGTCGATGCGGCGAGAGCGAGCATGATCCGGTCGTGCGTCTATGGGCAAGGGTGCGGGGTGGTGCTGGGGAACGTGCCGAAGGGGAGATACCAGGTGTATGTGTATGTGTGGGAGGATAACCAGGCGGAAGTGTTTGACCTGATGCTGAACAGGAAGGTGATGGTCAAGCAGTACAACAGCGGGGCGGCGGGGCAATGGGCGAAGCTGGGGCCGTGGGGGGTGGACGTGAGCGATGGGAAGATCGCGGTGGCGAACGGATCGAAGGCAGCCGCGAATTTGTCGGGGGTGGAGGTGTGGCGGGTGGACGAGGTGAAGGTGGCGGCGCCGGCGGCAAGCGGCGGGAGCGGGGTGAAGGGCGTGGTGAGCGTGGATCGAGCGAAGCGCCGGGTGGTGGTGCCGTGCGTCGTGGCGGCGAGGAAGCTGTCGGATCTGAGCGAGATGTATCCCATCGAGGCGATTGCGACGTGGGCATCGCCGGAGGGGCAGAAGGCGCACGAGACGGTCGTGGCGTTTGCGGGGGGGATTCGGCCGAGCGAGGTGCATGCGGCGTTGGAGCAGTTGGGGCTGAAGGCGGGCAAGCCCGCTCGTGGGGAAGAGAGCGTGGCGCGGGGCCCGGGAGTGAAGGTTCTGCTGGAGATCACGGGTAGTGACGGGCAGGCCAAGCGGATTCCGGTGGAGCAGGCGCTGGTCGATCGGAAGACGGGCAAGCCGATCGGGGCATTGAAGTGGCGATTTACGGGGTCGGCGATGCGACGGCCGGACCCGGAGAAGGATGAACAGGCGTACGGGGCGGACGTGACGGGGACGCTGATCGCATTGTTCCCGGTGACCGATGACGTGGTGATTCAGAGCGGGCTGACGATGAAAGATGAGTCGAACATGAAGCTGGAGACGAACACGGGTGTTCTGCCGAAGGAGGGGGCGCCGGTGAAGCTGATTATTGAGGCGGAGTGAGGAGTAAGGGGGTGAGAGGGTAGGGGCATCGGCGACGCGGCGAACGCCGCCGGGGTCCCATGCCCCAGGCTCGAATGCGGTCGCCGATGGTTGTACTCCAATCTCCACTGCGTCGCCAACGTGCGGGCCTCCGCCGCCGGCCAGGGTAACTGAATGGAGCCGAGCGGGCTCGAACCGCCAACCCCTGCCTTGCAAAGGCAGTGCTCTCCCAATTGAGCTACGGCCCCGAACAGATGTTTCACTATAAGCTTCGGATGACTCTGACTCAAATAGCACTGCCATCCTACCTCGATTGGCCGTGAGGTTAGGCATTCGTTCGCATCCATTGCGATCTTTGCCAGTAGCTTGGCCACCCCTGCAATACAACGTCCTCTGGCGCGTATATAAGTATGAGTGACACATGTCCGCCGTGTTCCGTAACTTGGACAACATCCATATGCCGAAGCAGACACTTTCCAGCCGCGACCGCCCGCCCGCGTTCACGCTCGTGGAGCTTCTTGTGGTGATCGGCATCATCGCGCTGCTGATCTCGATGCTTCTCCCGGCCATGCAGGGCGCGCGACGCCAAGCCCAGAGCGTCGCCTGCAAGAGCAATCTCAAGCAGAACTACATGTACCTGCTGATGTACGCCAACGACAACAAGGGCCACATGTTCCCCATCGGGTGGGGCGCGGACAAGGACCCGAAAGAGCGTTGGCCCATCTATGTCTTCAGGCCCCCCGTCTGGAACCCCCCGACCCTGCGATGCCCGACCGACCCGCAGCCCGCCGAGGAGCATTCCTACGTCCTGAACAACCACTTCCGCCGCTACAAGATCAAATACGGCGCCACGAAGGGTGTCTCGCCCTCCGATATCATCGTCATGGGCGAGAAGAAGTCCTCCGTGCCCGATTACTACATGGACTGGGACGAGAACGACTTCAACCGCGTCGTCGAGTGCTATCGCCACGGCCTGCGTCTTGGCTCGAACTACCTGTTCATGGATGGCCACGTCGATACGCACCCCCCCGAGCCCGCCAGGGCGGCCATCGACCCGTGGGACCCGGGCAGCAAGGACCCGGAACCCGATCCGCATGGCTGAGCAGTGGGCCGCTGGCCGCTGCAGCTCCGTTATGACGCCGCTGCGGGAGGAAACAGGAACTCTGAATCGGGGTCGTGCTCGCTGAACCGCCGCCGGGCTGTCGCCTGGCTGCCCACCGCATAGCAGGACGCGCAGCCATGGGGGCAGGTGTCGTATTCTCCGATGTCGCGGGACTGGTAACAGTCGCATTCCTTGCGGTTGTCCTTCAGCCTGGTGTCGATGGGCTTGCCCCCCACGTCGCTCAGCCGCGCCGCGTCGATGCACCGCGCGTCCGCGGCGCCTTCCACGATGTACGGCCGCTGCGAGCACACGGAAAGCTGCATGCGATGCGCCTTGGCGATCTGCACAAGCTCCGCCGCCAGACGCAGCTTCTGCTCATCCGGCGGGTCGTTCCACGTAAAGGAGAACTGGCTGGCCGCAGCGTTCATGTTGCGCAGTGTCTTGTTGTAGAGGTGCGTCAAGGAGATCACCACCTCGTCCGTCGCGCCCTCCATCGCGCTGGCCAGCCGTTCGAACGTGCGGAGGTGAAACTCCCGCGGCGTCAGCGACGAGAACACGATCGTGTCATATCGCCAGACGGCCACGCGCGGCGCATACTCCTCCGCGATGCGGCGGACATGCTCGATCGACTTGGCGATATCGATGACGGAATGCTCGATGGCTCCGGGGTAGCCGGTGATGCCGTACTGTACGACGAATGGATACCCGCCGCCGCGGACCTCCTTCAGGGCGTCCATGAAGGGGCCGATGTTTCGCGTCCAGAAAACGAACCCGTCGACGGCCTCCCGGCGCAGGTCGACCGTGTAGACCTGCCGGCCATAGGGGTTCACCATTCCGCAGTACCCCGCCCGCAGCCGGTTGGCGAACCATCGCCCCTAGAACATCGGGATGTCCGTCTTATAGCTGGCGGAGATGATCATCGTCAGCGGATGACCGTCGCCGAGCGCTCCGGCCCGAGGCTGAGGATCTTGATCGGCGCCCCGATGAGCTGCTCGACGCGGGCCACGTATTGCCGGGCTTCCCTGGGCAGATCCTCAAAGCGCTGGCAGCCCTGGATGTTCCCACTCCATCCCGGCAGCGTCTCGTAGACCGGCTGGACCTCGGCCAGCACGTCCATGTCGGCGCGGAAGTAGTCCAGCGGCCGGCCGCGGTACTTGTAGGCGGTGCAGATGCACACGTGATCGAGATCGCACAGGACATCCAGCAGCGTCATGCAGACATGCGTGGCGCCGCAGAGGTCGACCGAGTACTTCACGGCGACGGCGTCGAACCACCCGCAGCGGCGGGGGCGGCGCGTCGTGGTGCCGTATTCGTTCCCGCGCTCGCGGATGTGGTTGCCGGTCTCGTTGTCTTGCTCGCTGGGGAAAGGCCCGCCGCCCACGCGCGTGCTGTAGGCCTTGATGATGCCGACGAAGTTCTGGACGGTTTGCGGCGGCACGCCGGCTCCGGTGTACAGCCCCAGCGTCGAGCAACTGCTGCTGGTGACATAGGGGTAGGTGCCGTGATCGACGTCCAGCAGGGCGCCGTGCGCGCCTTCGAAGAGGATGCGCTTGCCCTGCTTCATCGCGTCCAGCAGCAGGCGGGTGCTGTCGTCGACGTAAGGCTCGATCCGCCGCCCGAACTGGCGGTACTGCTCGAAAACCTGCTTCCAGTCCAGTGGGGGGGAGCTGTAGAGAGCTGTCAGGACTTTGTTGCGCTCGGTGACGATCCGCTCGATTCTGGCCCTGAGCTTCTCCTCGTGCATCAGGTCGGCCACGCGCACCGCGGTCATCCGGTGCATCTTGTCGGCATACGCGGGCCCGATGCCTCGGCGGGTGGTGCCGATGCCGCCGCCCTTGGCGCTCGATTCGCGGGCGCCATCCTCCTGCTTGTGATAGGGCATCACCAGGTGGGTCTTGTAGCTGATGCGGACGTTGGCCGGGGAGATCGCCACGCCGCGGGCGACGAACTCGTCGATCTCCTGGAACAGCACCTCCGGGTCGAGCACGACGCCGTTGCCGATGATGTTCAGCTTGCCGGGCCGGAAGACGCCGACGGGCAGAAGATGCGTCGCGTACTTCTCCGCGCCAATCTTCACGGTGTGCCCGGCGTTGGCGCCGCCGCAATAGCGCACGACAACATCGGCCTGCTCGCCGAGGAAATCGACGACTTTGCCTTTGCCTTCATCGCCCCATTGCAGGCCGAAGACGCACGTATTGCCTTGGAGGAGTGGAATCACGGTGGCCAACCTTTCGGGTGTGGCGCCGGTGGGTGATCCGGCGCGCCACGCGACAGTATGAAGGCCGGCGCAGCGTGTCAAGGGGCCGAGTCCCGCTTGCGCCCCGCTCGCACGCCGCCGCGGCATCGCTAACATATGCCCCCGGCCCTTTCATCGCCGCATGGTCAGAAACCTCCTGAGATTCCGCACGCATCACCAGCCGCTCATGGTCCGCCTGAGCTATCGCTATGAGATGCGCTCCGCGCTGACGTTTCCGCTGGCCGCCTCGCTGGCCGAGGGATCGTTCACTGGCGTCGTGGCGGCCAAGCACTTCCAGGCCTCCCCCGTCCTCATCGCCGTCATCACCGCCGCCCCCATGTTCGGGAACATCATGGCGATGGTGTGGTCGGAGCTGTCGCGCAATCGCCGCAAAGTGCCGTTTGTGAACCTGCTGCAGCTTGGCGTGGTGGGGATGATCGCGGCCGCGGCGCTGACGGCGTGGCTGCCGCGCGCCGCCGGCGGCTGGGTCTTCGCCAGCCTCATCATCATCGCGCGCGTGCTGGCCAGCGGGATCACCACCGTACGCTCGGTCATCTGGCGAGCCAACTACCCGCGGCACCTTCGCGGGCAGATCGTCGGGCGCATCACCGTCGTCGCGCGCGCCGTCCTGGCCATCGCGACGTTCGCCGGCTCGTTCTGGCTCGACCGCGACCCCACCGCGTTCGTCTGCCTGTACCCCCTGGCGGCGGCTCTCGGCGTCGTCGGCATCTGGCAATTCTCCGGCGTGCGCGTGCGAAAAGAAGGCCAGACCCTCCGCCGCCAGCGGTTCAACGATCACCTGCCCCCTCTCTCGGAAACAGGGGAAAGCACCGGCGTCGATTTCGGCTTGCTGGCACCACGCCGCGGCATGGGGGTCTTCTTCCTCGACGCCTGGGCCGTCCTCAAACAGGACAAGGCCTTCCGCACCTACCAGCGCTACCAGTTCCTCAGCGGCTTCAGCTTCATGCTCTTCGGTCCGTCGCTGCTGTACATGGTCAGCAAGGAAATGACCGATCCCACGCGGCAGTACCTGCTGGCCACCGTCGTGCTCCAGATCGTGCCGATGATGGTTTCGCTGCTGTTCGTGCAGCTCTGGGCCCCATTGTTCGACCGCATGCACATCACCACGTTCCGCGCGGTCCAGAGCATCGTCTCCGTCACGGGGCAGTTCACGCTCTTCGCCGGCGCGGCGCTGAACCATCTCTGGCTCGTGGCCGTCGCGCAGATCCTCCTGGGCATCTCCGGCGCGGCCGGCGACCTCGCGTGGAACCTGGGGCACAACGATTTCGCCAGCGGCGACAAGGCCGGCACGTACATGGGCATCCATGTGATGCTCACCGGCCTTCGCGGGTGCGTCGCGCCGTTTTTGGGTGCGTGGCTCTATCAGATGCCCTGGATGGGCCGCCGGGTGTTCCTCCTCTCGGCCCTGATCTGCTGCGTAGCGCTGTACGGCTTTGCCAGGATGTCCCGCCACGCGCCGCGCAAAATGCCGCCCCCTCGGCATCCGCTCCCAACGCCTGTGGCGGGGCGGTGAACCACCGGCAAGTCTCTGTCTCCTGGCTCGATATTGACACTCATCTCGCGCTGCATTACACTGACAAACGCACAACTCGCCGTGATAGGCAAGGAGGCCGTCATGTCCGAACAGATGCAGGATGCATCGCAGTCCAAGGGCCATTCGAGTCTCTCGCTCCCCGCCAAGATCGTGGTGTCGTTGCGGGTCGGGGCCATTCTGGCCATTGCCAACATTGTCTGCGCCGGCATATTGGCCTGGGCCTGGGTCCATGCCAAGGCCGAACCCCTCACCATCTCCGTCACAGGCTCGGCCAAGAAGGTCATCCAGTCCGACATGGTCGTCTGGCGAGCCAGAATCGTGGCCAATGACCCGGACCTGGGCAAGGGCTACGACACCCTCAAAGCCGGGATGGACAAAGCCTTGGCGTATCTGAAGAAGGAAGGCGTCGCCGAGAACGAGATCACCGTTTCCTCGATATCGACCAGGAGAAACTTCGCGAAGGACGCCAAAGGCAAGGACACCGACAAGATCAGGACCTACGACCTGACCCAGACGTTGGAGGTGAGCTCCAGCCAGGTCCTTCAGCGAGCCGCCGTCGCGCGCAAGAGCACGGAGCTGATTAAGGAAGGCGTGATGCTCGAATCCGATACGCCGACATACATCTACACGAAGCTCGGGGACATGAAGATCACCATGCTTGCTGAGGCCACCAAAGACGCCACCGTTCGGGCGCAGCAGATCGCCGCCAACAGCGGCGCCAAGCTCGGCGCGCTCCGGGAAGCCCGCATGGGCGTCATGCAGATCAACGCCCGGCACGTCGACGATATCACCGGCTCGGGCGTCAACGACACCAGCTCCTACGAAAAGGAGATTACCGCCGTCATCAGCGCCAAGTTCGCGCTGCAGTAGACGTACGGAATGCGATGGGCGATCGCGATGATACTCACGCCGGCGCCGCCTGCGGGGCCTGCTGTTGCGCCGTACGCCGCGAAAACACCCTCCCCGCCCCGTCCATGCCCAGCCCAGCGCCTGAATCACAACGCGGCGCATTCCCCCTCGTTACGAGCTCCGCTGCACCCGCTGCTTACCCCGCCTTCCCTTACTCCGTTTCGTGCAATCCAGGTACAGGGTATCGGGGCAGATGTCCTGCTCATGCGGCCAGACCACCGTTCCCCCCGCGGCTCGCACCTGCCGGAAATACCGCACGTTCCTGAGTTCCCGGAACACCCCGAAATCCAGCAAGCCCCGACAGTCGTACACGCCCACCTCGCCGCTGGAGAAGGTGATCTCAAGGCGGTAACCGCCCAGCGCCTTCACATCTCTTACCCTGGGGTTCATTTCACTCACCTCAAAGGCTCAATCTTGTAGAGCTGCTGCCCGCTCACGGCCAGCTCCCAATCCGCCATCAGCTCATCCAGGTGAATCTCGACCCACGCGGTCACCAGCCTCATCTTGCCCGGAGGCAGGGAGCCTTCCAGGAGGTCGCCCTCCGGACGATGATCCCATAGAACATCGATATGACAGGCATCTTGCCGTCCTCTCTTCCGATCTGGGCCGCAGGGCTCGGCTCAGCCTACGAGGATGGCCATTATCGCCCCGTTTTCAGGACAGTTCAATGAATCGAGAGTTCGAGTTCACGGTCGTCGGTTTGGGGGGGCCAACGTCGCACCTCACTTTCGGGCCCGCGCTGCGCGCGTCCCCCGGAGCCCCTGGTCAGCCTCCTTGCGATGACAACCCGGGGGTCACCTTTGCTACTCTTGTGTGGAAGAGTATCTTATAGGTTACAGGGATGTTCCCGAAGTAGTTGCGCCACGTCCGTCTCTCGCATCTACGAAAAGCCAGTGCCGCAATCAAGGGGATGACAATCTTGGCCGCCCGCTCCGAGTGAGACTGACCAGACAAGCCGAAAAGTGGAGACTTGCCGAAAAGCAGACCGAAAATCCCGACCACAGAAGCGCAGCACATTGCCGTACGCGACGTTTCGATCATTCGAGCTTCTGCCCTCAGTTTCAGGATGCGAAACCCCTCACCTGGGTGCTTGATTCTGATGCGATGGAACATCTCACGAAGTGAGGGTGACCGCTGCTGAGGTTCGCGTGCCCCTTCGATCTCCCCCATCACCCTCTTCCGAAGACTACCCACTGTCCCCGCAAGAAGGACCCAGCCCATAAAGTAGGATAAGACGGTGTATCCGATTCCGTTGAGGACAGCGTCCACAGAGGTTCGCGCCGAGGCCGAGAGCGAGCGAAGGATACGCAGATCCACTTCACAATTGATCGCAAAAAGGAACAGATATCCGGGCAGGACCCGCGCTATGACGTCATAGAAGACTTGCGGTATGGTCACAGATATCTTCATGGCAGCCCACCTTAAGAGCCTGACAATGATCGCCCAGTCTGTCTAACCCGGTAAAGGAGACTACCCACCTCTGCCTGAACCGCCGAACGTCTGATCGTCGTCTTTGCCTATCCCATGTCGCCGCCTGACTTCCGACTCCTCCATCGCTTACCCGGTGCCGTGCAATGCAGCCTGTCGGACCCGCGGTTTCCCAGAGGACCTTCAGCCCACGCCCGCCGTGAGCCACTGTCTGCGATTTCACCACACCCGCGAGTTTGCACAGCCCTGTTCTCCACCGGCCCGGGCGCCACCCTTGCGGGCCGATGACGCTCATGCCGGCGCGGCTATCTGCGGGGCCTGCTGCGCCTTCCCGCCCTTTCGCTTGACCAGCCTGCCGTCCTCGGCGAACTCCAGCGTGAGTTTGCCCTGGGCGTCGTTGGCCTTGATCTCGTAGATGATCCGCCCCTTGGTGGTCTGCTTCTCGATGGCCCGGATGTTCGCGTCGGGCGCGGCCTTCTTCAGGGCCTCGGCGACCGCTACGGGCAGGCTCTCCAGCGCGATCTCCTGGTTCACCTCGAAGACCTGGCCCGCCGGCGTCACCTTCATGTCGAAATCCAGTTTGCCGATCTTGCCCTCGACATCGAAGACCTCCTGCTCGTCCTCCATCTCCTTCTGGGCTTTGCTCAGCACCCCCTCGGGCACCGCCAGCTTGACGGCGTCAATGACGGGCTTGGGCAGGTCGGCCACGGCAACGCGATCGTCCCCGCCTCGCGATGGCTGGTTGACGACCATGGTGTCCGACGCCGGCTTGCCGCCGTCCAGTCCGAAGACATACCAGGCCACCCCGCCCGCCACCAGAATGAGCAGGATTACCAGGATGATTGCAGTGCGGGCTTTATTCATGGCGCTTCCTCCGGTGAAACCGGTCGAACGATATGCACACCCCCTCCTGCTAATACCCAGGAGTGACATTATATGTTTAAATTCAGGACGGCAAACAAAAAAGGCGCGCAATCCGCGCGCCGCGGGCCGCATGTCGGCGGTGGGGGGTCTCTAGGACACCATCCGCAGATCGTCTTTCTTCCTCGTCCGGGTGTCGATATGGATACGGTTGCTGATGGCGTCTTTCAGGTGGTCCAGGTACTGCTGCAGTTCGTCCTCCTCGAACTGGGCCAGGAACTGCGGCTGAGCCGTTGGATTGAGCTGGCGGATGTCGTCGATCAGTTGACGTTTGGACATAGGGTGTTTACTTTCGAGTATGGCGAAAACCACAGACCGGCCTGCGCCCGGGCTGTGTGCGAGGCTGATGCAGAACCAGGCGGCGGCGTCCGCATGTCCATTGCCCGTCGCCCTTCTGCCGTAACCCCGTAAGAGGATCGGAGTTTTGGATGCCCGAACTTGAACCGCCAAACCTGCCGCCCGACCCCATCGCGGCCCTCCACAAGATGTCGACCACCGCCGGCCTCGCCACCCAGGAGTATGTGGCCATCAACAGCTTCGCCGTCGTGTCCGTCGCGGCGGGTGTTGCGACCGGGCTGGCCTTCCTCGGAGCGCTCTTCCTCATCGTTGGCGTCGCCGCCATGATCTGCGGGGTGTTCGCCCTGCGGAAGATACGCGGCAGCAACGGGACGCAGACCGGCGCCGGCCTGGCATGGCTGGGCATCGCCCTGGCCGTGCTGATCTCCGGCGCTGTCCTCGCCAACGACTACCGCGTCCGGCGCTCCGAGGCCGCGGAGGTTGTGTTGGTTAACCGGGTGATCGAACAGATGGGCAAGTGCATCATGGCCGGCGACCACCCCGGCGCCTATACGCTGTTTGACCCGGATTTCCAGAAGAAATGGTCGCTGGACCAGTTCCGGCAGCTCTGGATCAGGCAGCAGGACGCCGACCGCGGCTTCGGGCCGCTTCGCCAGATGAACGGCAACGGCATCGTGAAGTTCGCGCCCGCCGTCGGCGGCCTGCCCTGGGCCCAGACCCAGACCCTCATCAGGTTTGGCCAGTCCCCCGGCGTCAGGCGCGTCACCACAATTCTCCAGAAAGGCCGCGACGGCCTATGGCGCGTCCTGCGCATGATCGAGATCTACGAAGACCGCCCCACGGCCCGCAATCCCCAGGGGCTTCCGCCCGGGACCTCGCCGTAGCCTCCTCCGACTTGTCCATCCGCCCATCACCTCCTCCGCTTTTTTTGCTCTTCTCTGTCGCCTGATTCGTCCGATAACTGCGTCATGGATGACGGCGTTCGCCCAGCCTCACCATGGGGTCCGTTTGTGCCGATAGCGCCGGTGGAACTGGTCCTGATGGAGGTTCAACCTCTATTTCCTCCGGAAGCGAGAGGCGTATGAATCCAGACTACCGAGTGCTCAAGTGGCTTGGCGCGGGCATTGTGTTCGCGGCCGCTGTCCTGGCGTCGGGATGCTCCCTGATCTCCTCGTCGAAATCCGAGCAGCCTCCTGCGACCCCCGCGGTCGCCGAAACCCCGCCTCCTGTCGCGCAGCCCGCGGCGGCGGCTCCGTCGGCTGCCGCGCCGGCGATCATCAACGCCTTCGGGGAGTTTGACGGCGTCGAACGCCTCCACACGCCTGCCGCCTCCGAGGCCGGCTTCCAGCAGCATACCACCTGCGACGAAGGCTACGACGCGGACGTCGCCGTCGATCCCACGGGCAAGTGGCTCGTCTTCACCAGCACACGCCACAGCGAACAGCCTGACATCTACCTGCAACGCGTCGATGGCGCCAGCGTGGTCCAGCTCACCTCCGATCCGGCCACCGATGTGCAGCCGGCCATCAGCCCGGACGGAAAACGCATCACCTTCTGCTCCACTCGCTCCGGCAACTGGGACATCTACCTGATGGACGCCGACGGCAAGAACGTCCAGCAGATCACCAACACGGTCGTCCAGGAGATGCACCCGAGCTTCAGCGCCGACGGCAATCGCATGGTGTACTGCGCCCTGTCGCCTCGAAGCGATCAGTGGGAGCTGTGGGTGATCGATCTGACCAGCCATGAGAAGAAGATGATCGGGCAGGGGTTGTTCCCGGCGTGGTCGCCGCGGAAGGACGTGGACCGCATCGCGTTCCAGCGCGCCCGCCAGCGCGGGTCGCACTGGTTCAGCGTGTGGACGGTGGATCTGGTCGATGGCGAGCCGACTCGCTTGACCGAGGTGGCCGTCAGCTCCAATGCGGCGGTCGTCCTGCCCAGTTGGAGCCCCGACGGCGAACGCCTGGCGTTCACGACGATGATGCAGCCCGGGCGGCAAGGCGCGGAGCAGCCGACGGGATCACAGGATGTATGGATCGCGTCGGCCGACGGCGCCTCCCGGCAGCGTCTCACCGATGGCCAGGCCACCAGCCTCTCGCCGGTCTGGGCCCCGGACAACCGGGTGTATTTCGTCAGTGACCGCAGCGGCCACGAGAACGTATGGTCCGTCCGCGTGGAGGCGCCCAAGACCGCCACCGCTGCCGCCAAGCCCGAGGCGCCCAAGTCGCCGGCGGCGGTCAGCAGCACCGAGGCGCGCGAGGTCGGGCGATGACCGAGAGCGGTCCGCGGCAGAGGCGGCGGATGCAAGCGATCGCGTTCACGGAGGAAGCGAGGACAGCGATGCGGAGCATCACCTGGATTCTGATGGCGCTGGCCCTGATGGCCGTGTTCGGCTGCCAGGGCGACGGCAAGCCGGACTATGGCGTGGAGCAGCCGCTGATGTTGCCGGGCTCGACGCGCCAGACCTGGGCGGTGGCGCCCGTGGTGAACACGAGCGGGCAGAAATATGTGGACCCGATCCTCCAGGCGGACGTGCTTTATCAGCAGCTTCAGCAAGTGGCGGGGCTGAATGTGATTCCCGTGAACCGTGTTGTGGCGGTGTACGCCGCGCTGCGGCTGGAGCAGGTGCAGTCGGAGGAACAGGCTGCCCTGGTGTGTGATCTGCTCAACTGTGATGCACTGGTGATTGGGACGGTGTCGATCTACAACCCGTACGATCCGCCGGCAGTCGGCGCGTCGGTGCAGCTCTTTGGCAAGGGCGGGTACCGGCGGCCCGCGAATGTGGACCCCTATGTGCTGGCGCGGCGAGCCGCGCCGGCGCCTGGGCAGGTTGCGGCGACGCGGCCGGCGTTTACGCAGGCGGTGGGAATGTTCGACGCCGCCAACGGATCGACGCGGGCGGACCTGATGCGTTACGCGCGGGGCCGCAACGATCCGACCGGGGCGTACCGAGAGCGGCTGTACCTGGTCGAGATGGATCGTTACTGCGGGTTTGTCTATCACTCGCTGATCGAGGAGCTGCTGGCCAAGCGGGCGCTGCAGCCAGAATCCGGGAGCGCACCATGGCCGAAATGAGAATGCTGAACCTGGTGAAGGACGATCAGTACTACTGCTTCCGCTACGAAGTGGGGCAGGAGGTGAAGGTGCTGGACGCCCTGGTTGAGCTGGTTCACCGCGGGGACGCCGGGTTCGACTGGTTCGACGCCGCGGTGCTATCGCACCAGCTTGGGAGACATTTGGCGAAAGAATTGAAGGCGTATTTGCCGAAGAAGGTAGCGTAAGCGTTTATGCGGACCCGACGGAGGTCGACCGTCCGAGAGTTTCAGTTGTCGGCGGGCAGGCAGAAGGCCATGTCTGAGAGCTTGCCGTCGTGGCATGGGGGCGTCTGAAGTCTTTCGGATCGCAACCGCATCTGCTATAGCGCTGGGCCCGGCGTGGGAGACGCAGAGCCTTGCCCATCGGGCCACGAGGAGTTGCCGGCCGCGTGGCATGTCGACAGAACGGCGCCTGGCCAACGGACCTGGCGGGTGTCGGTCTGGTCAACCAAGGGCTCTCGCCACGCGAATGGTAGCCATGAACGTTCAGACCCTCCCCTCCGTTGCACCCGTTGCTGCGCCCGCCAAGTCGTTTACGCCGCTCGTGCAGCAGTTTCTCGACTACCTGAAGTATGAGCGGCACTTCAGCGACTACACGATCAAGAGCTACGGCGCCGACCTGATCCAGTTCGGGCAGTACCTGGCGGGGCAGATCGGCCATCCCAACGACCCGTCGCCGGAAGTGCCGCTGACGGGGGAACAGGTTGACGAGCGTCAGGTGAAGTGCGAGTCGCTGACGGTTCGGGAGTTTCTGGCGTACCTGTACGGCCAGAACTACACGAAAAGCACGACGGCGCGGAAGCTGGCGACGCTGCGGAGCTTTTACAAGTACCTGATGAAGCGTGGGCTGATCGGGGTGAACCCGCTGTCGACGATCCGGACGCCGAAGCAGGAGAAGCGGCTGCCGCGGTGTCTGAGCCTGGAGGAGATCCAGAAGTTGCTGGAGACGCCGGGGGACGGCGATCTGCTGAGCTCTCGTGACAAGGCGATGCTGGAGGTGCTGTACTCGACGGGGATCCGTGTGAGCGAGCTGGTGGAGCTGGACATGGCGGACCTGGACCTGCAGGAGGGCGTGCTGCGTGTACGGGGCAAGGGACGGAAGGATCGGCTGACGCCGATCGGGAGCCAGGCGATCCAGGCGATGCAGAGGTATTTCGAGCTGAGGCAGCAGGACGCGCGGATGGGCGGGCCGTTGGTGGGGCGGGTGTTTTTGAACAAACATGGGGGGCCGTTGAGCACGCGGTCGGTTCGTCGGAAGCTGGACAAGTACCTGGTGATGGCGGGCATGGATCCGGGGATCAGCCCGCACACATTGCGGCACAGTTTCGCGACGCATCTTTTGAATAATGGGGCGGATCTGCGGAGCGTGCAGGAGCTGCTGGGGCACCAGAGCCTGAGCACGACGCAGGTGTACACGCATCTGACGACGGCTCGGATGAAGCAGGTGTATGACGCGGCGCATCCGCGGGCGAATACGCCGACGATTGGGTTGCCGGGGCAGGCGGCGGAGCCGCAGCCGCAGCCGTATTCGGAGGCGGTGTAGGGAGGAGAAGAGGTCTCGAATCCGCGTGGGCGTGGCCGATGGCCACGCCCTTTTTCATGGGGGCGGGGCGGGGATTTCGCCGTGCTATGGGCCGGCGGGAAGATCGCAAACTCGGCGGGGAAGCTCAGCATCCGAAGTCCTCCGCTTTCAGGAACACGGAGTCGGGGACGGGGATGGGGTGGGGGCCGTGCCTCAGAGCGTCGAGAAGGGTGTTGATAGGGTCGCAGGGTTGGGATGCGCGTGGCCAGATGGCGCGCCGGCGGATATGGGCGAGAAGGGCGGGGCGCTTGTCTGCGAGCTCGGGTGCGACGCCGATGAGCCAGCGGCAGAACGGATGGTCTTTGTTCAGGGGAGTGTAATAACGGGCACGCATGGCTTTCGAGTGAGCATAGGGGACGAAGAAAAGCGCGGGAAACAGCTCCTCCCCGGGGCTGAGCGCCGGAGGTTCGGGAGAGACGATCTCAAGGAACGGACTGCCATCGGAGTGAGCGTTGAGTCGTGAAGTCAGATGCAGTTGGATGAGTGCTGCGGAGCACTGGTTTTCAAATTCAGCGCCCGCCGGGATGTGAATGCGGAGCAATGGAATCGGAAAGGGCATGCGCGCCTGCCTAATCGCGACGACGCTGATGCGATCACGGGCGTCCGGACCGCACGGAATCATGGGCTCAAGGACCCACCCATCGGATCGGGTGAGCAACGGATCATCGAGCAGGGCCTTAACGGATGGGGTGTCGAAGAACTCGCGAGAGAGGAATAAAGGCGCGAGCTCCTGCGGGCTGACGCCCGCGTTGCGCGAGGCACGCTGGAGGGTGAGGCCAATGAGGGAACAGAGGGACCAGGGGATCCTGCGAACTCGGTCTCGCGCGAGAGAAACATCGGGGCGCAAAGAGTCGGGGAGCGCAATGACGCCGCGCACCCAGTAGTCCAGACTGTCGCAATACTTCCAGAGATCGGGACCTATGAAGTCAGGCAAGCGGATCCCGTTATGCGAGGCGGAGATGCGAGGGGCCGCCCGCGAGAGCGTGCGCAATGCGCGATCGCTCAGCGAACCGAGAATCCTGGTTATGTCCAGCTCGCACCGTCGATGGGGATTGGCCGGGTGCGAAGCGCCATCGGGGTACTCACGGTACTCGGCAGTGACGATAAGTGCTCGGGGGTCGAGAAGGCGAAAAATCAGATCCCTATGCTCGACCCGCCCTTGTACACTCCTTCTGCGCAGGGCACGTTCGAGTTCTGGGTTCTTGGCAAGGGGGAGGATGATCTGCCCTTTGAGGTCTGCAGAGGGGGAGCAGGCTGTAAGATCGATGGAGACAAGGGCGATCTCGACGGGATGCTCTAATGTGAGTCCGAAGACCTGCGTGAGCTGTTGCTTCTCGGCGTCGCTGAGTTGGATGGAGATAGGCTCGCACCATGGCTTGTCGAGGAGTTCGGCGGGCTCGCCTCCGATGGGCTCGCTTTGAAAAAGCACGGGGACGGGGGGACAGAGGAGGTACGTCTCAAGCTGGGCTTGGAGGTTGAAGGGCTCGGCTTCTTTTGTGGGGTCGAAGCGGACGGCGATGGAGGTGCCGGGGTGGCGGCGGTAGCCGGGGGCGGGGCCGGTTTCGGAGGGCATGGGTGCGGGGTCGTTGTCGGGGGTTTGGAGGACGAAGTAGCCTGTGAGGGCGGGGATGGAGAGGCGGATGGGTTTGGCTTGGCCGGAGTCGGCGAGGTGGAGGGTGTTGATTTCGATGCGGTCGCCGGCGAGGAAGCAGGAGAGGAGGCCGATGCCGAAACGGCTGATGGGTGTGAAGTCGCGGGCGGTGGCGGCCTGGCAGTTGATTTTGTCGGCCTGGAATTCGGGGGATTCGTAGTAGGACTTGCCGACGCGGAGGAGGTAGTTTTCGATGATGCGCTGGTCCATGCCCATGCCGAAGTCGTCGAAGCGGACCCAGGAGTAGCCCTCGGCGTCGGTGAAGCCGGTGACGACGATGGGGGAGGCTTTGAAGTCTTTGCGGCCTTGGGCGTGCTCGAAGTACTCGCGGAAGCGGCTGGTGTCGATGGCGTTCTGGAGGAGTTCGCGAATGAAGACGTAAGGGTCGCGGTAGAGGTTCTCGCCGGTGAAGAGGTCGAGAATCTGTTGCTGGTCGAGGGTGAAGCGGAATTCGCCGAAGGTGTAGCCTTTAGAGACGATCTGGCGGTCGATGCGAGCGGGGAGAAGGAGGTCTTGCCACCGCTGGCTGCATTGTTCGAGCAGGCGATGGCAGGTCGCGATCTCGGTTTCAATGTCGTCGAGGAACTGGCGGATGTCGTGTTCGATGTTGGGGTCGTCGGGTCCTGCGACGAAGGGCAGGACATAGGGGATGGGTGGGCCAGGGGGGAACTTGAAGCCGTCGGAGCTGAAGTGTTTGCGCCATTCGTCGGCGCTTGTCTTCTCGGGACCAGGTTGGGGGGTGGGCAAGCCAAGGTGTTTGTAGACGGGTTCTGGCGCGCGGGTATGGTCGAAGTCGAGGATGTCGGCCAGGCGAAGAAGGATGGAGCAGAAGCGGAGGTCGCACTGGGCGAGGTAGCTGGTGTCGAAGGAAGAGGCGGTGAGTTCGCGGGCGTCGAAGTTGTGGCTGCGGCAGACGAGAGCGAGGGCATCTTTGAGGGAGACGCGGCCCCAGTTGAGGCGGTTATCCTTGTCGAGTTCGTTGAGGAAAAGGGTGACGCGGTCGGCGTGGCGGTGGCGGCAGTACCATACGGCGATTTCTTCGGGGATCTGGTCGTGATTCCTGGTGACGGCCAGGCGGGCTTCGGGGTGTTGGTGGAGGAACTGAGGGAATTCGGGTTCATCTTTCAGGCTCTGGCGCTGGTCCTTGTTGAAGACCATGCCGATGTCGTGGAAGTAGGCGGCGAGGATGAGCATGGCGGCTTCGAGGGCGGTGAGGGAGGAGCAGCGCGGGCCGAGAAGGCGGCCCATGAGGCGGAGGACGTGCCGGGAGTGTGTGCGGTCGTGGAGGGTGTAGGTGGGGAAGGTTTCGATGATGCGGTCGAGAAGGGGGGCGGCGTGGTCGATGAGGCCGATGACCGACGCGAGCTGCTTGGGGTCGGCCTTGGATTCGAGTTCCCTGGCAAGCGGATAAGTCTTGATGGTTTCCCATTCAGCCATGTGATAGCCCTTCGGTGATTGTCCGATGGGGGAGAGTGTATCGAGTTCTTGAGTGTTTGGGAACATGGGAGTCAATAGCGTCGTCCTGAGAGGGTTCCGAGGCGGTTGACGAAGTGGTAGCGGAGGGCGTCGATGAGGTGGTCGTGGGTGCCGTCCTTGACGGGGAGTTCGCTGCCGAGTTCGGCGTAGCGGTAGCTGTGCATGGCGCGGATGAGGCGGGCGCAGCGAGGGTGGATGAAGAGGGTCGTGGGGCCGGCGGCGGGGGAGAGGGCGGCGCGGATCATTTCCAGGCCATCGACGATGCGGCTATGACGGGAGCGGACGTGGTAGCCAGCGTGGCGGAGGAGGGTGACGTTGGAGGCGGCGGTCTGGTCGTTGCGGGAGTTACCCGCGGGGTCGCAGGTGATTTTGCGTGCGCGGCCCCAGGGGCGTTGGGCGATATGGTCGAGGTGTTCGGACATCTGGCGGGCGGGTTGGACATATTCGTCGATGACGTGGGTGCGGCCATCGTCGGAGGTGATGATCCAGAGGCAGACGAAGGGGTTGGCGAAGCCGAAGTCCATGGAGAGTGAGAGGGCGGCTTGGCGAGCGAGGAGAGGGGGATCGAGCTGCTGGCGGAGATGGGTGTCCTCGTTGAAGGAGGGGAAGACGGCGTGCCGGGTGGCAGGACGTCGGCAGAGCATTTCGGCTTCCCAGGTTTCGCGGGAGACGCGGCGTTTGGCGGCGATGGCGTCGTCGATTTTGACGAAGCCAGTACAGCGGGTTTTGGCGAGGCCGAGGCAATCGTCGTGGAGGGGGCAGGCATCGCAGGGGCGGTCCTGGGGGCAGTGTTCGAGGACTTCGAGGAGGCACCAGCGGATGACGGGGCGGCCGACGTTCCGGGCGTCATCGATGATGCGGTGCATGAGGCCGAAGGGGGTATGGAGGGTGGAGATGGCTTCGACGGTGCCGGAGACAGGTGGGAGGGCAGAGCGTGAGCGAGTGACGAGTTGAGCGGCGGCCCAGATATCGGGGTCGAAGAGTTCGACTTCATCACAGCGGAGTTTTTGGACGCGTAGGCCGCGGACGGCGCGTTGGGATTGAGTGAGGACGGCGACGGCGGAGCCGGTTTTGAGTTCGATGTGTCGTGAGCGAGGGCGGCCGAGGATGAGGCGTTGGGCGGTCTGAAGGATAGATGGGGAGAGGTGTTCCCACATTTTCATGGACTGTTCGAGGGAGCCGCCGAGGATTCGGACCTGGCATGGGGGTTTATGGAGGAGGTCGAGGAGAGTGGCGACAGCGCCGAGGCGGGTTTTGCCGCCGCCGCGCGGGGCCCAGACGACGAGGTCGGTGGCGGGTTCGAAATAGGCGCGGCAAAGGTAGTCGAAGGGCGCGTGGTGGTTGGGGCAGACGGGAGTGCGCGGGATGATGATGTTGGCGTGGATGCGGACCCAGTCGTGAAGCTGGTCGGGAGTGAGACAGGGGGCGGTGATGGCGTTGCAGACTGCGTTGTGTGACATAGGAGCCTCGGCTATTTGTTGGTTGTGAGCGGTTGCTTGTTTGCGGGCGTTGGTTGGGGTGGGTATCGGTCGAGGTAATCGAGTGCGTCGCGGACGGTGGTGTCGGGGTGGACGGTGCGGAGGAACTGGCTTTCGAGGCTGAGGGCGGCCTGGGTATGGAGAGGGGCGGCGTCTGGGAGGGGCGGTTTGTGGTTGTGTTGGCGGAGATGGACGAGCTTGAGGAGGGCCATTTTGGATTTGCGGCACTCGATCTCGGCTTTGTCGGGGTCGTCGGGAGGCTGCTGGAGGGTCTGCGCGGCGGTGGTGGCGGCGTAGGCGAGATGGAGATCGGACCGGAAACGAAGGGCGTCGAGGAGGGAGTCGAGAGCGCGGCGGAAGGCTGGGCGGCGAAGCCAACGACGGAGGGCGACGATGCCGGGCCAGTCGTCGGGGGGCGGGCCGAGGGGGTTTTTGGCCAGAGCGCGAAGAAAACGCGTTTGGGCCTTGGTTGTGCCTTTGAAATTCGCCATAGATGCCTCCAATAGTGTGAGTTATGTTTCCAGGTCATTGGGGCGGGGGTGGAAAAAACCGACCCCAAACCGACCCCAAACCGACCCCAAAATGACCCCGAAATGACCCCGAAATGACCCCGAAACGACCCCGAAACGACCCCAAAATGACCCCGGAATGCCGAAGCGACGGTGCGACGAAGGGTGAGGGAGAGCGGAGGGCAGGGATGGGTGGATGAACGCGGGCGCAGCGCGCGGGCGAGGTGCCCGTGGCGCGGGGTGGGTGGCACGGGGTGGTAGGCCGTGCCGGGGAGAAATGTCGCTCTCGTCGAGAGCAAGTTGGCCCCTTCCGGGAGGGGGTCTGGAATATGTTCGTCCCTCCATATAACCCCCGGTGTTGGCTGGCAGGCCGGCGGGGCGCGCAGCGCCGGCGTGGGAGGTTGCGGATTTCTTAGGAAAAGCCGATGAAGATTTTTATATTTTTCGGCGTGGCGCAGCGCCAAAAATATCGGAGAGTTGTTGCTGATCAGCGGGGTTTATGGAGTTCGAAGGCTTCGTGGATGACCTGGAGGGCCTTGGGGCCTTGGTCCTTGGAGATGATGCAGGAGATTTTGATTTCGCTGGTGGTGATGTTCTGGATATTGACCTTGGCGTCGGCGAGGGCTTTGAACATGCGTTGTGCGACGCCGGTGTGGGTTCTCATGCCGACGCCGACGACGGAGACTTTGGAGAGGTCGCCGTGGTAGGTGGCGGTGGTTTTTCCGCCGAGGTCGTGGACGATGCGTTGGACGAGGGGCTTGATGTCGGCGAGGTCGGCGTGCTCGACGGTGAAGGAGATGCTGGCGGTGTTATCGTCGAGGAGGTTCTGGATGATGTCATCGACGACGATGTTGGCGGCGGCGATGTCGCCGAAGATTTTAGCGGCGACGCCTGGGTGATCGGGGACGGCCTTGATGGTGACGCGGGTGAGGTCTTTTTTGAGAGCCGCGCCGGAAACGACGATGTGTTCCATGTTGGGGGTCTCCGCGACAATCCAGGTACCCTGGAGGTGGTTCTGCGAGTTACGGACGTGGATGGGGACGTTGTATTTTTTAGCGAACTCGACGGCGCGGGTTTGGAGGACGGAAGCGCCGAGGCCGGCGAGTTCGAGCATTTCATCGTAGGAGATGCGGTCGATTTTGCGGGCGTTTTTGACGATTTTGGGGTCGGCGGTGAAGATGCCATCGACGTCGGTGTAATTTTCGCAGACATCGGCGTTGAGGACGGCGCCGAGGGCGACGAGGGTGGCGTTGGAGCCGCCGCGGCCGAGGGTGGTGTAATCGCCTTCGGGGGTGACGCCCTGGAAGCCAGCGACGATGACGATTTTACCGAGGTCGAGTTCGGAGAAGATGCGTTGTTTATTGATGGACTGGATGCGGGCCTTGGTGAAGGCGGAGTCTGTGACGAGGCCGATCTGGCCGCCGGTGAAGGAGATGGACTGGCAGCCCTGGGCCTGGATGGCCATAGCCATGAGGGCGATGGTGATCTGTTCGCCGGTGACGAGGAGCTGATCGATTTCGCGTTTTGGGGGCGAGATGGAGCGGCCGTCGTGGGAGCAGACTTGGTTGGCGAGGTGGATGAGGTCGTCGGTGGTATTGCCCATGGCGGAGACGACAACGACGACGTGGTTGCCTTGGTTTTTGGCGTCGATGGCTCGGCGTGCGGCCTTATGGATGCGATCGGGGTCGGCGACGCTGGTACCGCCGAATTTCTGGACGATGAGTGGCATAGGAGGTGTTACAGCTCCGTTAGTGAAAGGGGGGATTATAGTGGGGGGGTGCGGGGGTGGGAAGGGAGGGGGATGGCACACGCAAGATGCGTGCGTTACGCCAGATGAGTTTGTTATGCTCGCGGGGCTGCGTTGCGAGCGTGCCCGATAGTCATTCTGGTGCTCCTCATTTGTGATCGTTAAGTCGGTTTCCGTAAGGATCGATGCGCCCAGCAGCGGCTCGCGGACGGCGTGTTTGACGATGGTCTTCAAGCTCTGCCAGATGGGCGAGCGTCATTGGAGGAAGCTCAACGGTTCTCCGCTCCTGACGGAGGTGATCGCAGGAATTCGCTTCGTCGATGGCATCAAGGAAGCTGCTTGAGGCTCAGCCGCCATCCACGACATTTGACAATTGCTCCGCCGACCGCCCTTGTTCCCTTCCCCCCGCCGCAAGGTAATCGGATTGCTCGAAAGAAGCCGAAGTGATAATGGTGCTCAGCTTTGTTGATTACCACGGCTGAGCGTGGGACGCATCCTTCACCCCGCAGCTCGTAGCTGCGGGGTTCCTTTTGTGCCAGCCTGCGTGAATTAGAGACGACATCTGCTGCTGGAGATGATCCGCGCAATCACGGCCACTGTCCCCATACCGGCGCGTCCGGGAACTCGTCGGTTTGAACACCCGTCTTCCTAACACCGTGCGCCAACTCGCCCCTGTCAAATCTAGCAGCCATAGTGAATGGCTGCTGATTATGGGCGTAGATGCGAATGTGGAACACTACATCTTCCCAGGATGGGTGCCAATGCCGAGCCACGATCTCCTCCACGCTCTTGGGGATTGGATTCAGGATTTCGTCGCTGTGCCATTGCGCACTAAACAGCCACATCGAATCCGATGGATGTAGCGGCTGTGTGCTCCGCATCGTCAATCTACCGTCCTTGGCTGCGTATGCTTGCCAGTGCCATCCCGTACCCAACTGCACTTCTGGCCTACTCGCCTTGATAACAACGCGCATTCCCTCTGCGGTAGCAAGTCCGGTGTTGACCAGACTACCTCTGAATTCAATAGCTGGGTGCTGCCCATGTCCTGTGGAGTACACCAGCTCAACAACAACCCCGAAACTTGGGGTGAATTGTGGGTAAAATAGCGTTCTTAGCAGAGCGTGCGGGATAACCGTGAAGCTGGACCCTATTCGTATGTAATACTGTCGGTCCTGTGCTCGGCTTGCTCGGTACGGCTTCTGTCGTCCCTCTGGTACATAGCACACGATAAATCCGCTGCCGTCCGGCTCAGACGGGTACGGCACGATTTCTACACCACCCGGGGCCTCTTCAGTGGCTTCCAGCTGCCAATCCTTTAGTATTTGGGCAAACGATGTCGGTTTCTCCACGTACAGGAAACCACATGCAGTGTCCAGCTTCACAGACGGATCATCCGGACTTGCCTCTCGGCGTGCATCAATACCCCATACCACCACGCCACCCTCGGTGTTGGCAAAACCGGATAGAGCTTCGCTCCAGAGTCTCTTGGCATCCTTCTCCTGTGCCTTGCCGCTCTTGAAATCAAGAAATTCGTTTTCAGGACGGCGAGTAGCCACTAAACGCTTTAGGAACTCGGGCGGGTTGGTGTAGCCCGTGATCTGCTCAAAGAACTGTCTGGCCCGTGATGCCATAATGCGCTACTCTACCGCAAATCTAGTGGCTATACAGGTTCCAGCGGCGCTTCTGGTGCGTCTGAGGCATCTGGAGAGAGCGGCTATACAGCGGCGCGAGTGGGTAGGTGTACTCGCCCACCGCCTGTTGCTGGCGAGTCCTGAGGCTGCAACGGGTTCTGTCCCGCACACCCCCCAGAACACGTTCCCCACCCATATAATGCCCATATGTTCGGCTCCCACCTCTCCATCGTCGGCGGCCTTCAAAACGCACTGCTGAAGGCAGAGGAGCTTGGATTCAGTACGGTACAGGTTTTCACGAAGAATCAACAGCAGTGGAAGTGCGGGGAACTGGCGGCGGGGGAAGTGGGGGAGTGGAAGAGGCAGCGGCGCAAAGTGGGGTTTGAGAAGACGGTGGCGCATGGGAGTTACCTGATTAACCTGGCGTCGCCGGAGGAGGGGATGTGGCGGAAGAGCGTGGAGATGATGGTGGTGGAGATGAGGCGGTGCGAGCGGCTGGGGATCGAGTATCTGGTGGTTCATCCTGGGTCGCATATGGGGGCGGGGGTGGAGGCGGGAGTGAAGCGAGTGGCGGAGGCGATTGACCTGGTGCACGGGGAGGTGAGGGCGAAGGGGGTGATGCTGTGTCTGGAGGCGACGGCGGGGCAGGGAAGCTCGGTGGGGTGCCGGCTGGAGGAATTGGCGGAGATTATGGAGAAAGTGAAGAGGGTGGGAGGGGTGGGGGTGTGTCTGGATACGGCGCATCTGTTCGCGGCGGGGTATGACTTTCGGGGGCGGAAGTATGAGGGGTTCATGAAGGAGGTGGAGCGTGTGGTGGGTCGCGGGGTGGTGAAGGTGGTGCATCTGAATGATTCGAAGAGGGGGCTGGGAAGCCGAGTGGATCGGCATGAGCATATCGGGCGAGGGGCGATCGGAATGGAGGGGTTTGTGGGATGGGTGAGGGATGAGAGGTGGCGGGGGGCGCCGAAGATACTGGAGACGCCGAAGGGGCGGACGAAGGGAGGGCGGGAGTGGGACGAGGTGAATCTTTCGCGGTTGCGAGGATTGTTGTAGCTACGGTTTGTCAACCGCTATTTGTTATTCATGTTTAGCGTCGGGAGCGTGTGGCGGAGTCGTGAGAACGGGAGGGCGCGGGAGCGCTTTCGCGACGGGGCTCGGGGGCACGGGCGGAGGGTGGGGACTCGCGGCGGGGTTCTGGGGCGCGGGCGGAGGGTGGGGACTCGCGACGGGGTTCTGGGGCGCGGTAAGAAGGCGTGGGTTCGCGGCGGGGTTCTGGGGCACGGGCGGAGGGTGGGGACTCGCGACGGGGTTCTGGGGCGCGGGATCGCTCGGTGACGGGGGCGCTGCGGCGGGGTTCGGGGGCGGGGGCCAGTGGACGGACGACGGCGGCAGGGGTTTTGCGTGATTCGGTCGGAGGGCGTTTGGGTTCGGCGGCGCGGGTGGGAGCAGGGGTGGGGCGAGCGTCGGCGCGAGGGGCGGGGGAGACGTTGCGGCTGGGCTGAAGATCACGGGGGCGGGTGGGGGTGGGGGTGGAGCCGGGGCGGACTTCGGCGACGGGTGCGGGTCGGCGCGAAGGAGCGAGGGGGGTAAGTTGGGGGCCGTTGTTGAGGCGAGGGCCGGCGGGGTTTCTGGGCGGTTGCGGGGCTCGGGAGGCGTCGGGGCGGTGCGGGGGTGTGGGAGCGGGTGGGGAGGGGTCATCGTGGAAACGTGGGCCGCGGCCGCGGTCGCGATCGTTGTTATGGTCGCGGTCGTCATCGCGGTCGCGGTTGTAGTAGCCGCGGTGGTAATAGTAGGGGTAGCGCCGGTAGGAGCTGAAGTTGAGATAGAAGGATGAGAAGCCGGGGGTGTAGGAGTAGGGGTAGTAGTCGTAGTCGCCGAAGTAGGTATAGCGGTAGGGGTAGTGGTTGTAGTAGCCGAGGGAGGTGTAGAGGTAGGAGCTCTGGTAGGGGTAGTAGGAGTAGGATGGGAGGTAGGTGGTGGGGGTGTAGTAGTTGGCGGGGTAGGTTTCGGTGGGTTCGTAGATGGTTGGGCCGGCTTGGGGTTCGAGGGGTGGTTCGGTGGCGGGCGTGAGGTCGGGGGGCTGCTGGTCATCGTATTGGGGGGTTTTGGCTGGGGAGAGGGCGAGGATCCGGAGAGACTGATCGACGAGGGAGTCTTCGAGGGTGAGGAGCTGTCGTTGGGAGCCGGTGGCTTTGAGGAAGCCGAGGGGCTGGCCGGTGGGGACGTCGAGGATTTTGCCGGTGATGCGGAGGGTGGTGTCGACGAGCTGGTAGGAGCCGAGGATGAGGACGGTGGCGGATTCGTTTCTGGCGCGGATGAGTGCGGCCTGGTCGCTGATGGGGACGGGGGGAGTTTGGTCGGCGGAGGTGATGGAGATGGTGCCGACGACGCGTAGGGAGGGCTGGCGGGCGAGTTCGGCCTGGAGGTTTTGCTGGATGGCTTGGCCGATCCAGGGTTTAGCGGCATCGTCGGTGAGGGGAGTGAAGGGGAGGATGAGAATGGAGGGGTTCTGAGGCGTGGGTGGGGGATCGTCGGCGCGGGCGAGGGGAGCCAAGAGGAAAAGCGACGCAAGGATGATCGGCAGGCGCGACATAGGACGCCTCCTGTTGAGGGTGTATTCCTCGATATCAGACACAATTATACACCGTTGGTTGGGAAAGGGGGGAAAATGGGAGCGTCGGAGTGCGGGGGGATGAGGTGATCGGAGCACATTATGCTTGTTAGGTGCCGTGTTGCTGCCGCATAATGGGGGGCGTCGGGCATCAAGTTGTGGCGGGGGGGCGTTCCTTGCAGGTTAGAGCAAAGGAGAAGGCATGAACAGCGTATCCGTTGGGCGAGAGGCTTGGGTGTGGTTGAGCAAGTGTCTGCGGACTGGGGGCGAGCGGAATGCGCGTCACACGGTGGGGGCCGGCGGTCGGTCGCGGGTGGTGGCTGAGGCGTTGGAGCAGCGGGTGATGCTGGCGGGGGATCCGTTGGCGGAGGGCTGGGCGGAGGGGTTGGACTCGCAGACGGTGCTTGGGGCGCCTGCCGCGGCTGCGGCGATCAGCATTCCGGACGCGAACCTGGAGGCGGCGATCCGCGGCGCGCTGGATAAGCCGACTGGGGAGATTACGGACGAGGACATGCAGTCGTTGACCTCGCTGTCGGCAGGCCAGAAGGGCATTGTGAGCCTGGTGGGCCTGCAATATGCGACGAACCTCTCGTCGCTTTACCTCTTCAATAACCAGATCAGCGACATCAGCCCACTGTCCGGGCTGACGAACCTCTCGTGGCTTTCCCTGATTAATAACCAGATCAGCAACATCAGCCCCCTGGCGTCACTGGCAAACCTCCAAGGTCTCTATCTCGAAAACAACCAGATCAGCGACATCAGCCCCGTGGCCGGGCTGACGAGCCTCTCCGGCCTCAATCTCGGCAGCAACCAGATCAGCGATATCACCGTGGTGAGCGGGCTGACGAACCTGACCTCGCTTTCCCTGGACCAGGCTCAGATCAGTGATATCAGCCCGCTGAGCGCGCTGACGAAGCTCTCGTCGCTTTCCCTCAACCAGAACCAGATCAGCGACATCAGCTCCCTGTCCGGTCTGACGAGCCTGAGCGGGCTTTACCTGAACCAGAACCAGATCAGCGACATCAGCTCCCTGGACGGGCTGACGATCCTCCAAGTGCTTTACCTCAGCGAAAATCAGATCAGCAACATCAGCCCCCTCGGCGGGCTGACGAGCCTCTGTGAACTCTATATCAGCATGAACCAGATCAGCAACATCAGCCCCCTGGCGGGCATGACGGTGACGCAACTGGACCTTGGGTGGAACAAGCTTGATGTGAGTGCGGGGTCCGCCGCTTTGGGGATCATTGAGGGATTGCAGGGGCACGGCACCACGGTTTACTACACCCACCAGGACACGTCAGCGGCGATCGCGATCAGCGACAACAGCGGGTCAGCCACGGACAAGGCGGTGACGTTGGCCGGCGCGGTGGTGGGAGGGACCAGCGTAGCGGCGGTCTTCACGCTCAGCAACAACGGCGTTCAGCAGGGACTGGAGATCAGCAACTTCGCCAAGGGGGGAACCAACCCAGGGGACTTCCAGGTGACGGTGAAGGACAACAACGGCGGGGTCGTGAGCAGCTCTAGTTTCATCATTTATGCAGGCTTGCCGTACACGGTGGAGGTGCGGCTGAAGCCGGGATCGGCGGGAGCGAAGGCCGCGAGGATCACGTTCAACACGAATGATGCCGCTGCGCCTGCGGTGACTTTGAACCTAAGCGGGAACGCGGTTGTGGGGGCGAGCATCGGCGGGACGGTGTTCAACGACCGTAACGGCGATGGACGGCGGAACAAGAACGAGAGCGGGCTGGCGAAGCAGGCGGTTTACCTGGACACGGACAGAGATGGTCAAAGGGACGCGGGGGAGCCGTCGGTGCTGAGCGACGCGTCGGGGCGTTACGTGTTCAGCGATCTGGCGGCGGGGACGTATTATGTGAGAAAGGTGGCGCCGAAGCAGTGGCGGGTGAGCGCACCGGCCGTGGGATGGCGCAAGGTGACGGTGGGGGTGGGGGCGAACGCTGGCGGAAAAGACATGGGGCTGACGCAGATGGGGCTGGTGAGCGGGACGGTGTTCACGGACGCCAATGGGAATGGGGTGAAGGATGGGGGTGAGAAAGTATGGGCGGGGTGGACGGTGTTTGTGGATGCGGATAACGATGGGGCGCTGGACGCAGGTGAGAAGAGCGTGCTGGCCGACGCGGCGGGGATGTATCGCTTGAATCTAAGTGCGGGGACGTATGTTTTGCGGGCGGCGGCGAAGCGGCGCTATACATCCACGGTGCCCGCGGGGAGGTATGTGGTGAGGCTGAAGCCGGGGCAGGTTCTGAGCCGGGGGATGTTTGGGTTCAGGCGGTAGAGGAGTGGAAGGTCAGGACTCCATGACGATTTTGAGGCCCATGAGGTTGGCGAGGTGGCGGACGTTTTCGACGTGGTTGCCGTAGAAGACGACGCGGTGGAGTTGGGTCATCATGCACTCGTTGTCGAGGAGGCCGCTGCCCCAGTTCTGGAGCATTCCTGGGGCGTCGGGGATCTGGGCGATGATCTGGGTGCGGCAGCCGCGGTCGTCGAAGCTGGGGATTTCGATGATTTTCTGGGCGGAGAGGAGCATGGTGTCGAGATTGACGAGTTTGGCGGAGGTGATTTCCTGGCCGACGCGGAGTTCGACCTGAACGGCGACGCCGGTGCTGTCGTCGCGGTGAGTGCGGATGGCGAAGGGGGCGCGTTGTCCATCGGGGCCATCCATTCTGGTGGAGGCGACGCAGTGGGCGTGGATGACGGCGTTTTTGGAGGTGTCGAAGAGGGGGTCGGTGATGAAGCCTGGGCGGCGGAAGGCGTAGGCGAAGATGAGCATGGTTAGGGTGGAATCGACATCGCCTTCGCAGGCGCCGACGTAGCCGAGGTCGTTGAGCTTGCTGAAGGTGAGGCAGCCCTTGGCGGGTTTGCCCATGCAGAGGGAGGAGGTGATGGCCTGGGCGCGGTGGTCGATCATGAGTTTTTTGACGGCGAGGAAGAGGCGTGCGGAGTTGACGATTTCGTCGCGCGGGGGTTCGACGACTTTTCTGGCGGGTTTGATCCAATAGGTTTCGGCTTCGTCTTCGGCGGCCTTGGGGTCGATGGCCTGGTGGGCCTCGATGATCTGTTGGGCGGTGATGGGGACGATCTCGGTGCCGAGGCGTTGTTTGATTTTTTCGGGGGAGCGAGCTGGGGCGGTGCCGTGGGGTTCGCCGACGAGGAGGATTCGGCTTTGTCGCATTCTGGCGGGGACGCGGAGGAGAGCGACGGCGCGGTCGAGGTCGGCGTAGTCGCTGGAGGTGAAGAGCATGACGCGTTTGCCGGCCTTCTGCCATTGAGGGACGTACATCCAATCGTGGCCGCTGAAGGGTTGGGAGAAGATGGCGGTGGGGAGGGCGGTGTCGACGAGTTTGAGGAGCGGCAGGCCGGAGCCGAAGGCGAGGTGGACGATGAGGAGGGCGTCGGGCTTGCCGATATTGGCGGCGAGCTGGGCGGCAGCGGGGTCGGAGTTGGAGATGAGCTGGCCGCCGACGAACTGGACGTCGCCGATGCGTTGCTGGAGGTTACGGAGGCAGGTTTGGAACTTAGCGACTTCTGCGGGGGCGTCGAATTCGGGTTTGGGCCAGGCGCCGCCGAGGCCGACGTAGACGACGTGGATTTTGACGGGGGGCATTTTGGGCCAGTCGAGGGGTCGGTCTTCTGAGGCGGCGGGGGCGATCGATGGGTTGGAGAGGAGCAAGCCGGTGGCAAGGGCGGCGGAGCCGAGGAAATCGCGTCGGGTTGGTGGGTGGGTCATGGGGGTCATTTTACAGGGAGGGGATGGGGAGGCCAGAGGAAGGTGGGCGGGAGCGGTGGGCGGGAAGGGGGGAGGTGAAGGGGCGGTGGGCGTTGGGGGGGCGGCAAAAAGGCTGTGGATACTGGGCGGGGTTGCTTGACAGGGGCTATAATGGCTTATAGCGTTCCGGGACTCATGCATCGGCAGGGTCCGTGCTAGATCGTAAGTGGACTTGGTGGCTTACTTTGCCGATAGCAGATAATAATGGCCCAGTCGGACAGCTATGCCTCTGGTCTGAATTCCAGCCTCGATAGCGAGGTTGGGAAGGTCGTCGTCGAGCTTGGGCTGGCGACGAAGACGGAGGTGGAGTTTTGTCGGGAGCAGCAGAAGCAGTCGTCGGACCCGAACCAGCGGTCGCTGGCGGATGTGCTCATCGAGCACTCGTTCATCACGGTTAACCAGGCGAAGCGCATCCGGACGCAGTTGGAGGACCGTAGGCGCGGGCAGATTCCAGGGTATCGGCTGCTGGAGAAGCTGGGGAAGGGGGCGATGGCGACGGTGTACAAGGCGAAGCAGGAATCGCTGGACCGGATCGTGGCGATCAAGGTGTTGCCGAAGCGGATGAACGACAACACGGAGTTTGTGGAGCGATTCTACAAGGAGGGTCGAGCGGCGGCGCGGCTGTCGCACAACAACATTGTGCAGGCCTATGACGTGGGATACGCTCCGGAGGGTTATCACTATTTTGTGATGGAGTATATTGAGGGCAAGACGCTGTACGACATCATGCAGCCGCCGCCGGTAGGGGAGGGCAGGGCATTTCCGGAGGCGGAGGCGTTGGACATCATGATCCAGATCACGGATGCGTTGGCGCATGCGCACGACCGTGGGCTGATTCACCGGGACGTGAAGCCGAAGAACATCCTTTTGACGAAGGACCACGTTGCGAAGCTGACGGACCTTGGGCTGGCGCGAGCGAGGGATGACAAGGGTGCGGCGGAGAGCGAGGCGGGGAAGGCGTATGGGACGCCGTATTACATCAGCCCGGAGCAGATTCGGGGCGAGGTTGACATTGATTCTCGGGCGGACGTGTACTCGTTGGGCGCGACGCTGTTTCACCTGGTGACGGGTCATCCGCCGTTTGAGGCGGAGACGCCGACGGCGGTGATGCACAAGCATCTGAAGGAGCCGCTGGTGCCGCCGGACCACATCAACACGGCGTTGTCGGCGGGGATATCGGAGATCATCGAGGTGGCGATGTCCAAGAAGCGGGAGGATCGGTACGCGTCGACGCGGGACATGCTGGAGGATCTGAGGGCGGTGAGGCGTGGGGAGGGGCCGATCCACGCGCGTCGCGAGGTGAACATGGATGCGTTGGCGAAGATCGAAGAGGGAGGGAAGACGGTGGATCTGGCGGCGGGGCCGGATCGGGGCTTCTGGTCGAGCCCGACGTTCCTGATCTGGGTGCTGGCGGCATTGGGGGTGTCGGTGCTGATCAACGTGGCGGCGTTGGTGATTGCGTTTGGGAATAAGTAGAGCGGGGGATGGCGGGGGCGGGTGGGGTAAGATGGCGGAACGGTTCCTGACACCGTTTTCCACTCGATTCGCGACCGGCCACGCAACCGCCGTGCCGAACAGGATTGGGACGGGGACCGTTTTCGCAACAGCTTGAAGCGGAAACATCTGCTAGGTGGCCGGTGTGTCGCCTCTGCGGTTGTCTGACGCCAAATCTAGCGCCTTCACCTCCGCCGGACCTTCTGAGCCCGGGGAATCGTCCCATCCGACCGTTACCCACAATTGCCTGCCCTGAAAGTCGTCCCAACCTGTGGCGGTAATCGTCCCGGTCCTATCCGTGGATGTTTCGCGCACCCGGTCGCCAACCTGGAATCTGCGCTGCATACGTTGCGCCTTTCGTAAACCAATCAATACTACCGTCGGCTCGAAAAGCAGCAAGAAGATAAGGACGGAAAAAGGGAGAACGGACGCGGAAACGGTGTCAGGAACCGTTGCGTAGGGTTGCTGTGATCCTTGCGTTCTTCGGTCGGCCCAGAGGGAGCAGGGTGCTCTGCAAGCTCAGTCGCCGGGCGATGGTCTGTTGCCAGGGGCTGGCGCCAAGCGGCCGGCCACGGGCAATGCACGTCCGCACGGCATCCAGCTCCGCGTCCGTCCGCGGCTTGTTGACATACCTCAGCCAGTCGAGGCCCGGATCGGTCGGCCAGTTGCTGAGCATCTGGCGTGATCTGGCATCGCCGGACTGACGTTGCCAGAGGCTGCACCAGCGCCAGTCCTCAGCCCGTCGGACCAGGCCCGCTCGCAGCGCATTGCGTTCGACGTAGCGGCAGAGGACGCGCAGGTGCTGATCCTCCTGGACGGGAAAGGACTTGAATCGCCCTTGATAGAGGTGTCCCGAGCCTGCGCTGTCGCGGAAGGCATGCCATCGCTGCGTATGAGTCAGCGTGAGCCATCGCACAAATGCGGAGAGTTGCCCGTCGCGCCGGGGCCAGAGGACGAGGTGCCAGTGGTTGGGCATGAGGATGTAGGCCAGGAGGCGCATGTCGGTGCGCTGCACCGCTTCGGCCAGGACCTTTTCAAAGGCGGCATAGTCGGCCTCGTCGGAGAAGATGCTCAGGCGGGCGTTGGCGCGGTTAAGGACATGATAGACTACGCCACCCGCAGAGATGCGTCGTGATCGCCCCATGGCCTGAGTATACCCGAACGATCCGCCATATCAAGAACCGGAGACGTCCCCGGGCCTGTTTCAGCAAGATCATGGAGCGGTTCCTGACACCGTTTTTTGTAAGGGGCGGACTACTCGAGCGCGCGCAGTGAGAGCTTGGCCTGCTCGAGTCGGATCGCTGCGGCCTTGAGTTGGAGCTCGGCCAGTTGCGTCTCGAGCTTGGCCATCTGGAGCTCGACATTGCGGGCGAGGCCGTTCTTGAACTGGGTCTCGGTCTCTTCGAGCTTGACGCGGGCCTGCTCCAGTTTGATCTTGGTCATCTCGAGTTCCACCTCACACAGGGCAAAGTGGAGCTTGGCCGTTTCCATGGCGATGGTATCCTTGACGGCGGGCTTGTCGGCGGCGTTGACGAGCCAGCAACTGGCGAGCACGACGAGAATGGCGGCGGCTGCGAGACAGCGGTGGAACATGCACGACCTCCTTCGGGTTAAATGCTGCTGATTGGACGCGGTGGGGGGCGGCGAGTTTCCGGGGAAGACGCCGGAGGGTATGCTTAAGGCGGCAAGAGGGGCCGAGAGGAGCAGGACTGTGAACGTTACACGTCGAGCGGCTATCGTGGTATCTTGCTGTGTGGCCTGGGTGGCGATGCTCTGCCTGGGAGCGGAGGGAGGGAAGGGGGCGTTCGTGGCGGAGGGGAAGGGGTATCGGTTCGATACCGGAGTCGTGCGGGGGAAGCTGCGGGCGGAGGGGAAGTCGCTGGGGTTGACGGGGGTGGTGGATGCAGCGACGGGGACGCCGGTGGCGGGGGGGGCCGGGTTGTTTTCGCATTATCGGCTGCTGGATGCGGAAACGCGGTACGGCGGGGGGGCGTGGGATTGGGCCAGCGAGTCGCGGCTGCTGGGGGATGGGGCGGTGGAGGCGAAATGGACGGCGGATGAGGGGCATCCATTTGATATGGGAGCGGTGTACCGGTGGAAGGGCGCGGATACGCTGGACGTGACGACAAGCGTGACGGCGCGGAAGGACCTGAAGGGGTTGGAGGTGTTTCTGGCGTCGTATTTCGCGGGGTTTGCGGAGTCGCTGGTGTATGTGAAGGACGGGGAGAAGGCGGCGTTTGTGCGTGCGGTGCAGGGGGGAGGGGATTGGCAGATGTATGCGCGCGATGAGAAGGCGGCGGAGGTTATTGCGGATGGTCGGTGGAAGCGGCCGCCGAATCCGGTGGATTGGCGGGTGATGCCGCGGCTGGCGCGGCCGTTGGGGATGCGGCGGGATGCGAAGACGGGTCTGACGGCGGTGGTGATGTCGCCGGCGGAGGATTGTTTTGCGGTGAGCACGCCGTACGGTGAGGAGGGGCATCGTTCGCTGTATCTGTCGTTGTTCGGGCGGGATGTGAAGGTGGGGGAGACGGTGACGGCGCGGGCGCGGCTGGTGATCGGGCGGGGGATCACGGAGGAGAAGGCGGTGGCGATGTATGAGGCGTACGCGGAAGAGATGAGGAGATGAGGTGTACGCGGGTTGGCATTGTGGTAATGCTTTGTCAGTACGCGACTTAGTGCGTAGTCGGGTTTTTCCCGGCTCGGCAGGAGCCTGGCCCCGCCATGGCAGAATAGGTGGCCACGCCCAAGACGATTACCCGTGGCGATCTGGCTTGCCGGGGACGGTCCGGTAATGCAGAATAGGTAATGGAGGTTTTAGCGCGCAGGCGGGGCCTTTGTGTGGGTCGGGCGATACGTGGGTGTGGTTGGGTGTCAGGCTCGTTGCCTGACGGCTGGAAGCGTTCCTAGCTACGAAGGCACTGTTTGCGGAAGGCAGATCATGAGGAGGGCACTTCATGCGCTCGTCAAAGCGTCTGCGTGTACGTTTTTTATTTTGTGCTTGCGGGGCGCCGTCTTGGCGCTATGACAGGTCTCGCATTTCGTTGCTGGCTGGTTCGGCAGGAGCCGGCTGCGAGGGCTTTGCGAGAACGAGGAGGAGAGCATGAATCGCTCATCTGAGACCGTGGGTAGCAGGTATCACAAGAACGAACGTCGCCGTCTGTCGAGTGCGCATTTGATGCGGGGAAGGCTCTGGCGTGCGTGTGTGGGCGCGACAGCGGCGGCGGCGTGGGGCGTTGCGCCGGCTGCGACGCACGCGGGCACTACGTACACGTGGATCGATGCAGACGGCGATTGGGGCGAGTCATCAAAATGGTCTCCCGCCGGCGTTCCCAGTCAACCCAGCGATACCGCCGTCATTCCCCGCCATGATCAACCCTACACAGTGAAGCTTAGAGGTGCGTATCAAATCAAAGACTGCGTTGTCGGCGCGAACTTGGAAATGGTGGACTACGACTGGGACAACACGTCTCTGACCCTCACCGGGGGCCTGGGCATGTCAGACAACGGCACCTTCAAGTTCGCACGAGCATACCGGTACAAATATCACTTCCTCCGGTTTCAGGGGACGCAATCCATTTCCGGCACCGGGCAGATCCTCTTTGCCGGGGATGACGGGTATTATTGGGACAGCATCATTGTCACCTCCGGTGTTCTGTCGATCGGCAGCGGCATCACCATCCGCGCCGCTGCCAGCGGCGTCATCAATGCCTACGCCGGCGCCGCCTGGAGCTGCGAAGGCACGCTTCAGATCGACAAAGACAACAAGGTGCTCCGCCTCCAGGGCACTCTCGACAATGTCGGCAAGACCATGCGCATCAACGGAGGGAATGGCTGGCTCGAGCTCACATCCAGCTACTTTAAGGGCGGGACTCTCGCCGGCGCGTTTAAGGCCAGCGACGTTTATGGCGGCAATACACCCATCTGGGATGCCGTGACGGTCGATGCCGACGTCACCCTTCTCGATAGCGTGACCCTCACCATGAAGAACGGCCTCACGCTGGCGAACGGCCACCCGATCACCCTCGCGCGCGCCGCCTACATGAGCAAAGTCGACTTGATCTTTGACGGCTCCCAGATGCTCTGTGGCAACGGTGAGATCCTCTTCGGCGGCGAAGATGGCTACTACTGGAGCACCGTCAAGCCTCAGAACGGTGATCTGGTCATTTGCAGGGACATCACCATCCGGAACACAACCGGCAGTGGTGGCATTGGATTCACTTCCTGGTCGCTGATTAACTATGGCACGATCCGCTCCTGCAACGACAAGACCATCCGCATCAACGCCCCCGGTTGGGTCAATCACGGACACGTCGAAGCCACCCAGGAGTCGCGACTGCAGGCCGAAGCCTCCTATACCAATGCCTCCGACGGACTGATGAGCTGTACAGACAAGTCGCTCCTGATGCTGATGGGCACCTGGACCAATCAGGGCACGATTGACGTCAGCGGCCATCTGATCATCCCCAACGGCTCCGGGCCAACCTCAACCGCTCTCGACAACTACAATATTCTCTGGAAACAGGTGGCCGCCGGGCGCAACGACGCATCCGGGACCTGGGGCGGCAAAAGCATCAACTCGAGCGCCGCACACAACGATCACCGCCAGATGACGGGGGTCGGCTTCGTGCTGACTTCCTCGCTCTACGGACCTGCCCTGCTCGAATGGGATGGCTATGGCGTCCTCCCTGGTTACATCCTCGCCAAGTACACGTGGAACGGCGATGCGAATCTGGACGGCGTGGTGAACGCGGACGATTACTTCCAGATCGACACCAGCTACATCACTCAGATCGGTGGCTGGTATAACGGCGACTTCAACTATGACGGGATTGTGAATGCGGACGACTACTTCCTGATCGACAGCGCGTTTCTGGGGCAGACGGGGCCGCTTGGGCAGGGTGTTGGGTTGGCGGCGGCGGTTCCGGAGCCGGGGGCGATGAGCCTGCTGATGCTCAGTGGGCTCGGTTTAGGTTTGCGTCGGCGGCGAGGGTAAGGAGCGGCTTTGTGCCGAAGAGTGCTGTGTTCCGTTCTGATAAAAAAGGGAGTTGGCTGCGCGGTAGGCCGGCGTCCTGGACGGAACGCGGCGCAGCTCGGCGGATTCCGTGTGGTTGTGCTTGCGGCGCGCCGTCTTGGCGCTATGACAGGTCTCGCATTTCGTTGCTGGCTGGTTCGGCAGGAGCCGGCTGCGAGGGCTTTGCGAGAACGAGGAGGAGAACATGAACGACTCATCTGACACCGTGGGTAGCAGGTATCACCAGAACGAGGGTCGCCGTCTGGCGAGTGGGCTTCTGATGCGGGGAAGGCTCTGGCGTGCGTGTGTGGGCGCGGCTGCGGCGTGGGGTGCTGCGCTGGCTCCGGCGCGCGCGGCAGACGTTACGAGCACGTGGATCGGCGGCAGCGGCAACTGGGAAGATGTCGGCAATTGGGTCAATGCCCCGGCGGTCCCGCATTATCCCAACAACGGGAATGGCGGGCTCACCTTCGCGGGCGTAATCGGTGTGGGGGATGCTGCATTGAACAGTTGGGTCACCATAGAGAGCCTGATGGTCGATGGCCGGCTCAGCATCGGCGGTGTGGGCCTCACGTTGTCTGGACTGCAATCGCTGCAGGGGACGGGGGAGGTGGTTTTTGGCATCCAGAACTCGTCGCCTGGCCTGCTCGCTGGCCCCGGCGGCGGGACGCTGACGATTGGCTCCGGGGTGACGGTCCGGACGGGGACACAAGGAGGCACGGTCGGACAGATGGGGACGGGCCTGGTGAACCAGGGCATGATCTCGGCGCAGACGGCGGGGACGACGCTGACGGTGCAGGGGACGAACTGGACGAATGAGAGCACGGGGGTTTTGGAGGCGAAGGATGGTGGGGCGCTGACGACCGGGGGCGTCTGGAGCAACAGCGGCACGATTGCCGTGGACCGCGGGACGGTGAACCTGGGAGGGACCTTCAGCTTTGAGGGCGGGGGGGCGATCAGCGGGAGGCGGGGGACGGTGAACCTGACGGGGACGCTGGAGAACAGCGGCTTGACGTGGACCATCGACGGAGACGTCGGGGTGTTCAACCTGGCGGGCGGCGGGACGGTGAAGGGCGGGACGATCAAGAGCGTGAACGACGGGGAGCTGGTGTCGATCGCGGGATTGCTGGACAACGTGAAGCTAGAGACGGACGTGGCGATTGGGGGAGGTCTGGTGTATCTGCAGGTGAGCAACGGGCTGACGTTGTCGAACACGAAGATCCGGATGGTGAGCGACGGAGGTTGGTATGGAACGACATCGCTGTCGTTTCTGGGATCGCAGACGCTGGGAGGCAGCGGGGAGGTGGTATTCGAGGGCAAGGATGGGCGTAACTACATGAGCGCGGGGAGCGGGGTGCTGACGATTGGGAAGGGGATCGTGATCCGCAGCGGGGTGCAAGGGGGAGGAGTTGGGCAGAGCGCGACGGGGCTGGTGAACCAGGGGACGATCTCAGCACAGACGGCAGGGACGACGGTCACGGTGGATGGTGTGGACTGGGTGAACGACGTTGGGGCTTTTCTGGAGGCGAAAGATGGGGGGACGCTGACGCTGACCGGGAGCTGGCGAAATAAGGGGACGATCTCGCTGGATGAGTCGACGGTGAACCTGGGTGGGTTGTTCTGGTCAGACGAGATCGGCACGATTGCCCGCCACGAGGGATTGCTGAATGTGACTGGAACGCTGAAGAACGCCGGGTTGACGTGGCAGATCAATTCCTCGACGGGTTCGTTCGTGTTGGCGGGTGGAACGGTGGAGAAGGGCACCATCCGTACGGCCGGCGGGGCGAAGCTGATTGGCTCACCAACACAGGGGGTGCTCAAGGGCGTGAAGCTTGAGGGAGAGTTGTTCGTTCCCGACGGGGGTGTCGTGCGGATCTCCGACGGTCTGACGCTTGCGAGCGGAAAGGTTACCCTCAACAGTGCCGCGAGCTACAGCGTTCTGGATTTCGCCGGGTCTCAAGCTGTTGCTGGATCTGGAGAAATCGTATTCAACGGCACGAACTCGTATAGCCAGACGTATGCCAGCAGCGGGACGCTGACGATTGGCTCCGGGGTGACGGTCCGGACGGGGACACAGGGAGGCACGGTGGGACAGATGGGGATGGGGCTGATGAACCAAGGCGTGATCTCTGCGCAGACGGCGGGGACGACGCTGACGGTGCAGGGGACGAACTGGACGAATGAGAGCACGGGGACGCTGGAGGCGAGGGACGCGGCGACACTGACGTTGGGGGGTACGTGGAAGAACCGGGGGTTGATCGCGGTGGACCACGGGACGGTGAACCTGGGAGGGACCTTCAGTTTTGAGGGCGGAGGGGCGATCAGCGGGAGGCGGGGGACGGTGAACCTGACGGGGACGCTGGAGAACAGCGGCTGGACGTGGACCATCGACGGAGACGTCGGGGTGTTCAACCTGGCGGGCGGCGGGACGGTGAAGGGCGGGACGATCAAGAGCGTGAACGACGGGGAGCTGGTGTCGATCGCGGGATTGCTGGACAACGTGAAGCTAGAGACGGACGTGGCGATTGGGGGAGGTCTGGTGTATCTGCAGGTGAGCAACGGGCTGACGTTGTCGAACACGAAGATCCGGATGGTGAGCGACGGAGGTTGGTATGGAACGACATCGCTGTCGTTTCTGGGATCGCAGACGCTGGGAGGCAGCGGTGAGGTGGTATTCGAGGGCAAGGATGGGCGTAACTATATGAGCGCGGGGAGCGGGGTGCTGACGATTGGGAAGGGGATCGTGATCCGCAGCGGGGTGCAAGGGGGAGGAGTTGGGCAGAGCGCGACGGGGCTGGTGAACCAAGGGACGATCTCAGCACAGACGGCAGGGACGACGGTCACGGTATCTGGTGTGGACTGGGTGAACGACGTTGGGGGCCTTCTGGAGGCGAAAGATGGCGGGACGCTGGCGCTGAATGGGTCGTGGAAGAACCTGCCGGACGGACAGGTTAAAACCGACGGCAGTGGGATGCTCATACTCAGAGGGACATGGACCAACGAAGGCGTGATCGACGTCGATGGCCGCCTGCTGGCCCAGACGAATGAGTCCACGCGCGACGGCGTGTACGCGATGATGCTCGATCAGGTCAGGTCCGCCCGCGACGCCGGATGGCCTGCCAAGTGGATTACCAGTTCCGCGGCCCGCAACGATGTCCGCGGGATGACGGGGCTTGCGGTTGTGCTGAACGCGGACCCCGGCGCGCCGTTTTTCTACATATTTGGCGGGCAGTCTATAGATTCCAACTCAATCCTCGTTCAATATACGTGGAACGGGGACGCGAATCTGGACGGCGTCGTGAACGCTGACGACTACTTCCGGATCGACACCGGCTTCATCACGCAGAAGCGTGGGTGGTACAACGGCGACTTCAACCACGACGGGGTGGTGAATGCGGACGATTACTTCCTGATCGACCGCGCGTTTCTGGGGCAGAACCGGCGGCTGCCGGCGAGCGCGGCACGATCGGGCGCAGCGGTGCCGGAGCCGGGGATGGGGCTCCTCGGAGCGGCAGTTGCGGGGTTGCTGCTGAGGCGGAGGAGGGACCGAGTGAGGTAGTCGGAGACGTTTGCGTAGAGAGTGAGGGGTATGCGGAAAGGGTGTGCACGGCGGATCGTCTTTCGGTGCTGGAGGTCGAGATTCGTGCGGCGTCCGTGAACAGCCGACAAGATCCTCAGTAATCTCTGAATGAATGGGCATACATCCCAAGCCATCGCAGCTTTCAGTGTTTACATGAACTGCAATCACATCGCATCTATTGTCGCGTATCCCGAGAATCTGGCTTGCACTCTGCTTGGGGGGGGTAGGATTCGATTGGGTGTGATGTTCTGCCCCATGGGTGTGTGCAGTGAATGTCTGTCGGAGATGGGGGTGAAGGAGAGAGGAACATGAAAAGCCGGTTTGCCACAGGTCTGGTTGTTTGCCTTCTCATGGGTGGGTCGTACACGGCGGAGGCTGCCGACACCGCGACCTACTACGAGGTATGGCGCGGCGCGAGCAATGATCTCGCATCAGCGGATATCATCTGCGACGCTGATGGCGCGGAACTGTCGTCTTGGGTACCCACGAACTCCTTCACAGACACGACGGTCGTTGCCGGGCAGCAGTACTACTACTGGGTGCGAGCGATCACCGCTGCCACGGTGAGTGATGGCGGCTTAACGTTGCTCTACCCGAAAAGTGCCCCTGACTCCGCCGTCGACGCCAAGTTCGGCAGCCCTTTCAAGTACACCGCCAATATTGACCCTTCCGGGGCCCCGGTCCCCGGTCTTCAGTACACCGTTACCAACATCATCTACGAGGTAGGGGGTTTCCCTAAAGCGATGACACCGATTGAACGCCGTAGCACATCTTGGGATCCTTGGAACGCCAACGGCAACAAACAGCCTTTTCAACTGATCCGCACGGAGCGATTCGACCTGTACACCGAGGAGGGGTCCTGGGAACTCAATGGTGCCGCCGAAGTTCAAGCGGAACTCAGCTACAAAAAACTCAACGGGCCTCAGATTGACAAGTGGACGACGGAGACTGTTGAGATACCCTTCCGAAAGCTCGGCACAAAGCCCACGTGGGAGAATCCATCCGCGGAGGACGACGGCATCCGTCTCCAGTGGTCGGACCTTTCTGGCTTTACCAGCCAATTCAGCGAAGCCCTTCCGGTACGTCGCAAGTATGACGGCCGCTTCGTCCCGGTCGATTTCTCTCGGTACCACAACTCCAACTTCGGTGTGTTTGCCCCGGGTACTGCCTACCCCACCGGCGATCAAACGCTTGGGGGAGTCCCGTTCCACATCCCCTCCAAAGGCGACAACCTCTGGTGTCCCCATTTCAAAGCTGACGGAACGTATGACCCAATCCCTCCCCATGATCTCAAGTCGATCAGCATACCCGTTGACGTCGATGACGTGTCAGGAGTTCATGCGCTCATCAACACCCTTGGAGGCGAGGGGGGCCCTGGGACTTTTGCCAGCCTGGAGTTCTTCGGGTCGGACGGCGCCTACTACAAGAAGGAACTCGACGGCAACAGCGACATACGCGACTGGGCCACGAACTGGACTGATACGATCAACAACAATACAACCGTCGAGGTCTTCCGCTCAGGAAGGCATGTGCTCGACAAAGTGTTCGTCGATCTGCCCGCGGAATTCGACAGTCAGACTCTGACGAGAATCATCGTCAACGATAACGGCGGGACGAATTTTCAGCGGATCTTCCTGGCCGGGCTGACCGTGTATGGGTCCGCGGCGGAACGTAGAGTGTGGCAGCGTGAGGCCGGCAATGCGGGCGATTTCACGGACGGGAGCAATTGGCAGGGCGGCACCCCAAACGCGGACACGGACGTGACAATTGACAACGGCGGCACGGCCGAACACCGATCCGAGGCAACCGTGACGGTCAAGAGGGTGTACGTGGCCGAATCCGGCAGTGGGACTTTCAGACAGAGCGCGGGGGTCCTGAAGGTGATACGCGTGTTTGCCGTCGGCAGCGAAGGCGGGTCAACAGGCACGGTTGATGTTTCAGGGCAAGGTACGCTGATTGCGGACGAGATGGTGATCGGGCAGGGCGGCGCGGGATCCATGAACATCGGGGCTGGCGGGGCGGTTGAGGCGAAGGTGGTGAGCGGCAATGGAGAGATAGCGGTGAATGGCGGAGCGCTGAACGTCGCCGACGCGATCGACCTTGGGTCCACAGCAAGCCTGAACGTCAACGGTGGGAGCGTATCGACGCCGCGGGTCCGCGCTGGTTCGCTCAGCATCGGCGGGGATGGCGTTGTGAGCATCAGCCCAGCCAACGCTGCCGCTGTCGGCCCCAGCAGAGTGTTCGTCTTGAGCTTCGATGGGAGCAGCGATACATGGGAGGGGAAGCTCGATGTGGGGACGGGCGACCTGGTCATTCAAGCGAGCGCTGAGACGTGCCTCCAAGTCCTGGCCGACACGATCAACCAGATCAAGAGTGCTCGCAATGCACCCGCCGGGCTCTGGCTGGGCAATGGCATCATCAGCTCCGCCGCGAGGGATGACGCTCGCCAGATGACTGCGCTGGGGGTGATTCTGAACGACAAGGGCAACAGCGAAGGGGCGATCTACAACCAGTTCGAGGGCCAGGTCGTCGATGCCAACTCGATCCTGATCAGCTACACGTGGAACGGGGACGGGAACCTCGATGGGGTGGTGAACGCGGATGACTATTTCCTGATCGACACGGGGTTCATCTCTCAGCAGGGCGGCTGGTACAACGGCGACTTCAACTATGACGGGGTGGTGAACGCGGACGATTACTTCATGATCGACAGCGCGTTTCTGGGGCAGACGGGGCCGCTTGGGCAGGGTGTTGGGTTGGCGGCGGTGGTTCCGGAGCCGGGGGCGATCACAGTACTGTGTGTTGGTGTTGCGGCGGTGTGGGTGCGACGACGGGGGAGGTAGGAGTCTGGTCGGAACTGAAGCCCAGGGAAAGAATCCCTGGGCTTTTTTCATAAGGTTCAGGAGAGGACAGCGAGGGCTTTGGTGAGAGCTTCGACGAAGAAGAAGTCGCCCCACATGACGCTTTCGTTGACGCCGAGGCCTTTGTGGATGTGGTAGACGGCGCGTTTGAGGATACCTTCCCAGGAGGGGTCGTCGGTGGGGAGGAAGGGGGGTGTGGTGAGGGTCTGGACGATGCGTAGTGCGGCGTCGCGATAGGCCATTGCGCGGACGCGATCTGCGGAAAGGCGAGCGAGGTTGAAGAGGCCTACGGCGGCGATGGCGGCGGCGGAGGAGTCGGGCTGGGCGTTGGAGAGCGAGCCGTCCGGGGGCGCGTCATAATCCCAAGGGGGCACGCCGTCGGCGGGGGTGTTTTCGAGGTAGAACTGAGCGTTGGCTTCGGCGGTGTTGAGGAAGCGGGCGTCGGCGGTGAGGTCGTAGCAGGTACCGAAGCCATAGAGGGACCAGGCGAGGCCACGGGACCAGCAGGAGTCGCCGCGGAAGCCTTGGTGGGTGGTTTGGCGGAGGAACTGGCCGGTCTGGAGGTCGAAGATGCCTTCGTGGCTGGTGGAGCCGTCGCCGCGGACGAGGGTTCGGCGGGTGGTGAGGGAGTGTTGCATGGCGATGCGGAAGAGGTTGGGGTCGCTGGTGAGTTTGGCGGCGTGGAAGATGAGGGGGACGTTCATCATGATGTCGATGAAGAGGGATTCATCGCTGATGAAGGAGCGGAGGTACTGGCCCTTTTCCTTGAAGCGCATGGCGAGGACCTGGCCGGCGCGGATGACGACGTCGCGGAGTTTCTGATCGGGTTGGCCGTCGCGGAGGGTGGCTTCGTACCAGCGTTTGTAGGTACCGTGGAAGAAGATGAAGCCGAGGTCGTGGACATCGCGGTCTTCTTTGCGGTCTTCGAGGGCGCGGGAGTACTGTTCGGCGTTGCGTCGCCAGAAGGGGGGGACATCGGCGGTCTGGGATTCGAGGAAGAGCCACATGATGCCGGGCAGGAAGCCGTCGCACCAGCGCGTCCATGCGGGTTTATCGTGTTTCCATTTTCCATGGTCGGTATAGAGGGGATAGAATGCGGGGTAGTTGGTGACGAGGCGGCGGACCTGGCTTTGGGCGAATTGCAGGGCGGCGGCGACCTGTTGTCGTAGCATGGGCTGTTCCATGAAAGTCTTCCTCTCGTAAGCCAGGGCAACTGGACGAGCCGTGTGCCGATGGGGAGAGTGTAGTGAGGGTCGCGGCGTTTTGCGAGGGGTTTTTGCGGGCGGTGGTTTGAGGACGGTGGACCATGGAGAAGCGTACTCCCCGAGAGCAGTTGCTGGAGAGGCGTGTGGGGGAGCTGCTGGCGGCGGCGGATGTTCGCGACAGGCGCATGTCGTTTCTGGCACACGATGTGCGGGGGGCATTGAACGGGGTATTGCTGATGCTGGAAGTGCTGGGGCAGCAGTTGTCGGATCGGCCGGAGTCTTCGCAGCCGGCGGAGGATCTTGAGATAGCCCGCAGGTCGGTGATGGGTGTGGTGAACCTGTTGGAGCGGCATCTGTATGTGGATCGGCTGAGTCAGGGGAGGGTGGCGGCGAACGTGGGGGTGGTGGAGTTGGGGGAGGTGGTGTGTGGGGTGGTGGCGGGATTGGCGGCAGCGGCGCAGGCCAAGGGCAGCGAGGTGGTGGTGAGCGTTGCGCCGGAGGCGCTGGTGCGGGCGGACGCTTCGCTGCTGACGGCGGCGGTTCGAGAGCTGCTGGACAATGCGATCAAGCACGGAGCGCGTGGAACGGTGCAGATTACGGCTGAGAAAGTGTGTGGCGAGGAAGGGGCGAGGTGGGTCATGGCGATCAGGGACGGCGGGCCGGGGATCGCGCCGGAACGGCTGGCGAAACTGCTCAATCCGGCGCTGCGAGGGGATCTTGAGGAGCGAGGGCTGGGGCTGATATTGGCCGGGGATGCGGTTGGGCTGTTCGGCGCGCGGCTGGAGGCGGAGTCGCGGGTGGGGGGGGGCACGACGTTGCGGATCGTGCTGCAGGCGGCGGGATGAAGGGGCGGCGGAGCGATGATCAGGGCTGTAGCGGGAAGGCCGCGTGTGCGGATGCCATGGCGGCGTCATAGACGAGGCGGAGGGAAGCTCGCTGAGCATCGGCGATTCGGCGGCAGTCGTCGTATTCGGGGGCGGCGCCGCAGAAGCTGTCGCCGATCCATTTGAGTTTGACGTGGACGGGGCCGAAGGGGGTGTCGACGGTGCGGATTTCGCGGCGGGCCTCGTGGCGATGGAGGCGGGAGACGCGGACGCCGAGGGTGGTGGTTTCGGAGAGGATGAGGTCGGCGAGGGGCTGTTCGAGGTTGGCGTCGGCGAGGGCGCTGAGGACGACGGCGGGGCGGCCCTTTTTCATCTGGATGGGGGTGAGCCAGACATCGCGAGCGCCGGCGGCGAAGAGGCGTTCGGTGACGGCGGCATAGAGCTGGGGGTTCATGTCGTCGATGTTGGTTTCGAGCTGGACGAAGGGGGCGGCGGGTTCGGTTGCGGCGGGGGCGTCGGCGATGGCGGAGCCAAGCCAGAGGCGGGCGATATTCGGCCAGGGGAGATCTTTCTGGCCGGCGCCGAGGGCGATCTTTTCAAGGCGCAAGGGGGGTTGTTGGAAGGTCGCGAGCTCGGCCAGGAGAGCCGCGCCGGTGGGCGTGACGAGTTCGCCGTGGCCTGGGGCGGGGCGGGTGGGGGCTTTGGCGGCGGCGAGGAGTTCGAGGGTTGCCGGCGCGGGGAGGGGGAGCTTGCCGTGGTCGGTATCGACCCAGCCGCTGCCGAGCGGGACAGCTGAGGCGTAGAGATGATCGATCTTCAGGGCATGGAGGCCTGCGACGGAGCCGACGATGTCGATGATGGTGTCGAGGGCACCGACTTCGTGGAAGTGGACCTTATCGACGGTGGTGCCGTGGACCTTGGCTTCGGCGGCGGCGAGGCGGGAGAAGACGGCGGTGGCGTTGGCCTTGACGGGCTGGGGCAGATCGGCGGCGTTGATGATGGCTGTGACGTCGTTGAGGTTGCGGTGGGCGTGGGGTGCGTGGTGGTGGTCGGCGGGCGTGTGGTCGTGGTGTTGGTGATGATAATCGGCATCGTGAGGATCGACGGGGTGATGAGGGTGCTCGGGCTTGGGCTGCTGGCCGGGGACGCGGACATCGACGAGCGTGGCGCGGAGGGCGCCTTTCATGACGCTGGTGGCCTCGACCGACCAGTCGTTGTGGGGCAGGCGAAGATGCTCAATGACATGTCGCAATTCGGCGACAGGCCAGCCGGCATCGACGAGGCAGCCGAGGAACATATCTCCCGAGATGCCCGAGGGCAGGTCCAGGTAAGCGATCATGGGCGCTCCGCTGTTGGGAGGGAGATGAGCTGCACGGCCTGTTGCACGTCCGACTCGGCGCGGAAGCCGGCCAGGTCGAGGGTGACGTGTTTGTAGCCGGCTTTGCGGAGGCCGTCGACGATCCGGGGTCGCAGCTCGATGGCGCGGTTGAGATCGGCCAGGGGCAGCTCGATGCGTGCGAGCTGGTCATGATGGCGGACGCGGTACTGGCGGAAGCCGAGCTCGTGAAGGACTTCTTCTGCCTGCTCGATCTGGTGGAGGAGCTGGGGGGTGATTGTCGTGCCCTGGGGGACGCGGGAGGAGAGGCAGGCCATGGCGGGTTTGTCCCAGACGGGCAGGCCCATCTGGTTGGCCAGCGCGCGGACCTCGGCCTTGGTGATGCCGGCCTCGATGAGTGGGGATCGGACGCCACGTTCGCGGGCGGCGGTCATGCCGGGGCGATCGTCGGCGAGGTCGGCGGCGTTGTTGCCGTCGACGATGGCGCCCCAGCCCTCGGCGTCGGCGATAGCGCGGATCTGATCCATGAGGCCGGACTTGCAGTAGTAGCAGCGCTGGTCGTCGTTGGCGGCGTAGTGCGGGTCGAGGACCTCCTGGGTGTGGATGATGCGATAGGCAGCGCCGATCTGCTGGGCAAGCTTAACGGCCTCGTGCATCTCACGTTGCGGGAAGCTGGGAGAGACGCCGATGCAGGCCATAGCCTTTTTGCCGAGCACCTGATGTGCGACGGCGAGGAGGAGGGTGCTATCGACGCCGCCGGAGTAGGCGACGAGGAGGGAGCCGAGGTCGCGGAGGATCTGGCGGAGGTGTTCGAGCTTATCGGAGAGGGTCTGGGGCATGACGCGATATCCTTGCTGTGGGGGCCCCGGGGTGTATCCCTGGGCTTGTGCGGTGGCGGGTTGTTGTGAGCTATGAGGCATGGCTGTTGGGACAAGCGGTCTTGTCGTTGATTCTGGCGGCGAGGTGGGCGGCGCCGTAGCCATTGTCGATGTTGACGACGGCGATGCCGGGCGCGCAGGAGTTGAGCATGCCGAGGAGGGCGGCGAGGCCGCCGAAGCTGGCGCCGTACCCGACGGAGGTTGGGACGGCGATGACGGGTACGGCGACGAGTCCGCCGATGACGCTGGGGAGCGCGCCTTCCATTCCTGCGACGACGATGACGACGGTGGCGGCCTGGATGGCGGGGACATGGGTCAGGAGGCGATGCAGGCCGGCGACGCCGACGTCGTAGATGCGTTGGGCGGCATGGCCCATGAGATCGAGGGTGAGGGCGCATTCTTCGGCGACGGGGAGGTCGCTGGTGCCGGCGGCGATGAGCGCGATGCCGGGTTTGCGTTGGCGTTGGGGTTCGCGATCGAGCCAGATTGCCCTGGCGAGTTCGTTGTACTGGAGATCGGGGACGAGTTTTTTCGCGGCGTCGAACTGTTCGACGGAGGCGCGGGTGCCGAGGGCGCGGGGGTGGTGTCTGGCGAGGCGAGAGACGATTTCGGCGACCTGGGGGACGGTCTTGCCGGAGCAGAAGACGACTTCGGGGAACCCCTGGCGGAGGGAGCGGTGATGATCGAGCTTGGCGAAGTCGCCGGCGTCTTCGTAGGGAAGCGAGCGCAGCGAGGCCATCGCGTCGTCGATCGATTGCTGGCCTTGCGCGACGCGGTTGAGCATCTGGCGGATGGTCTGCTCGTTCCACATAGTGTTCCTGAGCCTGTGCGTAAATTCTATGAGCGCCGGCAACTGGTTTGTAGTGCGGGCTTTAGCCCGTCGTGGGTCCCAATACGGGCTGAAGCCCGCACTACGAACTGGCTGCCAGGACGCCAGTAGGACGGTAGCGGGAGCGTGGGGTTGGGTCAAGCGCCGGAGTGCTCTGGCGGGCGGCTGTGGGAGTGACCGGTATGGGGAGGGTGGTGTTGGAGGATGTGTGGTTTCTCCAGGCCGTGGTCGAGCATCAGTTGCTCGTCGGCGAGGATGATCATGGCGTCGCCGTCGGCGACGATGGCGCCGGCGTCGAGGACGATGATGCGAGAGCAGAGCTGGGCGACGAGTTCGAGGTCGTGGGTGGCGATGATTTTGGTGACGGGGAGGGATTGGAGGAGGTGTTTGAATTCGCGGCGGCCGCGAGGGTCCAGATCGCTGGTTGGCTCATCGAGGACGAGGATGGAGGAGTGGCAGGCGAGGACGCCGGCGAGGCACACGCGGCGTTTTTCGCCGCCGGAGAGGTGATGGGGCAGTCGGTTATCGAAGCCTGCCAGGCCAACCTTGGCGAGGCTTTCCGAGACGCGTGCGGCGACTTCGGACGGGTCGAGGCCGAGCTGTTGGGGTCCGAAGGCGACGTCTTCGAAGACGGTGGGGCAGAAGAGCTGATCGTCGGGGTCCTGGAAGAGGAGGCCGACCTGGCGGCGGATGGCATCGAGGTTGTGGCCGACGGCGGGCTGGCCGAAGATGCGGACGGAGCTGTCCTTGGGGGTTTTTTCAGGGAGCAGGCCGTTGAGATGGAGCAGGAGGGTGGACTTGCCGGCGCCGTTGGGGCCGATGAGGCCGACGCACTCGTTTTCGGCGATGGTGAAGCTGATGCCGCGGAGGGCGGGGGAGCCATCGGGGTAGTTGAAGTGAAGATGGTGGATCTCGACGGCGTTCATTTCCAGCCTCTGGCGCACATGGCGGCGTAGACTCGTTCAGCGCGTTCGGTGGCGCGGACGAAAAGTCGGCCGACGAGGGAGGAGAGCACTTTCCAGGTGCTGAAGCGGCTGGGGGAGAAGGTACGGCTGAGGCGTGCGCGGCGCATGCGTTCGGTTTCGTCGATGAGGACGAAGAGGTAGCGATACATGAGGGCGAGCACGGTCAGCAGGAGAGATGGGCAGCGGATGGCTCTCAACACGGCAAGCACTTTGGCGAAGGGGGTGGTGTTGGAGAGAAGGATCATGGTGAAAAGGCAGAGGGTGGATCGAAGCAGGAAGACGCAGAAGGTTCGCCAGCCGTCCGGCTCGAGGAGCATGAGAAGGCCGATGCCGAGCACGAAGGGTTCGAGGAAGAGGAGGCGGCGGAGGAGGAATCGGGGGGGGATGCGGCTGATGGCGGCGATGAGAAGGAGGAAACAGCCTGCGGCGATGAAAAGGATGTCGCGATGAATGGGCATCAGCGCGATTGTGATCACGAGGGCCAGCGCGACGGCGAGTTTGAGGGCGGCGGGCAGCCGATGGACGGGGCTATCGAGGCGGCTGAAGCGGTCGAGGAAGTCAGGTCGCATGGTGTGAGGCTCATTTCGAGGGGGCGGGCGTGTGGATGGCCTGGGACCGGGGCACGAGCACGCGTGAGAGGATCAGTGCGAGGACGAAGGCGACGGCAGTTCCTGCGGCGCCGGCGAGGGAGGTGGCGAGGGTCCGGGAGCGGACGCCGGGCATTTTGTAGTCGGGGATGGGGGCGGCGAGGACGGGGCGATCGCCGGGTTTTTCGGCGAAACCGAGCTTGTCGGCGACGTGTTCGAGGCCATCGGGGGCGGGGGAAGCGAGGGGCGACAGGAGGATTGCCATGCCCAGCGAGATCAGGGCGCCGTAGACCGCAGCCACGCCATAACGGAATGGGGTGGGCGTCGGGTGGGTTTCAGGGAGCAGTTCGGGTCGTGTGCGCGCGATGGCGACGAGGGCCAGCGCGGTGATCAGCCCTTCGCCCAGGCCAATGAGCATATGAATGCCTGCCATGGCGGGGAAGGCTTTGGACCAGGGCAGCGTGCCGGCCATGGCCAGTTCCCCTGCGCAGGCCATGGCGGCCAGGACGGTGGAGCACCAGCCGGCGAAGGCGGCGGCCATGACCTGTCCGCGGAGGCCTTTGAAGGAGCGCGAGACGAGGTAGTAGACGGCGTAGCCGCCGAGCGTGCCAACGACGGCCATGTTGAAGACATTGGCGCCCAGCGCGGTGACGCCGCCGTCGCTGAACATGAGGCACTGGACGATGAGGACGGCGGTGAGGACGACGACGGCGGCGCTGGGTCCGAGGAGGATGGCGCAGAGGACAGCGCCGATGAGGTGGCCTGAGGTTCCGGCGGCGACGGGGAAGTTGAGCATCTGCGCGGCGAAGACGAAGGCGCCGGCGAGGCCCATGAGGGGGACACGGCGCGGGGGCAGGTGGAGGCGGGCCTGGCGGAGGGCCAGAGCGAGGCCGGCGGCGGAGAGGGCGACCGTCGTCACGGCCGTCTTTGCGTCCATCATCACGTCAGGTATGTGCATGGCTGGTATGCTCTCCCGATTCCATTTCCGTCAGATCAGATCCTTGCCGGTGGTGGTGATCGTCAGTTTGCCGTGTTTGACGCCTTTGGCGGCGATGAGCTGGTCGGCGATGGCGCGGATGTTGTTGCCGTTGCCTTTGACCAGGAGCACCTCGAGGCAGTTGTCGTGATCGAGGTGGACATGCACCGTGGAGAGGATGAGCTGATGATGGTCGTGCTGGAGGGCGGTGAGCAGCTCCTGGAGGTGGGGTTTGTGGTGGTCGTAGACGAGGGTGATGGTGCCGGCGAGCTCGCGGTCGCCGAGCTTCTGGCGATGCTCGACGAGCTGGTCGCGGATCATGTCCGCGATGGCCAGCGAGCGGTTGTTGTAGCCCTTCTGATGGACCATCGCATCGAGGTCGTGGAGGAGCGACGGCGCGAGAGAGACACTGAACCGGTTGACGCCTTGGCTTCTCATAGTGTTACGTCTAACCACAAAGGTAACACTAAGGCGTTGGCTGTCAAGAGCCAAAGCGTGCGTGTGCCGGGCGGCCGCGGCGGGCATTGGGCGGAGGCCGGGTTGAAGAGGGCTGCAGGGGTCTCTTGAGACAGGATGCTGCCGGAATTCCTATTGACAAGGTGCCCTAGTCCCGGTATCGTACAGGAGACTGAGCAACAGAAGGTCGGGCATCCTCGGCATTATTGTGGGGCTAGCGGGCATGGCGTGCAAAACAAAGCGACCGGACAAGGATGGCATTCCGGGCCAACACGGAAAGGACTCGGATCGTTTCGAGATCGTCCCTCAGAGCGACGGGGGATACCGGCTCTCGGTGAACGGGGAGGTGATTTCGTGCTTCTACTGGAGCAGCAAGGAGCGGGAGAAGTGTCTGAGGACGCTGGCGCAACTGGTGGGTTCGGCGGAGAAGCGAAGGGGCGGGTAAGCCGGCGGGAGCGATGGGACAGGCGGGCGGTGTGGTGCGCGGACGCGTGGGGTTGTCGGGTTGTGAGGGGCATCAGGCCTGTTGGCGGCGTGGTCGCGGGGCTACAATATGACGGTACATGAAATGTTTACGAGGTCATCTGTTGATTGCATCGCCGCAGTTGCTGGACCCGAACTTTGCGAGGTCGGTGGTGCTGATGGTGCAGCATGATGAGGGCGGGGCGATGGGGCTGGTGCTGAATCAGCCGTCGGAGACGAGGGTGAAAGAGGTGTGGGAGCAGGTGAGCGAGACGGCATGCGAGGCGGAGGGGTATCTGTACCATGGCGGGCCGTGCGAGGGGCCGCTGATGGTTGTTCATACGGACGAGTCCTTATCGGAGATGGAGATTGTGCCGGGGCTGTACTTCAGCGCGGAGAAGGAGTCGGTGCAGCAGATCGCGGCGGGCGGGGAGAGGCGGGCGAAGTTTTTCGTGGGGTACGCGGGATGGGGTCCGGGGCAGTTGGAGGCGGAGATGGAAGAGGGGGCTTGGCTGGCGACGACGGCGTCGGATGAGACGATCTTCAGCGAGGATGAAGATGAGTGGCAGAAGGCGTTGGAGGCGACAGCGAGGGCCAGGCCGTTCCCGTGGGTGGACCCGAAGCTGATTCCGGACGATCCGTCGGTCAATTAGTATTGCATGGCAGGTTATTATTATATGGAGTGGTGTGCTGAAGCACGCCCTACAGGGGGTGTTGGAGGACGTGGTTGAGCAGGTCATCGAGGGGGATGGTGGCGAGGGCGATGGCGGTGTCGCAGCAGCCATAATAGAGGTGGAGCAGGCCGTCTTTGACGACGTTGGCGGTGGGGAAGATGACGTTGGGGATGTAGAGGCCGAACTTTTCGTAGTAGGTTTCGGGTTGCATGATGAAATTGCGGGTGCGGGCGATGACTTGGGTGGGGTCGTGGAGGTCGAGGAGCATGGCGCCGAGGCGGTAGACGACGCGTTTGATGGCGGGGTCGAGGGTTTGGACGCCGTGGTAGAGGACGAGCCAGCCTTTGGGGGTTTTGATGGGGGGCGTGGAGCCGCCGATGCGGTTGTCTTCCCAGGGATATTGGGCTTTGGCGAGGAGTTTGGGGGTGGACCAGGTTTTGAGGTTTTTTGAGAAGCAGATCCAGATGGCGGGGTAGTTGGTGCCGTATGGTGGGCCGACGAACTGGAGGGGGCGGCGGAGGAGTGCGAAGAGGCCATTGATTTTTTCAGGGAAGAGGATGACGTCGCGGTCGTCGAGGTTGGCGGCGGTGGGCCAGCAGTGGTGTTGCCAGTGGATGGCGTCGTTGGAGATGGCGATGCCGGAGCGGGTGAGGTTATCGGGGCGTGCGGCGGCGATGTCGTTGGAGCCGGGCTGGGTGGGGTCGGGGGGTGGGTGGAGGACGCCGGGGAATTCGGATTCGTGGGAATCGGGGATGCCGACGCCGGTGGGGTGGCTGGACCAGGCGAAGGGGCGGAAGGCGTAGGTCATGTAATAGGTTTGGTCGATTTTGACGACGCGGGGGTCCTGGACGGAGCCGTGTTTGGAGCCGGCCATTTCGGGGGTGAAGACGGGCTGGTCGGAGAGGTGGGTGAAGTGGACGCCATCGGTGGAGGAGAGGAGGCCGATGGTGCAGTGGAAGGGACGGAGCTGGCCGGCGGCGCGTTCGTAGAGGTAGAAGCGGCCATTGTCGTAGATGCAGCCGGGGTTGAAGGTGGTGGCGAGTCGCCAGGGGTAGAGGCCGGGGGTGACGATGGGGTTTTCGGGGTGGCGGGTGAAGTGGACGGGCATGGCGGTTGCTCCTTGGCTGTAGGATGGGCAGGGGGGCGGAGGTGTCAAGGCGGAGGGAGGAGATGATAGACGATGAACGATAGACGATGAGCGATGGGCGATGGATCGGAGAGGGGGGCGGAGGGCGGCCGCTACGCG
>Ga0315284_10000351_pt1 | contig 62640 bp, 63 predicted proteins | sample YL17G09_16_MG_FD_203696 | JGI IMG/M metagenome (GOLD analysis project Ga0315284, IMG submission 203696) | Sediment microbial communities from Yellowstone Lake, YNP, Wyoming, USA - YL17G09_16 | ecosystem: Environmental > Aquatic > Freshwater > Lake > Sediment | place: USA: Wyoming | collected...
CCTAAGCGGAGGCGAACAGCAAATGCTGGTCATATGCCGAAGTCTAATGTCAAACCCCCAGCTTTTGATTTTAGACGAACCCTCTCTGGGACTAGCCCCAATAATCGTGGAAAAAGTACTGGACACTGTAACAAAAATAAACGAAGACGGCGTCACCATCCTTTTAGTCGAACAAAACATACGCGATTCCCTCAATATCGCCAACAGAGGCTACGTTCTTGAGGAAGGTAAGATTATTATAGAAGGCGAAGGGAGAGAACTTCTGTCCAACAGTCACATTAAGGAAGTCTATTTGGGGCTTTAACTGGGGAAATAACGGATGAGTGACCAGTACTGGAACAAAACGATAGAAACCATGCCAAGAAAAGAACTGCGAGAGTACCAGCTTAAGAAACTCAAAGCGCAAGTAAAACACTGTTACGACAACTCTGCATTCTACAGAAAAAAATTTGATTCGGCAGGATTGACCCCTGAAAGCATAAAGACGATAGAAGACCTTAGCAAAATTCCTTTCACAGTAAAAAACGACCTCAGAGACAATTATCCTCTTGGCTTGGTAGCGGTCGAACCTGCAGATGTGGTTGAAGTTCACGCTTCTAGCGGAACAACTGGAAACCCCATAATTGGCGCATACACAAAAGGCGACATGGAAGCTTGGCAGGAGCTTATGGCAAGGTCCCTTTATGCAGCAGGCACAAGAAGAGACGATGTGATACATATCGCCTATGGTTACGGCTTGTTCACAGGCGGTTTAGGCTTTCACTATGGCGCCCAGAAAATCGGGACAGCCATTGTTCCCGTGGGCGGAGGCATGACGCAGAGACAGATAAAACTCATGAAAGACCTAGGCGTCACAGTGCTATGCTGCACTCCGAGCTTCGCAGTTTACCTTGCTGAGACAATGGTTACTGAGGGCGTTGATCCGCGGAAGGATCTAAAATTGAGACTTGGCCTCTTCGGGGCGGAGCCTTGGTCTGAGAAAATCCGTGAAAGGATTGAAGCTGCACTCGGAATTGAAGCCTTCGACGTGTACGGATTAACTGAACTGTGCGGGCCAGGCGTTTCGGTCGAATGCAAAGAACATAACGGTATGCACATCTGGGAAGACCACTTCATCGTAGAAACAATTAACCCTGAAACCAGCGAGGTTCTATCGGACGGTGAAGAAGGAGAATTGGTTTTTACGCCTCTAACAAAAACAGCCCTTCCACTATTAAGGTACCGATCAAGAGACCTTTCAGTGGTAGAAACTGACACGTGCCCGTGCGGGCGCACTCATTCTAGAATGATGCGGGTGAGCGGAAGATCAGATGACATGTTAATCATCAGAGGAGTCAACGTGTTTCCATCCCAGATTGAATACGTCATAATGGGATTTCCCGAACTGGCAACACAATATCAGATTTTTGTTGACAGACCTGACGCGTTAGATACCTTCTCGGTGAAGGTTGAGTTAACCGAGCAAGATTCTCTGAATTCGCAGTTAGATTTGAAAGCGTTCAAAGGCAAGATTCAAAGTAAAATCTGCAGTGTCACCGGACTCCACCCCGACATCGAAATCGTAAAATATGGAGAAATTCCCCGAACTGAAGGGAAAACGAAACACGTCTTTGATAATCGCAAGGGCAAGACCTGAAGGATTAAGTCGAATGATTTCGAAGATTGCCATAGATAAGCCGAATAGTTTTGTACTATTTAATGGGGACGAGGCAGTCGCTCGAGGCGCAGTTGAAGCTGGCGTTAAAGTTGCCGCCTCTTATCCGGGTACTCCTGCAACAGAGATTCTGGAAACAATAGCCGAAGTTTCCAAGGTTTTCGGCATTTACGCGGAATGGAGCACCAACGAAATAGTTGCTATGGAGGTTGCCACAGGTGCTTCAATGGCAGGAGTCAGGTCTATAGTCTCAATGAAGCATGTTGGATTAAACGTTGCCGCGGATGCTGCAATGACCCTGGCTTACACGGGCGTTGTCGGAGGAATGGTAATCGCCGTCTGCGATGACCCAGCCATGCATAGCAGCCAGAACGAGCAGGATACTAGATACTTTTCTGTTCACTCTAACTTGCCCTTGCTGGATGCTGGTAATCCTCAAGAAGCATACGAGATGACGCGGGAAGCGTTTGAGATAAGCGAAAAACTGAGATTACCTGTGATTGTTCGTTTGACAACCAGAGTTGCCCATGGGAAGGCAAGAGTCAGAATAGGCGAGTTTCTGAAGCTTAATCGGAAAGCCGAGTTTGACAAAGACGGTTCGAAATGGGTTATGGTGCCTTCGAACGCTCTGAGGCAACACAAAGTTCTGAAGAGCAAACTGGAAGAAGCCGCCAGAAAAGCTAACGACTCCAAGTACAATATTTTTGAAGACAATGCCAAAGAAATAGGAGTCATCGGCAGCGGAATAGGCTACTACCACGCGAAATCCATCCTGAATCCAAATCAGTTTTCTTGGTTAAAATTGGGTTTCGTGTACCCTTTCCCTCACGACCTCGTTAGAGAATTTGCGTCTAAAGTCAAGAAAATAATAGTCGTTGAAGAGCTGAGACCTTACGTTGAGGATAGCCTGCGAGGCTTAAACGTTGAAATCTTGGGGAAAAACAAGCTTGGACTGGAAGAAATCGGCGAGTTCACTCCTGACCTCATCAGAGAAGCCTTCTCCAAGATGGGGTTGTGTGAAAAAGCGGAAACTATTGAAGATTTAGATTTGCCTTCTCGTCCCCCAGTTCTCTGTCCGGGGTGTCCCCACAGAGCGTTCTATTACGCTTTGAACACTGTTAACCAGTTTGTTAATTGTGACTCGCAAAAATGCGTTGGCTGCGACATCTGCGAACTCGCGTGCTCATGGGAGAAGGAGAAAGTCTTCAATCCAACGAAGTCGAGAATTCGCACGGTAAGACTTGATCAGGTCTCGAACATGGCTATGGTATGTCGAGTCTGCAAAGATGCACCTTGCGTTGTGGCTTGTCCAAAAGACGCGTTAAGCCAGTCGAATGAAACAGGAGCCATCTCGGTGGATGCGGACAAGTGTGACGGGTGCGGTTGGTGCATTGAGGCCTGCGAGTATGGCGCTGTCACCCTGCATCCGACCAAGAGGAAGGCTATAGTCTGCGATACGTGCAATGGTGCGCCTGAGTGTGTTCAGGTTTGTCCTGAAGGCGCTTTGAACTTTACGGGAAGAACTAACGACAAGATCGTGACGGGCGACATTGGCTGCTACACTCTAGGTGTCTTGCCTCCCATAAACGCGGTTCAAACTTGCTTGTGCATGGGCGCAGGGATTTCTCAGGCTGCAGGCATGATACACGCGGGCGTAAAGGACAAGGTGTTTGCTGTTATTGGTGACTCCACCTTCTTCCACGCAGGAATGCCTGGCTTGCTGAACGTAGCCTACAACAAGGCCAACGTTTGCGTAGTCATCTTGGACAATCGCATCGTGGCAATGACGGGGCATCAACCTACTCCGGGTTCTGGAAAAAATGCCATGGGCGAAGATGCGAAAATAATGAAGCTTGCTGACATCGCGAGAAGCCTCGGGATTGACAAAGTAAAGATTGTTGACCCCTACGACGTTGAGGGGACTACGCGGGCAATAAGGGAGATTCTGGATTATCATGGTCCATCAGTGATAATTTCTGAGCGGCCCTGTCCTCTCAAGATTGAAAAGAATCCCGCGAGAGAGGTTCTGGAGAAGTGCAACTCATGTGGTGTTTGCGTGAAGGCTTTCGGTTGCCCAGCAATTTCACTCACTCCAGAACGCGCTGAGATTGACGCTACTCTCTGTTGGGGCTGCGGTGTTTGCGAAGCCATATGCCCATTTAACGCGATAAGGAGCACGGCTAAATGAAACTGGACCTTGTCTTCACAGGCGTAGGCGGTCAAGGCGTAGTGGTTTTAAGTGACATTTTCTGCGAGGCTGCCTTGCTTGACGGGTTTGACGTGGCAAAAGCGGAAATTCACGGTATGGCTCAGAGAGGCGGCTCAATAAGCGCGTATGCGAGAATCGGCGACAAGGTATTATCCCCCTTGATTGAACGGGGAAAAAGTGACATAATAATAGGCTTCGAAATACTTGAAACTGCAAGAGCACTACCCATGCTAAAGAAGGATGGAACCGTAGTTGTGAATACGAAGTACATACCTCCAAGCAGCATGCTTCAAGAGCAAGCTAAACCGTTGAAACCTGAAACGCTGGTTAAATTGATACGTAAAAAAGCGCTTAACGTTCATGAAGTTGATGGAATCGCGATTGCGAAAAGGGTGGGAAACCTTATGGTGGTCAACACAGTTCTTCTGGGCGCGGTTTCTGCTCTTCCCGAGAATCCTGTAAAGCAAGAGTCTTTCAAGCAAGCCATTTCAAGCAGACTAAAAGAGAAATACATCAGCATTAATCTGCAAGCTTTTCAGCTGGGTCGCGAAAGCGTGTTATTAGGATAATTTTATTAACAGTTCACTTTGATATAGAAAGAAAAAAGAGGAGAACTTTAGAATGAAAACAAAACTATTAGCCGCGATTGCAGCTATAATAATCATTGTTGTTGCAGCTGCTATTGGAACATGGCAATTGACACAGCCACTTTCAACATTGCCTTCACCTAGTCCCACTTCGACACCTTCAACCTCAACGACAAGCACGCCATCACCCGATGCAAGACCTATCAAAATAGGCTTAGTTGCAGGATATCAACTAGCTGAAGGACAAGACATGGACCGTGCCGCTAAACTAGCAGTTGAAGAAATTAACGCTGCTGGAGGTGTGTACGTGGCTGCGTGGAACACCAAGGTTCCAATTGAACTGGTTATTGCTGACACTGGAAAAGACACAGCTGGCGAAACAGTGGGTCCAGTGACCCGCGCAGTAACAGAAGACAACGTTGACCTTCTCATAGGCGGATACACAAGTGCAGGCACCCTCGCAGACCAAGTTGTGGCAATCGAAAACCGCGTTCCCTACATTATAACTGGTGCTTCATCAAATCTTGTCACCCGACGAGGACCTCAAGGCAACTACAGCGGATTGGCTGAAGGAGACACCAAACGAATCAATGACACCGAAGGAATGAGCTACATGTTCCACTACTGCACAACGACTTTTGACTACAGCAAAACAGTGGTTAACTTCTTCGCTGAAACTATGAAACCTCTACTTGACAGCACATACAGCTTCAACACATCAAGACCGCTCAGACTAGCCGTTCTTTACCGCAATGATGCCTTTGGCAAAGGAGTTTTGGCTGACACTAAAAAACTGATACAAGCCAATGGCCTGCCTATAGAAATTGTCGTAGAAAGACCATATCAAACAACTGCCACCAGCTTCCAAACTGACCTCACCGTAGTCAAAGACGCCAAACCTGACGCTGTATACGTGGTAGACTTCATTGCGAACACTGCTGAAATCATCAAAGAAGGCCAAAAAGATGTAGGATTAAACACCGTGTACATTGCTGTTGAATGCGTCGAAGACCCCCAGTTCTACACGCTTTTGGGAGAATATGGTGACGGTGTACTGCTAGAATCCAAATTTGCTCCCTACGCTGGACCACCATTCTACCTGCCCTCAATAGGAACTTACGTTACAAATTACCAAGCAAAGTACAACACGCTTCCAGGCATGATGGGCGCTGACACATACGACGCTTTCTTCATTGCCAAAGCCGCGATTGAGCAAGCAGGAACAGTAGACAAAGCAGCAGTCAGAACCGCCATAGAACAGATAAACATACCCCAAATGCTGATCATGACTGAAACAGGCACCGTACAATTCAGCACAGGAACAAACTATCACGAAATCGCACCCATAACCTTCATTGAACAATTTACCTACAACGCAACTCTTCAAGAATGCAGACCAAAAATCGTGTATCCAGCAACTGTACCTGGCATCGGCACCCTAAAACAAGCAGACTTTGTGCTGCCTACGAGCTACCAATCTGGAAGTCCATAAACTTTCAGTCAACAACCTTTCTTTCTTTTTTATTTTAAGTTTCGGTACATTTTAAATAGGCAACATAAGAAAATAGGTCAGGTTGAACTTGCATGATTACCCCCTCTGGACTAGCTGAAACGTTGCTTTGGGGCGCTGCAAACGGTAGCATCTACATACTCTTAGCAACAGGGCTAAGCATAATCTTCGGCGTGATGAAACTAGTCAACTTCGCCCACGGGCAACTTCTGATGATTGGCGCCTACATCGCTTTTGCAACTTCCACCGTGTTGGGTCTAAACGCTTACTTTTCCATTCTCGTTTCGATGGGCGGAGTTGCTTTGATTGGACTTTTTGTTGAAAGGTTCACGTTCCGCAAAGTTCTCGGAACAGATAAACTAAACGAAATCTTCGTTAGCTTGGGGTTAATCTACATTTTTGAAAATGCCGCCGTGCTCCTGTGGGGAAACAAATCCGCCCAAATTGTCAGTTCTTTACATGGGCTTCTTTCCATAGGTGGAATATCAATAAGCTACGACCGGTTAGCCGCCATGGGGATTGTAATAGCAATACTTGTGGCCCTCATGTTCCTGATGAAAAAAACCAAAATAGGCTTGGCCATGAGGGCAACCAGCCAAAAAAGCGACACGGCAATGCTGATGGGTATTAACATCGAAAAAGTTTACATTTTCACTTTTGCCTTAGGCGCAGCGCTGGCAGGCGCCGCAGGGGCACTTTACGGCATAATATTTCCTTTCAGCCCAGCCTTGGGTGCATTGCCCACCATCAAAGCATTCGCCATAATCATACTGGGTGGGTTAGGAAGCATCCCTGGAGCAGTAGTTGGTGGTCTTCTCTACGGCATAGCTGAAAACACAGCTGGCTACCTGCTTGGTGGAATATGGCCTGATGCAATTGCTTTTGTGCTGCTCATAGCAGTGCTAGTGATTAAGCCCACGGGCATCTTCGGTGGAAAAGGTGACTAACAGGATGACGCAGCTTACCGGTTTGTTAAACCCCAAAAAATTTACCGGTCTGTTGCACTCAAAACGGTTCTACTTTATTATAGCAGGCTTAGCGTTTATAGCAATTCTTCCCTTGTTCATAAGAAGCGAGTACGTAATTGGTGAAGTCTTAGCGCCTATGATTATTTTCGCCATTTACGCTTCAAGCTGGAACCTGCTCGCCTACTCAGGTCAAGGTTCACTTGGACACGCAGCTTTTTTGGGCATAGGCGGCTTCGCTTCAGCTTTGATTGCAATCAAGTTGGGTTTGCCGCCCGTAATTGGGCTTTTTGTAGGTGCTGCATTCTCGGCGGCGATAGGTCTTCTAATTGGTCTTGCATGTGTCCGGTTGAAAGCTTGGTTCCTTGCCATGGTTACTTTCGGTTTCTCGGTTATCGTTTTAACGCTTATCAGTCAATTTGACTCTGTGATAGGTGGAATCATGGGTTTTCCCACGCCGCTTATTGTTCCACGGGGCATTCCCTTTTACTACTTTACGTTTGCCATAGCAGCCACTTCAATACTCGTAATTTATTTGGTGATGAAGTCCAAACTGGGCTTGGCTTTCAAAGCCATACGCGAGAATGAGCTTGAAGCTAAAATGACGGGTATAAACACTGGTAAATACCGTCTAATAGCGTTTGTTTTAAGCACTTTTTTTGCAGGCTTAGCTGGTGGGCTCTATGCTGAGTCAATTCGTTACATTCAGGTTTCAATCTTTGACCCCTACTACTCGTTCTTGCCTCTTATGATGGCAGTCATCGGCGGATTAGGCACCATAGAAGGACCCCTAATCGGTTCAGTTATAATTGTCTCAATTGACTCCTACTTGCCCCGAATTGACCCCGTTTTGCAGGGCTTGATGGGTCCGCTGTTCCCCGCAGTGAGCAATGTGGGTCCTCCGATACGCATGATGCTGCTTGGCGTAATTCTGCTCGTAGTGGTTATTTTTGCGCCAAAAGGAATCACATCGCTCTTTCACAAAACCTACGCTTACTTGCGACGCAATAAGAAAGAGGTTAAACCATGAAAGGTAAAGACAGTTTCCGAGAACTTTTGGGCGTTCAAGTCGTCGAAGTGAAAGACGGCTACGCGAAAATGAGCATGCAAGTCACCAAGCAACACACGAATTTTGTAGGCGTCACACATGGTGGGGCAATTTTTGCGTTGGCAGACTGTGCTTTTGCTGAAGCAGCAAACTCGGGAGATAAGGTGGCGGTTGCGGTGCAAGTGAGCATTAACTATCTGAGACCGAGTTCAGAAGGGGACACGTTGACTGCTGAAGCCCTGCGAGTGTCTGAGGGAAAAACGTTCGGGTTATACAACATCACGGTTCGCAAGGAAGACAAAATCGTCGCGGTCTTCTCAGGGTTAGCATACAAACAATAGGTTCACATGGATTGGAGAAAAGGGGCGCTTTAAATAACAAACAATATGAGGAGAGAACACTAACTCTATTTAATTCCACGGCAGAACACCCGCCTATAGGGAGCGAACAAGTTCAAAATGAATTCGACCGCAAAGCAAATAGCCAGACAACGCGTACAAGCCCTCTTCCAACAAGCCACACGCATTAACAAGGCGAACCCTCAGCTTGCCCAGCGATACGTTGCCACTGCGAGAAAAATAGCCATGGCCGCAAGAATGCGATTGCCCACCAGTTTCAAACGCCAAATATGCAAGAACTGCAATGCACTGCTGGTGCCGGGCTACAGTTGCCGTGTGCGAGTAAAACCGCGAAGGGAAACACACGTCGTCGTCACCTGCTTAAGCTGCGGTAGTCAGACACGTTTCCCCGTGAAAGCGAAAAAGGAGAAAATGAAACTTGAGCAAAATAACAACCAAAATGAAACGCCACGTTCGGCATGAATTGAAAGAGGAAAAGCCCACCATATGGGTTGGCAAAGAAGGTTTGACCCCGCAAGTCCTAGTTGAAGTTGAGAAGCAGCTGGAGAGGACTAAAATGGTGAAAATCAGAATTCTGCCGAGCGCGCTGGAAAAGGACACCGCCCAGTTAATAGGGTCAAAAGCTGCGGAACAAACCGGTGCAGCATTAGTGGAAGTCAGAGGGCACGTTTTCATACTTTACAGGCGCCGCAAAAAACAGCCCACAAGTTAACCTGAGAAGTACAGGTTCACTTGCAGGTTCTTTCTATTTATAAGGGAGGGGGGTAGTCTCTCCGTGAGCACATCAGCCCCCAGTCCCAATTCCGCGGTCATAACCAAATAAACTTAGCCCACACTGAATAGCTGGTCAAATTGCTGAGTCTAGAAAAAGCGTGTTCAGACGGTGAATGAAATTTTTTGTTCCCAGAGAATATTTATATTAGGCTTCATGATTTTACTGCAAGGAATAGCCGAAAAGGGATAAGAATCTTGACAACTCCTCATGATGTTCCAGCATCCAAGCTTATCGGAAAACTAGCCAAGTACTTAAAGGAAAACGTTGAGGAAGTGCAACCTCCAGCATGGGCAGGCTTCGCCAAAACAGGCTCACACGTGGAAAAACAGCCACAAGACCCTAACTGGTGGTACACTCGAACTGCCTCCATACTCCGCAAAGTATACATTCACGGTCCCATGGGATTAGAAAAACTAAGGTCTGAATACGGTGGAAAAAAAGGCTTCAGCGTCAGACCAAACCACGCATCCAAAGCAGGCGGAAGTAACATCCGAAAAATCCTGCAGCAACTAGAAACCGCTGGGCTAGTCCAGACTACAAAGCCAGCCGGAAGACGAATGTCTCCCAAAGGAAGAAAACTGCTTCAAGAAGTAAGCGAAGACGTACAGAAAGAAATGGTAAAGGTAGTTCCTGAACTCAAGAAGTATCAAGGCGAATAAGAAATGTCCGATGAAGAGTTGGACGCGATCCGCAGGAAAAAGCTCTCAGCCTTGCAGCAACGAGCTTCTGATGAGCAGAAACAAGGTCAAGCCGACCCGCAAATGGACGCCCAGAAGCAGGCACTGCTAAAACAGATACTTTCGCCAGAAGCAAGGCAAAGGCTCACAAACCTCAAGATGGTTAAGCCCGATTTCACGGATCAGTTGGAACTGCAGCTGATACAGTTGGCTCAAATGGGTAAGATGCCCATTCCGTTGTCGGATGCTCAACTGAAACAGATATTAATCCAGCTTCAATCTCGGAAGCGAGAAACAAAAATAACAAGGATATGAGTGTATGGCGCGAATTAAACCAGCAGCCAAGAAACGACGATTAGCTAAAGCCGGAAAAGAAACAGAGTCCGTCCCAACATGGGTCATAGCGCGAACAGACGGCAAAGTTAGGACAAACCCTAAACGCAGACGCAACTGGAGAACACGGAAAATAAAGGCATAGGAGAACCACTAACATGAAAAAACAAGCCAAAGAAGAAGAACAGATTCCTGAGGAAGAAGTAGCGGAAGCAACTGAAGAGAAGGAAACTGAAGAAAACCTAATGGATACTATGGAAAAAGAAGTCGAAGCAGAAGAAACAGTCAAAGCTGAAACCGCACCAGCCGAAGAAAAAGAAGCAGCTAAACCACGCAAGAAGAAGAAAGAGGCAGAAGAGGTCGTCGAAGAAAGAACTTACACCATCCCACTGGGCAAAGCCTTAATCATGCCGCCACGTAGGCGCGCTCCAAGAGCCATGCGCATGATCAGAGCCTTCATAGTTAAACACATGAAGGTACCTACTCGCGCTGAAGAAGAGGATGAAGAAGCTCCAAAACTCACATTAACCAACGAACTGAACGAGAGAATCTGGGGCAGAGGCATCGAGAAACCCCCACGAAAAATCCGCGTACGCGCCACAAAAGACAAAGAGGGCAACGTCACCGTTCACTTGGCTGAATCAGAATAGATTTTGCCCAAATGAACCATATTCTTAACTTTCTTTTCTTGAAGGTTTTGTCTCCTTCATAATAATGTTTAGAGCCAGAAAACACCACTTGCAGAATCCATCATCTATAAAAATCACAAAGAAAAAAGGTAATTGGTCGGGAGATTTCGCCACAGAACGCCAACTTGGCTCAAGGCTACCAAGTTACCTAACAAAAGCATATTCCCACGTATTTTCCCAAAAATAGCTTGAAACTTACTCTCGGTCGATAAGACAATCTACTTCTGCGTCTCTCGGTCTTCCTTTTTTGTTGATCTTCTCTTAATCGCTAACACAATCATAGCAACCAATGAAACAGTTACGGCTGCAGCAACATAGAGGTACTCTACCGGTGTACCTGAATTTGGCCCGAAGATATTTGTGTCAACGACGATGTATGAAAACTGCCGAGTTGTAGACGTGGGTTGAGTATCGATCGTCTGGGCTTCAGCTTCCAGCAGCATTCCAGACATTTGGTCGTAAATTTTGTGAGGAGCTCAGATCGCGTTTACTGGGTTTGGGACCAGATTGAGGCAGTTTCTCTTATGACTCGGCCGACTTTGGCAGCGTAAAAAGTTGGACTTACACCCTTTTGATACGGCGCGAAAAGGTCAAAATTGTGCTTTCCAAACAGGAAAAGAACCTCACTGCGATTTTGACTGGTGCTGTTGTGCCTTAAACAAAAAAAGAACTGCCGCCATTTGTCACTTCCAGTTGCCACTTCCACTTCTCCAGCAAAAGATGTAGAGCAACCCTGCGGTTAATCAGGACCTGCTGCACAAAGCAAAAAAGAAGTAGTGAAACAGCAAAACTGCACAAATACTAATTGATTTGAAATTACACACACAAAAACTACAAAGGTCCCAAACTGAGCTGAGTTTTCACGCAATCTGTTTTCGGCGTATAGCCCATACCCCGTCATGGCTTCCTACCTTTAGGCGTCTATGCTCGTAGTAAAAGCTCTATGCCTTCCGAGAGCTTTAAATCTGCTAGTCTCCAACTCAGTTCATACAGCTCAAATGTTTAGAGGCAGAAGACCACTTGCAGAATTCATTATCTATTAACAACGAAGAGAAAAAAGGGAATTGGCGGGAGATTTTGCAACCGAACGCCAATTTGCTTTGAAGGAGAATAACCTCTTGGCCGTTTACTTAACCAGCATTATAGGCAGCGCAAGTATAGGCGTTTATTCTCTTGCCACAGAAAACTTTGTCATAGTTCCCAAAATGGTTCCACAAGACAAGGCAGAACAAACGGCGAATTGGCTCAAAGTCAAACTTATTCACACCAGCATCGGCGGCTCATTGCTCGCAGGCGCATTGGCATGCGCAAACTCCAACGGAATTCTGCTCTCTCCATTTGTTCGCGAAGAAGAACTTGCCGCCATAAAAGCCGCGTATGAAGGCAACATCACCGTAATGGAGACCCGGAGAACTGCTTACGGTAATTTAGTTTTGGCAAATGATCATGGGGCACTGGTTGACCATCGCTTTAAGGAGCCGATAGTCAAGAAGATATCTGAAGCCTTAGGTGTGGAAGCTGTTCAAGGCGAGATTGCTGGGTTGCCCTATGTTGGGTCTTTGGCTGTGGCAACGAACAAGGGCGTTTTGGCGCATCCGCTGTTGAAGGATGAGGAGCGCAAAGTTCTCGAAAGCATTTTTAAGGTTCCTGTGGATGTGGGCACGGTGAACTGCGGCATACCTTACGTGGGCACAGGCTTAATCGCGAATAGTCACGCTGCTGTTGCTGGTTCTTTGACAACTGGACCCGAGATGTTTATAATTGGGAATGCACTGGATGTTGTGCAGGAAGAATGATTAGATGAAGGTTTTCAGAGTAACAGGTCAGATTAACAAGCCGAACTTAAAGACAGCGTTCGCTAAAGAAGTGTTAGCTGACAAGTCTGCGCACGCCGTGGAGAAGGTCTACACGGAAATCGGCAGTAGACACCGAGTGAAAAGGTGCCACATGAAGATAGTGAAGGTTGAAGAAGTCGCGCCTGAAGAAATTGCTAATCCAATTTTAAAGAAATTTGTCGTCGGGGAATAAACGGTTTGGCGACTGCAAGCAGAGACGAAGAAGTCCGTAAATTAAGCGTTGAACTCAGATATTTTGAGCAGACTGCCGAGAATCTGCAGCAACGGCTCAGCATGATGAACGCAGCCATCACTGACCTGTCCTACGCCAACATGACTTTGGAAGGCATTGAACAAGAGAAGGAAAACGCGGAACTCCTAGTCCCCATTGGCGGCAGCAGCTACGTGAAAGTAAAGCTTGCAAGCATCGACAAAGTCATTGTCGGCATGGGTGCAGGCGTATCCATCGAGAAAACAGTGCCTGAAGCCAAAACAATAATCAAGGAACGCTTGGAAGAGATTGACAAAACCCGTGTTTCTGGGCAGCAGCAGCTAAGTCAGATTGCCGAGCGCATCAACCATGGCAGAGCCCGAATGGAAAGCCTCTTTGCAGGGTTAAGAGAAGGACAGCAGTAAGCGATGTTTGAGAAGCTCAAGTCAGGGCTTAAAGGACTCGTAACCAAAGTAACCACAACCGAGCTCAAATCAGAGAATCTGCGTCCAGTTCTCTCGGATTTTAAAATGACTCTCGCGGAGAACGATGTCGCGTTTCCCGTGGCAGACAAGGTCTGTGACGAGCTTGAAAAACGCTTAGCAGGCGTCCAAGTCAAGCGACTCGAGGACCGCAAGAAAATAGTCGAGGATAACTTGCGTCAAGTGCTTTTAGAAGTTATGCTTACCGACAAGAAAATTGACATTCTGAGTATGGCTGAGGAGAAACGTAAAAAGAAAGAGCCACTGGTTCTGCTTTTCGTGGGCATCAACGGCACAGGCAAAACCACCACCATCGCGAAGGTGGCGCAGTTCTTCAAAGACAAGAAGTACTCGGTGGTTCTCGCGGGCAGCGACACTTACCGCGCAGGCAGCATCGAGCAGTTGGAGGAGCACGCGAAACGCCTGAACCTGAAATTGATTAAGCACCAGTACGGCGCAGACCCAGCGGCAGTAGCCTACGACGCCATCAGCTACGCTAAAGCGCATGGAACAAGCATTGTCCTCATCGACACGGCGGGCAGGATGCAGACGAACCAGAACCTCATGAACGAACTCGTCAAAGTAAAACGCATCGTAACTCCTGACCTAACCATCCTGACCGTGGACTCGCTCGCGGGGAACGACGCGGTTGCGCAGGCGGAGGAATTCCACAAGTGCATAGGCATAGACGCGACGATTCTAACGAAGGTGGATGCGGACGTGAAAGGCGGCGCAGCCCTCAGCGTAACCTACATCACCCAAAAACCTATTCTGTTCATAGGCGTGGGGCAGACGTACAAGGACCTTGAAGTGTTTAACCCTGAAAAATTCGTCAACATGATACTAAGATAAGTTGGTTTTCTCTTTTTCTTGTTTAGAGCGGCAAGAGACCAAAAGTAACCTTTAAGACAAGAATTTATAGGTTCACCCGCATATTATGCTAAGTGGTGGAGTTAGTAATGGTTGAAAATGCGGCAATAGTTGAGCGACTTTCCAAAGTTTTCGGTGTTCCGCCTGATGAACTTGTAAGGAAGGGTATAGAGGAGTTTCTTGAATCGCAGTTACGGCTTTGCTTTGCTGAAATCCACGAAATAAAGGCGCGGTACGAAGTAAAAAGTGCAGCAGAACTGGAGAAGAAAATTCGGAAAGGTGCTATTGCAGAACATCCCGCGTGGGAAGACTTAATCGTATTAGAGAACCTTGAAGAGCGAGCCCAGAAGATTCGAAAAGAGTTAGTGTCTCTTAAACATGACTAACCGTTCAAGTTTGGAAGAGCTGTTTAATCGAATCGTTGAAGTTGTTCTTGTCGAGTTTTCTGACATAGTTGTTGATGCTCAGCTTCGGTTCACCTCATCAGGCTCTGTTGAAAGGCTTCGTGTTTTTCTAAAGGACGAGAGTTTCCTTGACGTTTGGCTGTCAGCATCAGGCAAGTATTCTTATCACTGGGAGCACCGACATGTAAGAGGTCTCATGCATCGGCATGATAACGCGCCGCACAGCAAATGGAACGCGGTTAAAACTTTTCCTAAACATTTTCACGATGGCAACGAAGACAACGTAAAAGAAAGCAATATTCCCGATGGCCCCGTATCCGCCACGAACTACTTTCTTAATTTCGTAAGAGCATTCCTCAATAAAAGAGCCAAAGAACAACGAAAGGCTGTCTTGGAAAAATCGTTCGGCATAGACCACGACAAAATTAAACCTTTTTCGGAGAAAGACCGCGGCGAAGACCGTAATTGATTCTTTAGGCGTGGATTGAACATTTTAACTCTGGAATTTTCGTCAACATGATACTAAGATAAAGGCTTCATCGATTAGTGTCGTTTTGCGTAAAATTACCTCTTTCTGCTTTCTGTATTTTATGAATGCTTCGCAAGCTTAATTTGCTAAGAAATGAACTAGATATAAATCTTTAGTTAGGGAAGTTAATCCGGTCAAGGATGTGTTGTTTTGGGACTTGTAAAATTGCCAAGAATGGATAAAGCTGAAATAGATGCCTTGATTGGTGAGCAAATTCTGTGTCGTATCGCTTTCGGAGGGAAGAACGCTCCCTACATTGCGCCCTTTCAGTACGTTTTCGTTAACAGACACCTCTATTTTCATTTTACCGACTACGGAAGAAAAATGGGTCTTCTCGATGAGGGGCAACCTGTCTGCGTTGAAATAGAAAAGTATACGCAAGATTTGAGCGCGTACAGTTTCGTTGTATTAGTCGGCAAGTTGAGGATTGTTAACGACGCTAAAGAAAGAGCCACAGCAATAGAAAAAATGGTTGAAGCTGCCAAGCAGAAGCTTTTGTCAAACAACTTTCTTCCAGCGCATGGCATTCCAAAGGAAGACGGTTGGGTTTCTTTAGCAGCGGATAAGCCTCTGGTCATAGTCAGACTAGAACAAGTAACCGAGATAACTGGACTCAAGTCACCATAAGACTACTTTCCAGAAAACGTCAAATAATCCTGAGCCTATGTTCTACGCTGAACTCCTAGTTCAACCTAAGTTTAAATCTATAAATAGAGGGGGGGGGTAGTCAAAAAATAGCACAACAGACGCGTTAGTTTACATGCTCCATTAGTTTAAGGAGTATGGCTTTGGCTGAGTACAGCCTGTTTTCAGCTTGCTCGTATATGACTGACTTCGGATTCTCTATTGCGTCCGCGTTTATTTCGTATCCCCTGTGTATTGGCATGTCGTGCATGATGTAGGCGTTGCTTCCTTTCAGCAGTGCGTTGTTGATTTGGTAGGGCATCATGAGTTTCAAGCGTTTTTCCTTCTCCTCGGCGAATTTCGGGTCAGTGAAGAACTCCATGTCAATCCAAGTGTCCGTGTAAACGAAATCAGCGTCCTTAACCGCCTTCTTCGGGTCCAAAGTGCTCTGCCACAAACCCGTTTTCTTCGCCTCGGCTAAAAGCTCGTCGTCCCGTGCAGGCTCGTTGAAAATCGGCGCCACCGTGGTCAATTCAACTCCCGTCTTGGTGCAGCCTTCAATAAGCGAGTTGCACACGTTATTGTGAATGCCAATGTAAACAAGCTTCGCACCTTTCAATGTGCCCTTCTTCTCTTTCACTGTAATCAAGTCGGCTAATGCTTGGCTCGGATGATATTTCTCATCACACCCATTTATGACTGGGACACGCGAAGCTTTCATCATCTTCTGCAAATCCGCGTTCCGCAGCAACCGCGCCATAACAGCATCAACGTTGCGCGAAAGATACTGCACCTCATCACCAACGTCCGCCAAAGTGAAGTTCGTTGTTCTCCAATCAATGTATAATGCGTGTCCGCCAAGCTGCGTCATCGCAACCTCAAAAGAAACCCGTGTTCTCGTGCTGGTCTTCTGGAAAATCAGCGCCAAAGATTTGCCTTCTAACGCTTTAGCGTACTTCTTTGGGTTACGTTTAACCTCAACGCCCAAGTCCACTAACTCGTTAAGTTGCTGACTGGACAGCTCTTTGAAGTTCATCAGGTGCATTACTGTAAACCTCTGCACAGAAGGGTGAATCCAACTTGGCAATTAAGCTTTATGGAAACCTTTTTCCCACAACAACACACTTTCATTTGGAAGTGCCACAATGATTCTGCTCGTCTCATCAAGCAAAGACATCGCAGCCGTAAACATAGCAAAGCAAGTCCTGCAACAGTATCCATTCAACAAGACAAACCAAACTTTCCATGAAAATCCAGTTTACTCAGCCAAAATCAACGGCAAAAACGTCACTTACATCACACTGAAAGAAGAAGCAACAAACGCCCAAAACATCACAGACAACTTCCCAAACGCGGAACTTGCAGTTTTTATTTCAAGGCACAGCAGCGCAAGTGGCACACCCACATTATCCGTCCACACGCCAGGCAACTTTGCAGCGGCAGAACTAGGCGGATTACCCAGAACCTTGTCAGTTTCACCAGCCAACGCCATGCGTGATGCCCTTAAAACCTTCATGCGTCTTAAAAAAGAAAAACGCTTAGACTATGAAGTCTCCTATGAGTGCACACACCATGGTCCATCCTTGAACGTGCCGACCATGTTCGTGGAACTAGGCAGTTCACCCAAACAATGGAACGATGAAACCGCTGCAGGCGCAGTAGCCCAAGCCACCATGGAATCCATCGCAAACTTCGGCAATTCCACAATGGCTGCAGTTCTCGGAATAGGTGGAACGCACTACAACCAGAAGTTTACAAGGATGGCTCTGGATGACGAAGCAGTTTTTGGCCACATGATTCCCAAATACGCTATTTCGCTGGTAGACAACGAAATACTCAGCCAATGCGTCCAGAAAACCTTGGAGAAAGTTGAATGCGCAATCTTGGACTGGAAAGGCATAAAAAGCGAAGACAAGCCAAAACTGCTGAAGGAACTGCAAGAAACAGGTCTTACAATAAAGAAAGTTTAGCCTGTCAGCATCGACCCTATTTCGCCCTCAATTAGGGTAAAAGGTATCTGCTAAAACGCAAAGATTACAGTAACATTTATTATGCCTAAGTGAAATCTTGAGTGTGCGGTCAATATGGGAATACGATCATGGCCATCTCAGGCAGCAAGAACCTTAAAACTGGCCTCAAAGCCAGATAGAACAGAGCTCTGGCTATCCATCAGAATCTCACTGCTAGGCATAGGTGCAATTGGACTAATCGGCTTCGTCATCAGACTCTTAGCATCCGTTCTAACCGGTCCAAGCGCAGCAGCGGCGTAGAAGGAAGAGCTTTATGGAGAAAAAAGAGGACCAGTTCCAAACCAAAATTTTCGTCGTCAAAACCACAACCAGCCAAGAACGTAACGTAGCAAGGCTCATAGCTGCTAAAGTCGAGAGGGAAAAAATCCCAATAAAAGCCCTTCTTGTTCCCGACACGCTAAAAGGTTACGTGTTCATCGAAGCTGATGGTCCCCACCTAATCGAGGAAGCTATCGCAGGCGTAAGGCACGTGCGGAGCAGAATTCCCGGGTTAGTCAGCTTCAATGAGATTGAACGGTACATCATACGCAAACCAGTCATCGAAGACCTTGGCGAAGATGACGTTGTCGAAATTACTGGTGGACCCTTCAAGGGTATGCGTGCAAAAATCACCCGCATAGATAAAGCCAAAGGCGAAGTAACCTTGGAGCTGCTGGAAGCAACGTTCACTTTGCCCATCACGGTTCACTCAGATTACGTGAAGCTAGTAGAAAAAGGAAAAACAAGAAGTGAAGAATAATGGTTGAAAACAAAACTGTAGAATTGCTCGTTGCCGGTGGACAAGCAACCGCTGGACCACCATTAGGTCCTACGCTTGGTCCATTAGGCATCAACATCATGGCTGTAGTAACCAAGATCAACGAGCTTACAAAAGACTACGCTGGAATGAAAGTTCCAGTGAAGATTGCAGTCAACTTAGAGGACAAGACTTTCGAAGTGAGCGTGGGCACTCCAACAGCCTCAGCGCTTCTCGTAAGCGAACTCAAAATAGAGAAAGGCTCAGGGACACCCAATTCAGCGAAAGTCGGCAATCTCTCAGTGGAGCAAATCGTACGCATAGCCAAAATTAAGCGACCTGAACTGCTGGCGAAAACTCTGAAAGGCGCAGCCAAAGAAATGATGGGCACATGCGTAAGCGTGGGCGTTACCGTTGAAGGCAAAGATCCGCGTGAAGTGCAAAAGGAAGTCGACGACGGCAAGTACGACGACATGTTCAAAGAGTGAATGATAAGCGAATATTTTTATAATCGCAATATAATCCTGATTGACACGAGGCTTTAAAATGCCCTTAGACAAGAAAACCCTGTTAGAAGCGGTGAAGGAAGCGAAAGAGAAGTCTGGAAAAAAGAAATTCAACCAGACCGTAGATCTGATCTTAGACATTAAAGAAATCGACATGAAAGCTCCTGAAGGCAAAATTCAAGAGGTTGTTGAGCTTCCTCACCCACCAGCAAAACTGAACAAGGTGTGCGTCATCGCTTCTGGCGAGTTAGCCTTGAAAGCTCGACGTGCGAACGCTGATAACGTGATCGAACGAGCTGACCTTGAGGGCTTAGCCGGCAAAAAGAAGGAACTGCGCAAGCTCGCTGAAGGCTACGATGTGTTCATTTCTGAAGCTTCTTTGATGCAGCTTGTAGGCAGGACTCTGGGTCCAGTTTTGGGTCCAAGAGGAAAGATGCCTATTCCAGTTCCACTGACCGTTGACATTGCGGCTGCTATCGAGCGAAACCGCAAGACTATTGTGGTTCGAATGCGTAACCAACCAATTATCCAGTGCTCAATTGGCACAGAAAACCAGTCGGATGAGGAGTTGGTTGACAACATCCAAGCTGTCCTGAGAGTTTTAGACGGCAAACTTAAACGTGGGCTCAAGAACGTTAAATTTGTGTTCATTAAAACATCCATGGGTACTCCCGTGAAGATTAAACCTTAACCTGAGAGGAAAAAAGCGATGCCATCTCAACTAGTGTTGGAAGAGAAATCTAGTGAAGTTGAAGAAATCAAAGAGTTACTTCAAGAATACAAGTCTATAGGAATTGCCAGCTTGAAGAAGGTTCGCGCTTTGCAGCTTCAAGAACTCAAGAAGAGCTTGGCTGGCAAGGTTTTCATGCGTGTACTAAAGAATACGTTGACAAGGATCGCCATCGCCGAGTTAAATGATGAAGATCTTAAGAAGCTTGAGCCTTATATTGAGGGCTCAAACGTGTTCCTCTTCACTGATCTTAACCCATTCAAACTTGCGCTCATGCTGGAGCGAGGCAAAATAAAAACTACCGCGAGATCAGGCGACATTGCCGCGATGGATGTGGTTGTTCCTCAGGGAAACACTGGGCAAACTCCTGGCCCAATCATCAGCCAGCTGAACGGTGTCGGCTTACCGACAAGGATCGAGTCTGGAAGCGTTTGGGTTGCCAAAGACACATTGGTTGCTCGGAAAGGTGAAGTCATTAACGAACGCCTTGCAGGCGTCTTGTCAAAACTGGGGATCAAAGCGGTTGAAGCTGGACTTTCCATGCGTGCCGTTTACGACGAAGGCCTCATGGTGATGGAAGACCAGCTGAAAATTGACATTGACGCTACCAAGAATAGTCTTCTGCAGAGCCACGGTGAAGCTTTCGCTTTAGCGTTAGGCATTGCATATCCGTCAAGCGACACTATCAAGATGCTTTTGCAAGTTGCCCACCAGAAAGCTGTTGCTCTTTCAGTAGGTGCTGCATTCCCAACGAAAGAGACGATTGGGGACTTGATTCGTAAAGCGAACGCGGAAATGGCGAGCCTAAACGGTGCAGTTGAAAAGGCGAAGCCTAAGGCATAGCTGAACCTGCGAGAACTATTGTGTTCTCTGCGGTCTATACCCCCTTATTTAAAGACTGAAATATAGGTTGAATCCTGCGGTAGAATCAGCGCTCACAATCGTCAGTTTACGGCCTTGGCGGTCTTTTCGATTGAACATTATGCACGGTGAGGTGAGATGCTTCGTCTATTTCTTCTCGAGTTGACCAACGTCCTAGGCTGAAGCGTAAAGCCCCCACGGCTTATTCTCTTGTAAGGCCCATAGCGAGGAGTACTTCGGAAGGTTCTGTTGATCCTGCGTGGCAAGCGGAGCCAGTGGATGCTGCGATTTCAGGCATCTGACTCAACAGTTCTTCACCTACCACGTTTTTGATGCTGATGTTAAGTGTATTAGGTAATCTTCTTTGCGGATGGCCATTCAATTTTACCATTTCTTGACTCAAGCCTTCACGGATGCTATCATACAGTTTATCTCTTAAGTTTGATGTTTTGACTGAAATTGTGGATTGTGTTTAACGCTACGTCTCATTAGGGCGATTCCTGAAATGGCTTGTTTTATGTGTGGAAATTAGGTTTTTTTGAAGGTTGGCAGCCTTAGGATATGTGTGCTGACGGCAACTGCCACAACCAAAAGGATAAGCTGCACTTCTATAATGTTTACTACAAAAAACGCGGAGTAAACTATGGTAATCCACAGTACGGCTACCGCGATAATCTTAGTTTTTAATGGAATGCCCCTGCCTTCTCTGTAGTTTCTTATGTACTCGCCGAACAATCTGTTGTTTAGTAGCCATTGGTATAGTCGTTCGGAGCTTCTGCAGTAGCAGGCTGCGGCAAGTAGCAGGAACGGTGTGGTGGGCAAGACGGGTAGAACTATGCCGATTGCTCCCAGCGCGACACAAATTGTCCCTGCTGTTACTAAGAGTATTTTCGTGATGCGATGCCGTTGTTTGCTTTTGTTCATCGCGTTTGCGGTATTGGCTTTTACCATGAGGGTTTTCCACTCTTTTACATGCCTCGCAGTCTTAAAAGCAATTTGCTGTTTTCAAGATTGCTGAGCTATACTTAGTTGTTGCACTTGGCACTTTCTTGACAGGGTAATCTATTTTTGGGCTTTCTGTTTTTATGGAGAGTTTTATAACCATGTGCCTTTAAACTTAAGAGCTACAAACGCAAGGTTTGAAGGGTATGAGTAAACTGGGCGGTTTTGTGCGGCTGATGCGGCCAGTCAACTGCGTAATGATGGGTTTCGCCGTCCTCGTCGGCGCTGTTCTTGCCCGTCCGCAGTTTCTAAGCTTTAATTGGCTTAGTGTCATCTTCGGTTTCTTCACGGGATTTCTTTTGTGCGCCGCTGCGATGACGATTAACGACTATTATGACCGCGCGATTGACGCGATTAATGAGCCCGCTCGCCCAATACCAAGCGGCTTGGTGAAGCCAGGAGAAGCCTTGGCTTTCGTTTTTGCTCTTACAGCGGCGGGTTTTGTTTTCGCTTTGCTCGTGAGTGTCCTGTGTTTTTCGGTGGCGGTGGTGTCTTGGATTATTGTTGCGACTTATCTTACGGTGGGTAAACGTAGTGGGTTGCCTGGGAATTTTTTGGTCAGCGCGTGCGTAGCTATCCCGTTTATTTATGGCAGCGTTGCAGTGGTGAATACGGTGGAGTTGAACGTGTTGTTCTTTGCTTTGATGGCGTTCCTCTCTAACACGGGCAGGGAAATAACGAAGGGAATCGTGGATGTCGTAGGTGACAAGGCGGAGAACGTGAACACTTTGGCTGTGCGTTACGGGGAGAAAAACGCTGCCGTTGCCGCTGCGGTGTTTTACATTTCTGCTGTTGCGTTGACTACTATTCCATGGGTTCTGGGATTGGTTTCCGTATGGTTTATCCCCTTCGTTCTTGCTACTGATGTTGGTCTTGTTGCTTGCTCGGTCCTTTTGCTTAGGGATTATTCACGGGAGAAGGCTCGAAAAATCAAGAATGCTGTTCTCCTGCTGTTTGTTGTAGGTTTGCTGGCGTATGTCTTTGGAGTTATCAGATGAACTGGCTTTTTTGACGGCGCGAAATCTTCACGGTTTTGTCTATTGCTCCGTGCGCTGAACGTGATGTTTAGTTGTAGTTGCAGTTTAAACTTCACCGCTGAACTTGACATATATACGCCCATGTTTCATGAATGTTAACAATACATAAGTATGCTGCACGCTGATTTTGACGTTACGAGGATGTTAACATGTCTGAACGCTTTGCCAAAAAATGGGAAAGCAAAAGAGAAGAAAACTCGTTCGCTGACACACTACGCGGATCAGTAAAGCAGCAGCAACCACTAAAGCCACGCTTAGACTTCGCCGTTAAAAAATTGGAAATGCAAATCGGCAAGTTGGACCAAGCAAACGAAAGATTCACCCAGAAAGACAAGTCACTCTTTGCGAAGCTAGTTGATGCTTACGCGAAGCACGATACGGCGCACGCCAACATCTACGCTAATGAATTAGCTGAAGTTCGCAAAATGGCAAGACTCGTCATGAACGCGCGGCTTGCACTTGACCAAGTGGCACTGAGAATAAAGACCGTCACCGAATTCGGCGACATCATGTCCACGCTAGGCCCATGTATAGGCGTCTTGCGCAGCGTCAACGTCGGTATGTGCGGCGTCTTGCCCGAAGTTGAAAACGAACTGGGCGAAATAGGCAACATGCTGAGCGGTTTGATGTTCGATGCCGGGTCAGGCTCTGGGACGTCTCTGGACTTCAACACAGTCAACGAGGACGCATCAAAAATACTTGCTGAAGCGGCAACAGTTGCAGAGCAGAGAGTAAGCGCGAACTTCCCAGACTTGCCACCAGGTATGCCTACGGGCTCACAAAGCGACAAGTCAAAAACCTAAGCAAACAACGTTTTTTCTCTTTTAGCCTTCTATCACCCAACTTTTTTCTTTTGTTTTAGAATTTGTGACGCCACATAACCTTTAGTTTCGGTTGCTACTTCGCTCATGAACTCGTCAACTTCGAAACAGCACCGCGGGTTCTTGGCGATTATGTCAAGCTTCTTGCCTTTCCAGTCACAGTGAAAACCAATCTTGCCATTCAGGTAGGCAAAGTTAAGCGGGATTATGTAGGGCGCTGAACCGTCGCAGAGCGCAAGTCGCCCAACTTCAGTCCGCTTCAGAATCGCCTCAATTTCTACGAGTCCACCTTCAACGAATTCATTCCTTTTCAACAAAACGCGACTCCCTTCTCTTTTTATGATTTACTATTTTATGTCACCAAATTGGTTCCCGGAACTCTGAATGAAGTCGCAGTCCACTCAGGGCTTCACTCTATTTATAGGGGGAGGGGGTAGGCGCTTCAGAGCACTAGTACCCCAACGCATAAGCCATTGATACCAGAGCGAAGAGTTAACAAGCAAAACTGCCAAACTGACGTGCTACAGCTCTGTGCAATCCGCTATGAGAACGGGGTGTTCTAAGAATTGGACTTATATGTTTCCTAATAGGAATATTAGCCATCGTGAGGTTGCAGATTGAGTCCAGCAGAAGAAGAAAACCAACTTGAATACGCCCTGCGAGGCAAAGCCTGGAAAGTTTACTGGTATCTCCTAAAAACTGGCCAACCACAGAGCGTGCGAGACGTCCAGCGCGCGTTGCACTTTAGCAGTCCAAGCGTGGCAAACCACCATCTTGAACAACTGCGTGAACTAGGCATAGTTGGAAAGCAGGACATCGGCGGACACTACTTCCTGATTGGCGAAGTCAAAATCGGCGTGCTCAGGCACTACGTGAAACTGGGCAAACTGCTGTTTCCAAGATACTTCTTCTACGCAGTTTTCTCCACTACCATATACATAGCGTACTTGGCGCTGTTCATGCAAAGTTTCAGCCGAGAAAACCTCTTCATCCTCTCATTTGGAGCCATCGTATGCATTATATTCTGGTACGAGGCGCTTCGCGTTTGGTCGATGCGACCGTACTAACAGCTGGAACAGTCTGTACTCAGGCTTAGGATAAAATCCTTCGTAAAAGTAATTAGTAACAGGTGAAAAAATATGGTTCAAAAAGAAATCTCGAAAAAAATACCCGCTTACGGATTAATCGGAATACTTTCAGCTATAGTGCTTGTCGCGTTGATTTACAGCTACGGCACAGCACCAATAGTCTCGCCGCCTAACGCTTCGCCCTCGGCTACACCATTCCCAAGTGCCGCGCCAATTTCTCTAGCTACTAGTTTGGATGTTTCATCTATGAGAAACTTTGCGTCCGCCGACGAACTTGTAAGCTTCTTAACAAGCAACACGAACGGAGGCCAAGATAGTTTTGGAAGACCCTCAACGTTACCCACACCAGAACCAGCCCCCACCACAGCTCCCACTTATACAGCTTCAGGCCCAAAATCGAACATTGGTGTTGAAGGCGCCACAAAAGACTATTCAACCACAAACATACAAGTCGCAGGAGTTGACGAAGCCGACACCGTAAAAACAGACGGAACATACCTCTACCTCATAGCCAACAACAGCATCTACATAATGAACGCGAACCCACAAAACGCCAAAGTAATCGCAAAAATAGCCGCGGACAACACATACTATTCGGGAATTTACCTAAGCCAAGACAGCAGCAAACTCGCCGTGATAGGCAACCAGTACACGCCATACAACTTTGCCAGCAAAGATTCCGCCTTAATCATGCCCTACTGGGGCGGCAGCACAACCTTCGTAAAAGTCTATGATGTCTCAAACAAAGCCAGCCCAGCACTCACACGAAACTTCACCATAAGCGGCAACTACGTCAACTCCCGAATGATTGGCAACTACGTTTACACCATAGTCAATGAAAACGTCCAAGTGAACAATGGCACAACCAACATGCCAGTGGTATTCACAGACGCCTCAGCATCCAACATTGAACCAACGAAAATATACTACACAATAGCTCCAGACAGCTACTCCACTTACACCACAATCATCAGCTTGAACATTTTGGAAGATTCCAAAGCGCCTACTGAAACCACCATAATGATGGGCGGTGCCAGCAACATGTTTGTCTCCGCAGACAATATCTACGTGACATACCAGAATTGGAACGGAGAAAGCCAAGACACAAGCATCTACCGAATACACATAAACCAAGACAACTTGACGTTTGAAGCAAAAGGAGTCGTTCCGGGCTACCCGATAAACCAGTACGCCATGGACGAGTACAACGGATACTTCAGAATAGCCGTTACAACGTGGTTCCAAGATAACGCGACCACAATCGACGGCGCAGTCTTCAAAGTGAGCCGCCAACTCAACTGCATCTACGTTCTAAACATGAACCTGAACGTGGTAGGCAAGCTGGAGAGATTCAAGATGGATGAAACCATCTACTCCGTCAGATTCATGGGCAACAAATGCTACGTCGTAACGTTCAAGCAGATAGACCCGTTCTTCGTCATAGACATGAGCAACCCAGTCGCCCCCAAAGTTGCTGGCGAACTCAAGATTCCAGGATACTCAAGCTACCTGCACCCCTACGATGAAAACCACATAATCGGCTTAGGCAAAGAAAACAACACATTAAAACTTTCGCTGTTCGACGTGACAAACATGAATGCCCCCACTGAAATCGCAAAGTACACCGTTGACGCAAGCTACTCAGATTCATCTGCCCTGTATGACCCTCACGCATTCCTATTCGACGCCCAAAGACAACTGTTAGGCATTCCAGTTTCAATAACTAATTATCCAAGAGGTATTGAAGTCTCTGCACAGACACCAAGCATGTGGCAGGGAATGTACATCTTCAACGTAAGCGCGAACAGTGGCTTCACGTTAAGAGGCAACGTTACCCAAATAGACAGCGACGTTTCAACGCAAAGCGGAGATTACTACTGGATGAGCAGCAATTACTGGATAAACAGAGCCCTCTACATAGACAACACATTGTACACGCTGTCCAACGCGAGAGTGCAGCTTAACAGCTTAGACAACTTTGCATTACAGGCTAAAATCGACCTCAACTAAATCCCCGTTTTCCTTTTTCTTTTTTATTTTTAGAAGCTCGGTTCGATTGGAAACAGGTTTCTTTGACTTGCAGCTTAAATAAGAGTTAGAGGCAAAACAGGTTAAGATGAGGGTTTCTGAGCGGTTACGCGGCAACAACGCCGTCCTCACAGGCAATTTCTTAGTTTTGATGATTACTTGGGTTCTGATGTATTCCACCCAGCCCATAGCTGACACCTACTCCAGCCTGTACTACGTGAGCTTAGGCGCAACGCCCTTCTTGTTGTCAGTGATGTTTTTCGCTGGCTCACTTGCAGTGGCGTTTGTGCAGTTTCCAGGCGGCTACTTGGCAGACAGCCACGGTCGAAGATGGCTTGTTGCAACCATGTCGTTTGGCTTGGCGTTGGGGTATTTGTTTTTTATTTTTGCTCCTTCGTGGCACTTCATCATCTTAGGCATGATAGTTCAAAACTTGTGTTTGATTTATCAGCCAGCGCTCATGGCTATGATGCTGGATTCTCTAGAACCCGCTAAAAGGGGAATTGGCTTCAATTTCCAGTCCGTTTTCCTGAGTCTGATTTCCCTTCCCGCTCCACTCATCGCCGCGGCTTTGGTTTTGGTGAATGGCCAGTACGTTTCGCCTCAATCTGACTTTGGCATGCGGATAGCTTACACTATAGTCTTAGTGGCTTACCTGATAGCTGCATCTTTGCGGATAAAACTGAAGGAAACATTGCCCTTTAACGGCAATCAAAGTCGACCCAATATTCTGCAAGCATTCCGTGAATATCCCAAGTGCGTTCGGGAGAGTTGGCAAGTTTGGAGCAAAGTTCCTAAATCAGCGTTTTACCTTTTCTTGACCACCATAGGCATGAACAGCTTAGTGGCAGGGTGCCAATTATTCTTCGTCATCTACGCCACAGATATCCTGAAAATCACTGGGTCACAATACGCGGTGGTCATGGCTTTCATGTATCTAAGCATCGCACTGCCAGCGCTGTTGGCTGGCTTAAAGATGGACACGGCAGGGAGAAAACGTTTTCTCATTATAGGCTACTTGTTGTATATTCCAGCGATGCTTCTCTTTGTGGTTGCGGATTTCAACTTGCTTCTGATAGCGTTCTTCTTGTTCGGTTTGGGAAACATGCTGCGAGTGAACAGTTCTCAAGTCTTGCTAGGTGATTTGATTCCGCGTGATTTACGAGGGAAAGCAGTTGGCTTCTTACAGTTCTTCCTGTTTCTAACCCAAGCTTTTGTTTACCTCGTAGTCGGTTTTCTTTACTCGTTTGTTGCTCCATGGCTGCCCTTTGTTTTGTTAGCTGCGGCGGTTGTGCCGCTGGGCTTACTTGTCGTGTTCAAAATCTCTGAGCCAAGCGTTAAAGAAGTCTAACAGCGTTAATAGCTAATTTTGCTTTTCAATCTTGAAACCAGTGGATAGCGAATTCGTTGGGTCAAGATGAATATTGCTAAAACTGCTCTAACTGTTGCCTTTGTGGATTTGTGCTTCTCTAGGAATGTTTATAGGTACGTATAACGCCGTTATATATTTACGGTATAACGCCGTTATGAGAGATAAATATGCAACATTCTGAACTACAAACCAGACCAATCGGTGCAGCCGCCAGTGCCCACATAATCTTAGACAAACAAGACCTCAGTCCGCAAGTTAAGCGAATCACCATATATGCTCCAGAGATCGCTGAAAAAGCCAAAGCAGGACAATTTGTAATACTACGAGTAGACGACGAAGGCGAAAGAATACCGCTTACACTAGTAAATTGGGACGACAAAGAAGGCACAGTAACATTAATTTTCCAAGAAGTAGGAGTCTCCACCAAAAAACTTGCAGCTTTCCAAGTTGGAGACGAAATATTAAATGTTGCTGGTCCGCTGGGAACCCCTAGCGAAATAAGAAACTACGATTTAGCCGCAGTTGTATGCGGAGGAATAGGGACAGCAGCAGCCTACCCAATTGCTAAAGCATTAAAAGATGCTGGAAACACCGTGGTTTCAATACTAGGAGCCAGAAACCAAGAGCTGATAATCTTAGAGGAAGAAATGAAGAACGTCTCAGACGAACTCTACATTTCCACAAACGACGGCTCGAAAGGAATCAGAGGATTCGTCAGCGACGTTCTGAAGTCACTCATCGAAAAGAAATATCAATTCAATATCGTCTACGCAATCGGTCCACCAATGATGATGAAGACCACAGCCCAAGTAACACAACCATACAACATCAAAACAGTCGTCAGCTTAAACCCCATAATGGTGGACGGCATGGGAATGTGCGGCGCCTGTAGAGTTTCAATTGGAGGGGTAACAAAATTTGCCTGCATTGACGGGCCAGAATTTGATGCACACAAAACCAACTTCGAAGAGCTAATCAGCCGGCTAAAAGTGTATCCGCCAGAGGAGAAGATAGCGGTGGATTTCCAAGAAAATCGTGGAGGAGGAACCTGTACATGCCGCAACCGCAAGTAGTTAACAAACCCGTTAGCCAAGACCGATTCCAAGCGGTTCCAATGGAGAAGCGCGATCCCAAAGAACGCGCTCAAAGCTTTAGTGAGGTAGCATTAGGCTATACTGTTGACCAAGCGCTACAAGAGGCTAAGAGGTGCTTAACATGCGCCAACCCACAATGCACTAAAGGCTGCCCGGTAGAACTCGAAATTCCCGCATTCATCAAACTGATTAAAGAGAAAAAATACAACGAAGCCATTAGAAAAGTAAAAGAAAAGAATAGTCTACCAGCTATCTGTGGAAGAGTCTGTCCTCAAGAAGAACAGTGCCAAAAATTCTGCATCATGGGCAAAAAAGGCGACCCAATTTCAATTGGGAGACTTGAGAGATTCGTTGCTGATTTAGAGCGAGAAAAAAGTACAAGAAATCCTTCAAAATTTCCGCCAAAAGTCACTCCGACCGGCAAGAGAGTAGCAATTATTGGTGCAGGACCTGCGGGATTAACAGCAGCAGCCGATCTAGCAAAATTCGGTCACAAAGTAACAGTCTTCGAGGCACTTCACGTTGCAGGCGGCGTTCTCGTCTATGGAATTCCAGAGTTCAGACTGCCAAAAAAAATTGTTCAAGCCGAAGTGGACTACATCAAGAAAATGGGTGTAGAACTACATACCGACGTACTGATAGGCAGAACATTTACGATTGAAGAACTATTCGACCGTGGCTTTGATGCAGTATTTATTGGTTCAGGAGCTGGATTGCCCCAGTTCTTGGGAATACCTGGCGAAAACTTGGGCGGAGTCTACTCAGCAAACGAATTCCTAATCAGAGTAAACCTCATGAAGTCCTATAGATTCCCAGAATTTGACACTCCCATAAAAGTTGGAAAAAACGTAGCCGTTATCGGAGGCGGCAACGTAGCTATGGACTCTGCAAGATGCGCTTTGCGCTTGGGCGCGGAGCATGTGTGCATCATCTACCGAAGATCCAGAGAAGAAATACCCGCCAGACAAGAAGAACTGCTTAACGCTGAGGAAGAAGGCATAATCTGCAAGTTCCTCGCAACTCCGACCAGATTCATTGGAGACGAGCAAGGGGCAGTAAAAGGAATTGAGCTATTGACAATGGAACTTGGGATGCCAGACGAATCAGGCAGACGCAAACCAATGCCTGTTAAAGGTTCAGAATTCGTGATGGACGTTGACACCGTTATTGTCGCCGTTGGACGAACGCCAAATCCAATAATTCAAAGCGTCACGAAAGGGCTTCAAACCACAAAACACGGTACTATCGTGGCTGACCCTGAGACTGGAAAAACCAGTTTGGAAGGTGTTTACACCGGCGGAGACATAATGACCGGCGAAGCAACAGTCATCAGCGCCATGGGTTCAGGCCGAAGGGCAGCTAAAGCCATACACGAATACCTCATGAAAAAAGGCAGTCTCCGCCAAACTTCCCCATTTTCTTGTCAGTCCCCTATTCAAACTGAGGAGGTTGTTAAATGAAAGCATATATGGGTTTAACCTGCAAACCTGGTGCTTACGACGAGGTTCTCAAGAAACTGCTTCTAGGCTTGAACGTTGACCAAAAGAATGTATTCCTCCTCTTTGGTCCAGTTGATATACTTGTCCAGTTCCCCGAACTAGAAAGCCTTGATTACTTCGTGGAAAACTGGTTCAATCAGGTACGAATGATTGGCGCAGAAAAAGACCTAATCGCTAAAACGCTGAGTCTCTTTGTCATAACTGAAGGCCCAAATCTTAGTGAACAACCAACCGCTTTCATGTTCCTAAACACTCAACCAAAAAATCTCGAAAACGTGCGTGAAAGCCTCTTAAATATGCCAGAAGTGCTATCTGCTGACTCAGTCTTTGGCCCTTATGACGTAATATGTTCCGTGAAGACAAAAGACCAAAGTCAACTCGAACGTTCAGTAGCGAGAATTCAGAAAATTCCCGGCGTGGAAAGCTCTATGACATCAATAGTCTCTCCGATTCCTGTTTTGCCTGACTGGTAACACTGCGACTCTGTGGACTCGGCAGTCAAGTACTCGTTTGGAAGATGCTAAAAGCAGGAAAACACAATTTCCTCTTTTCTAACAAGCCCGAATATTTAAGTACATCCGGTTTTTTGGGCAGCGCAGAATAGATAGGCATTTAGGCTTGAAATCTGTATTAAGAGAAAACGGTTGATGCAAATGGCTCTGGCGAAAATCCGCGAAATCCTAGACGGTAATTGCACCGACAAAAACGTCGCGATTAGAGGCTGGGTTTACCGTAAACGTGAAGGAAAAGAACTGATTTTCCTGCTGGTGCGAGACTCAACAGGCGTTATCCAATGCACCGTCAAGAAAGCCAGTCCTGCTTGGAGTGAAGCTGAACGCTTAACAATTGAATCCTCGCTAACGCTTGAAGGCACCGCGAAGCTGGACAAGCGCGCTCCAGGCGGATTCGAAATCTCCGCAGAAGCGGTTTCAACCATCGGATTAGCAGAAGTTTTCCCTATAACTAAGGATAAAAGTGAAGAGTTCATCCGAGACATCCGCCACTTGTGGCTGCGCAGCCGCAAAATGAACCTTGTAATGAAGGTACGCGCTGACGTTTTAGAATTCACCCGCGAATACTTCAAAAAGGAAGGTTTCACTGAGGTTTCCCCGCCCATGTTCATCAGCGCAGCCGTGGAAGGCGGAAGCACGCTTTTCGGCTTGAAGTACTTCGACCAGAACCTGTACTTGACTCAGAGCAGTCAGCTTTACCTTGAAATCCTCATCTATTCACTGGAGCAGGTTTACTGTATTGCGCCGTCTTTCCGCGCTGAGAAAAGCAGGACGATTAGGCACTTGACGGAGTACTGGCACATCGAAGGCGAATGGCCCTTCGCTGACATGAACGACCTGATGCGGTTTGAGGAGGGACTCATGACGCATGTCTGCCAGCGCGTTGCTGAAAACTGCCAGAAGGAATTTGCGGAGTTGGGCGCAGACATCAACAAACTCGCTCAAGTCAAAACGCCCTTCCCACGGATAACCTACAATGAGGCGATTGACAGGCTAAAAGTGAAGAATCCAGCGCTAAAGTGGGGTGACGACCTCGGCTACGAAGACGAAAAAGTTTTAGCTGAAGACTTCGGTAAGCCCTTCTTTGTTTATGATTATCCGACGGCGATTAAGGCGTTTTACTGCAAGACTTACCGCGACCGCCCTGAAATGGCGTTGTCCGTTGACATGATGGTTCCGAGAATTGGCGAGATATCCACGGGCGGACAAAGAGAGGAAGACAAGGACATGCTCATCAAACGCATGAAGGAGCAGGACTTGAATCCCGAAGACTACGAGTGGTACCTGGACCTGCGCCGCTACGGCACAGTTCCACATGCGGGTTTTGGCATGGGTTTAGAGCGACTGCTAACGTGGATGCTTGACTTGGACAACATCATAGACTCGATTCCGTTCCCTAGAACCACACGCAGATTCTATCCGTAAAAAAGGTGCTGCCTAAGCAGGTCATTTGTGGCCTGCGAAGGATTCAAGCTTCAACTGCGCATCGGGCAAACCTAAATTCTTAACGAGTTTCTCCATCGCAGCGACCATCCCTGGCGGACCGCAAACGTAGAACACTCTGTCCTTGTAGTCAGGCACCTCTTTCTTTACCAATTCATCGTTGATAAATCCAACTTTGCCTTTCCATCCGCTGCCTGGTTCGTTTAGTACAAAGATTACTTTCAGGTTCAGGTTTTGCAGTTGCGCTTGCTCCAGCTCTTCTTTGAAGGCAATTTCGTTTTCGTTACGGCAACCATAAAGCAAAACAATGCTCGTGCTAAGGCGCATGTCCATGCAGTACTTGCATATGCTCCTGAACGGAGTTATTCCGATGCCTCCCGCAAGCAATACTATTTTTTGGTACTCGCCCATAAAAGTGAACCTTCCATGTGGCGCGTCTATTTTTGCCCAGTCACCTTGCTTGAGCGCCTTCAGCGTGGTTGAGTACTCGCTGGCAGTGAATTTCTTGGTGAATTCGATGAAGTCTTTTTCTGTGGGGCTGCTTGAAAAACTGAAGGGGTGCATCATTTCTTTATCGCCGGACTTTATTGTAACTAACATGTACTGTCCAGGGTTGTAGGCTAAATCTGCGGGTCTTGGAAATCTGAAGCTGGCTACGTCGATGGCGCGAGGGATTATCTCTTTCACAAAAGTTTCAAACTTCATAACAAAATCCCTGAAACTGCTTCTGGTACTTATGCTGCAGTAATCCATTAAAACTTTCTGTAACGCATACTGCTATGTTACGCTGTTGGCGCCTTCCCTGATATCGTTTAATCGGCTTAGGTTATTGAATATCACGTTCCTCCTCCATGAACTCTTCAGGGTCTTCACAAACTGTTCAGCCAAGAAGGTGGAGCGGCGAATGTGCTGGAAGAAAGCGTCATGCACCATCTGTTTGATTTCGTCGCAGGGCACGGCAGTTGGGCAAATCTTGCTGACGCCAACGCCTGTTTCCCAATGCTCCTCCTCGTTTAACAGTCCTTCAGCGGTAAGTTCGTTCCAGATGTCGTTTCCAGGATGCGCACCCAAAATGTTGAATTGCGGAAGGTCTATTGGAACGCGCTTGGCGAAGTTAATGGTGTTCTGGATTTCTTGTCTGGTTTCGTCTGGTGCGCCGACGATGAATGAACCGACGATTACGTCTACTCCTGCTTTTTTGGCTGTGCGCACTGCGGTTTCAGCCTGCGCGGGCGTGATCATCTTGTTGTAATAATCAAGGATTCTTTGGTTGGCGTTTTCAATGCCAAAGTAGAGGATTTTGAGGCCTGCCTTCACCATTTCACGCAACAACTCATGGCTGCAATTGTCCACTCTGCCCTCGCAAATCCATTCATAGTCAAGTTTCTCTTTACGCATGCTTCTGCAGATTTCGATTGCTCTTTTCGGGTTCAACGTGAAGCTGTCGTCAACGAAAATAAGCTGCTGATACCCCTCGCTCGCGAGGAACTGCAGTTCTTCAAGTGTGTTCTCGGCGGATCGCGGTCGCCACAAGTTCCTAGCAATCTGTGCGCAACTGCAGAACCGGCAAGCGTGGACGCACCCTCTGCTGGTGACTATGCTGGTGAATTTTTTGGGCGCCACGTTTGCCCCAGCCATCAAACAGTGATAATCCACATCGACCAGTTTGCGGTCTGGAAAGGGCAAAGCATCCAAGTCTTTAATGAGCGGTTGATCAGGGTTGGCAATTATCTTTCCGTGGTTTCTGAAGGTAATACCTCGCACCTCTCGGAAGTCCTGCCCGCTTCTCAAGCACCCCGCAAGCTCCGAGACAGTTTTCTCGCCTTCGCCTCGGACAATAATGTCTACTTGAGGGTATTTCCTGAGAATCCGCTCAGCATTAAATGTTGCATAGTGATTGCCAAAAACAATGGTTACGTCCGGAAGTTTCTCTTTCACCTTGCCACCTATCAAAGCGGCAGTACGCCCTGAACTGGCAAGCGCCGAGAAGCCTAAAACATCAGGGTTTTCCCGCACAATCCACTCCACCGTTTCGTCCACCGTTAAGCCAAGCCCAGGCTGGTCCAGCACTGAAACTTCAACGCCCGCTTCTTCAAGAACAGCGGCTATGTACAGGAGACTTAGGGGCGGGAACGCGGCTATGGATTTTCTTCCCTCCCGCTGGTCGATATCCTCGTTTGGGCTTGCGCTGACTAAAGAGAACTTCATACCAACGTCTTTTCTTTCCTATTCCTGCAATTTGCACATAAACTTTTGGGTAAACGCTAAAAGACCCTGCCAAACAATAAGATTACTCAATAATTCGCCACAAATAGCACTATTCTTGAATGTACGGTTTTTTGGGTATTCCTGATGGTTTGGGGACTAATCGGCACAAAAATCATAAGCGACGCCCCAGAAGTAATGTGGGAAAGTAGGGCGGATGTAGTCTTATTTTGGTGTTGTTTGCATTCTCGCCTACGAGAGAGACTGTTTTGTTTATCTCCAGCGTCTTTTCTTCGTAGATTCCACTCCTAACAAATATTGTATCACCATCAGTAGCGTTTCCGATGGCAGCGGTTATTGTTGGGTAATCGTCTGGAACAACAATTGTTTTAGAACCAACTTTGATGGGCTGAATAGTGATGATGCCTGAAGCCGTTATGCTGATGAGCACAAGGACAAAGACAACACGCCTGTTCATACTTCCACTAAAACATATCATATGCAAGTGCCTATTAGCTCTCGCTGAAGAACAGCCTGTTCTCGAAGAAGAACAGCGTCCAAGCTAAAACTCAAAAGATACAAAAAGCAAAATTATGAAAAGGGTTAGGGGTTGGTGTTTTCGTATTTTATGAGCGAGAACACTTCATGCTTGTCGCCAAGCGCTTTTTTGCCCTCAAGATAACTCAGCTCAATCAAGAAGCCCAAGCCAACAACTTTTCCGCCCAGCTTCTCGATTAAAGCTATGTTGGCTTTGACTGTGCCGCCTGTCGCGAGCAAATCGTCAATGAGCAAGACCTTCTGTCCTTTGTCAATGGCGTCGTCGTGAATCTCAATGGTGTCGCTCTCGTACTCTTTCTTGTAGGTGAGTTCCACGCATTTTGATGGCAGTTTGCCTTTTTTGCGTACGGGAACGAAGCCCACTCCAAGCGCGTATGCCAACGCTGCGCCTACGATGAAGCCTCTAGCCTCGTTGGAAACGACGACATCGATGTCTTTGCCCTTGTAGTGGTCAGCCATTTTCGTGATGGCTTCTCTGAACGCTTTTTTGTCTTTTAAAAGTGGGGTTATGTCCCAGAACACTACGCCCTTGAACTCGGGGATTCGCCTTATCTTTGATTTAAGGTCCAATTTTCATTCGCTCTCCTTTTTTAAACCATTGCATTTTTGAGTGCGTTTTTGCAGTCGCAGCTTCTTTCCTTCGGAAGCTTTGCAACGGTTTCTGCGAGTATCTTTTTGACTTTTTCAATGTTAGCTTTCACGGTTGTCACGATTTCCTCCGTGCTGACTGGATGGTCCTTCCAGCAATCATAGTCCGTGACTGTGGCAATTGAAGCATAGCATATTTCCGCTTCCCTCGCCAGAACGCACTCGGGAACAAGCGTCATGCCTACAAGGTCCGCTCCCCAAGTCCTGAACAGTTTGGATTCAGCTTTGGTTGAGAATCGGGGACCTTCGATGCAAACGTAGGTTCCGGTGCTATGGGCGCTAATTTTTGCCTCTTTGGCAACGGCTATCAAGGTTTTTCTTATCTCGGGGCACATGGGTTCGGCTACTGATATGTGGCACACTTTGCCTTCAGTATAGAATGACTGTTCGCGTCTTGTGGTTCGGTCAATGAACTGGTCAGTAAACACAATGTCCCCAGGCTTGTATTCCTCTTTCAGGGAGCCCACCGTGGAAGGCGCAAGTATTCTTTGAACGCCGAGTTTCTTGAAAGCGAAAATGTTTGCCCGAACATTAATGTTCGTAGGTCTTATGGTGTGCTTTCGCCCGTGTCGCGGCAAGAACGCCACGCGCTTGCCCGCCAACTCACCGATTGTGAACAAGTCAGAAGGCGCGCCGTACGGAGTGTTCAACTCGATTTCTTCAACGTCCTTTAACAGTTTGGGGTCGTAGAGACCCGTTCCACCGATGATTCCGATTTCTGCTTGCATGAAAACTCTACTTTGCGCTGTTCAGCTTATAAAAATAGCGACCAAAATCTACGATAAGAAAGAAAATGTGAAAAAACAAGGTTAGGACAGCGAGTCCAACGTGACCGGCACCGTGATTGTCTGGTTGCTGCTTTGGCAGCGTTATGGGGGGCATACACACTTAATCAGCCTAGGGCAGGAGTATTGGTGGGAGAGTTCCCATCCAGACCCTTGCAAGCTCCAAATACCAACCCCGCCGACATCGAGCTCTTCTACATAGCTAGAACAGTTGTTTCCATGATCAACATAGCGCTCTTAGTTGTCCTAGTCGTCACATACGCAAGCATTTACCTGAAGACGCGGTCAGAATTCACTATTGGATTGTTGATCTTCGCAATAGTTTTCCTCATGAAAGACCTCGCATCAAACCCATTCGTGACTGGAGCGTTTGGTTTCCAACTGTTTGGGCTGGGACCATTTGCGTTGCTGCCAGATCTGTTTGAACTCGGAGCATTATCCGTGTTACTGTACCTGAGCATCAAGTATTAAGGGACGCTGCGAACGCTTAATAAAACACGTTCAGTCAAAAATGAATAGGCGGTTCTTTAAGGGCTGCGTAAGTGATCACGCCGCATTCGCTCACGGCACGGATTAACTTAGGCTCTTGACAAAATAGAGCCGCCGGGTATTTCAAATTCACTCGCCAATGGATGGATTTTCGTGCACACCGAACGAAACAATGAAAAAAGACCGAACAGGCTGATACACGAGAAAAGCCCGTACCTGCTCCAGCACGCGTACAACCCCGTTGAGTGGTACCCGTGGAGCCAAGAAGCCTTCGACAAAGCGAAAGCGGAAAACAAACCCGTTTTCCTAAGCATAGGCTACTCCGCGTGCCACTGGTGCCATGTCATGGAAAAAGAATGCTTCGAGGATGGAGAAGTAGCCAAACTCATGAACGAAGCATTCGTCTGCATCAAGGTTGACAGGGAAGAACGCCCCGACCTCGACGCCGCTTACATGGCAGTTTGCCAAGAGATGGGACGAAACTGCGGCTGGCCCCTAAACATTATAATGACGCCCCGCAAGAACGTGTTTTTCGCAGCCAGCTACATCCCAAAGAACAGCCGTCACGGATTAACTGGATTGATGGAGCTCACCCCGCAGGTTATGGAAATCTGGAAAATGCGCCGACCCGAACTGGAAATAGTAGGCGCAGACATCAGAAGCAGAATAGAAGCCCTAGAGAAAAGAACAGTTGAGAGCAAACTTGGAAAGGACGTGCTGGAAGATGCTTACGAGAAGCTTACCATAGACTTTGACGGGGAAAACGGCGGTTTCGGACGCGCCCCAAAATTCCCAAGACCCCACACTCTGCTTTTTCTGCTGAGATACTGGAGAAGAAGCGGCGAAAAGAACGCTTTAGCCATGGTGGAGAAAACACTGCGTTCCATGCGGCTTGGCGGAATTTTCGACCAACTGGGCTTTGGTTTTCACCGTTACAGCACGGACGCGCAGTGGTTGGTTCCGCACTTTGAAAAGATGCTCTACGACCAAGCATTATTGGCATTGGCTTACACTGAAGCGTACCAGGTCACGGGCGCAGGAAAATTCAAGCTGACAGCTAAAGAAGTTTTGGAGTACGTGCTTCGGGATTTAGCTTCGCCTGAGGGCGCGTTTTACTCGGCTGAGGACGCGGACACTGAAGGCGAGGAAGGCAAATTCTACCTCTGGACCACAGAGGAAATACGAAGAATCCTGCAGCCGGAAGATGCGGAATTGGCGGTTAGGCTTTTCGATGTTCTGCCCGAGGGTAACTTTTTCGAGGCGTCTGTTGGAAGGCGAAACGGCGAGAACATACTTCACTTTCCGAAGCCTTTGGAGCAGATTGCCTCAGAATCAGGCTTAACCCTTGACGAGCTCATAGTAAGGTTGAGCCAAATTAGAAACGTGCTTTTTGAAGCGAGAAAAAAGCGGACTCCCCCAGCGAAGGACGACAAAGTGCTGGTTGACTGGAACGGCTTAATGATTGCCGCGTTGGCAAAAGCTAGCCAAGTGTTCGGGGAACAGAGGTATCTGCAGGCTGCAGTTAAAGCAGCTGACTTCATTTTGGATAATCTTAGAAGAGATGATGGAGGGTTTTATCACCGTTACGTCAAAGGCGAAAAAGCCGTTGAAGGCTTCCTTGACGACTACGCTTTTCTAGTTTTTGGGCTAATCGAGGTTTATGAGGCGTCTTTCGAAGAAAAGTACCTACAAGCCGCGACTGCGTCGGCTAAGGCGATGACTGCGTGGTTTTGGGATGAAAAAGACGGCGGCTTCTACTTCACCACAAAAAGTGCAGAAAACGTTGTGCCTAGAATGAAACAGGTGTACGATGGCGCTGTTCCTTCAGGCAATTCTGTGGCGCTGTTGAATCTTTTGCGGCTTGCCCGTTTGACGAACGAAACTGTTTACGAGGAGATGGCAAACAAAATCCTTAAAGTGTTTTCTGAAGAGGTAAAAGGAGCGCCGCATGCGCACACGTTTATGCTTGCTGGAGTGGACTTCGCTGTCGGACCAACATACAACGTTGTAGTAATTGGCGATTTACATGAGAAAGACACGTTGGACATGCTGGCGGCTCTGAGAAAAACCTACTTGCCAAACATGACTGTTAAACTTATGCAGCCCAGCAAAGCGGCTTTGGGCTACCAGAGAATAGAAGGCAAAGCCACCGCCTACGTGTGCCGCGACCAGACCTGCATGCCCCCGACTAACAACATTGAGAAAATGCTTGAACTGCTTGGGCTGCAGTAGAAAAAGAAAATGTTAAATCTCTAGAGCTCTTAGGTTTTGGTTACCATGAAGAAGAAAGCGTTCATTTCTGGGCCCATACAGGGTATGGAAACCGAGCAGGGATACAGGGAAGTCATCGGCGAAATCTGCACTCGGCTAGGCTACGATGTGATTGACCCGTGGCTCCGCGAGAAAGTCATCTACAGAAAAGATGAGCCGTGCTGGTGGAAAAAAGTGCCAGTCTCCGACTTTGTTCAAAGGGACCTTGAAGACGCCGAAAGATGTGATGTGATGATTGTTTACTTGCCGAGGCTTTCGGCTGGGGCCTGCATGGAACTTTTCTACGCGAAGAAGAAAGGCAAAAAAGTCATATTGATTTCTGACATGGATTGCCTGAGCCCGTGGATTGTGGTGCACGTCGACAAGATAATAAAGCGCTTTGAAGAGCTTGAAGACACGCTGAAACAATTGCTGTAGCTACACAATTGAGAATCTTTATCAGCTTAAAACAAATAAGAAAATAGTAGAAGTGTGACTGTTTTGGGTGAAAACCATAGAATAATCAAGAAAAATTTTGAAACCGAAATGTGGATTGACGGAAAACAATTGCCCTTGAACCATTTCGTGCAGGAGACCATCGCCAATATCATGATGGGTTTCTCGAAAACTCTTAAGGGAATGGATGAGCCTTCGGAGAAGATTGAGATTAAGATCAAGAAGCTCCGTCAGCGAGTGGAAGTGGACGCGCACACATACCCATAAAAAACCATGTGAACTCAACACTTGGGACATTTGTTTACAAGTTAAGAACCAAAAGGCAACGTTCAAGCCAAAAAGAGAAGCCTAGCCTTGTTGAAAGGCATCTACGTGCTAATTATCCGCTTAGACAACGACGCCACCGTGAAAGTTGGCGCTTTAGGCAAACAAACTTTCCAAAAAGGCGTGTACGCCTACGTGGGCTCTGCACAAAACAACCTGGAAAAGCGCGTAAACCGCCATCTTAGGAAAGAGAAGCGTAAGTTCTGGCACATCGACTACCTACTGGACAGCGACGCCGCAAAAATCGTGAAAGTGTTCCACAAGCAGGCAAGCAAACTTGGAGAATGCGCGATGGCAAAGGAGATTGGGAGAAGAGGCGAACCCATAAGCGGTTTCGGCTGTTCAGACTGCCACTGCAAAAGCCACTTTTTCCGCTTGAGAGATTACCAGTTTTGTAAGAATTTATGCACGTGTTAACTGGGGAAACAGGTTCGGTAAAGTCTACGGTTGGTTGACGGACCTTACGAATACTTTCCATTCCTCACAACTTTGTTTAGAAGGATTAGGTGTGATGCGGTAGTATTTCTGGTTAGCTTTTGATGACATGGCGTTTTTTGAGCATCAACAACGCAACAATCAATATGATTGCAACTGCCGCTACTATTCCCACAACCACTTCCAGAGGCAACATTAGACTTGACTGAGACTTTGGCGATGACGTGGGCTGCTCTGAAGCCGAAGGAGATGGACTGTAGCTCAGAGATTGACTTGGACTTGGTGAGGCACTGAGGCTGGGTGTGGAAGTTGGAGACGGACTGGCGCTCAGAGAAGGTGTCGGCTCAATAATCTTGAAGGTTTCAACGCTGGATTCAAAGATCGAAAGATATTGTGGATATATGGTTGGCAGGCCTCCATACGTTATGATGTATGCCTTTTGGGTCTTAACCAGTAGGACTTGCTTTAGCTTAATGTCGATTCCCCCTGAGGTAAAGGTGGAAACCAGTTCATAGGCATCAACTCCGTTGATGACTCTTGTGCTCGTGGATATGCTTGTGTAATTGTCAAGAGTTGTTAGAAGCACATTCTTAGCTGCGGCAGCGTATTGTTCTACCGTCATATTCGTAGCTAAAGATTCAACTTCAATGTTGATGCTTATCCCGTACCCTTGTGAGGGTCCGTCGAAAGACACTATAACTCCTGCAGTTGCATTACCGACTGTCCACCCGCTCGGCGGGTCAATCGAGAACTTATACTCTTCGTTTGTATAAGCCTGCGCAGAGCTTACCGAGAAACAGAATAACAGAACAACAAATAGTGCCATGATTGAGGTCTTTTTCATTTTTCATCCCATGATAGTAACGCATTTATTTTTTTATGCGTAACTTGCTGTATGGAAGTATTTGAGCTTGTAGATTGGCATGATTCAGCCGCATAAATGCGAAAAAATCTTTTGCTGCTGTACGCTCAGCTCAGCGAGGCTTACGACACGGACAAAGGGTACGTCTGCAAGGAAGCTGCTAACCGCTAGGAAGCAAAGCAGCTGATAGAGGCAGGGTTTGAATATGTCTTTAGGGCGTTAGCCTTTTCAGAAAACTTAAATAATCTGGGTCATTATCTCCACGGGTACCTAGACCAACAAAAAGCATGGAAAAGCGGTCGTAGTCTAGCCTGGTTTAGGACTTCAGCCTGCCACGTTGATGACCCGGGTTCAAATCCCGGCGACCGCACCACAATAATCTTGCTTTTGCTAAGTTGCTCGTTTTGAAATAGAACACAAAAAAAAATATTTTTGTTGTATGTAGAAAATCTTTTTTCTAGGAACTTTTTTTTCTTATCTGCGTCTTCTCTTGAAAAGCACAAGTGTAAGAGCTGAGGCAGCCATGAGAAGGGGCAGGATGAGCAAGGTTGGGAATTCGGGCACCACCCAAGCGTTCGAGTCCTTGAGCACAAAATGCTGCACAACTGTTTGGTTTGGAGTGGAGGAACTTACACCTGTTAGCGTGTACTCCACAACAATGCCTGTTTGCTTGTCAAAATAAAGATCCATGTAACTGTAGACTTCACCCTCTATGTTTGTGTTGTTCACTGCGATGTGGTTGGTTTCCCTAAAGCCACTTGGATAACTGCGAAATGATGTGTCGTTTATGCGGTAAGGCATCTCCTCGGATAAAGGAAACAGCAAGCCCCCAGCGGTGAGGTTAGCAGCGTAAACATATATGGACCCTGTGGCGCCGGAGCTAACTTCTGCCACATCCGTGCTGTTCGATGCGGTTCCGTTCAAGAGTTGCCAGACAGCTTGAGTCACCACGGTGGTGCCTGTGGTCGTTTCCACAGTAAGTTGTAAATAGTCTGTCTGGTTCTGCTCCACCAAGTACGCAGGAACAACATCGGCAGGGTTAGTGGAGTTCCAGTAGAAAGTAAGATTATACTTGAACGTGTTACCCGGCGAAACACCAACTAGTGAAGTCTGGGCTGAGGCATTTCCAACAGCAGCGAAGCATAGGATAAACAGAAAGAATGTTGGAACAGCGAGTTTCTTGTTCATTTTACATCAGTCGTATAAGTCGTTTCGTCGAGTTTTTATGGTTTGTGGAACATTCCCAAATCTGGCAGGCAAACAATGACCGAACAGACTGCAGATTTTAAGGAAAAAACAGCATGAAAAAATCAGGGAACCAAAGACAAGTGTGACTAAAGGAAAATTAAAGCGTAAAAAGATGTGAACGTTGTGTGCGCTTATACTTCCCGGATTTCGCACTTCAACTTCTTGATAGTTTCCTCAGCTTTTCCAGGCTCAACCTTCAAGGTGTAGAGTTTGCTTGGAGTGCGAAGTTTCAGCTTCACTGATGTTTTCAATCTTTTGACAGCGCAGTACTTGGCGTTTGCGCTCATTTCTATGAATTTTTCTGTATCATGTATTTCAGAGGGCATGCGCGTTTTCACCGCTTAGACACTTGCAGGGATACTTAGCGAGTTTTTATTTGTTTTGGTGCCGCTCCAACCAGAGTCTCCACAATTCAGCAGTAATCTTTCATGAGCAAATTGTAGTGATTACATTGCGGTTTCGGTGGAGGGAACGATTGATTTTTCCACGCTTTTCCTTTCTTCGGCTTCAATTTTCTCGCGAGTTCGGGAAAAACTTGAACCCTCATGAAAAAGGGATAATGATTCGTAAATTTTCTACGACATTTACCAAGCCGAAAATCGGTAGTGTCCTAATCCTTGATAGTTAATGTTTGGTGTAGCAATCCGTGCCATGTATACATGATCTGTTAATCCCTCCATCCTGCCTGGAGACCTTTTTCTTTCTAACTCGCTGATGAAAATCCAATAAAACTGGAATACAGTAATGGAACATGTGAGTCTGCACTTCAGCTTCACCGCGTTCCAGAGTGAAGGGTTTTTGCGCGTTTCAGCTTGGTTTGGTTACCGGTTGCTATTTTGTGTGGAAGGTTTGGTGCAGTTTCAGTTGGAAATAACGCTCCTTTTACGGGTCTTACGGAGCGCTTGTCAATTGGAACGATTCTGGTTTGGGTTGAGGTAGCCGCGATAGTTCTGTTTAGAACGAGCAGATCTTATAACCCGTTTTGCAGTTGGGTGCCTCAGGTAACAAATCGGAACTTCTTTTTGCTTTCACTGGGGAATTCTATTTGGAGAAGAACAGTATTGCGAAGAGAAGAATTGGAACTGCGAAGGAAACAAGAAAGCCTACTTTGTTGACTTTGTTTACATGTGTTTTGTCTTGATGGCGCATCCACTCTACATACCCCAATATTGTAACTATCAAGTTTATCGCGAGAAAAGAGATAACTGAGGCAGTGAAGCTGTTGTACAATGTTACTTCTGTAATGGGTGGAATATTGCCGTGCTCAGCAATGTTGAACAGTACAGCTGTAATCAGCATGGACGTGTTTATTCCAACGCGCAAGCTGAACGCTGAGCTTTCGTGCATCCGGAATAGAAAACAGAGTGCAGATACGATACAGAAAATCAATGGTGGGAAAATTGTTTCGATTAGTGCTCCAAACAAATTCCTGTCTTGAACTACGATCATGTCTGCGCGTGGTGAATCGATGCCTAACGGGTAGTGGCTAATTGCTGTTGAAATTTCAAATGTGGGAGTTGTCCAGCCTACGTTTTTGAAGCCTACGTCTATGCCGGTTGCTTCTGGCAGCCAAAGTAGGGAGGTTTCGTAGTTTTGTGTGAGCAGTTCGATGGATATTGCTAGTTTTATTGTGTCAAAGGGGTAATTCTTGGGTTCGAGTGGCGTGTTAAGGTTTGCTCTGACCCTGTAGTATTCCGATTTGATGTCGCCTGTGTAGTTTGAGGAAACTAGCTGTTTTGCGCCGGGAAAGGTTGGGTAGCCGTTCATTAGGTACCAGTTAGCTGAGGTGATTTGGGGGTCTGTCCAGTGGAAGGAGACGTAGAAGTCGAAGGTGTAGCTACCTGTCTTGAAGTCGAAGCTGTAGACGTTGATGAGCCATAGGCTGATGTAAATGGTGCGGTTTTCGTGGGGTATGTTTGGTGCTTGTGGCATAACCTGCGCAGTTGTCTGTGCGTATGCGGGTTCTTGAGTGCTTAGGCAGAAAAGGCTTGTAGCTGTTGAGAATATTACTAGGAGAAGAAGAAGCGAAGTTAACCGCAAGTTCTTACCTCAACGTTGAAAACTATTTAACTTTAACTTGTTGAGGGGACGATAAATAGTTTCTTGCTTTTTTTGGGTTAAGCCTGAATTAGGGTTTTGGTTGTTGGAACCGGTTCTTTTTGTACATGTCCCTGAATTTGCTGTAGTAGTTTATGGTTGGAAAACGGTTTAAACCCTCAACAGAAACGATGAGTCGGAAAACCTCAAGCCTTTTGCTCAAACGAATGCTTTAAGAAATGGAAAGCGAAAACTCCGAATTCCAGTCCAGCGAAGATGGAGCGGCTGTCAGATCATGTCTGGACTTGGCATGAATTTATGCATAAACAATTAACTATCTCGGATTAGGACAGTACCCGAAAATCATAAAGAAAGAAGATCGGCGAGTGGTAAGATATTTAGTTACTGGCAGACTATTTCACACCTGCGCAGGCTATGCCTTTGCTTTAGGTTTTATGCCTAGCTTTACATTGACTTCAACGGTGTATTCTTTTTCGTCTTTTCCGACAGCAAAGTGCCAGTCTTTGACTTCGACTTCCATGTCTTTGAAGTAAGCAGCCAAAGCGTCTTTATAATCTGTAAGGGTCTGGCCTATCTTCTGCAATCGTTCAGTTATGTCAACACGTTTCTCAGTCATTTAGTTACACCTCCTAAAACGAATAACACACAAGATATCTCCGAACTGCTTTTAAGCATATGTGACTGTGCGGTGACAGCAACCAACCGTTTAAAGCACAAAAAATGACGACATTCAGGTTAACGCTTTTATCTTGTACAGCGGTAAAATAGAACAGACAAAGGGAAACGTTTCATGACTGGATCCTTAATCGACGTTGCAGTTAATCTTGCCAAAGCAATCATAGTCCTGTTTATCATCGTAGACCCTTTCGGCAACATCCCAATCTTCATGGGTTTAACCGAGAAAATGACAGAAAACCAGAAGCGAAAAGTGTTCAACACTGCCTGCCTCGTCGGCTTCATCCTTCTGCTTGTCTTCGCGTTAACAGGGCAGGAAATCTTCATGATGTTTGGCATTTCCATTTACAGCTTTGAAGTCGCAGGCGGCATCCTACTCTTGATAATAGCAATAAGGATCCTGATTTCGGGCAGCCTTCACGAGAACGTTGATTCACCCGAAAGTATGGGTGCGGTTCCCATAGCCATGCCGCTCCTCGTTGGACCTGGAGCCATAACCACAACCATATTTAATCTTCAATCATACGGTGTAGCGATAACTGCCCTTTCGGTCTTGATTGTGCTCATTCTTACATGGGTCATCCTCAGGTTCATGAACTCCGTCTACAAGGTTCTGGGCAAAACGGGTTCATTGGTGATAGCACGCGTCATGGCATTGCTTATAGCGGCCATAGCAATCCAATACATTCTTGACGGTTTGATGAACTTCTTTGGAGCTATACTCCACTGACATATACTTTTTTGTGGCAACCCTTGCATAAGCAAATAATTTAGCAACGCCTTTTCATTTCAGCCGCGGCACCCTGAACAATCGTGAGAAGCTCCTGTCTCAACTTCTCTCCGGAAAACCCTTCGTTTAGGAAGCTTAATTTCGTAGCTAGCTCCACGGCACCTACGCTGCCTTTCAGCCACTTTTGAAAGTCGTCACGTTGAAAATAATATTTGAGTGTTTCCGAATCCATGGTTTGAAGCATTATGTAAAACTCACACAAGCAAGTTGCAGATACTGCTGCGCAGTGTCCAACGCATTTGAAAAAATGCGAACCCTTCGTATGGGGATTATTTCTTGAAGGTTTCGCAGGATTAATGCTTTTGGCCAATGTCAACACCTAAAACGCGGATACATAATATGCTTCTTTATGGGTTTATATCTGTTTTTTAGTAGCTGGAGCGCTGATTAAAAAGGCTGCAGAGAAAGCGTTTGAGCACTGAATCCAAGCTGAGATAACAACAACTTTACAGGTAGAAAAGAATTTAAAAAAAACTAAAAGAAAAGAAAGAAGAAAGGTTTACTTTTTGCTTAACTGCTTGCGCAGTTCTTCGTATGTCGCTTTTATGTCTTCTACGGAAGCGTCGTCTTCCAGCGTTGAAACATCGCCTATCGGCGCTCCGACCAGCACTGCTTTGAGGATTCTGCGCATGATTTTTCCACTGCGTGTTTTCGGCAGCTTATTCACAATCACGACGGCGTCTGGCGTGGCAATCGGACCGATAGTTGTCCTGATGTGCTTTATAAGTTCCGCGCGCAGTTCTTCGCTTGGTTGGAAACCACTTCTGAGCGTCACGAATGCTACTGGCACTTCACCTTTCACGGCGTCTTCTTTGCCCATCACTGCTGCTTCAGAGACTGCTGGGTGTGAGACCAATGCGCTTTCAAGCTCGACGGTGCCGATGCGGTGTCCTGCGACTTTGAGCACTTCATCTGCTCTTCCAAGGAGCCAGAAGTAGCCATCTGGGTCTCTGACTGCGTAGTCGCCTGTGTAGTACGTGTTTGGCCATCTTCCAAAGTACGTCTGCTTGAAACGGTCAGGGTCTTTCCAAAGTGTTTGCAGCATGCCAGGCCAAGGTGATTTTAGTACGAGGAAGCCCTTGGTACCTGTTGTCACTGGTTGACCTTTTTCATCGTAGATTTGCGCGTCAATAGCTGGGAGCGGAAGAGTTGCTGAACCGGGCTTTAGCGGTGTGAGTTCTATGCCTGCTAGCGGAGCAATCATGAATCCGCCTGTCTCTGTCTGCCACCAAGTGTCAATTATGGCTAGTTTCTCTTTGCCGATAACACGGTAGTACCACTTCCACGCTTCAGGGTTGATGGGTTCCCCGACTGTGCCCAAAATGCGCAAAGTGCTCAGGTCATGCTTGGTTACCCATTGCTCACCAAACTTCATGAACATCCTCACAGCCGTAGGTGTGCCGTAGAGTATGGTTATGCCATGGCGATCAATGATGTCCCACCATCGATCCTGTGCGGGGTAATCGGGTGTGCCTTCAAACAGAAACGCCGTAACGCCCAAACTCAATGGAGCGTAAACATTGTATGTGTGACCAGTGATCCAGCCGATGTCGGCGACACACCAGTAAATATCTTCGTCCGTTGGATTAAACGCCCACTTCAGCGTCCAATAAGCCCAAACCAAGTATCCACCAGTGCCATGCTGAACACCTTTTGGCTTGCCAGTCGTGCCTGAAGTGTACAGAATAAACAGCGGATCATTGGCTTCCAAATGTTCAGGCTCCACGAAAGCGTTTGCTCCTGCCTGAGCGAGAACATCATCGTACAAAAAGTCGCGTCCTTCCTGCATCTTGATTGGCTGACCTGTTCTTTTCACAACTATGACTTTTTCGATGCTAGGTGTAGATTGCAGCGCGCGGTCGGCGTTGTCTTTGATGGCAACGGGTTTTCCTCGCCTAAAAGAACCGTCAGCTGTGACTAAGATTTTTGCGCCACAGTCGTTTATTCTGTCCGCCAAAGCTTCAGCGCTGAATCCTGAGAAGACTACGGTGTGGATTCCGCCGATTCTTGCGGTTGCAAGCAGCGCTATGGGCAATTCTGGAATAACTGGGAGGTAAACGGCAACGCGGTCGCCCTTCTTCAAGCCGAAATCCTTGAACACCTTTGTGAGTTTGTTAACTTCGCGGTAAAGCTGATAGTAAGTGTAAGTTTTGACCTCACCCATCTCGCCTTCCCAGATGTAGGCAAGCTTGTTCTTTCGGTTAGTTTTCACGTGCCTGTCCAGTGCATTGTAGGAAATGTTGAGTTCTCCGCCAACGAACCACTTGTAAAATGGAGGATTCGAGTCATCCAGCACCTTGTCAAAGGGCTTGAACCAGTCAATAGCTTTGGCTTTTTCAGCCCAATACGCGCTGGGGTTTTTGAGGGATTTCTCCCATTCTTGTTTTCGTATGTCTCCAGAAGAGACTTTTTCTGTACTTGGGTAAAATTTATCGTTAAATGGCAAACTAGATTCAGACATTTCTACTCATTCCGCGAACATTGTGAGGGGAAAAAGTTAAATTTGGAGAGTATAAGTTTTTCGGCTTAACAATGGAAATGTTCTATCTAGAAAATGGGTAACACTCTCTATATTGGAAGAGAGAGCGCATGCTTCTTGCCGTCAACCTTCTCACATGTCTCGTCAATGTACACTACCTTTGCGGTTCGGATTTGGTCCACGATAGCGTCATATTCAGGTCTAAGGTAATCGCTTACTCGCCTTGTCACGTCAAAAGCTGATGCAGCAGTCATGGGAAACCCAAACTGGCTTTCCATTTGCTGCGAGATTTTCTCAAAGGGCAACCCCTGCTCGAACTTCATCAGAGTCGTCTGGATTAGCGCGTTCTTTCCGAATACTCCTTCAGGTGGGCAATCAGGGTGCCTTGTTGACGTGTACGAATTACATGTAACGCACTTGCACTCAAATTCTAGGTAATCGATGACTTGTCTTGGCTTTGGGTCTTGCTATTTCTTCAAAAACGTGGTGTCCCACATGGGTGGGCTCGTCTAGTGGCGCGCCGCAGTGGTCGCATGTGCATTTGCGTTCGGGTGCTTTAGTGATGTCTGGTTTGGGTTTGGTTTTGCCTTTGTGGTCTTTGGGTCTGCCTGGGAAACGTTTAGGATTTTTTGTGTAATCACTGCTGCGGGTTGGGTACATGCGTCTTGAAGAAGGCGTGTGCGGGTTTTCATGAAGCATGAGTCGGCGTTTGAGGTTGTCATTTTCTTTTCTAAGAGAGGCGTTTTCTTCTGCAAGTTGTTTGAGTTCGTTGCAGGTTTGCGTTGGGGTGTGCTTCTTTATGGGTCGAGGCGGACGACTCTGACTCGTTTTCCAATTCAGTGTTTGGGGACGATGATTCTGGCGGAGGTTGCGCAGGGTTTAGCTACTTTTTCGACTATTTCGTAGCCTAGCATGTGGATGTCGATGGGTTTTTGGGCGACTGTTTTCTCTTCGGGCATACAAATAACCATTGCAATAATATTGCTATTATCCAAAACCCTGAAGCAGACAAAAACGCAGAGTTAAATACGCACTTCTTCGCGTTTCATAACTTGGGGGGCTGTCACGACGGCGGCAGCACCAAAATCGCTTTAACCGTGTCTTCGTCCAGCGGCTCAATCTTAAACCCTTTCTTGTTACATGTGTTTATCATCTTGAAGTTGCCGCGAATCACGTAGCCGAAGATTTTTTCCAAATGCCAGTCCTTGGCAATGTCCACAAGGGCGTCCATAAGGATTGATCCAAGTCCGTGACCCTGCCATTGGTCGCCTACTAGAACAGCGTATTCTCCGCTTTTCCCGTCGGGTTCAAGGATTAGTCTGGCGACTCCTATTATTTTCTTGCTGCCATCTTGGAGTTCTGCGGCCATGGCGATTTCGCGGTCGTAGTCCAGATTGCAGTATCGCGTTAGGGTGTCATGCGACAGTTCCTTAATTATCTCGAAGAACCTGAAATGCATGGTCTCCTCGGTTAGAGACTTGAAGAGTTCGTTGAAGCGTCCTTCATCTTCAGATTTTATCGGGCGTAGCAACACCTGCGTTTCATTCTTCAGTTTTCTCAGGGTAACATACTTCTTTGGATACGGAGCGATAACTAGGTGTTCATGGTGTTCTGCGCCTTCACGCATGATTCTGCTTGCATCAATGACTATGCGGGCGTCAACTGCGACAGCGCTGTCTCCGTCAACGATCAGCGGGTTTATGTCCATCTCTTCTATTTCAGGAAAATCCGAGACAAGTTGAGAAAAATTAATCAGTATTTCTTCGAGGGCTTCAGCGTTGAATGGATGCTTGCCAGATGAGGCATGCTTGTAGATTTTGGTGTTTTCCATCAGCCTTCTCGCGAGGACTTTGTTCAGCGGTGGAAAGCCGATGCTTGTGTCTTTGAAAAACTCGGTGGCGGTCCCACCTGTGCCAAAGAGTATTGTCGAACCGAACTGTGGGTCTTTTTTTGAGCCTATGAGGATTTCGTACCCTTTTTTGCGGATCATGCCTTGGATTGCTACGCCCTGAAATTCCGCCGTGGCACTTGATTTTTTCACCCTTTCAGATAGCTTGTTAAAGAAAACTGGGACTTCTGACGGTGAGCACACGCCAAGGATGACGCCTTCAATTTCTGATTTATGTGTGAACTGCGGAGAGAGGGCTTTCATAACTGTTGGGTAGCCAAGCTCAGAAGAAAATTTAATGGCTTCTTCAGGAGTTGCGGCTACAAGCGTTTTTACAGTCGGAATCCTGTATGCTTCCAGAAAACGGAGTGACTCGGGTAAAGTGAGAACTTGTCGTCCCTCGCAGAATGCTCGCCTTAAGATTGCCTTTAAGAAAGTTGGAGTGGCTAAGTCTGCTGCGGATTCCTCGGGAGTCTGATACAGAAGCTCCAAGTTTTGAGTGTAAGTCCACATGTACATGAAAGTTGAAACTGCTTCTTCGGGCGTTCGGAAAGCTGGAATTCCGTTTCTCTGCAGGATTCGTCGGGCTTCACAGCAGCGGTCGTCTTCTCCAGTTAGCGCGATTAGAAGTGTTCGCCTGGTTTGTTTTGCCAAGTCAATGGCAATTTGGGCGAGGACGCAGGGGTCTGTTGCTTCCTGAGGCGTGTACAAGATTAGGGCGCCGCTGCTGTTTGAATCATTTAGGCAAATTTCCATTGCCTGTTTGAACCTTTCAGGTGTGGCGTCCTCGAAAACGTCAAGTGGATTTGCTGCAGAGCAGTATGGAGGCAGCACGCGCCTTAAACTTTGAGTGGATTCGTTCGTTAGTTGGGTGAGTTTTCCGCCTCTTGTGATCAGGTGGTCAGTGGCCATTATTCCTGGACCGCCTGCGTTCGTGATTATTGTTAGGTTGGGTCCAGTTGGGTTCGGCTGCATTGTTAAGGCTTTTGCACTGTTGAACAGGTCGCTTATGGCTTCCACGCGAACGATACCTACGCGTCTAAATGCAGCGTCGTGGACGGCGTCTTGTCCGTTCATGCGTCCGCTGTGGGTAATGGTTGGAACTTTGCTTTCTTGGAAGCGCCCCGCCTTAACGACCACGATTGGTTTGGTTCTGGCGAAACCTCGGGCTGCGCTCATGAATTTTCTTGCGTCTGTTATGGATTCGATGTAGAGTACAATGCTTCGGGTCTGGGGGTCCATGCCGAAGTAGTCAATTAAGTCGCCGAGGTCTACGTCAAGCATCCAGCCGGTTGAGACTACGGCGCTGAGGCCAACTTGGTTTTCTGTAGCCCAGTCGAGGGCTGAAGCGCATAACGCGGCGCTTTGAGAGATGAACGCGGTTTTTCCTGGGGATGCGGTTTTTTTGCCGAAGGTGGCGTAAAGGTTTATTTTTGGTCTTATAACGCCATAGCTGTTTGGTCCGATGGTTCTTATGCCATAGGTTTTCTTGCACTCGAGGATTTGTTTTTCGAGGATTTTGCTGTCTTTTCCTGTCTCCGTGTAGCCTGCTGAGGTTATGATTATTCCTGATACTCCCGCTTTTCCGCATTCTTCAACGATTTGGGGAACAGTGTGAGTAGGTGTTGCAACGATAGCGAGGTCCACTTTGCCAGGTATTTTTTCTATGCTTGGGTAAGCTGTCATTCCTTGTATTGTTCGGCGGAAAGAGTTTACGGGGAAAACGGTGCCCTTGTAACCGCCAGCTAGGTTATGGAGTATTTTGGCGCCAAAAGAGTCTTCTCTATTGCTTGCACCGATGACGGCTATCCGCTTTGGATTAAAGATATAGCTAAGGTTTTCGGTTCCCAAGCCTTTTCACCACTCAAAGGAGAAACAATTTAAATTAATTGTTGATATCACGCGGTAATAAAACCTTGCCAAATAGATGCCGCTCGTCCATTTGGTGGAGGCAAGCAGAATTTCTGGAGTGGAGGAGCAGTTGTACGCTATTTTGGTATATGAATGCCCTGCGATAAATGCTGACGTGCCGAATCCAAAAAATTTTGTTGCACATTAAGAGCTGTCTTCGCCTTTTTCTGAAAGTGACGCAGATAAGCTTTAGCGCGGGCATAGGAAATGTAGCTGTTTTTACTTCACGGGGCAGATTGGCAGTATTGTTTTCTGGTGAGTCTCGTTGAGTACTTCTGCGATTGCTAGGTAGACTGCGCTTAATCCGCAGATGACGCCTTCATAGCCAAGTACCGTATTTATGGTAACGTTGCCAAACAGCACTGCATTTGCCGTCAATTCTCTAGCTACAAGCAAGAAGAACAGAAGGGCTAAACTTGCAAACACAAATTGCAATGCCCTGTTCTTTTTAATCGTGCCAAAGAACATTGCGAAAGTGAACAGTCCCCACATGAAGAAGTAAGCTGCCATGGCTGTGCTTGATGGTGGGTTTAGTCCCGTGAAGAAAGTGGTCTTAGGCAAGACAAGCAGTAATACGAGGGACCACCAGAAAAGCCCGTAAGACGTAAACGCTACGGTGCCGAAAGTGTTGCCTTTCTTGAATTCCATTATCCCGACAATGACCTGCGCGAGTCCACCGTAAGCTAAGCCCATTGCAAGAATCATAGTGTCCAGCGGGAAAAAGCCAGCGTTATGCAGATTCAACAGTACAGTAGTTAATCCGAAGCCTAATAGTCCAAGCGGTGCAGGATTAGCTAGTTTAGTTACCAGTTTATCACTCATGGTTCTTCAAACCTTCATTAACAAAGTGTTTTTGCTCTTTTAAGCAGTCTTTGCATATAAAGGTTTTCCGCTGGTCGGCTTTGGGACAAAAACCAAGTTTGACCTTACAGACTCAAGCAAATCGTTGCATAATTCACACGATTAAGGTATGTTCGCATCAAATTTGACAAATTCCTCAGATAGATGAAGGCGGGAGGGGAAATTGCCCCAAAGCCCCGCTGGTCATCTCCACTTCCAGATTTTTCTGCCCATAGTGATTTCTGGGAGGACGAACAGTCCCAAACTGGCCACGCCTAATACGTAAGCAAGGTCTATGGGGGTCAAAGCTGTCAAGTGGAACAGTTGCTGCGTCAGCGGTATGTACGTTATTCCCAAGGTCAGAGATATAGCGACTATTTCTGCAATGACGAAGAACTTATTTTTAAGTGCATCTCTGCCCATTCGCCAAACGCTGCGTTTTTCTGACCTGCAGTTCCAAACCACAAACAACTCGAACATTGCAGCTTGGATGAAAGCAACTGTGGTGGCTTCCGTATAGGCTATCTGCCTCATTGTTTCCCGCAAGGGGTCATTCAGAGCAAGAGTCTGCCAATTAACCGCTGCATCAGACATCCATGTTCCCGGAAACACATAGTATTCTAAGCTGAACACGAGTATAGTTCCAATTGCTTGAAGCAAGAAGGACATTATTATGAACCTTCCCATTCCATGAAGTATTCCTTCATCTGGCTTGCGAGGTGGCCGGTCCATTACGTCCACGTCAGGCGGGTCTGTGGCAAGCGCAATAGCTGGAGCGCCATCTGTAACCAAGTTTATCCACAGAATCATAGATGGCAACAACGGCAACGGAAAGAGTTCAGGACTGAAGAGTCCGCCTAAAAGGGCGAATGAACCTATAACTAACAATTCGTCAAAGTTGCAAGCTATCAGAAAACGTGCATACTTACGAATATTATCGTAGATGACTCTTCCCTGTTCCACAGCTTTCACTATTGTCGCAAAGTTGTCGTCGGTGAGGATTACGTCAGAAGCTTCTTTGGTGACGTCTGTTCCTGTTATCCCCATTGAAATGCCGACATCGGCTGCCTTCACTGCGGGTGCATCGTTAACACCATCACCGGTCATGGCTACAATGTGGCCTCTCTTCTTCCAACCATTAACAATTCGGAGCTTGTGTTCAGGTGACACTCTAGCATAAACGCTGACTTTTTCAACTTCTTGCTCAAACTCCGCGTCGCTGAGCTTGTCCAAGTCAATTCCAGTTAAGACCAAGTCGCCTTCTTTGAAAATTCCAACTTCTTTAGCTACGGCTACGGCGGTTAACTTGTGGTCACCTGTTATCATCACGGTTTTTATTCCTGCTTTTTGGCATGTCTTGTTCGCTTTGATGGCTTCTTCTCGTGGTGGATCTATCATCCCCTGTAAACCCACGAAAACCAAGCCTTCTTCAAGCTTGTCGTCTTCGTATTTCTCCGCCCCCGTGGGTAACCGTTTATACGCCATCGCAAGAACACGCAGGGCATTACTTGCCAGTTGCTCGTTCGCCTGTAAAACCTTGTTTATTTTTGCTTGTGTCAGCTTTACTTCTTTTCCGCTTTCAAGGATATATGTGCTTTTTTCCAGAACTGTTTCCGGTGCTCCTTTCATGTAAGCAACCACTTCGTTTCGCGGAGTTTTGTGCAGAGTGGTCATGCGTTTTCTTTCAGAAGTGAAAGGTATCTCGCGGATGCGTAGATAGACTTTTTCCAGCTCTTCTTTTCCAAGTTCAGCCTTATCCGCGGCTACAATCAAGGCACCTTCTGTTGGGTCGCCAAAGATTTCCCAAGAATTATCGTTGTCTTTCTTTCGCAGTTGCGCATTGTTACATAGCGTGCCTATCCGGAGGAGAAGCTCCAAGTCGCCTTCAGGTTTCGAAGCGTCTCCGCCTTGTTTAAACTCTCCTTTCGGCTCGTAACCTACGCCTGTAACTTCCAAAAGTTTTTCATCAGCGTATATCTGGCGTACTGTCATTTCGCCCTTTGTTAGGGTTCCAGTCTTGTCTGAACATATGACCGTGACTGCGCCGAGGCCTTCGGCGGCGGATAGCTTGCGAACCAAGGCGTTTCGTTTTGCGAATTGCCTCGCGCCAAGGGCTAATGCCACCGTTACTATCGCGGGCAATCCCTCTGGAACAGCAGATATAGCAAGGGATATTGAGGACATAAAGGCTTGAAGGAAACCTTCAGGTCTAAATTGCCCCTGCGTAACCGCTTCGAAGGCTTCAAGTGCGAATATGAGTACACAAACGCTTATGACGACTTTCGCTATTTTGCTCGCAAATTTGTCCAGTTTCTTCTGAAGAGGCGTTTCTCCTTCCTCTGTTGTTTGAACCATCTCGGCTATTTTACCAAATTCAGTGTTCATTCCAGTAGCCGTCACAACGGCTCTTCCTCTTCCGTAAACAACATGAGTTGCCGTGAATACCGTGTTGCGCCTTTCAGAAATCGGCGCCTCTTCAGCCAGAACGGATAAGTCTTTATTTACAGGAGTAGATTCGCCGGTTAAAATAGCCTCACTGGTTTTAAGTTCCACAGCTTCCAAGATTCGGGCGTCTGAGGGAACGTGGTCTCCTGACTCCAAAACAAGAATGTCGCCTGGGACGATTTCTTTGGCCGGTATAATCACTTCTTTTCCGTCTCGGATAACGTGCGCTTTAGGTGCAGCAAGCTTTTTCATGGCTTCTATCGCTTTTTCAGCCCGGTACTCCTGCACGAAGCCAGTTATACCCACCATGAGAACGATTATGCCTATAATTATCGAGTCAGCAAAAGCTTCCAGAACCTGCTCCGATTCTCCACTCAACAACTCGTAATATCCGATGATGGCGGAAAAAATAGTGGCTAAAATCAAAAGAATGATGAAAACGTCCTTAAACTCACCAAGAAACATGCGAAGTGCTGCCCTGCGTTTCTTCGCAACAAGCTCATTGTAGCCGTACTTTTTCAGTCTCATTTCCGCTTCTTGCGAAGTTAATCCTTCATGCGTCACATCTAACTCGCGCAGGACGTCGTCAATTTCTCCAGTATGCCCAGACTTTGACATAGTGCTCCACACTCAGCTCCTAGGTAAATAACCTAACCATTTCTCGCCTTAACGGTTATAATCTTTTCCATTTGTCACATGGCAATAAACAAAGCTAATAAACAAGTTCAGACAGAAATCGCTCGCTAACTTGAAAACTGAGGAAGAAGACATGTTTGAACCATGGCTAATAGCGCCTATAAGCGCAGCAATATCCCTCTTGATTGGCCTGTACTTTTACCGCTACGTTGAGAAACAAGACAGCGGCAGCGAAAAAATGAAGGAAATATCAGATGCCATTAGAAGTGGGGCTAAAACTTTCATAAAACGAGAATACACTATATTGGCCATTTTCGTCAGCATTGTCAGCGTGTTGATTCTGCTTTTCCTGCCTTCGCCTATTTGGACTGGTACACCACTGGAAAATATTAAGCTGATGTTGGCGTACATATTTGGAACCTCACTATCAGCGCTCGCAGGCTATTTAGGTTTGAGCATCGCAACTAAAGCGAATGCCAAAGTGGCTCAAGGCGCAAAACAGGGGCTGAACCAAGCTTTTCCAGTAGCCTTCCGCGGTGGCGCAGTGATGGGAATGTCCGTGGTTGGCGTTGGTTTACTCGGAATTAGCATTATCTACTGGTTAACAAACGATCCTGCCGTAGTGTTGGGCTACAGTTTCGGCGCAAGCACTCTGGCACTTTTCGCTAAAGCAGGTGGCGGAATATTCACGAAAACTGCGGACATAAGTGCTGATCTCGTTGGAAAAGTGGAACTTGATTTGCCTGAGGATGACCCAAGGAATCCCGCGGTAATCGCTGACAACGTAGGCGACAATGTAGGCGATGTGGCTGGTATGGGTGCGGACCTGTTTGATTCGTACGTTGCAAGCATTGTAGCTGTGATGATATTGGGTGCGGCTCTTACGATTCGTTATGGCGGCTTGTATGTTCAAATACCATTGGTGTTCGCGGGTATAGGAATACTCTCTTCAATCATCGGTGCTTTCACGGTAAGAGTTGGAAAGAAAGGTAATCCTGGAAAAGCGCTTAACATGGGCACTTACGTAACATGTGTAATATTTGGCGTCTTAACTGCAATGATGACTTATTGGCTGGGGTTTGATTGGCGAATCTGGGGTGCAGCTGTTATCGGAGTCGTTGCTGGAGTAATAATTGGCGTGACCGCAGATTATTTCACGTCTGAGGATAAGACGCCAGTGTTAAAGACGGCTGAAGCTTCCAAAAGTGGTCCTGCAATAAACATCATCACAGGCTTCTCATACGGCTTACGAAGCGTAATATTACCTCTAATTGGAATTGCGGTTGCAGCGGCAATTTCGTACAAGTTGCTTGAGCCTTTAGGCGGTCCATCTTTCGGAGTGTTTGGAATTGCTATGGCTGCCGTTGGAATGCTTTCAATTGTTGGCTTAACCGTTTCCAACGACGCATATGGTCCAATTGTAGATAACGCCAAGGGTATTGCTGAGCAATCTGGGTTAAGTGAAGAGGTTATTGCAATTACGGATGAGCTTGATGCAGCTGGAAACACAGCAAAGGCGATTACGAAGGGTTTCGCCATTGGAGCTGCTGGTTTAACAGTAATTGCGTTGCTGGCAGCGTTTAAAGAGATTGCGGAGAATGCACTTCGAGCGGCAAATCCTGCCCTTCCGATAACTGATCCAAGGGTAATCGTTGATTTCAGCTTGATGAACCCGCTAGTTTTGATGGGTGCTTTAATTGGCGTGGCTTTGCCTGCAGTGTTCTCAGCGATGCTGATGCTTGGTGTTGGCAGAAATGCTGAGCGGATGATTTCTGAGATTCGGAGGCAGTTCCGTGAAATTCCAGGTTTAAAGGAGGGCAAGCCTGGTGTTAAGCCTGATTACGGACGTTGCGTTGACATTGCGACTGTAGGTGCAATTCGTGAGTTGATGCCTGCAAGTGTATTTGCAATCGTGGCTACGCTTGTGGTGGGCTTTGTCGGCGGAATCGAAGCGTTAGGAGGATACTTGGCTGGTGCTATATTGTCAAGTTTGCTGTTGGCGCTGTTGATGTCTAATGCGGGCGGGTTGTGGGATAACGCGAAGAAGCTGATTGAAACTGGCGTGCACGGCGGTAAGGGTTCTGATGCGCATAAGGCTGCGGTGGTGGGCGACACTGTAGGAGATCCGTTTAAGGATACTGCTGGTCCTTCGTTGAACACGATGATCACGGTGATGTCGCTGGTAGCTTCGCTGTTCGCCGCGTATATAGTGCAGTACAATCTGCTGAAATTCTTAGGCTTATAGCCTAATTTTTCATCTTTTTCTTGTTTTCGGGAACTGTTTTGCTCACGAGACTTAGACCCCTCCATAGTAGGTTCATCCAGCAATTGATTCTGTGAAAAGCTGAGCGTGCACTAGTGTTCTCCGCAGACTATACTCCCTCACTATCTACAGAATGAGTCCGTTAAGCTGAGTTTCAAATTGAACGAGAAAGGTTTTGGTAAGGGTATCCCTACCAAGTAGGGATGGGGGTACTAAAATTACAGGAAGTCACAAGAAGCAACGTTCAATACACGAGTTTTCTGCGACGTAAGTCTCGAGTTTCCAGACTCGATTAATCTTTGGTGCTTACTGTTGCCATTCGTTTTTCTAGCGGGGTCTGTTCTTGGGGTACTGATTGCACAATCTGGGCGATTTTGCCGAATTCGGTTGCCATTCCTGTTGAGGTTGCTACGGCTTTTTCTGAACGGTATTCCTGTGTGAAGCCTAGTGCTGCGCTGGCGATGACTATAGCGAAGATGATAATTGTGCTGTAGATTCTTCTATCGAATTTTCGTATATGCCAAGACCCAATGAGAGAAACATGGCGATGAGCAGAATAATCATGAGTATGTCGGGTAACTGGGACAGGAAGAGTTTGATGGGTGATTTTCCTTTTTCTTTCTTTAACTCGTTGGGCCCATACGTTGTGAGGCGCTGCTGGGCTTCTTCTTGACTTAACCCGCTTTAACTAACATTGAGCCCGTTAAGAGCTTCTTCGATTTTTAGTGCGTGATAGGACTTCGAGTTTGACAATGCTCTTCCTACTCCAATTTTCCAACTAAAATTGGCGTCTACACCTATAGGCTTTACTGAAAAAACCACCCAAAACCAAACATAAACAGCGATAACTGTTCCCGTATTGTAGTTGGGTTGGAGACGCCACCTAAGTAGGCAACCTATCGTTTGTCTACCTTTTTCCCTTTTTTATGCTTGGAGGCACTTTGACCTACCCCCTATAGGTATCTGCATAGAATTGCTATTAGGCATCAAATATGACGGCTGGCTCTCTACTGCTCTCTGCCAAGACCTACCCCCCTCTATTTATAGAGTCAACTGCCAAGTAGACGGCTGCTTGACTGATTTTTTACTACGAGTGTTAGCCCCTCTTGCTCTGCAGACCCCCTCCCCCTTTCCTGCATAGATTGACTATTAGGCATCAAATATGATGGTCAACCAATTGAATTGGCGCAGCAAATTAAACCAGAATTAGGTTAAGTACATCGGTGTTCTATGCTGGCGCTTATCAGTTGCGCTCACAATTAGAATTTTCAAAGAGAAACCATCCGACCACAAACACATGCAACCGTACGTCGAAAGGTTCTTAAGTGATTGGGTCTTTTTCCTAACGGCTATAGGATCTCCAACTTCACAGTTAAGCAGAGGCTTGTTCCATCAGGGACTGGCTTATGTGAACTGAAAAGGTTAAAATACCCGAATAGAGAGGTGAAAAGATATGGAAAACATTTACGCTGCAATGCTCCTTCACAAGGCAGGAAAAGAAATAAACGAAGAAACAGTCACAACCGTTTTGACAGCAGCAGGAATAACCGTTGAGCCAATACAAGTAAAGGCACTAGTCGCTTCACTAAGCGAAGTCAACATTGATGAGGCTATTAAAGCCGCGCCGACCATGATGGCAGCCGCTCCAGTAGCCGCAGGTGGCGCTCCAGCAGAGCAGAAACCAGCAGCAGCCGCTCCAGAGGACAAGAAGAAGAAAGCTGAAGAAGACAAAGCCAAAGAAGAAGCAGCGCTCGAAGGATTAGGCGCCCTATTCGGGTAAAACGCCAAACATCCTATTTTATATTTTAAATCTTATCCAAAAACCGTTTTTTGTTTTTACTTTGTTTAAGTAGCGCTTTCGCCACCGCAAATTTCAGAAGAGAACATCACTCATAACTAAATGATAAATCCGTGCATCTTACAGATGAACCTGAGCAGACAGGCTTTCACTGGGGGTATTTTCCAATTTTGCGACTGTTTTCTGTTTTCTTTCACTAAGCATCTTCGCTGCAACGGTAGGTAGCCATCCGAGAATTATTGGCAACGTGGCTGGAAGAGCATGGAACGCAGTCGGATTCAAGAGAAGAAGCTCAAAAAGTCCGAAGGACACGCTCATCGTTAGTACTGAAACAACCGCGGTTTTCCTGCCGAATTTTTTCAGCGTCTGTGTAGCTAGTATTCCTGCGAAGAAGAAGTCGCCCAGCCCAAGCCTCAGGATAAGAATGCTTCCTTCAACCGTGATGAACGGAATAGTTGGGAAAGCCACAAGCACCGGAAGACCCAGCCCAGAAACGGCGTTCGCCGCCTGCACCATCGTCCCAGTGACCCATACCAAGATAATGTCCATTAACGTGAGGAAACCCGCGAAGATGAACACTGTTTTCCACGTGAACAAAGTGCTCAAGTAAATCACTATCAGAAATGCAAAGATGAGACCGTAAACATCTAAGAGATACGGGAACCATATAGGCGTCCCACTGTAGAAGAAGAAAAGCAGCAGGAACAAGGCAGGCGACAAAGCGGCCACGTACCATTTCTGCTTCGCATCGACATTCTGCTGAGTGTATATCCACACGGAGAACGCGCAGAATGCTAAACCAGCAAACACCAAAGTCCCGATAACCTTCAAGTTGGCGGGTAAAACGCCGAAGAATCCAGCTGCCCCTGCCAAGATGCTGGCGACGACAAAAACCCCGCAGTAAAGCGTCATTCTTTTCTTTTTCATGTCCGAGAAAGCATACGAGACCGTGAACAGCAGTGATGAATATGAGAAGAGGAAAACAGCCATGATAGCCAAACTGGGAATGAAAACAACAATCGACACCGCAACCGTGATCATCGCAACCAACAAGGCAACGTCGCGATTTCGAAGTTCACGTTCTTCAACAGTTGATTTCAGTTTCGCTTCAGTCCTGTTACCCATAAACATAGCAACGAGGGTTACAATGAACAGTATCGCGGGCATGAGGATGTCGAAATACATAGCAGCACATAATCCACACGGGGATTTATCTCTTTAGCTATCGAATATCAATTATGTCTTAGCACCCTGCGTTTTCCAGATTCGCTGTAACCCCATAATTTTGAAGGTTTTCTGATCACGTGTTTATAAGAGTGGAAACCCCTCCATGCATGAAGAGTGTTCTTTTATCCGCCGGGCTGAACCTACTGTATAATCGAATCTTTTCAAAATAAATCAAAAGAGCGAGGTAAACAAAAATGTGTATACCTAGAGCAGGTTTAGTTAAAAATTGCAGAAGATGCAAATCATCAGTGCGAACTACTTGCACATTCAGAAAGAAACCAGTAAAGAAATTCTACACCGATAACAAGAAGAAAGGGGAAACAAAAACATAATCAAAATCGGCGACCACGCAAAATGCCCGCAATGCGACAGGATCAGCCGCATTGTATGGGTATCTCAAAACGGCAAAACCGCTGGAATCCAATGCACCAAAAATCACCGATTGACGAGCCGCCCTGCCTCGAAATTCGGCTCAAACGCACGTCCCCAATCTAAAGTCGACAGAAACATGATTTTCCTAATGGAAATCAAATAAGACATTGCCTCAGTCCTCGCAGATAAATCCAAACTATACCCCATAAAATCAAATCAATCGTTGCCAATTTTTTGTAACATTAAGACAGGGACCTGAAAATTCAGCTCCCAGTGACAATTCTACTTTTTAGTCTTTCAAGATGGGCGACTTTTCCGAGTGTAGCTCTTTCATGCATAGTTGGAACAAGGGCTTCACGCCTCGATAAAAACTGAATAAAAAAGGAAAAAAGGATTTTTGGAACGAAGTAAAGATGTTAGCTAAAACAGCTTAGTATCTTCGTGGTGGTCTTCGTTTCGCGTAGCACTCTCGGCAGTA
>Ga0315284_10000352_pt1 | contig 62634 bp, 50 predicted proteins | sample YL17G09_16_MG_FD_203696 | JGI IMG/M metagenome (GOLD analysis project Ga0315284, IMG submission 203696) | Sediment microbial communities from Yellowstone Lake, YNP, Wyoming, USA - YL17G09_16 | ecosystem: Environmental > Aquatic > Freshwater > Lake > Sediment | place: USA: Wyoming | collected...
GATGCGAATCAAGTGATTACCTACACCTTTTCAGCGACTGCATCAGCCGGCACGCTCAGTTCAACGAGCAAGACTGTCACGCTGACCTTGACAAACTAAGCTTATCGCGGAGCATCCCGTCGCCTCCGAGAAGCGCAGAGGGGGTCTCAACGCAAGTTGAGGCCCTCTTTGTGCTTTTATACCCTCAGGCGGTTTCCCAGTTTCCTTCGGGCAGACCGTTTGGCTGCCTACCAAGGCTTGCGTGTCTTCTCGTAGTCAGGTTTGAGGATGGTACTCGTTTCCACGATGAGACGAGACCGGTGTTCGCCTGCCCGAATTCGAAGCGGGAGCGTCTATTTTAAACACGTGTGCTAATGATCGAGCAATTCTCATTCTGAAGCAGGAGAATCATTTTGGTACAGAAACTCTAACGCGAGGCCGAGAAAACCGGGGAAAATGCGAGAGGCAGAACTGGCACAGGGTTTGAGCTAATGTCAAGTAGAAATGAACCCGAAATCGATGAACAAAGAATTTAACGTGGACAAGGAGCTTACAATGAAAAAGATCGTCGTAACACTCGCCGCTGCAGTACTGAGTATGGTTGTCGTTCAAAGCGCAATGGCTCAGGCTACTGCAAACCAGACCGTCACACTGGCTGTGAATGCGGTCTATAAGATTGCAACCTCAGGTAATCCCAGTCCGTTGACCATCACGACCGGTACAGCAGGAGTGGATCCTCTGACGTCGGTCAGTGACAATTCAACGAACTACAGCATCACCCAGAATGTTGCCAACACGGTGAAGGTCACTGCTCATATGGACGCTGCGTTGTCTGCTGGTTACACGCTGCTGTTGGGTCTTGCCAGCACGAAGGGAACGAGCCAGGGCAACGTTGATATATCGAATGCGACATCAGGCAGTGCAGTGGATGTGATCACGGGGATCACCAGGGGAGCGGATGCGAATCAAGTGATTACCTACACCTTTTCAGCGACTGCATCAGCCGGCACGCTCAGTTCAACGAGCAAGACTGTCACGCTGACCTTGACAAACTAATTTTCGAACGAGGAAGCATCCGCGGCTGGTTCCGGGAGTGACCGGCCGCGGATCCTGGATCAACAGAAGGATGAACGACCAATGAAACCAGACATCAAGAATATGACAAAAGGGTTGTGGAAGGCAGCGATCTTGAGCTTCCTGTTCTCAGCCCGGCTCTTCGGTCAACAGGCCAGCACGGAGCAGGTTCTCACCCTCCAGGTTCTTGAAATCAACAAGATCGGCATCAACAACAACGCGGTCACGCTGATCATCGATCAGGCGTCGCTCGAAAATGGCATGCCGGTACCAGCAGTGAACGAAGAGGGGGTGCTGGTATGGATTACCAACGGTGAGAATAAGAAGATCACCGTGGCAAGCAATAACCCTTCTCCTCGATTCCTCGTCAAGCTCGTTGCCCTCGATGTTCCTAGCTCAGCCGGTGTCGGTTCTCCGGAGGTTATTCTGACCGATAATGCCACCAAAGACTTCGTAATCGGTGTTTCGAAAACCACAGGGAGATGTAAGATCAAGTTCACGGCAGCGGCGAAGATCAGTGATGGAATCGGCAGCGAGACGTATATTATCACCTACACGATTACAGGCAGTTAGAGCCGCTGATACCAGCACGGTTGTGCATCTTGAATCTCAAGTTGATTGAACCTATATTTGAACTGTCCATTCTCTTCACCAGAGTTCTCTTGCGCAAGACACGCACTGTGAAATCCGGACGCTCACTGAAAAAGCTCGTCGTATTCCATGCTCTCATTCTCTGTCTTTTCTGCTTTGTTGGTAGAGCAACGGCGCAGATCTACGGTTCGGATTTCCACACGGTGACCGTCACTGTAGCAACAATCACCAACGTTCAGGTCAGCTCGGGAAGCGTCAGTCTTTCGATCACCGGTGCGGGTGCAGTGGCTGGCCAGGATCAAATGACGGTCGTTAATCAGACGACAAATCTCCTGTGGGGCGTCAACAGTGCAAACAGGAAGATTACCGGCAGGACCAATCTCGGTGCACCCCAATTCGCGCTGAAGTTGGTGGCGTTGAATCCGACGCAGGGCACGGCGATGCCTGAGGTCACGTTGAGCACCACAGCAACGGATTTCTTGACAAACATCGGACGATCAAGCGGAACATGCACTTTGCGGTATACCGGAGTTGCGCTCGCATCCCAGGGCACCGGAACGGATTCTCATACCGTTACCTTCACTGTTACTAACTAATATGACTCTGAATTTCCCCACGGCTAAGAAAGGAAAAGATCCTGGACGGCGTCGATCTGTCCGAAAGGTTATCTCGTTTGGTGCTTTGCTGGTTGCGATCGTTTGTTTCGCAACGGAGATGAGGTCACAGCCTATCGATGTGCGCTTAGGGAATCCAACGTTGAATATCACCACGGGCGCAGCTGGCTCTGAACCAATTCCCGTTGTGAACACCGCCACAAGGCTTCGCTACTGGAGGCAGGCTGCCATCAGCAAGATCACGGTGCGCACGACGTGCCCCGGTCAAAGTTTCACGTTGAAAGTGCTGGCTACAGGCGTGACCCGAGGAGTTGCCGCCCCAGAGGTCACTCTCGTGAACGGGATGCTGGCCACCGATTTCATCACCAACATTCCAAGAACGGGAACCTGGACTTTTGTGACAGTCACCTTACAATACACCGCCTCCGCAACTTTTGCCCAAGGAAATAGTACGGAACAAGGCAACGACGTTCATACGGTCACCTACACCATCCAAGTCCAATAGGTTTTCCATGCCAAGAAATCTCCCCCTACTCATCGCAGCAGTGCTGCTGTGGGGCTTCTGCGCGCAAGCTCAGGTATCGGTCATAGGAGAACTCAGTAACGATCGAGAGGCGCAGCCAGGCGAACGATACGAAGGCGTGATTGTTATTCGAAACGATACCAACGAGCCGCAGGAAGCCAAGGTATATCAAACCGATTACATGTTCTATCGGGATGGGACAAACAACTATGCCGATCCCGGAACCCTGGTCCGCTCCAATGCCAAATGGGTCACCTTCAGCCCGTCTTATCTCACAATACCCCCACAAGGCACGGCAACGATCAACTATGCCGTGGCAGTGCCCCAGAGCACGGCGGAGAGGAAGCTGGTCGGTTCGTACTGGAGCATGTTGATGGTCGAGGGCATTCCGAAAAGCTCAGCAGAATCGACGCTTCCGAAGGACCCAAAGAAGACGCAAATGGGGATTCGGCAGACGATTCGCTACGGCATACAGATTGCCACGCACATTGCGCAGACGGGGACGAAGAAGGTTGAGTTTCTCGACGCGAAGCTTGTAACGAAAGAAGATGGAAAACGATTCTTGCAGGTCGACCTCGGGAACAGTGGCGAGCTTGGTATGCGTCCGGAAGTGTATGTTGAGTTGTTTGATCAAAAGGGGGCGACCCTGGGCAAGTATGCCGGGATCCGATATCGAATGTACCCCGGCACATCTGTTCGACAAATGATCGACCTGAGCAAGGTCTCACTTGGGACGTACAAAGCGATGGTGGTTGTTGACGCTGGCGGCGATGACGTCTATGGAGCAGAGTATACATTGAAGTTCTAACCTCGACGACTGTGACTTTTTGCGAGAAGATACATCCGGTTTACCAAAACCGGATATTTTTTTTTGTTTTGATGCTTGCTCTGCTGGCGTCGGCAAACGCACGTGCTGTTCAGGCACAGAGAATGGACGTGCAGCCGGCAGCCGGGGCGCGCGTCGAGACGCGGCCTGGAAAAGTCGTCACAGTCAGCATGAGGGTCTCCAACAACTCGACGTCATTGGTGCGTTTTGAGCCGAGCGTCGTTTTGCCAAGAGGCTGGAGAGCATTCAAGAAGGAGAGCTCATTCGAGCTATCAGCAGGAGCAAGCGACATCCGCCTCATCAGCTTCTCTCTCCCTGCCGAGACGCCTCCCGGCCACTACGAGGTCCGCTACAGCGTCAAGGACTCTGCCGATCCGGCGATCACGGCCCAAGCCTCCGTCACCGTGGCCGTAACGTTCGTCCAGCAGCTCGAGTTGAGACTTCTGGAATTGCCCCGATATGTCGTGGCGGGGGATCGATACGCTGCGTTTTTCCTCGTTACCAACAAGGGCAACGCCGCCAGCGGCATTCGCCTTCTGCCGCGAAGCAGCAGCGACTTCCCTGTCCAAGTGGATTCAAGCAGAGTACAGCTGAGGCCCAATGAAACTCGGCAGATGAGAGTGGTTGTCCAGACGGATCCAGAGGCCACGCAGAAAGTCCAGGATGTACTTGAGATCATCGCGATGAGCGACCGAGATTCCCTTGTGGCTGCCCGCACGTCAGGGTCTGTGGAGGTCGTGCCAAAGGTTACCGGCACGGAGGAGCGGTTCTTCGAATTTCCATTGGAGGTTCGCTTGCGCGCCGCGGGAGAACGGACGACGAGGGGAGCGCAAGTTGAGATCATGGGATCCGGGGCTCTTGGCGAAGGCCGGCGCGATCGGCTCGACGTTCTTCTACGAACCCCGGACATTCAACAGCAATCGATTCTCGGACAGCGCGACGAGTACCGGATCAGCTACCAAAGCGACGGGTACGAGCTCTACGCAGGTGATAAGAACTACAGCCTCACGCCACTGACGGAATTCAACCGCTATGCTTTCGGGGCAGGGGCGAAGGCGACGTTCTCACGTGTGACGCTGGGTGGATTCTACAACGAGACTCGATTTCTGGTGCCGATACAGAAGGAGCGAGGAGGGTTTCTCAGCTACCAGTTGGGGGAGCGCTCCGAGCTCGGTCTCAACTACCTGCGAAAGATTGATCAAGACGAAAGTGATATTGTCACGCTCAGAAGTCTTCTGCGACCGCTCAAGAACTCAGAAGTCGAGCTCGAGTACGGTCGTGGGTACAGAGGGAGCGTCGTGGATAAGGCATATTCGGCGCGCGTTGAAGGGCGGGAACAATGGATTGCCTATGAGGCACGATACGTGTGGGCCGGACCGAAGTATAGCGGGTACTACAGGGACTTGGAATTCAAGACGCTCAATCTCAACGTCATGCCATGGAGCAATCTCAGGCTGGAAGCGTACTACCGGGATGAGGAACGAAACCTGAAGCGAGATACGACGCTCTTCTTTTCCCCTCGCGAGCGCTATTATCAAGTCGGCGTGGGATATTCGGATCTTTTCGCCGTGTACTATCGAGTGAACCATCAGGATGATCTCTCGCCGATTCCGAAGTACCGACGTGACGAGGAGATGGCACAGGTTCGTCTGGGGTACAATTTCCCGTTTCTCGGTTTGATCGCGAACGCCGATGTTGGCACAACTCGGGATACCCTCGTTGGGAAGAAGTATCCTTTTCAACGGTACACGCTTTTCACGAGCTTCAGGCCGACGGCTTCCTCCAGCATCGGGCTCTCGGTCGAATACTCCAAAGACCAGAATATTTTTACGGACGAGATACAGAAGCGCCTCAGTGGCAGTCTGAGTGCGTGGCTCATGCTCGGTGCCACAACACAGTTTACGCTGAGCGCATACGGCAATCGGACGCCCGACTCGATCAAGCAGACTTACTATTTGGTCGATGTAGCGCTCGAACATACATTCCCTTTCGGCCATAAGCTCGCGTTACGGGGGCGCCAAAGCGAGTTCACACCATCGGTCACTCCGAAGGATGTCGCCTATCTCCTTGAGTACAGCATCCCCATCAACGTTCCCCTCTCTCGCATCACTGCGATCGGACAGCTTCGCGGCAGAGTTGTCGATGCTGAAGCCGGAACAGGTTTGCAGAATGTCCTGATCTACGCCAGTGGCGCCACGGCGGTGACGGATCGCGAAGGAGGATTCTTCTTCCCGTCCCTGAAGCCTGACAACTACTATGTCCAGGTCGACATGGCGAGCATCGGTCTGAATCGTGTTCCATCGCAGCCGATGCCGCGGGAGATAACGATCAAAGGGGGTGAGGAAGCGCGCCTCGATCTCGGGGTGATTCGCGGCGCAGCGATTTCCGGAACAGTCTTGATCTATGGAACAAAAGACACCGTGCTCGCTGACACCTCTCGAGCACCACTGGTTGAGCTTGGCGGTCATCCCAATGTGGTTTTGGAGCTTGCAAATCCCGTCGAATCCCATCGTCGGATTTCCGACAATCGGGGCCGTTTCAGCTTCACGGGAATCCGGCCGGGTCGGTGGACGCTGGAAGTAGTCGACGGGAACTTGCCCACCAACGCTTATTTCGAGAAGGATAAATTCGATCTTGAACTCAAGCCTGAAGGCGCGGAACAGGTCGTACTGAAGGTGCTTCCAAGAAAGCGCCGGATCCAGATAGTACAGGCGGGAAAGGTTCTTGAAGAGACGAAACCTGGAGAGCGGAAGAAGCCGGTTCCCCCACTTGCTAGACCACAGCCAGAGCGCGTCGTCGCGGCCAAACCGCAACCTCCAGCAATTCAGCCGGCGTCGGTGAAGGCCGTTGACACAATGTACATTATCGTGCGGCTACCGCGCGGGTTAGGATACTCAATCCAGACGTCCTCATGGTCGACGGAGAGAAGAGCATCGCGCGAAGCCGCCAGAATTCTGAGAGCATTTGGTTACTATACGTATGTAAAAAAGGTCGTCCTGCCCGAACGAGTAACTCGGTACAGAGTCTACGTTGGCATCTTCGCGTTGCGCGAAGCTGCCGAGAAGGCGGCTCAAGAAATACGGAAGTGACAGCAGACTCGCCAAGTTTTCTTGCCGACTCATTCTGCAACAACAGCTCAAGTCGAAGAAACAGTCATCAATAGTCTCCACGTGAAGCATCCGCGGGCGGTGTTGCTTCTACAATGCTTGACCTTCGCAAAAAACTGCTTATGAATCTATGGAGGTTCGCTCAGCCCTTGTAGAATTTTCAAGTCTCTATCTCCTCGTACGAAATGGACACCGAAGTCACATAACACAACTCGCTTCTGTCGCTGCCTCAGAACGAGAAGCCGCGACGTCCACAGAGCCGACGATCTGGCACTCCTCTTGATGTTATCGCGGTGCAATGAAAAATCCTTATCAAAATACCCGGCTCCTGTTGACATTCATCATATCTTTTCCTTACTTCGTTCCTAGTATGGGAAAGGTAATTAGCTCACTCCTCGTTGTTTTCGTCCTCCTCTTCGTTATCCCTCTCCATGCGATTGCACAGGGCGGCACGAGTGTAGTCCAAATTGTGACCGTCGAAGTCAAGCCGATTACGAAGATTGCCGTAAATGGGAATCCGGGCGCACTGACCGTTGTCGGTCAGTCCGGTGACCCCAGTGCTTCTTCCGTGAGCGACAACAATACTCGCTACAGCATGGTCACGAATCTCGACAACGTGAAGATCGTTGCGTCGATCAGCGATGAGATGCCTGATGGAACCCGGCTGATGGTCAAGCTCGAGAGTTCGAAAGGTGTGAGTAACGGACCGGTCGATATCTCGCGCGCTCTGACTCCGGTCAACGTCGTGTCCGGCATTAATCGCGGAAGCGACCTGAATCAAACCATCACCTATACGTTCGCGGCCTCGGAGAGCGTCAACGAGATCAACGAGCAGTCTCGCGTTATAACGCTGACGCTGACAGACTAATGAAACGACTCCTTCATATTGCCGCCCTCGGTGCCTTCTGTGGGATTTGCGCGACGCAAGCGTTTGCACAGCATTCAAGTTCGGCCACGCAAGTTGTGACATTCAGCGTTCACAGATCGACGGTGCCGGCGTCTTTGGTTTCGCTGTCCTCTTCGGTTCCAGACGGTCGTCGTGCCGATGAACAAATACTCTCCTCGAAACATTCTCCGTCTCCTCGTTCGCTTCCAAAGCTCACGGTTACGCTCGACTCGCGTCAGCCAAAGAACCTCGCCGTTGAGCTTGGCACGGCGAACGCAGTTGTCGACGTGAAGAACGAACTCATCACTTACGCAACTCGAAAGTCGGTTGTCTTGACGGTCTCCGATTAGCCCTCTCGTCTCTCCTGCAGAGTCGGTTCCCGCGTTTTCCTTCGTGGAGTTTTCCTCACTGTTCTCCTAATCTGACTCATCCTTTTCCTGTTCGTCCCTGACGGCGGATCTGCACGTACTTCGCCGCGTCCGCGGTCAGGTTCTTTTCCCCTGTCTTTGCCGCAGAATTTTTTCCTCATCTCCCTATTCGTCAATAATCACACCTCAAGTCTCACTTTGTCTACGGTGTAGAACGTAGAGGCCTCCGTGCGCTCCCGTATTTTTCAAAATACGGTGGCAATCCTATGGTCTTTCGAGCGCTTTTTGGGAATTTTAGATCAGCATTTCAGGGGGGATCCTTCACGCAGTCCTACCGACCTTCATCCAATAATACCAACGAGGCAACCATGCAAGGCATCAGAGTGCTCATTGCAGACGATCATCAAGAATTCCGAAGGGTCGTGCATCGATTTCTCGAGAGCTATCCGAACATCTCAGTCGTGGGCGAAGCGATCGATGGTGTCGATGTCGTCTCGAAGACGGAGGAGCTGAATCCCGATGTTGTCTTGATGGACATTGCCATGCCGCTCAGGAATGGCCTCGACGCTACGCGCATCATCAAGCAGCGATGGCCGTCCAAGATTGTCGTCATCGTGACAATGCATGATGACGAGGCGTACCGCCTGCGGGCTCAGGAAGCACACGCAGACGGATTTATCCTGAAATCCACCTTGAAACCGAGTCTTGAGGCGACGTTCGGTGAAGGCTCCCGCCTCCTGGCAACCGTAAGTGCGCTCAACGGCGCGCGCTCGAGGAATTGCTAAGACCTGACTAACTGCGTTTTCCAAAATCAATTAAGGAGAGATACATCATGAGATCAATTAGAGTTCTGGTCGCTGACGATCACGAGGGTTTTCGGCGTTCGCTCCTCGGTTTTCTCCGGGCCCAGCATGGCGTGGAGATCATCGGTGAAGCAGCAGACGGCTTCGAAGCCGTAGATCAGAGCGAAAAGCTGCAGCCTGACCTTGTTCTCATCGATTCTGATATGCCGAATCAGGATGGGTTCAGAGCCGCACGACAGATCAAACTCCGGTCACCGGAGACCAGGGTTGTGGTGTTGTCGATGCACGACGGTGACATCTATCGCAGGATGGCACGGGAGTATCAAGCCGATGGTTTCATCGACAAGGGTTCAGTGAAACAGGCTTTGCTGACAATTCTCTCCAACGAACTAAGTGGCCGAGAGGGAGTCTCTGTCAAAGTCGCGAGCGCCTGAATCGTTCTCCTCAGACGGCGTGATCGTTTGAACTATCTGTTGGCTTGAAGAAACCAACCACCATATCGAACTTCAGCAGGCTGTTGAGAGCGCGGGCGCACCCGTATGCATTCTTGCTCGCATGTGTTGCTACGTTGCTCGTACCGGATGTCGCCACGGCGACCAAGTATCGAACCGTTGCGACAGGCAACTGGAGCGCGATCGCGAGCTGGGAGCGCTCAGTAGATGGCGGCCAGTCGTGGGCGCCTGCTGGCGCTGGACAGACTCCGGGCTCCGCCGCTGGAGACACTGTCCTCATTCTGTCTTCGTATTGGAGCGAGGTGTATCGCAGAATCAGTTTGCAGCATGAAGCAGATGGCTTTGTCGAGAAGAGCGCGTTGAAAGATGGGCCAACAATGCTTTTTCCGGATGAACAAGCTGATCGGTCACTTCTTGCAGTCAAGTTCGCTGCAAATGCAGTAGGTTCACAAAAGTCTTTCGTTGGGTAATCCACTAAACATATTGCCTCTTGAATACGTCTGCCGGAGCAGGCGTGACTCGAATGTGACTCCTCGTCACAATCGCGGCGCCAGGCGTTGGTCACTTCGGCTTTTGCTGACGGTGTGTGCGATGGCCGGCAGCATTGTGCTCAGCGCCGCTGCATTTGCCCAGGCTAACTTCCTTTCATTCGCCACCGGCAATTGGAGTTCTGCAACGACATGGACGATTGTCTCTGGCTCCGATGCGGATGGCATTCCGGATGCTAACGACAATGTTCAGATCCAGTTCGGGCATACTGTCACACTCATTGGTGCTCAGGCATGCACGAACGTTGCCATTGATGCTGGCGGGGCACTCAATACGAACGGCAATACACTTACCGCCTCTGGCAGCTTCGCACTCAATGGAACATGGAGCGGTACAGGCACGATAACGCTCACGGGTGCTGCAACGACAATAGACGGGACGGGTTCGGCGACAGGGGCATCGACGCTCAGCCTCACTACTGCGGCCAAGACAATCCAGGCAACCGCGAACCTTACGTTCGCAAATATCTCAATCGCGGGAGCTATTACAGTTACGAACAACGGCACGGTCACGGCGACCGGAAACATCACGGGCTCGGTGGCAGGGTCGACATGGCTCAACGCGGCGAATTCAACATTGAACATAGCAGGATCGCTATTGACAACGGGCACTCTTACTGCGACTGCAAATCCAAACACCGTCAACTACAGCGGTACAGCGACAGTCGATCAAACGGTTAAGGGAACAACCTATCATCATCTGAATGTCACCAGAGGTGCCTCCAATGCCGCGCTTATAACTGCCGCCACGACACTCAACGGGAATCTCACGGTTGCCTCAGGCACTCTTGACGTACGTGGTGTCAATCTGACGGTCAATGGCACAACATCAGTGAGCGGCACGCTCACCTTCACGACCTCGGTTGCGGGGGCAAAGATTTTTGTAGCATTGGTGACGATCAATGGTGGTGGTAGCTGGACAAATCCGATCAATGAAGGCTTCACCTTCAGAGGGGGTCTGACAAACAATGGAACGTTTAATTCCGGAACAGGGACGTACACCTTTGACACGAACAGCCAGGCGTTCAATGCAAGCACAGGGATCACGTTCAGCGGGCCAGTTGCGATCACCGGTGTCATAACCGTCACCAACAATACCAGCGTAGCAATAGCCGGGGCTCTCACTGGTTCGGTTGCTGGTTCCACCTGGCAAAACGCGGCGAGCTCAAGCCTTGATTTGGGTGCCGCGACCCTTGTCACAGGTACACTAGATGCCTCTGCGAGTCCAAATACAGTCCGTTACGTGAGCACAACTGCTGCGCAGACAGTCAAGGCGGCGACCTATCATCACCTCGGAATTGTCAAGTCGGCGCAAACCGCAACGATCAACGGTGCGACGACCATCAACGGTGACCTTACATTGACCTCGGGCACGCTTGTGGTTTCGGGAGCCACGACGGTGGGTGCAAATGCAACGGTGACGTCCGGAACTCTCAATCTCCGCGGCGTGGATTTCACCGTCAACGGCGTAACGTCCATCGGTGGAACATTGTCGTTCACTACATCAAATCTCGGGATCAAAACATTCGTGGGCGCGGTCACGATTAATTCCGGCGGCGCCTGGACGAACTCAATCAACGAAAGCGTCACCTTGAATGGCGGGCTGACCCATAATGGCACAACGTTCACCTCAGGCACTGGCACCTATACGTTTGATACTAATCCCCAGAATATCGGCGGTACGAGCGCCATCTCCATAGCAAATCTCGCTGTTAACGGTGTCACGCTGACAAATACCGGAACACTGACGCTGACGACATCACTCTCGGGCAGCGGAGGTATCACGAATGGAACCAACGCAGCACTGAGCATTAACTTCACCGGCGCACTTGGCATTGCAGTGATAACAGCATCGGCGACCGGAAACAGCGTGTCGTATGGTGCAGCTGGCGCACAAACCATCGCGAATCCGACAGGCTCAACGCACTACCATTTGACAATTGCAGGCAGTGGTGCGAAAACTGCCAGTGCTTCTCTCACGATCGACGGAAATCTCGCTGTTAACGCGGGTACCCTCAATGACGCAGGTTTCCAGATCACGGGCAATGCAACGAGGACAATGACAATGGCCGCCGGCACAGGCTTAATCCTCGGATCGCCTGCAACCGCAACGAGTTTTCCCACAAACTTCATCGCGTCGAAAATCTCGCTCAGCTCTACCAGCACTGTGATCTATAATTCGGATCAATCGCAAACCGTGTCGGGCACACCGACCTACGGCAATCTGACGCTTGCTGCGACGGCCGCAGTGACAAAGACCGCAGGTGCGGCTCTGCTGGTTACCAATGCCCTGACGATTGGCATAAACAATATGCTTGCCGATGGTGGATTTACCATGACAGTCAACGGTAACACTTCGAACTCGGGATCCCATACAGGTACAGGAAAGATCCGGCTATCGGGCGGAAGTGCAGCACATACGATTTCCGGAACAGGCAGCTATGGTAATGTTGAGCTTGACGATGTACAGGGCGCGTCGATTGGAGCCAGCACAACAATCTCAGGAGACCTCACGATCACAAATGGGACGCTGACGATCGGAGCTTTCTCGATCAACGTCAGTGGAACGACGAGCATCAGTGGAACCGTGAACATCACGAGCGCGACGGGTTTAAAGACGTTTGGCAATCTAGTGATTAACACTGGAGGTGCGTTCAATAATTCAGTGAATGAGTCTATAACAGTTAACGGCAACATTCAGAACGATGGGACCTTCACTGCAGGAACTGGTGTCTACACGCTCGCCGGCACCGGACAGACCCTCAGCGGTGCCAACGGACTCAATATGCCGAGTGCGACAATCAACGGGACGTATGCGAACAACACCAATCTGACAATAAGTACAGCTCTGGCTGGAACGGGCACGTTGACGAATGGTGCGAACTCCATTCTTGAGATCAGAGGAACCGCTACGCTCACGACTCTTGATGCATCCGCAAGTCCCAATACGGTAATCTATAACAGCACTTCGGCGAACCAGACGTTCATCGGCGCTACGTATCATCACCTTACCGTTGACAAGGGCACAATGACAGGTATCATCACTGCCAATACGATTGTGAATGGTAACTTACGCATCATATCCGGTACACTCTCGGTCCGCGGAGCGGATTTGACGGTGAATGGTCCGACTTCCGTCGATGGAACGTTGACGTTTGCAACTTCAAATGTCGGTACGAAGACATTTGTGGGGCCAGTAACGATGAATGCAACGGGAAGCTGGACAAACCCCATCAATGAAAGCTTCACGTTTAACAGTGGTCTGACGCATAACGGCACAACGTTCACTGCCGGAACAGGAACGTACACCTTTGACACAAGTTCTCAGAACATAGGAGGATCCGGTGCAATCTCCATTGCAAATGTGACGGTCAATGGGGTGACCTTGACAAATACAGGCGCCCTCACCGTTACGTCATCCCTCACAGGAACGGGGGCGATGACCAATGGCACGAATGCAAACCTTAACCTCAATTTCATCGGCGCCGTTGGTGTGACCACTCTAACGGCTGCTGCCGCTGGAAACACTGTTAACTACGGAGCAGCGGGAGCTCAAACGATCGCTGATCCGACGAGTTCAACCTACCACCATCTGACGGTCTCAGGTAGTGGAACGAAGAGCCTGAGTGCTCCAATTACGGTCAACGGTGACTTGACGATCAGTGGGAGTGTTGTTCTAGTTGACGGTGGGTTCCAGATCACGGGGAATGCGACAGGTGGGATGACGATGGGGGCTGGGACAGGATTAACGCTGGGGACGGCGGCATCTGCGACAAGTTACCCGACGAACTATGTTGGAGCCAATATCACGCTCAATGTCACCAGTACGGTGACCTACAATTCGAACCTTACACAGACGATTTCCAGTGTTCCGACGTATGGGAACCTGACGCTTGTAGCGACAGCGGCGGTGACGAAGACGTTGGATGGGGCTTTAACGATCAATGGGAATCTGACCATTGGTGTCAATAACACGCTTGATGTCAGTGCGAGTAATTTTGCGATCGATCTTGCAGGGAACTGGTCAGCGGCGGCAGGGTCGGTATTCACAGCAGGGGCAGGGACGGTGACGTTTAACGGATCCGGAGCCCAGTCCATCACGGGTACCCTGGCAACGAAGACGTTCAATGATGTGGTGATCAACAAGGGTGTCGGGACACTCTTGAACACGGCAGGAGGGACGACGACGGTGAGTGTGAACAACCTGACGATGACGCAGGGGAACTTCACACCGCCAGCGACCTTGAACATCACGGGGACACTCACATTAACAGCAGGGACATTGACGGCGGGGACAAACATTAACGTTGGAGGAGATTGGACGAACAACGGAGGGACGTTTACGCCTGGGGCAGGGACGGTGACGTTCAACAGCACAACGGCAGGACAGTCGATCAACTGGAGTGCGGTGACACAGACGTTTAACAACATCACAGTGAACAAGACGGGACAGACGCTGAGCGTCGGAGGGAGCACAACAACGCTGGTGCTCAATTCCAATTTGACATTGAGTGCCGGAATCTTCTTTGCTGGCACCGCAACGACCATCGACATTTCTGGAAATTGGACAAACAACGGAGGGACGTTCAATCCTGGAACTGGTACGGTGACATTTAGCAGCGGAACTGCACAAGCGATCAACGGTACGGCCTTAACGCAAACCTTCAACAATGTCACTGTTAGCAAATCGGGGAATACCTTGAGCGTGGGCGGAAGTACCACGACCCTCGCCTTGAATGGAGCCATGACGCTCGCGTCGGGAACTTTCTCGGCTGGAACGGCAACGACGATCAGCATTGTCGGCAACTGGACCAATAATGGCGGAACATTCACCCCAGGCGCTAGCACGGTATCGTTCAACGGTACGTCGGGGAGTCAGGCGATCAACGGGACGGCGCTTGCCCATTCCTTCAACGGCCTCACCCTTAACAATTCAAACGGACTGACACTCGCCGCGAACGTTACGGTCAATGGGGCTCTGACATTCACAAGCGGTAACATCACCACGGCAGCAAACAGGATCGCCATTTCGTCAACCGGCTCTGTCGTGCGCACCAGCGGGCACGTCGTCGGCAATCTTGAAAAGAATGTCGCTACCGGGGCAACAGCGAGAACATTCGAAATCGGTGATGCGAGCAATTACACTCCAGTACAAATCTCATTCGCGAGCGTGACGATCGCGGGATCCCTCACCGCAAACACCACAACCGGAGATCACCCTGACATCGTCAATTCGTCGATTGACGAAACGCAGAGCGTGAACCGCTACTGGACAGTCACAAACAGCGGTGTGGCATTCACGACTTATGATGCGACGTTCACATTCGTGCCGGCCGATGTCGATGGAGGAGCCGATCCGAATGAATTCATCGTTGGAAAACTTGATGGAACCACCTGGAGTCAGCCGACGGTTGGCACACGCACGGCGACGAGCGCACAGGCAACGGGGATGAGCTCCTTTAGTGAGTTTGTCGTCGGATTGTCGAACACGAAGACTTGGGATGGTGGAGCCGGCACGAACAACTGGGGAGATGCTGCGAACTGGAATCCGAACGGTGTCCCAAGATCAAGTACAGACGTGCTTCTCACTGGCGCAAACACGATCAATGTCAATGTTGCAGCGTTGGGCAAGAACGTGACCCTCAGCAATTCTTCATTGACGCTGACAATCCTCGCCGGCAATTCACTGAGCGCGTCCTCAAATCTGATGCTCACGAGTGGCACGCTCAACACTGAGGCTGCTTTCCCGACTGTCTCTGGAACAATAACGATTGCTGGCGGTACCGTCGGATATACCGGGGCCGGCAATCAGGCGGTTGTTCTCTTGAGCTACAACAACCTCACTTTCGCCAACGCGGGCACGAAGACGTTTGCCGCCGGCACGACGCAGATCTCCGGTAACTTCGCTGTTGCCGGGGCCGCAGCAGCAGACGCCACGACGAACAACACGACGATCGAATTCAGCAGTGGAGCAGCTCAGGATTTCGCAGGCATCACCTATTACAACTTGACCATGAGCGGAGCAGGCACGAAGAGCGCTTCCGGGAATGTTGCCGTCAACAACAACTTCAACAATGCGTCGACGACCTCTCTGGGCACGTTCACGCTCTCGATCGGCGGTACCAAGACGAACAGCGGAACCATCCAGTTTGCGGGTGCCTCGAACGGTGTACCGTTCAGCGGCGGGACGGTGGAATACAATGGGACGTCCGCTCAGACCATCACGGCAGGGACGTATGGTACGCTCGTTTTGTCCAACACTGGACTGAAGACGGTCAGTTCAGCGGTCAATGTGAGCGCATATATGCTGGTAAGCGCAGGATCGAGCCTGACGGTCGATGCCACGGGCGTTCTCAGCATCACGGGCGATTTCGATAATGATGGAGTTCTGACGAACAATGGAACAATCACTGTACAGTAGTTGAATTTTGTTCACGAAGATATGCTGAGACATATTTCAAACAACCAACGAATCGATCACCAATCACCAAACAGAAAGGAGGATCCTATGCGATACGATCAGCCTCGTCCGCCGTAGCGGACCCATTGAGTGGTTGTCCCGTCTCGCCAACAGTCGAGACGAGGATGCTCGTTCCGACACAGTCGGAACGGCACTCCCTGAGCAAGAGCAACCGTGGTTCACTGTTCACGATTCACTCATCACCATCATCAAAAGGAGCATTCGTCATGAACACGCTTAGCGTAGTAGAGGTGAAGAAGACACGACATTTTAATTCACAATCATCTCACAACCATCTTTCAAAAAGGAGTACGGTCATGGTTACCACACGTCTTATTCGTCGGGTCATAATGGCCTTCGCTGCCATTGCAGTTGTTATCGGAATGGTGTTCGGTCAAACTTTCCGTAACAACGGCACATTGAACAATACCTCAACGTTCAGCACCGGAACGTTCGAGAACTGGAGGGGAAGCACAGCAGGTAAGGTGAACAACCGTGGTACGATCAATGCCACAGCGAACTACCTCAACAGCAACGGCACTCAAAATGGAGTGACCCATAACCAGTTGGGCGGAGTCGCTGGCACCGTCAATGTCAACGGCAACTACACAAACTCGAGCGGAACCACATTCAACTCCCTCGCTGCGAGCCTGATTCGCGTTGGCGGTACGCTCTCGAACCCCACAGCGGCCAATTTCTCGACCGATACAGGAGCGGTCGACTATAAGGCCGCGACAACGCAGACTGTTCTTGCAGCCGTCAAGAACAGCACCTACGGTGGCTTGACGCTGTCTGGCGGCTCAAGCGCCGTGAAAACGCTGGGTGGGAGCGTTATCGTCAATGGATTGGTGACGATTGCCGCGAGCACGGAGTTCGCAGTCGGGACGAGCAACATCCTGACTCTGAACGCGGCTTCACCGTTCTCGGGCACGGGGACCTTCACCGCGAGCGCAACGAGCGCCACGGTCAACTACAATCGCAATGACAACCAGAACGTTCGTAGCTCAACGTACTACAACCTGACGCTCGCTGATGGTGGTACGAAGAGCGCTCAAGGCAACATTACGCTTGCCTCGGGCGGTGCGCTGACCAACAACGGAACATTCGACCTGACGACGTTTGACCTTGACATGTCTGCAGCGAGCATCACCGTTCCTGCAAGCGACACGGTGCGAACACAGGGCAACGTCAGCTTCGGAGCGAACACATTTACCTTCGGCGGGCTGTTCTTGTATGAGAAGACCGCAGCTAACCAGGGTATCGGAGGTGCCACATACACCAACCTGGAGATGGCCGGAGGTGCGCAGAAAGACTTCCCAACGACGACCGTGCGCGTCAACGGCGTGTACACCGCTGGTGGGGCTGGTGCTCGCGCCTATGGTACCGGCACGTTTGCCTACGGTGGGAGCGGTGCGTCTGTGACACAGACTGTGGTTTCTGGGGAAAGCTACTACGATCTGACGATCACGGGTGCTGGAGACACGACGTATACGGTTGCCGGTCGTAAGCAAGCCAACGGCAGCCTGGTTATCACCAATGCACTGAGTGTTGCAGCGACCAACGTGCTGGATATGCAAGGCAATACGTTCACCACGCTTGGCAGCGGCACCAACAGCGGGAAGCTGATGTGGTCGGGGAACAACACTCATGTTGGTGGCGCTGGTGTGACGGAGCTCTATGGTATCGGTACTGGCAGCGTGGCGGATGGAGCGTATGGAATCCTGCTGTTTACGGGTAGCGGCACGAAGACGGTCGCAGGTGCTGGCACTTCTGCCACGAATACTGGTTTGGTTGCGATGTCCATTGCTTCTTTAGCTGTCGTGGACGTGACAGGCGCCCTGACGGTGAACGGCGATCTGGAGAACGACGGTCTATTGACGAACAGCGGATCGATTACGGTTCAATAAGAGCGTCATAGGGGAATTCGGTTCGAAGCGAGCCTGCTTGAATCACGCGGCGCCGTCCAGCAACCACGGATACTTGAACCGTGCTGATGAGGGTGGGTGAGAAGGATCTGATCCGAAACCCGGGTTAGCTCCTGGTCTGATCGGACCGGAAGCCTGATGGTAGATGTACCTGTCAAATAAACAGGGAAGGTCTACGTGAAAAGCGCTCTTATGACCGACATACAGCCGATTGTTCAGATTATCAGTCGTGCAGGACCACTCGCGCGCATCGATCTTCTGTCTGTCTCCGGACAAACGGAGGGACAATGTCGATCACCGATTTGTCTTGCCGCGGGCCGAGCGGGTCCTCGCTGCCGAAGCGGTGGACTGCTCTTCAGACCTCGTGGTCATCCCGGACGAGGCAAGGGATCTGAGAATGCTTTAAGGCATCAGATCCTCCGTGACGGTGGCCCGAAACCCGGAGTGATCCAAGGGGAAGGGATTAGTCCGCCCTTGCCGGTCGTACGCGCAGCAGTCATTCGAGGCCCGACGGGTTGTGATCCCCCTTGGGGCCGTCACAGCGGTCGAGAGGATATTGCCGTTGCGCGGGGTCATCCGCCGTGGACCGGCGAATTCAATCGGGGCAGCCCGGGGTTCAAAGGTTGCCTGGCGATCTCTTGGGAACAACCGGTGAGTAAGCGTCGTCTTGACAACTCGAGCGGGATTAGTCCGCCTGCACGGTCTGTTCGTGCACGCGATTCGATGACCCTTGGGCGAGGCGATGTTGGGTGGAGGAAGAGGAGAATCCCCAGGAGATGGTCAATGAGTGACCTTCAAGGGATAAGTCCGCCCGTAGATGAATGCGGAATAATAAATGTGGATTGCGGATTGGAAAGACGCGATTCGCCGAAGAGGCACCGGTGGGTTCCATCAGATAAAGATGTCGGACCTCACCCAATTGGGGTTACGAAACAAGAAATCATATGTAATTGACTTATGAACACGAAAGACCACATCGATGTGGAACTGGCAGCATCTGGAATGTGATGGGATTGGTCCGTCACTGATGCCTGATACGGGTTGCGGAATACGGTTCATACCATCAACTCGTTTAACGAACCGGCAGGCGCGGAAGCGCGGCCTGAAAGAGTTTACTCCTTCTCTCCTGGGCAGTGCTCTCCGGGGCCGAGTCGTGCCTCATCGAAGCGGAGAAACCCGTGCGTCGGCTTGGACATGCGGGCTACGTTTTGATAGAAACAAAAACGGGAAGATCCCGCTCAGATCTTCCATCACAAGCCGTACGAGGAAGGACCTGCAAGAATTGACGCAGGTAATTCCTCCGGTGGATCTCGAGAGAAGGCAAGTTTCTCATGCTCTGAGCCGAAGGCTCATGCGCCTCAGGCGCACTTCTTGCCTTCTCTCCGATCACCCTCTGTTGAGTGAGCGAAATGCGGAGTCGTCCGGACGCACGGAAGGGTTTGACGCAGTTCGTGGACGGTATCGAAGATGAATGATGAGGTAGTCAAATGAACGCGGTAACTGATCATACACGAAGAGTGGGCGAAGGCCCTGATCTCCATCAGGTTCTTCGCTCTCCCGCTCAGCGGGCGGGATCGCTCAGTATGACTGTCGTCAAAAAACCAATAGGTACGCCTATGGGTACTCCGAAGACAAACAAGTGGCTCAAGCGTCTGAAGCGCTGGAAGACAAGCCAATCGCCATGGAAAGCCTATTTGCTCCTCTTTCTGATGCTTGTCTCCATCGTGAGCTCCGTGAGAGCGGGAGACTTGAAGAACAATGGCGCGATCAACAACTCCGGAACGATCAAGGTGAAGAACCAGGCAATCGGACTTCCCATGATCAACAATGGAGTGTATGAATTCTTCGGCGGCAACCAAACCATACCCGGGCGACAATTCCAGGATCTGAGTCTGACGGGATCAGGCACGAAATCGACGAGCGGAACCGATGTCACAGTCTATGGCACTCTTGCGATCGCATTAGGGATCACTCTTGCAACCACCGCTGGAGCTGATGTTCATCTCAATGGCACGGGCACGTTGGACGAGCAAGGTTACCTGCTCGGAGTGGTGGACAAGACGGTGACCCTCGCCGGTGCTTCCGGTTCATCCAATTTTGGCAACATCGGTGCAACGATTTCCTGGACGGGACTAGCACCGGGCAACACAACAGTTGTCCGAACTACGGGTGTCGCTTCGACATCCGTTGATCCTCTGTTTGCAGGCAAGCAGTCAATCAAACGCTACTTCGATATCGCGCCGACATTCTCGTCCGGCCTCAACGGCATTCTCGAGTTCAAGTATGCCGACATCGAGTTGAATGGCCAGGATGAAAATACCTTCTCCCTCTGGCGCTCAGTGGACGGCGGCTTGAACTGGAGGAAACAGGGCGGAGCGGTCAACGCGAGCCTGAACACGGTGACGAAGTCCGGCATCTTGAACTTCAGTCGATGGACTGTGTCCGATGCCGCCAATCCTCTAGGGCCGTCGTTTATCGAGGGAGCGGCCCAAAATCTTACGCTTGTTTCAGGCAATGGTCAGTCGGCCGCGCCGAGCTCTGTCCTGCCGGCTCCGTTTGTGGCTGCGGTGAGGGACTACTACGGCAACCCGATTCCGGGGATACCCGTGACATTCGCGATAACGGGCACCCCTGGGGGCGCAACAGGCCAGAATCTCAGCGTGACGAACGCAACTACCGACGTGAACGGCCGGGCGACTACGGTCCTCACACTCGGAAACACGGCCGGAGCGTATTCCGTGGCCGCGACGGCTGCAGGTCTCGCAGGTAGCCCAATTGCATTCACGGCGACTGCCACAGGGTCTCCACCTCCTCCGCCACCGCCTCCACCTGCTGCCACCTCCATTGTCATGACGGCAGGTCAAGGACAGACGGATACGGTCAGTACTCAGCTTGACAATCCGTTTGTCGTGACAGTCCTGAGTCAATCCGGAACGCCGTTCGCAGGAACCGCCGTAAGGTTTGCGATCGCTGTCACACCTGCCGGCGCAAGTGGAACTGTCTTATCGGATACTCTGGTCACGACGAATGCGGCTGGGCAAGCTTTCACGAAACTCACGCTTGGCAACAAGGTTGGGACATACACGGTCACCGTGTCGTCGGGTTCGCTGATCGGAAGCCCGATAACCTTCACGGCGACGGCGGTCGCAGGACGCCCGGTGTATCTGTCAGCGACGTCCGGCAACAATCAGACCGCCCCCGTCCGAACTACGCTCCCACAAGCGTTTGTTGTAACGGTGACCGACACGTTTGGTAATGCCAAGCAAGGTGTTACGGTCAGGTTCGCGATGGCAAGCATGCCGGTCGGTGCCCAAGGTCAGACTTTGAGCGACACGAGCGTCATCACCGGCGCAAACGGGCAGGCCTCGACGAGATTGACACTGGGTGACAGTGTCGGCGTGTACGGAGTGACAGCGTCGTCTGGTTCATTACTCGGCAGCCCGGCTGCCTTCAGTGCGACGGCGATAGCGTCCACCGCAGCAGCGAGCATGGTGTTGACATTTGGCGACGGGCAGAGAGGACGCGTGAACACAACGCTGACGGACCCGCTCGTCGTTACAGTCATCAATGCTTCCGGCAATCCGGTCGCTGGAGTTCCGGTGACGTTCGCGATCGTCGATACGCCTGCTGGTGCAGCGGGGCAGCGCTTGACTGCTCTGCAGGCGCTAACCGATTCGCTCGGCCACGCGACAACTTCGTTGACTCTCGGAAGCAGGCCGGGTGTCTATCGAATTGCTGCAACATCTGCAGGGTTGGCCGGCAGTCCGATCATGTTCACGGCGACGGCGGAAGTCGGGGCAGCAGCGTCACTGGTCTTCGTGTCAGGATACAATCAGATTGGCGTGGCCGGCACCACTCTGGCGCAACTATTCGTCGTCACCGTGCTCGACGGAGCCGGGAATGCTGTTCCTGGCGCGACTGTCATATTTGCTGTTGACAGCATACCGCTCGGAGCCAGCGGCCAATTCTTCAACGGCGCAAGCTCGGTCGCGGTGACAACAAATTCGCTTGGCGTGGCTTCCGTCTCCTTCACGCTCGGCGACAGAGCCGGAATCTACAGGGTAACGGCGGTCTCGTCTGGCCTGTCCGGAAGTCCGATCGTATTCAGGGCGACGGCGACAATAGCCGGCGGCGCGGTCAGCATTGTGTACACCGCAGGTGACTGGCAATCAGCTCCGATTCTGACAGACCTTGTCCATCCGCTGATCGTCACAGTCCTGAGCGCCAGTGGCAGTCCGATTGCCGGTCAGCCGGTGACGTTTGCGTTGGATAGCATTCCTGCGGGGGCGATTGGACAGACCGTCACGCCGATCACGGTCATCACCGACGTGCTCGGTCAGGCTTCGACAATTGTCAAGCTGGGCAGCAAGGTCGGTGTCTACAAGATCACGGCAAGCTCTGGAGGACTGGCTGGAAGCCCGATTGAATTCCAAGTGAGTGCGACGGTTGGAGCCCCCCGGACGTTGGCGTACATCACGGGTGACAACCAGATCCAGCCGATCACAAGCACGCTTAATTCGGCGTTCGTCGTACGTGTCCTTGATGTCGGTGAGAATCCGGTTCCCGGCGTCGCAGTACAGTTTACGCTGGATTCAATACCGACGGGAGCAACAGGCCAGAGCTTGAGAGTCATCAACTCTCTGACAGATGCCGACGGACGTGCTTCTGCGCTGTTGGCGCTTGGGAACAGAGTTGGTATCTACGTCGCCAGCGCGATGTCAGGCGGCCTGGCCGGTAGCCCGATAAGATTCAGCGCACGAGCCACGACAGGAGCGCCCGTCGCAATGTTCATGACGTCGGGCAATGAACAGACCGGCTTTGTCTCAACCGAGTTGCCGGCGCCGTTCATCGTCAACATCCTCGATATCAGCGGCAATCCGGTTCCCGGTGTTGCCGTCCAGTTCGCTCTCGATAGCGTGCCGAGCGGTGCGAGGGGCCAGAGCCTGCGAATCATCAACTCTGCCACCAACGAGCTGGGCCAGGCCTCAGTCGTTCTGATGCTCGGGGACAAGGTGGGGCGCTATACGGTCACAGCATCATCCTCAGGTCTGTTGGGCAGCCCGACGCGATTCGCTGCGACGGCGTCGATCCTTGTCGGGGATGTGAACAGCGACAGAGAAATCAACATCGCCGATCTCACGTCGGTAATCGACCACATCCTTGGCAAATTCACGCTGACCGGCAATGATTCCGCGAAGGCCGACATGAACAAGGATGGAAGGATCAGCGTGGCAGATGTCGTCGCGATGCAGAATCTCCTCCTGGGGGTGCCGCAATCTGGCCTCAGCTCATCGGATGAGCCTGATCGGGCGTTGGCGAGCCTGCTTAATTTGTTGCAGTCGACCGCAGACTCGACATTGACGGTCAAGGGCGAGTTCGTCCTGACGGATAACGGGGTGCGCTTCAGCATGATGAACCTCATCCCGGTCAAGGGCGTGCAGCTTGTCGTCCGGTTCAGGAGCGCCACGACCATTCAGCGGCCTGACGTTATCTTCCCGCGGGCTGCAGTTGACTCGTTCTATGTCGGTTCCAGCGGTCGCGAGCTGCGCCTTCTGGCCTACAATCCAGCTAACATCCCGATCGCCGCCGGCGAGGGTCCGCTCTTCAGGCTGCCGATCAAGCTCGCGAGCCTTGACGAGATCGAGGCGATCCAGTTTATCGTTAGCGCACGCGATTCCACGCTTCCGTTCGACAAAGCGCTGAAGGCCTCGGTTGAGAAGAGACTGCCGACGCCGCAGGAGATCCCGTTCGCCTTCATTCTGTACCAGAACTACCCGAATCCGTTCAATTCGATGACCCGCATTGACTACGAGGTCGCGGATCTCCAAGGCCGCGCCGCCGATGTGCTGGTCCAGGTGTACAACCTGCTTGGTGAGAAGGTGAAGGCTCTTGCCTCCGGCAGGCACGCAAGCGGCCGATACTCCGTCACGTGGGACGGTACGGACAGCCGAGGCCAGAAAGTCCCGAGCGGCACGTACTACTACCGGTTGATCTCGGGCGACCACGCGAGCGGCAAGAAGATGATCCTTTTGAAGTAGCTTGGGTGAGATTCCCGGAATGTCACGTAGCAATTCGTGGCCCATTCCGGGAATCTTCCTTAGTGTCTGTGAGATTCCCGAAATGCCACGAATCAATGCGAAGTCCATTTCGGGAATCTTCCCCTTCATTGATTCTCTCAACTCTTCTACCTACTTTGGACGGGCGAAAAATCCCTTCGTAACCAATCATCCAGCATGACTCTTCAATTCCTCGGCGCTGCGCAGACCGTTACGGGCTCCATGCATCTGGTGTCTGTAAACGGAAGCCGCATTCTGCTGGACTGCGGTTTATATCAGGGAAGAAGGGCGGAGGCGTTCGAGCGAAACAGGACCTTGCCATTCGATGCCGCAACAATTGATGCCGTTGTCCTTTCGCACGCGCACATCGATCACGCGGGGAACCTTCCGAACCTCGTGCGGAGCGGGTTTACGGGGCCGATCTACGCCACAAGTGCAACCCGCGACCTCTGCGATGTCATGCTCTATGATAGTGCCTATATCCAGGAACGTGACGTTGAGTATGTCAACAAGCAGCATCGCAAGCGGGGTGAGTTGCCCGTCGATCCCCTGTACACCGCGGAGGATGTCGACCGGACGATGGCACAGATGGTGGGGCTGGGATATCGTCAGAAGATCCAGATCGCAGATGGATTCTCAATCTCATTTTTCGACGCCGGACACGTGCTTGGCTCCGCTGTCACGCTCGTTGAGATTTGGGAAAACGGCAGGGCCACGAGACTCGGCTTCACCGGAGATCTGGGCAGAAAGAATATGCCGATCCTGAAGGATCCCGAGCCAATCGGCGATGTCGATATCATGATATCCGAGAGCACGTACGGTGCGAGAATCCATGAACCGATCGCTGGAATGGAGCAACGGCTGCTCGATGTCATCCAACGGACGATCGGTCGGCGTGGCAAGGTGATCGTTCCTGCTTTCAGCGTGGGAAAGACGCAGGAGTTGCTCTATGTTCTTTTCACCCTGAACGACAGCGGCAGACTGCCGGCGGTCCCCATTTTCGTCGATAGTCCACTCTCGGTGAACACAACGGAAGTGTTTCGGCTGCATCCCGAGTGCTTCGACAAGGAAACGAACCAATACATTCTGCATCACGAGGATCCATTCGGATTCGGCAGGCTCAAATTCGTGCGCAGTGTCGAAGAATCGAAGAAGCTCAACGACCTCGACGAGCCATGCATCATCATCGCTTCTTCCGGTATGTGTGAAGCCGGAAGAATCCTGTACCATCTGGCCAACAATATCCACGATGCACGACACACGGTGCTGATCATTGGTTACATGGCGGAGAATACGCTCGGCAAGCGAATTGTCGAAAGGCAACCGGTGGTTCGGATCTTCGGTGAGCCGTACCCGCTCAAGGCGGAAGTGGCAATCCTGAACGCCTTTTCATCTCACGCGGGGCAAGATGAGCTGGTCGGATACGTTGCCGGCATGGACAGGAAGATCTTGAAGAGGATCTTCCTCGTCCACGGCGAACTCCAGCAGGCGGAGGCGCTTTCGTCGAAGCTGGCACAAGCAGGTTGTACCGATGTCTTTATTCCATCTCGGGGGGAAAAGGCGGAGTTCGGACAATGAGAGTCCTGGTCACCGGTGGCAGCGGCCTGGTGGGGAAGTATGTCGCGGATGACCTTGCCCAGTCGCACAGTGTCGAAATCCTCGATCTGAAAAGACCCCAGAGGACCGACCTGCCGTTCCATTGCATCGACCTCTTGGACTATCCGTTGACCGAACTCACGATCAAAGATTACGACGTTGTCGTTCACCTGGCGGGAATCCCACACCCGCTGAACGATCCCGCGGAAAAAGTCTTTCGGACGAACACGGTGGGGACATTCAATCTGCTTGAAGCCTGCCGCGTCAACGGGATTCGTAGGGTCATTTTCCTTTCCAGTGAATCGACTCTGGGATTGGCCTTCTCGTCCTCGAGGATGTGGCCGGAATACGTGCCGATTGATGAGGAACATCCCCTGCGGCCGGAAGACCCATATGGCCTGAGCAAAGTGGTCGGTGAGTTGCTTTGCGGAAGCTTCTCGCAGCGGTCGGGCATGCAGACGATCTGCCTTCGTCCGCCATGGATCTGGGTTCCGGAACGCGCAGAAATCGAGCAGTACAAACAGCTCATCGCCCAGTATCCAAAATGGTCGAAGAACCTGTGGGCGTACATTCACGTGCGAGACGTTGCACAGGCTGTGCGTCGTTGTCTCGAATCGCCAGGCCTGCCGGCACACGATCGTTACTTCATCTCAGCCGCGGATACGTGGACGGAGGTCGAGAGTCGAAAGCTGCTCGCCGATTATTTCCCCGAGACAAAGAGGATTGCACCGGGATTTTCTGGTAATGCTTCTTTCATCAATTTCGAAAAAGCTCGTCGAACCTTTGAATTTTGTCCGCGGTATACTTGGAGAGATATCGTCACTGCCTGAGATGTCATACATCACGAAATTCATTACACTTTCATGCCGAGACCCTTACTGATCGACACAGATCCGGGTGTGGATGATGCGCTCGCGTTGATTCTCGCTCTTCAATCCCCCGAGCTCTCCGTAAAAGCAATCACCACAGTCGCCGGCAACGTTGAAGTGCGCAAGTGCACGAAGAACGCGCTCAGGATTCTTCATCTGCTTCACCCCGCCAACCCGCCAATCGTGGCCCAAGGGGCTAGCAAACCTTTGCATCGCCTCCTTCTGACGGCTCCCGAGGTGCACGGCACAGACGGGTTGGGCAACATCGCCCTGCCTGTTCCGTCTTCAACAATCAAGTCCTCTGCGCACGCCGTTGACGTGATCATCCAGTGTTGTCGGGAATACGCGGGCAAGCTCATAATCGTCGCCATCGGTCCACTGACCAACCTGGCCATGGCTTGGCGAAAGAACCCAGTCGCGCTGCGCCGAGTGCGGCGTGTTATCTCGATGGGTGGAGCATTCCATGTGCCTGGAAACACAGGTCCCGTGGCTGAATTCAATTATTTTGTCGACCCCGAAGCAGCGCACGTTCTTTTACAATCTGGACTCCCCATCACGCTTATCCCTCTTGACGTCACCCAACAGATCGTGTTGATGCGGAAAGAGCTCGAGTATCGAGCCAAACGCCGCGCCAGCGCCCTGGCGTCGGCGGTGCTTCGCTTCACTCGCACCTATATGCAGCGCCACAAGAAGACTCAAGGATTCTACGGCGGCTACCTTCACGATCCCGTGGCCGTCGCTGCTGCTATTGACTACGGACTGATCCAGACCAAGAGCGCTTCTGTCGACGTTGAAACCACAGGAACGCTCACCCGAGGAATGACGGTAGCTGATTTTCGCAGCAAGACGGATCCGAAAAGGCCTTCTGTCGATGTCGCCCTCAGGATTGACAGGGACCGATTCTTCAAGCTCTTTCACGAGCGGCTATGGCAGTGATTCAACTCAATGAACTTGTGCGCGCGGGCGCGCGTGAATCACACTTTCACGGTTCTCTCGTGCGCATCTCCTTGGGGTTGTGCCTTGCGTCCCTGGCTCCCGTCTGGGTGTCGCTCGCGCAAGAGGCGATTCGACAACCGCTCGTGCGGAGCCTGGACAGTCTCCGTGCTTCTTCGCTCAGCTTCGATCGCGTGCTGAATACGTTTACCTGGAATGGGACGATCTTCCTTGCACAGGAGGTTGGGGGCGTTGCTGTCAATTTCCGCCAGGGCCTCCGTTCGAGACTGATCCGCACTGAGCAGCGATCGATACAGGATGAGTACTTGGATACACTGGATATCAGCACTGCTGTGGGAGAAGGGTGGAGGCTCAGGGCACAGCAGGTGTCCTCCGTCCTGTCCGACAATCGCGCGATCGATCTAACGAAGCTTGCTCAACATCAGGGCTTTGTGGGATTCCGATTCTCCCCATCGACGAATCTGCAGTTCGGGGCGCTCGGCGGCTATGAGTACGATTCGCAGCAGGAAGAGGAAGATGAAGGATTTTCCTACATAGCGGAGATGGAGGGAAGAGGAATACGGCTGGAGGAGTTCAGCGGCTCTTTCAAGTCCCGATGGGGCCAGGCCCTTCTTTCGCGGCGGCGACCCGGAGCTGGCTCTCTGGATCTGGTCGTGAGACGGGAATTCGGTGCCGAAGCGCGGAACACAATCAGCTTCTCGTATGAGCGACAGAGGAGAGAGTTCTTTACGGCGGCAGATGCTGAGGTTCAACGCGTGTTCCAGACCAAGAGCAACATCTTCCGGCGGGATATGGAATCGTTTGAAGTGTCGGATTCGCTTGCGTATGAGCCTTCGAACAAATTCCGCATCGCATTGCTGGGAGGAGTAGCCAATCGCCTCATCGATAGGGGTTTGAAGTACAAGATCCTCTCCAGTGCTGCGGGCCTGCTCCTCGACACGCGAATTCAGGAGCTTCATCTCTACGGCGAGTTCTCCTCCTTCTTCCGCTTGGCGGATTGGGTCGATCTCGATGTGGGTCTCTCTTACCGGGAACGGGAGGAACGACACAGCGTCAGAGAAGAGAATGGGGTACCGCTGACCGTGTTTGAGAAGCAACAGCGGTCAGAGCGGCGACTCGAGAACATTGCACAACGCACAACGCTCTCTTCTCAAGCTCGCATGCAGCTGTCGCAAAATGATCAATTGAACTTTGCGGGATCAGCAACTATCTTACGCTATGACACCCCTGATACGCTGAACACTGACGACCGTGATGAGCTGCTCATTTCGGTGGGCCTGCAGGAGGTCCATCGTTTTAGCGACGATCTGACGCTCACCGTGGCGGGGGATGTGACGCTCAGCCACCTTGTCTACCTGAAAGCCCTGCAGAGCGCAAACAACAACTGGAACCGGATCATACGGTTTTCTCCGTCGGTTGAGTATGCACCGGAAACCTGGTTCCGCACGGCAAACCAGGCAGAGGTGTTGGCGAATTATACGGTCTACGATTTTGAGGACCAGGCTTCAACGACGAAGAGCTTCTCGTTTCGGCAGGCGTCATGGATCGATTCGACGTCTGTGCAGCTCTCACAACTTTTGCAGCTCAGTTTCGTAGGTGGAATCAGGGTCTACGAGCGAGGCATTCTTGTTTGGAGGGAGTTTCGGGAACGGCCGCAGAACTACTTCGTGGAGCAATCGTACTGGCCTCGTCTTGTGTTCTCCGCAACCTCCTCAATTCGGATGGGGATCGGATATCGGTTGTTCAGTCAGGACCGCTATCGTTATCAGGCTTCGACAAGGACCCTTGAACGGCGGCTGGAGACGTCCGGTCCGACGGTTGCTTTCGAGTGGCAAGGCGTGAACATGCGGCGTGTGACGCTTGAAGGATGGCGGGAAACTCAAATGCAGGATGGGCAGGTGATTCGAACCGTTCCAAATTTCTCTGTGAAAGTGAGCATGGCATTGTGATGAAAAAGTCTGTCAGGAAACGATCTCGTGTCGGCACGAGGTATCCTCGACCCGCCCTCCACCCGCAGGCTTTTCATCTCGAGTGCAAGAGTGATCCGCAGGAGATCAGAAAGATCGAACCGTTCCTGAAGAAGGTGAACGAGGTCGCCAAACTTGATGACGGCACGTTCTATCGGTTGCTGGTGGCGGGCACGGAAGCGGTGAACAACGGCATCCTGCACGGTAACAAGTTCGACCCTCGCAAATTCGTTCAGATCGTGGTTGTTCTGGAAAAAGACTGCTTGATCTTGCGAGTGAAGGATGAGGGGAAGGGTTTCAAGCTCGACCAAATCCCCGATCCGCTCGAGGAGAAGAACTTGCTCAAGACAAGCGGGCGAGGCATTTTTCTCATGCGCTCGTTAATGGACAAGGTGATCTTCCATATCACTGATGAAGGGACGATCGTCGAGTTGGTGGTGGATTTGAGGTTGCTGCATTAGGCTTCCTGTGAAGATTCCCGAGAAGGAGCGTGCACTGCTTCGGGACATCACGGGAATCTTGCCTAGAAAAAAAATCCCATTTGCCTGACGCGGCAAATGGGATTTTCCGTAAATGAGCGCTGTGAACTAGAAGGCGTAGCTCAGATCGACGCCGATCAGCATCGCGCTGCTCTGGTAGTTCCCGCTGACCGTCTTCGCAGGAATAGCGGGGTAGAGTGCGGTCTTCGAAGTAACGCTGCCAGCTCGGTCAGAGAAACTGATAAACTGAAAAGCGGCATCGATGGAGAAGTTCTCGGAGAGCTTGTAACCCAGTCCGGCGACGAGTTCGATCCGATTCGCGTCGGGCAACATTGGCTCAACCGACTTGTCGGGTTGTGGAGTCTGATCGTACACCACGCCGGCTCGGAGGGCGAGCTTGTCCATCCGATACTCACCGCCCAGTCTCAGCAAAATGCTGTTTTCCCATTCCTTCTTGAGGGTTTGAGGACCCTGGAGAGGCTGCCCGGTGAGCGGAAATGCGGGGCCCTTAGGGATATCAAGGATCAGCTCATTGTATTCGCTCCATCCAACATATTGCACATCGGCCTCGAGCGTGAAATCCTCTGTGACGTTGTACGCAATGCCGCCAAAAAGGCTGCTCGGGAATGGCAAGGTTGTTTTGCCCGTGCCGCCCGGGAAGAAGGTGGCGAGAGCCGCCATATCCGTGACTTTCGCGTCTCCTTCAAAGTCAATCTTTGTCAGAGATCGGTATGAGACTCCAATGGAAAGGTCCTTAGTTGGCTTAAAGAGTATTCCCGCGTTGAATCCGATTCCGGTGCCGTCCCCATCGAGAGTGATCATTCCATCGTTTGCCGCTGGGGTGGGAGCCGGTGCGAGAGCGCTCAGCGTCGGTACTCGCTGTTTCAATGTGACCTTCCCCAAAACGTAGCTGACGCCGACACCAATCGACAGCTGGTCACTGAATTTATACGCAATCGTGGGATTGATATAGAATGTCTGAAGATCGGCCTTGACGGCTTGCTGTCGACCGTCCCAGCTGGCCGGCCACTCCGTCCCGAGTCCGTAGGGATTGAATACCCCGACACCGAAGGTCAATCCGTTCTCCATCCCATACGTGAGATACAGGTTGGAAGGAAAGAACGTCTGGCTCTCCATAGAAGTACCAGCGCCCCCTGTGAATTTGACCGATGGGAGGATGACCGTTGTTCCACCCATGAACCGGAATCCCTTCTGAAAGCCGAGTCCAGCAGGATTGAAGAAGATTGCCGAAGCATCAGCGGCCTGAGCAACAAACGCTCCCCCCATTCCCTGTGCTCGAGCACCGTGCTCGTTGATCTGATAGCCTCCAGCGAACGCGGTAGCCGCGCAAACCATCAGAATCACGAACACAACAAGAGCCTTCGTGAGCGACATAGCACCTCCTGAAATTGGATTGTTGTATGACAACGGTTGATTATGTCGAAGAGGATTCAACAAGGGATGTTACGCAAGGAGAAAAGAAATGTAGCCACGAAGTCGCCAAGTCACCAACCTTGTCAAGGTGAATGTTCAAAAATCTCAATTTCTCTTCGTGCCTTTGTGAACTTTGTGGCTGTTTTTTTTGAAGACGCGTAACGTCAGTTAACTAAGATTCTTATCAGAGGCAGGTAGTCGTGTGGTCAATCTTAAGAAAACCAAATCAGGAAATCAAGGCTCTTTTTTAGGATGTTCAGAGTCCTTCTGCCAGGGCACCAAGTCGCCACTTGTTCTCATTTTTGGCAACTATTCAATCAGACCGGTGATGCCACTGGAAGCGAGACAAAGGAGAAAGGCTCGCGGACTCGGCCTGCCGCAGGTTGCCTGTTTCCCACTCGAGCGTGCTCCGCAGTCCCGTCACAAAAAAAATCCCGACACGTCGTGTCGGGATGAGTGCGTGAGATCATCATGCGCTCGATCGAGTTGTTACACCCCCGGTGCTAGATGTTGAGTTTGGCCATATTTGCCTTGACATCACTGGCCGACTTGTCAAGGGCCGCTTGCTCTTCCGACGTCAGCTTGATTTGGATGATTTCTTCCATCCCCTTCTTTCCGAGCTTGATCGGGACGCCGACGACGACGTCTTTCATTCCGTACTCGCCCTGCAGCCAGACGGCGCACGGGAGGATGCGCTTCTTGTCCTTCACAATTGCTTCGACCATTTGCACCGCGGCCGACGACGGAGCATAGTAGGCGCTCCCCGTTTTCAAGAAGTTAACGATTTCGATGCCGCCGTCTCGTGTGCGCTTCACGAGCCGGTCAATTGTTGCCTGGTCCATCAAGTCCGGTAACGGAATGCCTGCGACCGTTGAGTACCGCGGCAGGGGGACCATCGAATCACCGTGGCCGCCCAAGACAAACGCACTGATGTCTTCGACGGAGACGTTCAGCTCCATCGAAACAAACGTTCGGAAACGGGCCGAGTCAAGCACTCCGGCCATACCAATGACCCGATGGCGATCAAACCCGCTCACCTTCAGAGCAACGTAGGTCATCACATCGAGAGGATTGGAGACCACGATGAGAATCGCTTTTGGGGACCTTGCAGCGACCTGCTCGGTGACGGCTTTGACGATCCCGGCGTTCGTTGATTGCAGATCGTCGCGGCTCATTCCGGGCTTACGCGCAATGCCCGCAGTGATCACCACGATGTCGGAATTCGCCGTGGTGTCATACGAGTTCGTGCCGATCACCCTGCTATCAGATCCTTCAACGGGGCCCGCCTCGTACATATCAAGCCCTTTGCCCTGCGGCATGCCTTCAATGATGTCAACCAAAACAACTTCGTTTCCAAGCTCCTTGTCAGCCAGACGCTGTGCTACTGCAGCGCCGACGTTCCCTGCACCGACGACGGTGATTTTCATAGGAGATCTCCTCAGTTAAGAAGGTGAACAACTTGTGAGGTAAGTGAGAAAATGAAGAGAACGGGTAAGAGAACAAAAAAGCCTCCTGGTGTTGAGGAGGCTTTGAGTGAAACGAAATTCTATGCGGCGGTCGGATACACGCTAACACGCTGCTTCGACTTGCCGACGCGTTCGAACTTCACGACTCCATCGATAAGGGCGAAGAGCGTGTCGTCGCTTCCGATACCCACGTTATTTCCTGGATGCATTCTCGTCCCGCGCTGACGCACGAGGATACTGCCCGCGGAAACCAACTGGCCGCCGAATCGCTTCACACCCAGGCGCTGCGCATTGCTGTCACGACCGTTTCGGGAACTTCCACCGCCTTTTTTATGTGCCATGCTTCCTTCTCCAACTCTCTCCAGAGTCTATATCTATGAAACTTTCGTTATCTCAATTTGCGTGTATTGCTGCCGGTGACCGCGGCGGACTTTGAAGCCTTTCCGCTTCTTCTTCTTGAAGACGATGACCTTATCATCTTTCAGATGTCCCAGCACTTTTGCCTCGATCGTTGCGCCGGTGACATAGGGCGTGCCGAGCTGGGTCTGCTTCTCATCGCCAATCAGGAGCACCTTTTCGAACTTGATCTTCGCTCCCACTTCCGATTCGAGCTTGGGAACGAAAATCTTGTCAGCTTTGGCAACCTTGAATTGCTGACCGGCAATTTCCACTACGGCGTACATTCGAACCTCGGCTATATCCAGGTAGTTGAATTACAGGGTTATCAATTTATCGAAAACAGGCCTGAAAGTCAACGGAAATTTGCGGAGATTATATACTTCGCAAACCAAGGGTTTCTGTCGGTTTGAACAAGGGGGAATAATTTAGGTTGTGGCTGCGTGGTGGGACTGACAAATTTCGCAACCACAGTTCTTTCGGCTGTAATGGCGCACACCAACGATCTTGCCATATCGCCTATCCGCCCTTTTCATTATCTCGCGGAAGAGTTTTGTTTCTGCTTTCTCAAAATATCTACGTAAAGAGTAAGAACAAACATCGGCAAGTTGTACCATGCTTGTTAATTCTGAACTCACGAAGAGCGGGGTGTCGATGATGTTCGAGATGGTGACCCACAACGTGCCTGCCTTATGAAATCCTTTCATAAGCTGAGTGTGCCTTTTTGCGACCGTAGGATTATTGTCATGAATCAATAGACCGTAATTTGGCTTATCTCGATCAGTGCGTGTTGCATTAAGATATTGTTCAAATCTGGACACCACTTGCTCAAACGCTTGCTCATCTACGCTCTGGGTCGCTAACCTGGGGTCAAAGAAAACCTTATCTACACACTCCGCAAATACTCTAACAAATCCCCACCCACCGATAGTTTCGGCTATTTTCTCCACAAAGGCGGTTCGTTCTGCCAATGTCAGATGGATATAAGGTTCCGTTTGGCGAAAGTTCTTTTTGACCCGCTGATATCTCTTCGAGTCGCCTATTGATTGAAGTCTCAACAACTCTGCCCGACGAAGTTGCTCAACTTCGCTTCGTCTGTACCTTTGACTGAGAGAAGAAAAATTTGGGATTTGGCTCTGTTCTCTGTATCCCCGAAGCAACCAGGCGGTGTGAATTTCCGCTTCACTTAAGTTGAAATTCCCTTTGATTGTATTGATTTCTTTGTCGCAATCTTTCCAATTTTCAATGGGAATAGACAATCCGGCAAGAATATAATGAGATGAATTGCCCGGAACCTGAGATGTCCCAGATTCATCAATGTAACAGAGTATCACATTCTGCTCCAAGAAAGGCAAAAAAAAAGCGACTGGAGATGAGGCTATTTGCCTCTCTGAGAGACGCTATGCGACTCCTTCCAGACGCTGAAACAACTTACAATACGAAGGGAACAATGTCAAGTTTCAAACAACACAATGTGAGCAAAAGCACATCGTAACACATTATACTATAACTGGTTAAATAAACTTCTCCTTCCTTCCTTTTTTCTTTTTCTGCGGCGGTTTAATTGTCAGTATTTTCTTCAACGCTTCTTCCGGCGTAAGAGGATAGAGGCTAATTGGTTTCTCGTTCGTGCTCTTCCGACCAACCTCTTCTTTTTTCTTTCTCGTTTCCTTTGCCACGCGTTTAGCTTAATGAGTCCCGGTACTTCAATCTCTTCCCCTCAAATCGCGCAATAGCGAAAACCATTCTCTCGTGATCGTCAATCTTTCTGTGATTGTATCTAAAATCAAACTCTGCAAGGTATCGGTGTAAATGCTCCTTGCTTACGTGATGATAGACGCCGTTTATGCCGCGTTTGAGCAATCCGAAAAATCCCTCGACGGCGTTTGTCGTCACATGCCCGCGCACATATTCATAGTTGCTATGCACGACGGTTTCATGGGAAGCAAACTTTTTCCCGATTTTCTTGTAGGAGAAAAGTTCGTCAGTCATAAGATGGGAAGAAGGGTGGACATTTTCAAGTAGTACATCCTTTAGAGTAGATGCGGAAACGCTAGCTACAACGAAAGAACGGACGTTTCCATCTCTTTGTACCAACGCAACTACTGGCGTTTTGTTCTCAAGCCCGGTTTGTTGACCAAGCCGACGATTCTTGCCCCCGACGTAGGTTTCATCGGCTCCTATCGTTCCCTTCTTCCTTCTCTTGAATGGGGTTTGTGTCATCGCATAGCGGATTCGATGAGCCATAAACCACGCGGACCTCTAAGTTATGCCCAATTGCCTGTGAAGTTGATGGGCACTCATTGGCTTTTCGCAACTACACAAAGTCACGCCGATGCCCCGGAGTACTGCCGCAATCCAATTCGCCAGATTACTCGCGAAACCATAAGCAAAACGATGGCGAGCAGTACCGCGCCGAGGAGGGTTTCACCGGAAAGACGGCCGGTTAGGGCTTCGGCAGGCACGGTCGTGGCAAAAGCTACTGGTACGATGAAGGTAAGCGCAAACCGGAGCCATCCCGGATACAGGCTCACCGGCCAACGGCCGGCCTCGTACATGCTCTGAAAAATCTCGAGAATGTTCTCCACACGCACGAACCAAAATGAAAGCGTGGCCAGAATGAGCCAAAAGCTGTAAATGATTGCCGCGCCCGCGAGCAGCATCACAATGAACGCCCCCGCCTCCCATCCTCCCACTTTCTCCCCCAACCGCATCAGCGCAATCGCCAGCACGACGAAACCGAGCACGATATCGATCAGCTTCCAGATTTCTACTCGGTGGATGCTGACGAGGAGCTGCGCATCCTCCGGCTTCGTGAGCGTAAAATCGAGCGTTCCATCGCGGACCGACTCGATTAGCTGCACCATGCCCGGCTGAATCACCAGGCCGATCATTCCGCCAACAAGAAAGTAAACGCCGACAAGCGCCAGCACTTCGTCAGGGCGCCAGCCGCCCAGAGTGTTGGTGTAAGAAAAAACCACAGCTAATCCGGCCAACGCGGTGGCCAGCTCCACGAGCGACTGGAACAGTTGCACGAAGAAGTTGACCCGGTAGGCCAGCTCGCCCATGACACTGACCCGGAAAAACACGGCAAACAAACGAAGGTAACTCATGCGCCCACCGCCGAATAGATCCGCACGCCCGCACGCCACACGATCCGGACAAGTACAAAACTGACGACCAACCATACAGCTTGGGCTCCCAGCCCCGTCAACGCCTCGACTGGCGAAAGCCGGCCGAGCAGAAGTTCGACCGGAAACCCGATCGTCCAGCGAAAGGGGAGAAGCGCGGCGACAGTCTGGATGGGGGAGGGAAAAAGCGTCAGCGGGGCAATCTGCCCGGAGAGAAACAACATCAGGACAAAGTACGTCTGGTTGATAGCACTCACACGCGTGGTCCAGAATGCTGCCTGTGCCAGAGTCCACTCCAAAAGGAACCGCACCAAAAAGGCGAGGAGCAGCGCCGGGATACTTGCCACGATGGCCCAAAGCGGAGGAGAAATGGATGGATGGAAGATGAGTGCAAGTCCGGCCGCGACGAGCAGCATGAAGGGGAACGTGATCAGTTTGGAGGATAGGTTATCTGCGATGTCCGAATGGATCGGATGAACGGGCTTCAACAACGCGAACGAGAGGAATCCCTCCCGGATGCGGTACTCGAATTCGTACATGATCCAGGTGTAGGAGACGTGGTTGACCAGCATCAGCAAGATGAAATAACCGGCGAACTCTCCTGTCGTGTAGTCGCCGACGCTTCCGCCACCGGTGTTCGCGACTGTCGACCAGACGATCAGATAGACGAGCGGTTCGAGCACGTGCCCGATCATCCAGATGGCTAGCGAGGCGCGGTACTGAACCATCGAAGCGAAGGTGGTCTTAAACTGCTGCACATACAATTCCGCCAGGCCCTTCACGACCCCTCCTGCGCGAACACTCGCTCGATGACCTCCTCGATCGGGGAATCTTCAACCAGCAGATCGATCACGGGCAGATCCGCCAGCAGCCGCTCGGTGATATGAGCCGTCTCGGCTCTCGGAACTTGAAGCGTGTAGTGGCCGTCAGCGTAAGAAACCACCTCTCCGTAGGAGCGCAAATCCGCCTGAGGATCCTCCAACTGGACAACGATGGTTTTGTGCGCCGTGAATTTCTGCACCAGGTTCGAAAGATCGCCGTCGAACAGGAGCCGGCCGTGGTGGATGACAACGACGCGCCGGCAAAGCGCCTCGACGTCGGCCATGTAGTGGCTGGTCAGGAGGACGGTTGCCCCAAGCCTCCGGTTATACTCCGCGATGAAGGCGCGTATGCGCCGCTGCATCGTCACGTCGAGACCGATGGTCGGCTCGTCCAGGAAGACCACACTCGGACGATGCAGGAGGGCTGCCGCGATCTCGCATTTCATCCGTTCGCCGAGGGAGAGGTTGCGGACCGGTTTGCGAAGAAGAGGTTCGAGTTCCAACAGTTCGGTCAGCTCATCGAGCGTGTGGCGATAATCCGCAACTGGAATGCGATAGATAGCACGGTTCAACTCGAAGGAATCCAGGGCGGGGATATCCCAGACCAGTTGGTTGCGCTGCCCCATAACCAGCGTGATTTGCCGGAGGAATGCTTTCTCGCGCTTCCACGGAACATGGCCGAGCACGGTCACCTTGCCTGCCGTGGGGTGCAAGAGACCCGAGAGCATCTTGAGCGTGGTCGTCTTGCCGGCGCCGTTGGGGCCCAGAAAACCCACGATCTCGCCAGGAGCCAGGTCAAACGAGATGCCGTCCACAGCATGGACTTCTTCCGCGCGGCGGTGCACGAGGCTTTGCAGCGCGGCCATCACGCCGGCTTCTCGCTCGGCGACAACGTAGATTTTCCTCAGATCAGAGATGTGGATTGCGGGCGATGTCATGGTTGGCTTAGCGTTGCGGATGATAACGAACCGTTTAACAATACGAGCGGTCGAACTGGTGATTACACGGTTGATGGCTAGCTTGAAAGACTGCGGCTTGCAGTCTGGCACGGTCGCCTGCCACTTATTTAGCGCCACTTCGACTCTATACTGCCATGGACGTAATCGAAACACGACCAAAAAAGCCACTCGAAGTAACCTGCCTGGTGAGACCTCAACGACTCCGCAGCAATCTCAATCCATTGAGGATCACGGCGAGCGTTGCCCCGTCATCCGCGAGAATCGCTAGCCACAAGCTGGACAATCCAAACACCCCCAGCGTGAGAAACACGCCCTTGATAGCAAGTGCGAGGGTAACGTTCTGCTTGATGACACGAAGGGCCTTTCTACCCAGGGAGATGCTGAAAGGAACCTTCGCGATGTTGTCGGCCATCAGCACGACATCAGCCGTTTCCAGGGCGGTGTCGGAGCCGATGCCCCCCATCGCGATACCGATATCTGCAGCGGCAAGCGCAGGTGCGTCATTGACCCCATCCCCAACCATCGCTACGGACCCCCATCGGGATTGGAGCTCTTTTACAACTGAAAGCTTGTCCTCTGGGAGGAGTTCGGCTTTCAGCTCATCGACCCGCAGCAGTCGAGCGACCGCGGCAGCAGTCCCTGTATTATCACCGGTGAGCAGCACCACATGCTTTACTCCGAGTTTGTGAAGCGCCGCAACGGTGGAGCCGCTCTCTTGGCGGACGCGATCTGCGATGGCAATGATGCCGAGAACTTGTCGTTCGTCGGAAACGATGACAACAGTCTTCCCCTCCCGTTCCAGGTCGAGAAGCACCTTTTCCACCGCGGGCGTGCAGACTCTGAGCTCCTCCATGAGCTGATGGTTGCCGATGATATAGGTTTTACCGTTAACCTTTGTGCGTATCCCCTTGCCGGTGATCGATGAGAAGTCTTCCGTCCGAACGTCGGAGAGGGAGATCCCTTCTTCCTCAGCTTTCCGAAGCAGCGCGTCGGCAAGGTGGTGCTCGGACTGCAGCTCCGCAGCAGCCGCGATGCGCAGCATCTCCGTCGAGGTCAGCGCGTCCAGGGTGACGATATCTGTCACGACGGGATGCCCCTCCGTGAGCGTGCCGGTCTTGTCGAAGGCGATGGCCCGGACTCGGGAAAGCATCTCAAGGTGTTTCCCCCCTTTAATCAAAACGCCGTGCCATGCCGCATTCGTCAGTGCGCTTACGAGCGTTACAGGGGTGGAGATCACGAGGGCGCAGGGGCAGGCAATGACGAGAAGGACGAGAGCTCTGTAGAACCATTCGGTGAAGAGAGCGTGGAAAACGATCGGTGGGATCAGCGCGAGAGCGATGGCGAGCCCGAAAACTGCCGGAGTATAGTAATGGGCGAACTGCTCCACAAACGATTGGCTCGGCGCTTTCTTACTCTGCGCATCCTCGACGAGGTGAATCATGCGTGCGATGGCGGAATCCGTTGCTCGCTTTGTTGCCCGAACCTGTAACGAGCCGCGCTGGTTGAATGAACCCGCGTAGACCGGATCGCCCTGGAGCTTCGAGATCGGCATCGATTCGCCTGTAATCGGAGCTTCATCGACCGTGGAATGGCCCTTCACGACCTCCCCATCAACCCCAATTCGTTCGCCCGGCCGAACGATGACAATTTCCCCGACTGCGATTTCGTCCACGGGCAGAGCGGTTTCTCCCCCGTTTCGGAGAACCGTCGCGGTAGACGGCGAGAGCCTCAGCAGCGACCGGATTGCTTTCCGTGTTCGATCCATGCTGAGCGATTCCAGCACCAACGAGACGGCGAAGAGGAAGACCACGGCTGCTCCCTCTGCATATTGACCGATCGCAACTGCGCCGATCGATGCGATGGTCATGAGAAAATTCATATCGAGGGACAGGATCCGGACGGCCTTGAACGCCTTGATCGCGATGTGCCATCCGCCGGCGAGCATGGATCCAAGAAAGAAGGCCTTGGCGGTGGGTTCCGGAAAGCTGAGCAGCTGTGAGAGCAATCCGGCTGCAAACAGAGTTGCCGAGAGGCCCGTTGAGATCAAGAGGCGCAGATGTGGTTTCGCGTCAGGTTGGTGAGCCGCTTTCTCGTTGATTCCCGGAAGGCCGATCTCTTTGAGATGACGCGCAATGACTTCCTCGTCGCACGTGTGCTGGACCTTGAGTTTATGTGAGACGAAGTTGAACTCGAGCTCCTGAACACCGGGTTGAGCTTCGAGCCTCTTGCGGATCGTCTGCTCCTCTGTCGCACAGCAGAGATCGTGAATCGTGAATGTCGTTTCCTGCACTCTGGGGTTCATTTCATCCGTAATTTTCAGAAGAAGTGTTCCCTGCCCACCAGGGGATGGCTTCGCACCGTGAGCTCAGCTGAACGGCAGGGTGGGATCATTCTACTCCGAAATATGCCTCGCTGCGACCCTGATCAGGTCTTCGATATGCTCATCGTCCAGGGTATAGAACACCAGCTTTCCCTCCTTGCGCTGCTTCACCAAACGCAGCGTCTTGAGCAATCGTAGCTGATGTGAGACGGCGGATTCTGTAATTCCGAGAAGCTCCGCGATGTCGATCACGCACAGTTCTTGCTTGCTGACGGCAAGGACGATCTGGAGGCGCGTGGGATCGCTCAGTATCTTGAACGTCTCAGTGAGCCCCAAAATGGTCTCTTCACCTACCAGGGCCTTCCGGGCCGAGCGTATCGCCTCATCATGGTTATGTTCTGCCATAAGTAATCACACAAACGATTGAGCAGTTGTTCAATCGTTAATATATGAGAAATTGGGTGAGATTGTCAAGACTCGGACGGGAAAGCTGAGCTTTTCCTCGACCGAAGTCAATGCAAATGAGGCGAGTTGAGAGGCCGGTGTTGCGGCGTCTATAAGGGAGAGGCGGTGGGTTTACTTTCCCTTCAGATACTCTTCCTTCGCTTCCCGGCTGAGCACTTCGTTCATGCTGCCGGAGCGATAGCCCTGGAGGTCGAGCGTGACGTAGACGAAGCCAAGTTGCTTGAAATGCGTGACGAGCTCTTCGCGGAACTTGTCGTCAACCACGCGGTGGAATTCCTGAGGTCCGATTTCGATTCGAGCTGTCCTGTCGTCGTGGTGGCGGACTCGGAAGAAACGGAATCCGTGGTCACGCATGAACGTCTCCGCAGCATCGATTTTCATAAGGTTCTCCTTGGTGATCCCGAAGCCGTAGGGGAAGCGGGACGAGAGGCATGCAAACGAGGGTTTATCCCACGTCGGAATGCCCAGCTCCCGTGCAAGCAATCGGACATCGTCTTTTGAGAAGCCTGCTTCAAGCAGGGGCGATCGGACATTCTGTTCAAGCTTTGCGCGCATGCCGGGACGAAAGTCGCCGAGATCGTCGGTGATCGTGCCGTCGGCGATCCAGCGAATTCCTTCCTCTTCCGCGATGCCCTTCAATTTTCCGAACAGCTCGGTCTTGCAGAAATAGCACCGGTCAGGCGGGTTTTCCCTGAACTTCAGGTTATCGGTTTCTTCAGTGTTCACAATCCGGTAACGAGTGCCGAACGACCCCGCGAGCTGAATCGCTTCCTCGAATTCCCGCGTCGGATAGGTCTCCGAGCGCCCGATGACCGCAAGCGCGTTCTTCCCCAGAACATCGGCAGCCACGCGTATCAAGAGCGTGCTGTCGATGCCCCCGGAAAACCCAATGACAACGCTCTCCAGCTCAAAGAGGGCAATCCGGAGGTGATCGTATTTCATTTGCAGTTCAGGGCGTAGCATACGTGGCAAGTCGGTTCAGGTATCGTGGGTCTTCAGTTTCTGCTCAAGGACGGGACGAACTCCGGCGATGGGCATCTCCCGGCCTGTCCAGATCTCAAATGACCGCGCACCTTGATAGATGAACATCTCGAGCCCGCTGATAGTTCTCGCCCCTCGGCTCGAAGCCATCTTGAGGAACTTGGTCTCCAGGGGCGTGTAGATCAAGTCCAGAGCGATCTGCCCGCGGCGAAACGCCACGTCGTGTGGCAGTGGTGAGTGATCCACCGACGGGGTCATTCCCACAGGTGTAGCGTTGATGATAAGACGCGAACGTTCAATCATCTCCTTCATCGAATCAGCGGCGAGACCTGTTGTGCTGATTTTTGTCTCGCCACTGAGAGCTTTGCATCGAGCCGCGAGATGTTCTGCGCGATGTTCTGACCGGCCAGCAATGATCAGTTCGCTGGGGAAGAAATGCTTGAGCAAAGCATAGGAGACCGCGCGTGATGCTCCGCCGGCTCCCAACAGAAGGACTGTGCTACCCGCGATCTCTGCCTGGAACGGTTCGAGCGATTTCCGTGCGCCATACGCGTCGGTGTTATGCCCGATGAGGCGATCCCCATCGAATGCGATCGCATTGACTGCGCCGATGGCCGAGGCTTCAGTCTCAACGGTATCGAGAAAACCGAGAATAGTCTCCTTGTGGGGGATTGTGACGTTGAGCCCTGCGAAACCTCGAGTGCGAAAATCCCGGAGTGCGTTACCCAGCTCGGTTGGCCCGACATCATACGCCTGGTATGTGCAGTCGAGACCGAGCAAGGAGAACGCCGTGTTGTGCATCAGCGGTGAAAGCGAGTATGAGACGGGATGTCCAATGAGGCCAAACTGCTTCATCATTCTCGTTGGAAAGGACTACGCGAACACGGATCGGCGATCGACGTCAAAACTCAAGCACCAAACTTCATTGAGTGATGTGGCTATTTCTTCAGGAGGGTAGCAAAATCGCGATGAGACTTGAGGTCCGGATAGTCTTTCTTGAATTGTTTCATCAGTTCCGGGTCAAGCTTAAACGCGTTCGTAAGGGACTCGACCGCTGCCTTGTTGTCGCGCAGCAAGATATGAATCTTCGCAAGCGTGTAGTGTGCCGGAGCAAAATGAGGGTCGACTTTCACGCACTGACTGAGTGCCTCAACCGAATCCTTGATCTCGCCAGTCTCGTAGAGCGTGTCGCCGTAATCGAACCAGGCCTCAGCATTTGATGTATCAAGTCTCAGCACCATCCTGTAGCTCTCCAGGCAGTCATCGATACGGCCGAGGTTGTACTCTGCATCGGCCCGGGCGTGCCAGAGTTCGGGGTAGTCAGAGTGGATGGATATGGCCTTCTTGTAATCGAGAAGCGCCTTTTTGGGCTGCTCCAGAGCGTCAAAGCAACAACCCCGGCCGAAATACGATTCATAGTGGTTCTCGTCGTATTTGATGGTATTGCTAAATGCGGTAATCGCCTCCTTGTGCATCCCCAGCTCTTCGTAAGCATTGCCTAGGTTGTGCCATGCCGGGACATCTCCGGGTTCGTTTTTGAGGGTCATCTTGAAGCAGTCGATGGCATCATACAGACGACCAAGGTTGGCGTATGCGTTTCCCTTATTATACCAGGCGGACGGGAAATCCTCCTTGATCGCCAGGGCCATTTCGTAGCTCTCAATCGACTTGGAATACTGTCCCATCCGATTCAGGACGATCCCGCGATTATACCAGGCGTTATAATTGTACGGATCCCTGCTCAGATGCTCATCGTAACATTTGACGGCGTCCTCGGGTTTATCGAGGAAGTCATAGCAGTAGCCGAGCTCGTACCACGCGTCCGGGTGATCGGGATTCATCTCCAGGATGAGCCGAAAGGTGGTCACGGCCTCTTCGAACTCTTCTCGTTTCTCGAGAGTGACTCCCTTGTGGAAGAGGGCGTCTTCGTACAGGGGTTCCAAGTCCAGTGCGGCGTTGAAGGCGGCGAGAGAGTCGTCTACTCGGCTAAGGTTATCGAGCGTGATCCCCTTGTTGACGAAGATTTCGGGGTCAGTGGGATTGAGGGTGAGCGCTTTGTCGTAGCACCCTAGAGCATCGTCATAGCGATAGAGGTTGTTGAGGATCATCCCCTTTCGCTGCCATGCATCGCTGCTGAAGGGCTCAAAGGAGAGGAGACGGTCGACGAAATGAAGTGCTTCATCGAACTGCTCGTGCTCGAAGTAGAACTGAACGATTTCTTCGAGCGCTTCGGTGTTGTTGATGTCTTTCTCGCCGTTCTTCAGCTGTTCACGGAAGCGCCGGAGGTCATCGTCCGAGCGATCGTTTGGTCTCGGCATATGTTCATCGTCGTCGAGATGGTCGAACCCGGCCATGCGTCCCCACACCTTTCCGCCAGTTTTTCGATCTGATGTTTCATTTTCAATAAAGTAAAAATTGGAGTTGCTGTCAAGTAACGAGACGCGCGGTATGACTCGACGAACCACTAGACCGCGAAATCCTCCCATTTTTCCAATTGATTTTCGTTCAATCTTGGGGTATATTGATTTCCTTAAAAGTGGTAAAATGGTTGCGGAAAACCTTGAAATCGTCAAACGACGGATCCGGGAGGCATGTCTGCGCTGCGGAAGGAGTCCAGAAGAGGTTCTCCTCGTTGGCGTCACGAAGACATTCCAGCCGGAGAAAATCCGGGAGGCAACCGCAGCCGGTTTGTATGATTTCGGAGAGAACTACGTTCAGGAGCTCGGTCACAAGCGTGCAGAGCTCTCCGACGAGCGCATTCGGTGGCACTTCGTAGGCCATCTCCAGAGTAACAAAACCAGATATATTGCCGACTATATCCACCTGATCCACTCGGTGGACAACACGCATATGGCCGAGGAGATTCACAAGCGGGGGGAGAGAGTCAATCGATCCATCGACGTGCTGGTGGAAGTACACACGACGGATGAGGCTACGAAGTTCGGTGTTCTGCCGGAGAAAACGGTGGACCTCGTGAAGCAGATTTCGAAGTTCGGCCGGGTCCGAATCCAGGGCCTCATGACGATGGGCCCTTTCTCCGATGACCCGAATGAATCCCGCCCTTCTTTTCGGCAGATTTCGGAGTTAAAACGGCGGATTGAGCAAGAAGGTTTGGAAAATGTCTCCATGCGCCATCTGTCTATGGGAATGAGCCACGATTTTGAGGTGGGGATTGAGGAAGGAGCGACGATCGTGCGTATTGGGACGGCGATTTTCGGGAAGCGGTCGAAGGCTTCATAACGGCATTTCAACGATCTCTCACTTCGAGAAAGGTGGAGAGAATGAAAATCACACCGCTTGAAATCAAACGGCAGCAGTTCAAGAAGGTCATGCGTGGCTATGACCCGGTTGAGGTTGACACGTTCCTTGACATGCTCTCGCACGAGCTGGAGGAGATCGTCACCAAGGACAAAGACCTGAAGGACAAGATCATCGAGCTCGAGACGCAGCTCAAAGACTATAGGAATATGGAGAAGACGCTGCAGCAGACCTTGCTGCAGGCGCAGGAAACGAGCGGCAAAGAGATCGCAAACTCACGAAAGGAAGCGACTCTCATCGTGCAGGAAGCGGAGCTCAAAGCCTCCCAGATCGTTGATAAAGCGCGGATGGATTTCGCTCGGATCAAGGAAGAAATCTCGAACCTCAAGGCGCGGAAGGAAAGCATCTTGAGCCGCCTGAAAGTCCTGCTCGCGTCAGAGATTGACCTGATTAAGGCCCTTGAAATTGATGAGGAAGACGGCTCCAGGCTCGATACATCCAAGGGTACGGGCAAGGCTCATATCGAGATCGATGAAATTCTGAAGAAGTTATAGTCGGCAGAAAACAGGTAGCCCCGGACTTCAGTCCGGGGACACGGGAAACTGATGACAGATCTCCGCAAACAGATCGATGATGCTGTAAAGGCCATTCGAACGAAGACGAGCTCGAGTCCGAAGATCGGGATCATTCTCGGGACGGGACTCGGAGGCCTCGTGCAGGAGATCGAGAAGGAAGTCGTCATTGACTATCAAGACATTCCTCATTTTCCTGTCTCGACGGTCGAGTCCCACCACGGCAAATTGATCTTCGGAACGTTGGCGGGGAAGAAAGTGGTCGCAATGCAGGGACGCTTCCACTTCTACGAAGGCTATACAATGAAACAGATCACCTTCCCGGTGCGGGTGATGAAGTTTCTCGGCGTTGAGACGCTCCTGATCTCCAACGCTGCCGGTGCGTTGAATCCGCTCTTTCAGCGGGGCGATGTCATGCTGATGGTCGATCACATCAACCTGCTTGGCGACAATCCGCTCATCGGCCCCAACGACGAGACGCTCGGTCCCCGCTTTCCCGATATGTCCGAGGCGTACAGCAGGGAACTGATCGCTCTTGCTGAGCGGGCGGCGCTGGACCTGAAGATCAAGGTTCAGAAGGGTGTGTATGTTGTCATGCAGGGACCGAATCTCGAGACAAGGGCGGAGTACCGATTCTTGCGGACGATCGGCGCCGATGCCGTCGGCATGTCCACCATTCCGGAGGACATCGTGGCCATCCACATGGGCATGAAAGTCTTCGGAGTTTCGATCATCACGGATGAGTGTTTCCCGGAATCTCTCAAGCCCGTCACGCTTGAAGAGGTCATTGCGGTGGCCAATAGAGCCGAGCCGAAGATGACGGCGGTTCTGAAAGAGGTGGTAAAGCGGCTACAAGTTTAAAGTGAGCGGTTTCAAGTTCCAAGTTGCTAGACCTGAAACTCTGAACTTGAAACCTAGAACTTGAAACTCAATACGTGTTGAGGCTATGGTCGGTGCGGGGAAAATTCTGGTGCTGTTCGGCGCTGTGATGGTTGTCGTGGGGTTGCTGTTGATGGTGTTCGACAAGATTCCACTTCTCGGAAAGCTGCCCGGCGATATCCACATCAAGAAAGAGAACGTTGAGCTCTATTTCCCCATCGTCACGAGCATAGTGCTGAGCTTGATCCTGAGCATCATATTGTGGCTGATCTCGTATTTCAGTAAGAAATAGATTTGAGTACTGCGGATGAATCGTTACGATTTCCAGAAAATTGCGAGAATACGAATCAGGGAGGCGAAGGTTCTGTTGGATAACGGTTTCTATGATGGTGCATATTATCTGGCTGGATATGCAGTAGAGTGCGCGCTCAAAGCATGCATTGCGAAAGAGACAAAGCGTTATGACTTTCCGGAAAAAGAGAGCGCAATTCGTATGCACACGCACAATCTGAGGAGTCTTTTGACAGAGTCGAAACTCGATTCCGCATTTCAGTTGGAAACAAGCAAGAACAAGATCTTTGAACAGAACTGGAGCGTGACAAAGGACTGGTCGGAACGATATCGTTACTCTCTGAGATCCGACAAGAAAGCGGCTGAGGATCTCTATTCGGCAATTACGAGTAGGACAAATGGGATTCTGATATGGTTAAAGAAGCATTGGTGAGAGAGGTCATAGAGGCAACTGAGAAGTTGCTCAAAGAGCTTGATGAACGCCAGTTTGATGTCAAGGTGGCGGTCTGGCTCTACTATCCCGAAGAGAATCAGTGGAATCTTCTCCTCGCTATTCCTCTTTATGATCGTCTAGGCCCGAAGAAAACGTACGCTGAGATCCAATCTGTTCTGAACTCATCTCCCGATATCCAAAAACAAATCAGGTTAACCGACATCAGTGTAACCAGCCCAGGTGATAGCTTTGTAGAACTTCTCAGAGCCGGGACTCGTAAGGTTAAGGAACCACATATGTGGAGTCTCAGTGGAACAGCTAGGGAGGCAAGCATGGCTGAGGGCATCTTTGTGCACAGGATCTGACATCTTCGACATAGACAGCATTAATGTTCAAGCAACTAACAGACAAAATTAACTACCACGAGCTCGAGTCCGAGATCGTGAAATTCTGGGACGAGCGCCAGATCTTCGAACAGAGCATCACGACGCGCGAGGGAGGCCCATCATTCACGTTCTATGAGGGTCCGCCGACGGCGAATGGCCGCCCTGGCATTCACCACGTGATGAGTCGGGCGCTCAAAGACCTCGTGTGCCGATTCAAGACGATGATCGGCTACCAGGTGTATCGGAAGGCGGGATGGGATACGCACGGTCTCCCGGTGGAGATCGAAGTGGAGAAGATGCTTGGCTTCAAGCATAAGGATCAGATTGTCGACTACGGTGTGGCCAAGTTCAATGAAGAATGCAAGAAGTCCGTCTGGAAGTACAAGTCTGATTGGGAAGAGTTGACCCGGATGATGGGATACTGGGTGGACCTTGACCATCCCTACATTACTTTTGAGAACAGCTACATCGAGTCGGTCTGGTGGGCCCTGAAGCAGTACTTTGACAAGGGGATGATCTACAGAGGCTACAAAATCCAACCGTATTGCCCACGGTGCGAAACACCTCTCTCCTCCCACGAAGTCTCGCTTGGATACAAGGATGTAAAGGATCCTTCGATATATGTCAAGATGAAGATGAGGGGAGAGGAGAACACCTACTTCGTCGTCTGGACCACAACGCCGTGGACGCTGATCTCCAATGTCGCTCTCGCCGTGCATCCTGAGGTGGACTACGTGAAGGTCGACCATAAAGGAGAGAGGCTGATCCTCGCACAAGCGCGACTCAGCGTTCTTGGGGATGAGCACGCCGTTCTCGAGACATTCAAAGGCTCGACCCTCGCCGGCAAAGAATACGAGCGCCTCTTCGACTACCACCAGGTCCGGGAAAAAGGTTGGTATGTCGTGGAAGGAGACTTCGTGACGACCCAAGATGGGTCAGGGATTGTTCACATCGCTCCTGCATACGGTGAGGATGACTATCAGGTGGGGCGGAAGTACGGTCTCCCGACGATTCATCCGGTGAACAAGTCGGGTGAATTTGGACCTGAGGTCAAAGATTTTCCCAACAAGTTTGTCAAAGAAGCTGATCTCGACATCATCGGCAATCTCAGGCTACGAGGCCTGCTGCTGAAGAAGGAGACGGTTCTGCACAGCTACCCCCATTGCTGGCGCTGCTCTTCGCCGTTGTTGTACTATGCTCGCGAGTCGTGGTATATCCGCACCACAGCCTACGCCAAGCGGATGATCGAATTGAACGACACGATCAACTGGGTTCCGTCTGAAGTTGGCACAGGTCGCTTCGGGAACTGGCTCGAGGAGAACAAGGATTGGGCCCTCTCGCGTGATCGCTTCTGGGGAACGCCGCTGCCCATCTGGATCTGTGCGCAGTGCGGCAAGCAGAAGTGCGTTGGGAGCGTGGCGGAATTGAAGCAGGGCAAGAATGTGCCTGAGCCGCTCGATCTGCACAAGCCGTTCGTGGACAACGTGACCTTCGAGTGCACGGCGTGCGGCGGAACGATGCGGCGAATTCCCGAGCTTATCGACGTCTGGTTCGATTCCGGAGCGATGCCATTCGCGCAGTGGCACTACCCCTTCGAGAACAAGCAGGTCTTCGAAGACGGTTATCCGGCGGACTACATTTCTGAGGGGATCGACCAGACGCGAGGATGGTTCTACACGCTGCATTCGATCGGGACGTTCCTCTTCGACAAACCTGCGTTCAAAACCGTGCTTGTCAACGAGCTCATCTTGGACAAGCACGGCCAGAAGATGTCCAAGTCGAAAAAGAACACGGTAGATCCGTTCGACCTCATCCGCAAGTACGGGGCTGATGCGACACGGTGGTACCTGGTTTCGAACAGTCCGGTGTGGCGTCCCACGCTTTTCGATGAAGAGGGTGTTGCCGAAGTGCAGCGCAAGTTCTTCAGCACGCTCGTCAACACGTACGCGTTCTTTGCCCTCTACGCCAACGTCGACAATTTTGAGCACAAGGAAGCGAGGATTCCCGTTGCGGAGCGGGCCGAGATCGACCGTTGGGTCCTCTCCGAGCTGAATTCGCTGGTGAAGAGCTATCGGCAGTGGATGAATGAGTATGATGTTACCCGCGCGGCGCGCGCTGTGAGCGATTTCACAATCGATCAACTGTCCAATTGGTACGTTCGCCGGAACCGTCGACGTTTCTGGAAGAGCGAGAAGGGCAAGGACAAGACTGCGGCATATCAGACGCTTCACGAGAGTCTGATGACGATCGCCAAGCTGATGGCTCCGTTTGCTCCGTTCCTTGCAGAGGAGTTGTATCGCAATCTCAATGTTGTTGCGAGCCCCGAAACGGCGCAATCCGTGCATCTGGCGATGCTGCCGGTGGCTGACGACAGCATCATCGATGGTGAGCTTGAGCGGCGTATGGAGCGAGCGATCAAGATCGTCGGCCTCGTCCGGGCGATGAGGATGAAATCGAATCTGAAGGTGCGTCAGCCGCTGAAGAAGATCATCCTCCCGATCACCAATGAGCGGGATCGGGCTGAGGTCAGGCGGGTGGAAGAGATGATTCTCGAGGAGATCAACGTCAAGCAGATCGAGTATGTGACGGATGAATCCGGAATCGTGCGAAAGAAAGCCAAACCGAATTTCCGTTCGCTCGGACAGAAGTTCGGCAAGGCGGTCCAGCCGGTCGCGGCCCGGATTCGCGAGTTCAGCGGGAAGGAGATCAATGAGCTGGAACGTCAGGGAACATTGACACTCCCCATCAACGGCTCCGAGTATACGATCAGCAAAGAAGACATCGAGATTCTCCACGAGGATATCAAAGGCTGGATGGTGGAATCGGATGGCTCCATTACGGTCGCGCTGGACACCGAGCTGGATGAAGAATTGATTGATGAGGGCTTTGCCCGAGAGTTCGTTAACCGCATTCAAAACATGCGGAAGGAGGCCGAATTCGAAGTAACGGACCGCATCAAGATCTACCACGCGTCTACGAAACGGCTGGGGAAAGCGCTGAACCGGATGGCAGGCTACATCAAGCAGGAAACCCTCGCGACAGAATTGTCCGATGTACCGCCGGGCTCCCTTGCGCTCGCTCACGCGGATGTCAACGGCGAGCAGACGGCGATCGCGATAGAAAAAGTTGTTGTTGACTCTTAAGAATTTACTCTACAAGTTTGCACGACTTCAGAAGACCCCTGCCGAAGCGATTGATGGCGGACTGATCGGTAGAGTATCAATGCAGGAGATTGAACATGGTGAAGAAAACATCCAAGAAAGTGATGCCCAAGCCGAAAGCAAAAAGGGTTGTGAAGGTGAAGCAGCTCAAAGCGAAGCCAAAACCTGCGCCCGTCAAAGCGCCTGTCAAAGCTCCCATCGCGCAGCGTGGCTACAGCAAAGCTGATCTTGCCCACTTCAAGGAGATCATTATTGAGAAGCGCAAAGAGATCCTCGAGGAGCTTGAGACGCTCAAAGCAAGTATGATGGATGTGCAAACGGGTGAGTATGTTACGGAAAACTCCACGTACTCGCTCCATATGGAGCAAGGGACCGACACGATGGAGCGGGAGAAGACCTTTCTCTTCGCTTCAAGGGAAGGGAAATTCCTCAACTACCTCGACGATGCACTGAAGAGAATTGAAAAAGGCGAATACGGTTTCTGCACTGACTGCGGCAATCTCATCGACAAAGAACGGCTCGAGGCCGTCCCTCACGCGCAATTATGCATCAAGTGCAAGCTGAAGAAGGGGAAGTAATTTGTTTGCGATCGCTCAACGGTAATATGTCCTTCGGACTTCGCACTTTTACACTCAACATGCGCGTTCTCTACGTCACAGGTCTGATTCTTGTCATCGATCAACTCTCTAAGTTGTTAATCAAGGGTTTTGAGATTCCTTTCCTCGATCTCTACCACTCAGGCATCCCCGTCGGCGCGAGCTATCCAATCATCGGCGATCTCGTGCGGCTGACGTTTATCGAAAACCCCGGCATGGCATTTGGGATTGACATCGGCGGGAAGATGTTTCTCACGGTGTTCTCCGTTGTCGCCAGCATCGGAATCTTTATCTACCTGTACAAGATACGCGGGGAATCGGTGGTCATCCGTCTCGCGTTGGCGATGATCCTGGGCGGAGCCATTGGCAACCTGATTGACCGAGTGTTCTATGGTGTCATCTTCGGCGAGGGCCCGCTGTTCTACGGTAAGGTTGTGGATTTTATCGACGTCGATTTCTTCAATATCGATTTCCTCGGAATTCATCTCTCACGCTGGCCTGTCTTCAATCTCGCCGATGCGTCTGTTTCTCTTGGCGTCGTCCTGCTCCTTGTTTTTCATCGCAAATTCACCCAGGCCGAGGAACGCGAGGCATCGTTGGCGGCCGCGTCTCCGGTGGTGAACGCTTCGGATCCGAATGCCGCAGGCGGGCAGGCGGGCGGTTCCAGCAACCCCTCGCAACTCCGTAACGACATCCAGAGCTCCTCCAACATTTCTCCTTAAGTATGTCGGTCGATGCCGAAATCGATGCGAGCGCCCATTCGGTTCCGCGCGAAAGGGAAAAGTTCCGCATCGTGGTCCCGCTCAAGCAATCGAAAGAGCGCATCGATGTCTACCTGACACACCAGATCCAAAACGCTTCCCGCAGCAAGGTCCGCCAAGCGATCGATGAAGGCCTTGTGCTCGTCAATGGCAGGCGCGTGAAGCCGAGCCATGTCGTCGCCCCTGGAGAAGCCATTGAGGTCACACTCCCGCGCCCGCCTCGTATGGACGCTCAGCCGGAGAACATCCCTCTTGACATTCTCTCTGAAGATGACCAACTGCTGATCGTCAACAAGCCGGCGGGCATGGTGACCCATCCAGCCTATGGTAATTACACGGGAACGCTTGTGAACGCCTTGCTGCATCACTGCAAAAGGCTTTCCGCAGTCAACACGGAGCTGCGTCCTGGTATTGTCCACCGGCTCGACAAAGACACGACGGGGTTGATGGTTGTTGCCAAGAGCGATGCTGCGCACCACTTCCTTGCCAGACAGTTCTCTAAACGGACGATTGAACGTGAATACTGGGCATTGGTGTGGGGAAGTTTCAAACAGCCCGCCGGAACGATCGAAGCGAGTCTGGGGAGAAGCAAGAGGGATCGGAAGAAGGTCACCGTGACGGTCGATGGGAAGCACGCTGTGACGGAGTATGAGGTGATCAAGGAGTATGAATTCCTATCGCTCGTGCGCCTGAAGCTGAAAACCGGTCGGACGCATCAGATTCGGGTTCACCTTGCGCACGTTGGGCATCCCGTGTTCGGTGATCCCGCCTACGGCGGTCGAAGTGCTACGTGGGGAGGACTGGAGGGAAAGAAAGCTCAGCGTGCACAGAACCTTCTCAAACTTATCTCCCGTCAGGCACTTCACGCCAAGACGATCGGTTTCGTTCACCCTCTGACAAAGGAGTTGACGAGGTTTGATTCTGAGCTGCCCGCGGATATGAAAGAGGTGCTGGCGCGTCTGTGACAGAGTAGATTCCCGGAATCTCGGAGACCAGTACAAAACGAAACGGCGCCCGCTACTCACGGGCGCCGTTCTTAATTGAGGGAGTCCCCCGCCTCAATCCCGTCTCCTCCCGCCCTCCCTTCGTCCAGGCACACTTCCTCGGGGACTCTCTCTTCGAACTTCTGGTGTCGCACGCGATGCTGGTCGAGGCACTTCAATTTTCGTCCGCGGTGGGGCTATTTCCCTTCGTTGTTCTCGCGAAGCCTGTTGTCGAGTCGTTTCCCGCCGTTGAGGTTGCTGCTCCGCCTGCTCCCGCGGCGGAGATGGATTCGATTTCTCGCTGCGTCGCTCAAAAGTCCTCGGCTGAGGGATTTCGCGCTGACGTGTCTCCTGCCGACGCTCAATACCCTCGTCCCTCTTGCGGCGTTCTAACTCGGGGCGATCGATCGTGCCCTCGTTCTCTCGGCGTGGGCGCTCAACTCGCCGAAGATCGAGCGACGTGCCGCGTTCCGCACGACGAGCTTCGATGCGCTCGGGTGTGCGCTCGAGCTCGGATCGGTTCGGTCGATAGACTTCGATCCGCTCACGACTTCGGTCTCGAATGATCCTCTCGCCCCTCTCGGTCGCGTCGCGGACATCAACGCGATCGATTCTTGTGTATCCCCGTCGCTCGATGAAGCTTCGCTCCACACCTCGGTTGATGATCCGATCGCCTTCGACCTCGTAGCGCCCTGCCGATCGGGTCGTTCTGATCAGTCTCCTTGTATAGTCCACAGGCACAACCTCTCGCAGAACATTGGAGGAAGTGAAATGCCGGTGCCTGACGAAGCTCCAGTACTGGACGGGTGCCATCCAATGGGTTGTGAAGCGGATGCCGATACTGAAGCTGAAACTCGCATACGGAGGCAGCGGTGCCCATCCGATGTAATCGTCGTCGTATCGCCATTCGACCCACGAAGGACCCCAGATGCGGTCAGGTACCCAGACCCAACCGTAGTAGTCATCGTAAAACCAACGGCCGTAGTGGAACACCGCCCAGCCAAATGGTTCAGATGATACCCAGTACCATCCGTAGTCCGTCCAAGCCCAGCGACCATAGAGGTAGGGACGCCAGCCGGCGTGGAGGTGTCGCGGCCTCCACACGTGGAATCCGGCTTCAAGTTCAAGCCACTCTCCGTACGGTGAGAGGGCGCTGTGAAAGAAGCCAACGTTCCCGAATGAAGCCGAAACTCCAAGGGCCAGCTGAGTGGATTCGTTGTCTGTGTTTGCATAAACAGACTGGCTTGCGCACATTGCAAGGAATAGGACGATCAAACTGACCCGCTTCATATCGCACCTCTCCGATTATCGAGATCAACACCACAGTTGTACGGTCAACTGACGTGCCAAGGAAAACCTGCCAAATCCCCAAGGAATTTGGCACATTTCGCAAAAAGATTGTCCTAAACTGTCGCCAATCCGTGTCCAGAAGCATACAAGAAGCAGATGCTGAATCGCCGAGATGGGTGTAGTGAAAGGGTGGTGAAGGGGAGAAAGTGGGATGACTCGCGATGACGATCCCGAGTCAAGGCCTCGTAAGGAGAGCGGGATGCGCGGACATGTGCTAGCCGGATTGAATCTGGTGGGATGTTCTTTCCAGACCTGTCTTGATTCCATGAGCAAAAATTTTCATCTTGATCGCGCAGGACGAGATCGTCACGAAAATGAGATCGAAACTCGTCGTGTGCACGCCATACGCTCTTCCGAAAGCGGAGATTTCTCGAGGGTCGCCAGCATCCGCCTGACGATGCTGATTCCGTGATTCCTCCGATAAATTCCGGAATTGCGATTCTTCTTCCTGGCTCAGATGATTTGGCTTACATTCCATCGTTCCTTCCCGCATGAGCTGCAGTCTGCACCATCGCTAATTCAACAGGAATTGAAGTTCCTTGAACTGATCCACTGAAGATGCTTCGTTTCCTCCATTCACACCCATCAAGTGATCATCACCAACAACGATCGTAAGAGTTTGTCCGTATGGCAGCAATTGATACCTTCGAATGGCTCGTGCAACAGGTTTGGCCGAATCCGGATGCCGAGACACGACGCTTCCTGAGCGAACAGCGAGACTACATTCTGAAGATTCGAAACGAAGATGAGCGCACCCGTTTCATCGAAGAGCTGATGCACTATTCACGGGAAGCGAAGAAGAAAGCCTCCTGACCTTTCACAACTCTCAGAACGCACATGCCCTTGAGAAGAATCTTCGGTTCTCTCGTTCTGTGCTTCATCATCACCGGTTCACTCCACGCACAGTGGCGCTCGATCGGCGATCTCGAAGCGTACACTCTTGAGGGTAACAAGGTCACCCTGACGTCCGGTTCGAGCAGCGTGCAGATCACCGTGTTGAAGTCCGATCTGATACGCGTTCGGCTCGCTCCGAATGGGAGGTTCCAGCCCGACCAGTCCTGGGCAGTGGTCAAGACGCATTGGCCAATTGTTCAGCCAGAGGTGAAGACCACGGAATCGGACATTCGCATCGCGACATCGGAGCTCGTCATGATTGTGAAGAAGAAACCTCTGAGACTGACATTCTTGGACAGAGATGGGACGATCCTCAATCGAGATGACGAAGCGCGCGGGATGTGTTGGGATGGTGCAGCGGTCCGTGTTTGGAAGGAGATGCCCGAAACCGAGAACTACTACGGGTTTGGAGAAAAAGCCGGTGCTTTGAACCGCAAGTTCAAGCACATGACGATGTGGAATTCGGATATTCCCGCATACAAAGCCGACACCGATCCGCTGTACCAAACGATTCCATTTTTCTATGGCCTTGATAGGGGCGCAGCCTACGGAATCTTTTTCGACAATTCCTCTTGGTCCTCTTTTGATATGGGAAAAGAATTCCCCGATCGGTATTCCTTCGGCGCCCTTGGTGGTGAGCTCAACTACTACTTCTTCTCTGGTCCATCGCCCAGAAAAATCCTGGAGCGCTTCACCGAACTGGTTGGCCGTGCGCCGCTTCCCCCTCGCTGGTCGCTCGCCTATCAACAATGCCGGTGGAGCTACTATCCGGAGAGCCGTGTCCGCAAGCTGGCGAGCGATTTTCGATCGAAGCGAATTCCGTGCGATGTCATTTACCTGGACATCGACTACATGGAAGGGTATCGCATCTTTACGTGGAGTAAGAAGGACTTTCCTCATCCAAAATCGATGATCTCGGATCTTGCTCGTGACGGGTTCAAGATCGCAGTCATTGTCGATCCGGGCATCAAGGTGGATAGCCTGTATCACGCATACCGATCCGGACTCTCTGGAGATCACTTCCTGAAGTATCCGGACGGGAAAACGTATGTCGGAAAGGTGTGGCCGGGCGCGTGTGCATTTCCGGATTTCTCGAAAGCGACCACGAGAGCATGGTGGGGAAAGAACTTTGAGGTGTTGACGGAGGCCGGTGTGCGAGGATTCTGGAATGACATGAACGAGCCCTCCGTCTTTGACGTACCATCGAAAACCGTCGAACTTAACGTCATTCATGATGACAACGGTCTGAAGACTCCCCACACGAAGAACCACAACACCTACGGTCTGCTCATGACCCGAGCCACCTATGAAGGAGTGCGGGGTCTCCGTCCGGGCGAACGGCCATTTGTTCTCACCCGGGCATCGTACGCGGGCGGCCAACGATACTCCGCCGCGTGGACGGGCGACAACATCTCCTCGTGGGAGCATCTCGAAATGGCGGTGCCGGTGATGTTGAACCTCAGCATCTCCGGTCAGCCGTTCGTCGGCACGGACATCGGTGGCTTCGTGGGGAGTCCCGACGGCGAGCTGTATGCACGGTGGCTCCAACTCGGCGTGTTCTCGCCGCTGATGCGCACGCACACGGAATGGGGCTCGAAGGATCAAGAGCCGTGGTCCTACGGTCCGACGTATGAGAACATCAATAAAGCCACGATCGAGCTCCGCTACAAGCTTCTTCCATACATTTATGATGCCATGGCCCAGGCCTCAGCCACCGGCGTGCCGCCGATGAGACCGCTTGCGTTCGAATACCCTGACGTTGTCGGCTTCTTGACTGAGGGGACTCAATTCATGTTCGGCGATGATTTGCTGATTGCGCCGGTTCTCTGGCCTGGAGCGACGAATCGGGAAGTGCGTCTGCCGAAAGGGGGGTGGTACGATTACTGGTCGGGAAAGAAGTATGAAGGCAACACCAGTGTCACGGTCGGCGCTCCGATCAACCGAATTCCGATATTCGTGAAGGCGGGTGCGATCCTGCCCATGCAACAAGTTCTTCAATATTCCGACCAGGCACCGATCGATCCACTGACCCTCACGTTCTATCCCACCGATAGTTCAAGCTCGGAATACTACGAAGATGATGGACACAGCTTCGCATACGAGAAAGGCGAATATCTCAAGAGGGTCTTTGGCCAGAAGAAGACCGAACGGTCGATGGAGATTCTCATCGGAAGGGTCGAAGGAAGTTACAGACCGCCTGATCGTTCGCGCCTCCTGCAGCTTCTTGATGTCCCGAAAACACCGCAGAGTGTGCGTCTCTCAGGAACGACACTCCCGAGAGTTTTGCTTGGTCAGGTACGAACCGCGAAGGCCGGTTGGGCATATGATTCGTCCACCAGGACTATCTGGATGAAGATGCGGGACACCTGGGATGAAGAAACTATTTCGATTACATATTGAGGGAAGATGGAGAATAAGGAGATGACTTTCCCTCCCACTCAAAAAGGAGCTCACGCCATGCAGACTTCCATCAGGAACACAGCTCAACGGCTTGCCACGCTCGCACTGCTGCTGGTGATGTCGATGCCAGTGCTCGTCCAGTCGCAGTCCAAGATCCCCACTCCTTCGGAATTCCTCGGCTTTGAAGTAGGCGCTGACCGCAAGCTGGCCGATTACAGGCAAATTGTTTCGTATTTCAACGCGCTGGCATCCGCTTCGAAGCGTATCGAGATAGAGAATCTCGGACCGACCACGCTCGGCAATGATATGATCATGGCTGCGATCTCCTCCGAGGACAATCTCAAGAACAAGGGGAAGTATCGAGACATCGCGAAGAAGCTGGCTGATCCACGAGGTCTGTCGCAGTCAGACATCGAGGATCTGGTGCACAGCGGGAAGGCGATTGTGTTGGTGACATGCGGCATCCACGCTTCCGAAATCGGTGCGAGCCAGATGTCGATGGAATGGGCCTATGCGCTTGTGACGGCCCAAGATGCGGAAACAAAACGGCGGCTCGACAATGTGATCCTCCTCCTCTCTCCGTCAATCAACCCGGATGGACAGATCATGGAAGTTGAGTGGTACCGCAAGTATCTGGGGACACCGTACGAAGGTGGGAGGATGCCGTGGCTGTATCATCATTACGTTGGCCACGACAACAATCGCGACTGGTACATGCTGACTCAGAAGGAGACCAAGGCGCTGCACCGCGCGACGTTCACCGAGTGGTTTCCACAGGTTTGGCTCGATGAGCATCAGATGGGTTCGACGGGACCTCGCGTCTTCGTTCCACCCTTTTCGAGCCCGGTCTCGGCGAACCTGCATCCGATTCTCTGGCGACCCATCGACCACATTGGGACGATGATGGCCTGGAGGCTCGAGGAGCAACGGAAGTCAGGTGTCATCTACGGCTATTCTTATGACGCGTACTGGCCGGGCGGCACAATGAACAACGCGTGGTGGAAAAACGTATTCGGCTTGCTCACAGAGGTCGCATCCGTTCGGTTAGCAACGCCGGTCGAAGTCTCGCCGGGAGAGCTCTCCGGGGGCAGCAAGGGGCTTATCGAATACCGCCAGCAGACGAACTTCCCGAATCCCTGGCCCGGCGGCGTGTGGCGCTTGCGCGATATCATGGACTATGAGCGAATTGCTTCAGATGCACTTCTCGAAACCTGCTCAGATAGCCGCGAGAGCATCCTGCGGGGTGTCGCAATGATGGCGATGGACGCCGTGAAGTCCGGAGAGCCGGGCAAGTACTACAAGATCTCGCTTGAGCAGCGCGATGCGCCCACGGCTGCCCGCCTTGCGCACCTGATCCGTGAAAACGGAGCCGAGGTTCTCTTCTCGCCTCAGGAGAAGACTTACTACATCCCGACCGCCCAACCGTACGCGAAGTTCATACTGGAGGTGCTTGGCACTCAACGCTATCCGAAGGTCAAAATGACGGCGGGGTCGAATATCCTGCCGCCCTATGATATGACGGCGTGGTCGCTGCCACTCATGATGGGTGTCGATGTTGAGTTCGTCAAGCTTTCAAACGAGCGTCAACGCTCGCTCCGTCCTCTCGGGGAAACCGATTGGCCGCAGGGGAGTGTCGAAAATGCTTCTGCAGCGATCTTTGCCGTCTCGCACGAGAGCAACAACGTCACGCGCCTCATCAACGATGTGTTGAAGAAGAAAGGGGATGTGAGCATTGTATGTGAGGGTTTCAACGATGGTGGAAAAACCTTTGCTCCCGGGACCGTCCTGCTCCAATTCGCTGGAGATGTCACTGCACTGGCGAAGGCGTATGGGCTTAATTTCCAGGGATTATCCATGCGACCGGTGGTGAAGTCCGACAAGATGCGCGAGGTACGGGTCGCTCTTTACAAACCGTGGGTGGCTTCGATGGATGAGGGATGGACGCGCTGGGTGCTGGAACAATACAACTTCAATCTGAAAAACATCGACAACAAAGCAGTGAAAGGAAGCACACTGAGCAAGGAGTTTGACGTGATCCTGATGCCGGACGTCTCGAAGGATGTGATCGTCGATGGAAAGCGCAAGCCGGAAGAGGGCCAATCGAAGTACTTCCAGGACTTGCCGCCGGAGTACTCAGGAGGAATTGGAAAGGAAGGTTCGAAGAACCTGAAGGAGTTTGTGGAAAAGGGAGGGACGCTCGTTGCGCTTGCGTCGGCGTGTGACTTCGTGATCGAAGAGTTCAATATTCCGGTAACGAATGTCCTGGCGAGGGCAAAGAACGAGGAGTTCAACTGCCCCGGATCGATCCTTCGTGTCCATATCGCTCCGAGCCACCCTGTAACGTACGGGATGCCGGAAGAAGCAGCGGCGTTCGTGAACGAGAAGATCGCCTTTCAGACATCCGTGCCCGGCGCAGAGCTCACGCGGACGGTCCTGGCATCCTATCCAGGAGATGCTGAAGATATCCTTCTTTCAGGCTGGATCAACGGAGCGGAGAAACTCGAGCGCCGCGCGGCGGCGGTAGCCCTGACGTATGGCAAGGGCAAGATCGTTCTGTTCGGCTTCCGCGTTCAACACCGGGCTCAGACAGAAGGTACGTACAAGCTGCTCTTCAACGCGTTACACTGGGGGGGAATGGAGGAGCTGAGGTAAAACGGGGAGATTGATTCATTGAGTCATCGGGTCATCGGGACAATGGATGATCGGGAGATCGAGCCATCGCGTCATCGGTTAAACAGTCGCTCTTTATCGTGCTGATCAAAACGAAGGAAAAATGTCATTCTGAGTCCCGCTGGTATTCAGCGGGGCGAAGAATCTGACGAAAGAGCGAGATTCTTCGGTCGCTTCGCTCCCTCAGAATGACAATCTCTTTTTTTGGACAGCCTCATTGCACTTCGAATCATCGGCAGACAGGCGTTCCCACGGCTCGATTGCGACAGCCAGGGTTTTGAGGTAAATTGAGACTCGAGAGCGGTGAACTCTCATCGCAGGAAACGCACCAGAGGTGCAGCCTGCGGCGTGTTTGACTGCAGCGCGGCGCGATTGAAGACAGCTTGGTGCAGTATAATCAGTAGTTAGGCGGCGCAATCAACACTGAGAAGGATATGAACAATCTCGGACTTGTCAAAACGATCAAGGCAATCGCGATCGGAATACTGCTACTGACCGTCGCTGATATATTCATTGGGATCTTTTGTCCGCGAGGCGAACATCAGAAATCCCAGTCGCTGTTGGTTTCCAACGACACGCTATTTCTCTCCGCCTCCAAAAGAGATGTAAGAATACGATTCTTATCTGATATAGTGCTTGAGCACCAATCTACGTATGCGCAGTACGCTGTGGCTCGCGAGAGCGAAAGAATGCAGGCACGCTTGTCTTTTGTAGGCGCATTTGCTTTTCTTCTTGTTGCCTTGCTCAGGCCCAACTCTAATATTCGTTCAAGCATTGTGCTCACAGCACTTGCCCTATACTCCGGTTTCTATTTCTTTGATATCCACACAGTCGATCTTTGGGATCGCGCGAGCGATAGGAAGTTGGCGCTCGACACCACAATATTGGTGTTATCAAGAGTTCAGCCGTCCGATTCAACTTGGTACGACATCGATTACGGCAAGGTGGAAGCCCGGTACGATAGTTTGCGTCAACACAGTAGGCTAAGAAAAGTGGCAAGTTTTTTTCGCCCCGACCTCTCACAGATTGCGTTCTATTCTTGGCCTCTGTCCGTGTTGCTCGGTCTTTATCTAGGGTTGGAATATTTCTCGCCAGGATTGACCCCGGGCCCAAAACGTGGACGAAAGAGGCGCCGCCTAACAAGGCGCTCAACCTGACGGAATAAACGGGCTGCAGCCTTATGCCGACGCACGAAAATAAATGATTCACAGGCAGGCGCGGTGTGTGCTTGCATTTACGTGCAGTACTCCGCGGCTTAGCTCCCAATCCTTAGCCAGCCCCCAACTCAAGGAGTAAACGTGCATTATCTACTTTTCTATGACGTCGTCGATGGGTACGCCGAACGGCGAGTCCCCTTCCGTGCAGCGCACGTCGCCTACGCGCACCAAGCGATTGCGCGCGGGGAGCTCGTGCTGGGCGGTGCCCTTGCCAATCCCGTGGACGGAGCGGTCCTGCTTTTCCGCGGCTCTTCTCCAGCCGTAGCGAAAACATTCGCTGCTGGGGATCCTTATGTGACGAATGGCCTCGTTAAGAGTTGGCGCGTTCGGGAGTGGACCACAGTTGTCGGACCGCAAGCTGAGGTGCCATTGTCCGATGCGCCAACGTGAAGCCGCGCTGTTCAGCAAGTCCCCCCCAAAAGGGTTTTCTTCTCGCGCAACCCAGAACGCCACAGCATGCAGTGCCGGCAGTCGCAGCAAACAAGCCCTTTCGATTGAACGAGATGTTTCCTATATTTGCATATGCAACATTCCGAGCTCATCCTCGTTCTCGATTTTGGCTCGCAATACACGCAGCTGATTGCCCGGCGTGTGCGCGAGCTTGGAGTGTATTCGGAGATCCATCCGTTCAATGTTCCCGTCGAGAAGATTCTTCAGCTGAAGCCGATCGGGATCATACTGTCCGGTGGACCATCCAGCGTGTACGAAGAAGCCGCACCGAAACCATCCCCCA